>Ga0207707_10000592_pt1 | contig 36551 bp, 31 predicted proteins | sample KBSC83BmetaG_FD_184336 | JGI IMG/M metagenome (GOLD analysis project Ga0207707, IMG submission 184336) | Corn rhizosphere microbial communities from Kellogg Biological Station, Michigan, USA - KBS C8-3B metaG (SPAdes) (version 2) | ecosystem: Host-associated > Plants > Roots > Rhizosphere ... | reverse complement strand
TCTCGGGCTCATGAAGTCACGAACGATAGCATAGGTGAATATCGCGCCAAAGATTCGCCATGATAAGATCGGTGGTTGGAAAAGGGGGCGCTAGCCCAGCGTGGGATGAGTATCAGAAGATTCGTGCGTACGCAGAGTGTTCGGACCCCGGCCGCCTCCGGTGCGCAGCTGGCAGTCACTGACGTCAAGACCGGTCTCGGGGGCTCGCGGTTCGATGACGATAGTGCGATCGGCAAGCGACCGAGGCTTCATTGATGAGGTCTCCGAATGCCGCTTCCGGTCAGGCAGCAGGCGCGTGTCGAGTGTTGCACGTCATCTCGGGAATGCACATCGGAGGAGCCGAGAACTTCCTGCTCAAGCTGGTGTTGGCGTTGCGAGAGGAGCGCGCCGCGGGATTCGTCATTTCGGTTGCAGCCGGAGGTGGCATGGCCCGCAGGTTTCGCGACGCGGGAATCGAACTCATCGAGCTGGGGCTGAACGGCGGTGCAGATTGGTGGCGATTGCCACGTGCCCTGCACACCATTCGGGCTGTCGTAAGGCGGTGGCGGCCAGATCTGATTCAGGGATGGATGAATCACGGTAACCTCGCAGCGAGTTTCACTCGAGCGATCGCTGCACCGACAGCGCAGCTCGTCTGGGGTATCAGACAGACGGTTTACGACATCCGCTCCGAGCGCTTCAGTACGCGCGTGGCTATTCGGTTGCAGAGCCGTATATCGGCAGGCGCGGACGCGATCGTCTGCAATTCCCACGTCGGCCTCGAGCAGCATGCGCGCCTAGGCTTCCATGAGCAGCGCATGAAGGTCATTCCCAATGGGTTCGATTCTCATAAATTTCTCCCGCGGCCGGACTCGAGAGGTCTTGTCCGGCAGTCCTTCGGTATTGCCGCGGGAGCCTTTGTGGTGGCGATGGTTGCGCGGTTTCATCCAATGAAGGATTACCGTACGTTTCTGGAGGCGGTTTCACTGGCGGTTCGTGATGCGCCCCACCTGCACGCGCTCTGTATCGGTAGGGGAGTGGATGCGGAGGGTTCGGGAATGCACGAATGGCTCACTGAGCTGGGCCTGTCCGGGCATTGCACACTGCTCGGGGAACGAGGGGATCTGGATCAGCTGTACCATGCTGTCGATGTGGTCTGTCTCACCTCTGTCCGAGGGGAAGGATTCCCTAATGTCATAGGGGAAGCGATGTCCTGCTCGATCCCGTGCATTGTGACCGATGTGGGGGATGCGGCTCGCGTGGTCGGTACTACCGGGCGGGTAATCGAGCCGCGCTCGCCCCGGGCCGTTGCGGACGCCATTCTGGAGCTTCTGCGCATGTCTCTGCAGGCGCGCTCGGAACTGGGGGCGCGCGCGCGCGAGCGAATCGTCTCGGAGTACTCCATGTCGGCTGTTGCCGGCCAATACCTCGCGACCTACGCATCCTTGGTACGGAGTGGAGAGCTTGCCTCGCGGTCCATCCATGAAGAATGACGCCAACGTCGATACACGTGTGACCGCCGGCTTTGGCGACGAATGGTCGCGCTTCGATCAATCCGAGCTGTCAGCTGCGACGCTGCAGGAGATGTTCGATACCTACTTTCGGCAGTTCCCCTGGGGGGCATTGCCCGCGAGTGCCGTCGGAGCGGATTTCGGCTGTGGCAGCGGACGTTGGGCAAGACTAGCTGCGCCTCGCGTCGGTAAGTTGTACTGCGTGGATGCTAGCGGTGAGGCGCTGAATGTCGCGCGGCGCAACCTGCGAGCCAACATCAATTGCACTTTGCTCGAGGCCAGTGTGGCGGATGCGCCGATACCGGATGGGTCTTTGGACTTCGCATACTCTCTGGGGGTTCTTCATCACACACCCGATACGCTCGCGGGGCTGTCTTCATGCGTGCGAAAATTGAAGCCCGGCGCCCCGTTCCTGCTCTACCTCTACTATCGATTCGATAACCGCCCGGTCTGGTATCGGGCGCTGTGGTGGGTGAGCAATCTCGCTCGTATGCTGATCAGCCGCACGCCCCACGGTCTGCGCTATTGGGTTAGCCAGGCACTGGCTGGGAGCGTCTACTGGCCGCTCGCCCGTTTGGTACGGCTCGCCGGCAAGCTCGGCGTCCCGGTTAGGCACTTGCCCCTGCATTACTATGCGGACAAGCCATTCTACGTGATGAGAACGGACGCTCTTGATCGGTTCGGTACCCGGCTCGAACAGCGCTTCACTCGCGCCGAGATCGAACAGATGATGCGCGCCGGAGGCTTGCGCGATGTCAGTTTCAACGAGCACGAGCCGTTCTGGTGCGCGGTGGGTTATCGCGCTGGGAGCGAGTAACTCTTCATGTGCGGCATAGTCGGGTTCGTGACTCCTCCGGGTGCTGGGAGCATTGCCCACTCAAAGGCGTTGGGCCTGAGCATGGCCCGGGCCATTGAGCATCGAGGTCCTGACGACGCCGATGTCTGGAGTGACGACGGTCTCGGAGTGACGCTCGCGCATCGACGCCTGTCGATCGTCGATCTGTCGGTCGAGGGTCGCCAGCCGATGACCTCCGCATCCGGACGATACGTCATAGCTTTCAACGGCGAGATATACAATTACCCGGAGCTTCGTGCCGAGCTGGAACAGAGCGGCAAGGCGCCCGCGTGGCGCGGCCATTCCGATACTGAAGTGTTTCTTGCCGCCTGCGACGCGTGGGGCGTCGCAGGCGCGACGCGCCGTGCAAACGGCATGTTCGCGATGGCGATTGTTGATTTAGCCGAGAAGCGCCTGTTGCTTACTCGTGATCGGATGGGGGAGAAGCCCCTTTACTACGGTTGGCAGGGTGCGCATTTCCTGTTTGGGTCCGAGTTGAAGGCTCTGCGCGTCCATCCGGGGTTCCGGAACCAGCTGGATGCGCAAGTGCTTCCGTCATACATCCGCTTCGGCTACGTGCCGTCTCCATTCACCATATATGCCGGTATTCATAAGCTGCCGGCGGGCAGCGTTTTGAACGTTTCATTGCGTCGCGGCGCTAGAACGCAGGAGGTTGTGCCTTACTGGGAAGTACCGCTGCCCTCGTCAGGTGATGAGCTTCAGCCTGCCGAGGCCATTGACCAGCTGCATACATTGCTTCGAGATGCGGTCAAGATCCGAATGCACTCCGACGTGCCGCTCGGAGCATTCTTGTCGGGGGGTGTGGACTCATCGACAATCGTTGCACTCATGCAGGCTCAATCGGCTCGGCCGATACGAACGTATTCCATCGGATTCCGCGAGAAGTCTCACGATGAGGCCGGTTTCGCCCGAGCTGTAGCCAAGGTTCTAGCAACCGATCACACTGAGCTGTACGTCACGTCCGCCGATGCGCTCGCCGTCGTTCCGCATTTGGCGGACATCTACGACGAGCCCTTTGCGGATTCCTCGCAGATTCCAACCTATCTTCTGGCGAAGCTCACACGTCAGCACGTCACCGTCGCACTGTCCGGGGATGGAGGTGATGAGTTGTTTGGGGGTTACATGCGGTATGTACAAGGCCGCACGCTGCTGCGGATGTACGATGTCATTCCACACAGTTGGCGCCAGGCGTGTGCATACGCGCTGAATGCGTGTGCGGGCCCCCGATGGGACAGGCTGGCTTCACTGGGGCCCAGGCGGGTTCGAGCGTTGGTCTCCAGCGACCGATTGAGCAAACTGGCAGAAGTGTTCGCGTTGGGGAACTACCGGGATCTTTACCGGAGACTGGTTTCGCAGTGGTCAGATCCCTCATTAGTCGTACCATCGGTGCCGCAGGCACCCAGCTTGCTCGATGACGAGGGAGTGGCCGCGAATATCAAAAGCCCGCTCGCCTGGATGATGTACATCGACAAGCGTACTTACCTTCCGGACGACATACTGGTCAAGATCGATCGAGCGTCGATGGCCGTGGCACTGGAGGCCAGAGTTCCGTTCCTGGATCACCGTCTGGTGGAGTTCGCGGCGCGGCTACCTTTGGCGCAGAAGCTGCGCGATGGCCAAGGCAAGTGGCTGCTCCGACAAGTGCTGTACAAATATATCGATCGGCGCCTGATCGACAGGCCGAAGCAGGGATTTGGCGTGCCAATAGAGCAGTGGTTGCGCGGACCGCTCCGTGAGTGGGCTGAGGATCTGCTGTCGCATGAGTCGCTCGCTGCGAGCGGGATGCTCGACCCCGCTCCAATTCGGCGAGCGTGGCTTGAGCACGTCAACGGTCAGCGCAACCTCCATTATCCCTTGTGGGTCATCCTGATGTTTCAGGCGTGGCTACGCAGCGCGGCGCCGGTGACTCCCGTGCACTCGTGAAGCATATTCACGCAGGCCCGCCGCGACTTCTGTTCAATGTGAATGTCGCGTGGTTCCTGATTTCTCACCGTTTGCCGATCGCCCGCGCGGCCCGCAACAGCGGCCTTGAGGTTCACGTCGCGGCTGACATCGATTCCGACGATGAAATTCGGGTGCTCCAGGAGGAGGGGCTGATCTTTCACCGAGTGCATCTCAGTCGCGGTGGCCTCAATCCGTATGGCGACTTGGGCTACATGGCGCAGCTGAGGGCCGTCATGAAGCGGCTGCAGCCGCATCTGGTTCACAACGTGACGGTGAAGCCAATCGTATACGGAAGTGTAGTCGCACGCTCTTTGGGGTTGACCCGCATAGTAAACTCCGTATCTGGCCTCGGATACTCCTTTTCCGGTGAGGGCTCGCGGCATGTGCTTGCTCACGTGGCGCGCATCGCATACCGGCTTGCGCTGCGCCGCCGGGACATTCGTGTGATCTTCCAGAATCTCGACGATATGGAGACATTCTCGGCTGCGCGGATCATCCGCCCAGAACAGGCGGCCCTGATAAGGGGCTCGGGTGTGGATCTGGAAGCGTTCCCATGCGCACCTGAGCCGACTGGCGTGCCGAGGGTCGTTTTGCCCGCCAGAATGCTGCGTGACAAAGGGGTTGTGGAGTTCGCAGAAGCCGCCGGTCTTTTGCGGGCCCGCGGCTGCAACGCGCAATTTCTGCTGGCCGGGATGAAGGACGAGGCGAACCCTGCTGGCTTGAGCCAGCAGGAGCTCATCGATCTGCAACGCTCCACGGGCGTCGAGTGGCTCGGCCACGTTTCCGACATGTCCTCGCTATACAGATCTGTGCATGTCGTCTGCCTACCCTCGTACCGCGAAGGACTCCCAAAGGCTCTCATCGAAGCCTGTGCTGTCGGGAGGCCAATAGTGACAACCGACGTACCGGGGTGTCGCGAGGTCGTGACAGAGGGTGTCAACGGGCTGCTCGTGCGGCCTCGGGATGCCGCCGCTCTGGCCCAAGCCCTCGGCCGTGTCCTGGCCGATCCGGCGCTGCGCTTCCGGATGGGTGCGGAGGCACGCCGCAGGGCTGAGGCGGAGTTCGATGTCAAAGGCGTCGTGCGTGCTACGCTCAATCTCTATCGAGAGATATTGGGTTAGGTGGCTCGATGCAGCGAGTGTTGGTGACTGGGGCATCGGGTTTTGTCGGGCGCTCGCTATGCGCAGCCTTGTTGGAGAGCGGATATCTGGTGCGCACGGCGCTGCGTGATGCTACATCCATGAGTCCGCCAGGCACTCACCCAGTTATTGTGGGAAATGTCGCCGGTGACACGAACTGGCAAATTGCGTTGGAGGGCGCGGACTACATCATTCATCTGGCTGCGCGCGTACATGTTCTCGGTTCCAACGCAGGCGATGACAACAATCTGTACCTGGAGACCAACTCTCGCGGGACCGATGCTCTTGCGCGGGCGGCTGCGCGTGCAGGTGTTCGTCGCTTCATTTTTCTGAGCAGTGTCAAAGTCAATGGCGAGCAGACTCAGGGACGACGGTTCACGGCAATCGACGAGCCGGCTCCTCAGGATGCGTACGGCAGGTCAAAGTGGCTGGGCGAGCAGGCCGTCCTGGCAGTCGCGCGGAGCTCACAGATGGGCGCCGTGGTCGTGCGTCCGCCTCTAGTGTATGGGCCGGGTGTGCGTGCCAATTTCCTCACGTTGCTGCGCTGGGTCGATAGGGGTTGGCCACTGCCTTTCGGCGCAATCGAGAATGCACGCAGTCTGGTCAGCATCTGGAATCTGACGGACCTGCTAGTGCGCGCATTGCAGCATCCCGAAGCCGTGGGAAGGACGTGGATGGTGTCCGACGACCTCGATCTGTCGACTCCTGACCTGATACGGATGATCGGTCGGGCTATGGAGCGTCGGGTCGCTCTCATCCCGGTCCCTGCCGCGGTCCTGCGGGCGGCCGGAATGCTGACAGGACGCATGACGGCAGTGGAGAAACTGACTAGCTCCCTAGTCGTGGATATCACGCAAACACGGGGGCTTCTGGATTGGAACCCTCCTTTCAGCGTAGAGGAGTCGATCGCACGCACCGTGCGCTCGTACCGGGAGTCGAGGGGCACTTGAAAGGTAACCTTGTCGTCAGCGCGGTAGCGCTGTTACTTGCGGCCGCGCTCACTGGCTTCACTCGGAGGGCTGCGCTCGCGCACGGCGTCCTTGATGTTCCCAATGAGCGCAGCTCGCATGCCGTTCCAACACCGCGCGGCGGCGGCGTGTCGATCGTGATCGCCTCGATAGGCGCGTTCTGCTCCCTGCATGCTTTTGGTGCAATCGACTTTGACCTGTTTGCAGCCCTCGCCGGCGGCGGTCTCGCGGTTGCCATAGTGGGACTCATGGACGATCGGTCACCGCTGCCGGCCGGGGTGCGATTGCTCGTTCATCTTGCGGCCGCAGTGTGGGCAGTCGCATGGCTGCTTGGCTTTCCGGAGCCGGAGGCTCGCGGGCTGTACTTGTGTGTGGCGGTTGGCGCGCGCGTGGGGGCTGTTGCGGCGATCGCCTGGGCATTGAACCTGTACAACTTCATGGACGGGATCGATGGCATTGCCGCCGTCGAGGCTATCTTCATGTCGTGGGCTGGAGCTCTCTTGCTTCTCCTAGCCGGTACGTCGGGGGATGTGGCGGCAGCGGCGCTTGCCTTGGGCGCTTCGTGTTTCGGCTTTCTACTCTGGAACTGGCCGCCGGCAAGGATCTTTATGGGAGACGTCGGCAGCGGTTATCTAGGCTACGCGCTGGGTGTGCTGATGCTGGCATGCGCTCGCCGCAATTGGAGTGCGCTCTGGATGTGGCTGATGTTGGGGGGCGCATTCTTCGTCGATGCCACTGTCACCCTTGTGCGCAGAGCCGTCAGAGGCGAGAGGGTATACCAAGCGCACCGAAGTCATGCGTACCAATGGCTGTCTCGCCGCTGGCGCAGTCATAGACGGGTGACGCTCACGGTATTGGGTCTGAACCTGTTCTGGCTGCTCCCATGCGCGTGGTTCGCGCTCGCAAACCCAAAGCTGGCCGGATGGACCGCCGTCGTGGCGCTGGTGCCCCTGGTTGGAGCAGTCCTGGTGGCCGGCGCGGGTAGGCCGGAAAGGCCCTGATTTGGGGGTACGCTACGACCGACCATTGGCGCACGGCCTTGAGTCAACGATCGCGGTGGACCCGCGTTTCCATTGACTAGTTAACAATTGTCGCGTACAACCCGGCCAGAGTTCACGTAACGCGTTGGAAAAAGGGCAAAAAAAGAGACTCGTTCAAGGGAGCTTTACGAAGCAGAAGGCAGCTGGCGATCTGAATAGGACTGAAGGGCAGCCCGTCGTCGCCGTCGGGGGCACTGCAGCAACGCGGTCCGTCGTGAGGGATGAAGGGAGAGGTCGATTGCTGCAGAGGGGATATGTGAAGCCGCTTCGCGCTCCGCCGGGAGCAGTTGGATACCCTTCGGCCGCTCGGGCGTCGGGAAGATAGATGCTTCAACCACGGATAAGTCGCGGTGAGGCCACTTTAAGGGAGCGCCGGAGTGCTGATATAGCCCGTGGAGGGGTGCATGACGGCGGAACATACGTGAACCCGAGATCAAGCGACTCTCAATTCGACAGCGTCGTTCAACGCCTTCTTCAGCTATCGCGCAAGGCCAAGCGCGCCATCATGATCGGCATCGATGCAGTCATGTTGCCGATCGCATTCTGGCTTTCGTTGAGTCTGAAGTTCGATAGTTTCATTCCTCCGGTTGAGCACATCGCCACTTTCGTGTGCGTCGTCGTATTTGGAGTGGTGACCTTTTCGACCCTCGGCCTCTATCGAGCCGTGATTCGGTTCATGGGGGTGAAGGCTCTTGGACGAATTGTCGTTGGCGTTACGCTCTCAGTTGTTGCACTGTCGTTCTTCGGTGAAACCTTTGGCGCAGAGCGCATTGGCACGTCGGCCTTGGCGATCTACTGGAGCATTGCTCTGCTCTACGTTGGCGGCAGCCGCTTCCTGATCCGCTACTTGGTCCTTTATCGCACGCGGCCTCACGAGCTCAAGCGGGTCGCGATTTACGGTGCAGGTGAGGCGGGAGCGAGGCTATCTTCGGTCCTACAGGGAGGGCCCGAGTTTGAGCCAGTCGCCTTCATGGACGACCGCAAAACACTATGGGGGAGTCAGATCAATGGGATCACAGTTTATCCGCCGCGCGATCTCCCGAAATTGCTTGCGACGAAGGGCGTAGATCGGGTCCTGCTGGCCATGCCGTCGGCGACACACCGCCGCCGGCGCGAAGTGCTCTCAGCGCTAGAGCCCTTGGGGATTCACGTTCAGTCGCTACCGAACCTTTCTGACATCATCACGGGCAAAGCGCAGATCGACCAGCTCCGGGAAGTGGACGTAGGGGACCTCCTTGGAAGGGACACGGTACCCCCGAATCCGAAGCTGTTCGAATCGTGCATCCGCGGCAAGAGTGTCATGGTGACCGGAGCAGGAGGATCCATTGGCTCCGAGCTGTGCCGCCAGATCCTGCCAGTTGCGCCTCAAAGGCTCGTGCTGTTCGAGATGTCCGAGCTCGCCCTCTACACCATTGAGCGGGAACTGCAGGAGATCGCCGCGCGCGAGCGCCTCTCGGTCGAGATAATTCCCTTACTGGCGAACGGGTCGCAATCAGGGCGGGTGCGAGAAATCATTGTTGTTTACGGAGTTCAAACAATCTATCACGCCGCGGCCTACAAGCATGTTCCGATGGTGGAGCACAACGTCATCCGTGGGGTGGAGAACAACGTTCTGTGCACCTGGAATCTCGCGGAGGCCGCGTTGAATGTCGGGATCGAGACCTTCGTGCTCATTTCGACCGACAAGGCCGTCAATCCTACGAATGTCATGGGCGCTTCTAAGCGCCTCGCAGAGCTCGTTCTGCAGGGGCTGCAGGAGCGCACGACGGTTACCCGATTCTGCATGGTCCGGTTCGGCAACGTGCTCGGTTCGTCCGGATCGGTCGTCCCCCTGTTCCGGGAGCAGATCCGCCGCGGTGGCCCGGTAACAGTGACGCATCCGGATGTGATCCGATATTTCATGACGATTCCCGAGGCGGCCCAGTTGGTCATTCAGGCGGGGAGCATGGCTGTCGGTGGCGATGTCTTCGTGCTGGACATGGGGCGTCCTGTACGCATCGACGATCTAGCGCGGCGCATGATCGGTCTCATGGGGTTGAGCGTGCGGGACGCGGACAACGCCGAAGGGGACATTGAAATCGTCTACACCGGCTTGCGTAGCGCAGAAAAGCTCTTCGAAGAGCTGCTCATCGGCGGTAATGTTACCAAGACTGATCATCCCATGATCATGCGCGCGATCGAGCACTCACTTCCTTGGTCGCGTATGGAGAAGATTCTCCAGGACCTGCAATGCGCCATCGCGGAGTCCGACTGCCGCGAGGTGCTGAATCTATTGCGCGAAGCGGTGGCTGAGTACCGCCCGGCCGAGGGGATTCGTGACCATCTTTGGACGCGTAACGCCGTAGCACCGTCCACCGATACCGGCGACAAGGTTGCGGACTTCGCGGCCAAACGTCGACAAGCCGAGGGCAGCCTGCATTCCGCGAAACGCCGCGTGCGGGACAACACTCTAACCCAATAGAAGGACGCGACGCAGCGTCCGGCTCTGGGGCAACTGCCTAGGTCGGGGTCGGCCTGTTGCGCGTTCGCGCGTGCTTTGCAGGAGACCGCCAATCCCCGGTCTGGTGCACGGCTACAGCGACCCCAGTCTCGCAATTGACACCGTTATGGTGGACCATTTGTAACCCCGTTGCGTGCGATGACCCACCGATATGCCAAAAACGGCACTCCTCACCGGAATCACAGGCCAGGATGGCGCCTATCTGGCCGAATTCCTGCTTTCCAAGGGCTATGAGGTCCACGGCATCAAGCGCCGCTCCTCGTCCTTCAATACCGACCGGATCGACCACCTCTACCAGGATCCGCACCAAAGCGGCGTGCGGATGCGTCTGCACTATGGGGACCTCACGGACGCCACCAACCTCATTCGGATCGTGCAGCAGGTTCAGCCGGATGAAATCTACAATCTGGCGGCGCAAAGCCATGTCGCGGTGTCCTTTGAGACCCCCGAGTACACCGCCAATGCCGATGCATTGGGCACTCTGCGCCTTCTGGAAGCCATCCGGATCCTCGGCCTCGCCAATAAGACCCGCTTCTACCAGGCCTCGACCTCCGAGATGTTCGGCAAGGTACAGGAGACGCCGCAGCGCGAAACCACCCCTTTTTACCCCCGCTCGCCCTATGGGGCCGCCAAGGTCTACGCACACTGGATCACCGTGAACTACCGCGAAGCTTACGGCATGTACGCCTGCAGCGGGATCCTGTTCAATCACGAAAGCCCCCTGCGGGGGGAGACCTTCGTAACCCGGAAGATCACCCGCGCCCTAGCTCGAATCCACGAGGGCCTCGAGAGCTGTCTATTCCTCGGCAACCTTGATTCCCTCAGGGACTGGGGGCACGCGCGGGACTACGTGCGCGCCCAATGGCTCATGTTGCAGCAGCCACAGCCGGACGACTTCGTCATCGCGACTGGGGAGCAGCACTCCGTACGAGATTTCGTTTCCCTGGCTGTCCAGAAGCTGGGCAGGCAGATCGAGTGGCGCGGCAAGGGAGTCGAGGAGCAGGGGGTCGATCCGAAGAGCGGACAGGCGATCGTGAGAGTCGATCCGCGTTATTTGCGCCCCACCGAGGTGGAGACCCTGCTCGGCGACGCCTCCAAGGCCCGCTCGCGGCTGGGCTGGAAGCCGGAAATCGGTTTCGATGCGCTGGTGACAGAAATGATCACCCAGGATCTGGAGATTGCCCGCAGGGACTCCGTGGTGGCCCGCGAGGGCTTCAAGACCTACCGCTACAACGAATGAACGAAGCAGATTCGATCTTCGTGGCCGGCCACCGGGGGTTGGTCGGTTCCGCCATCGTTCGGCGCCTGGGCTCCGCGGGGTTCGGCAACCTGCTGCTGCGCGAGCGCAGTCAGCTGGACCTCATGAACCAGGCTGCGGTCGAGGCGTTCTTCGCACGGGAGAAGCCGCGTTTCGTGTTCCTGGCGGCCGCCAAGGTGGGCGGCATTCTCGCCAACGACACCCGTTCCGCGGAGTTCCTGCGGGACAACCTGGCCATTCAGACGAACGTGATCGACGCCGCTTACCGGCACGGCACGCAGAAGCTGCTGTTCCTGGGCTCCAGCTGCATCTACCCCAAGCACGCCCCTCAGCCGATGACCGAGGAGTGCCTGCTGACCGGACCCCTGGAGCCGACGAACGAATGGTATGCGATTGCCAAGATCGCCGGACTCAAGATGTGCCAGGCCTACCGCCGTCAATATGGGTTCAATGCGATCTCCGCCATGCCTACCAACCTGTATGGTCCTGGCGACAATTTCAGCCTGCAGAGCTCGCACGTGCTGCCGGCGCTGCTGCGCAAATTCCAGGAGGCGAAGGAGCGGGGCGCGGACAGTGTCGAGATCTGGGGAACCGGTACGCCGCGCCGCGAGTTCCTCCACGTCGATGATCTTGCCGACGCGTGCTTGTTTCTCATGCAGCGCTACGAGGGCGGGCGCTGGATCAATGTCGGCTGGGGAACCGACGTCACCATCGAGGAGCTGGCACGCACGATTGCGCGCCTGGTCGGCTTCCCTGGCACGCTGAGGTTCGACACATCCAAGCCCGACGGTACGCCTCGCAAGCTCCTGAGCACCGAGCGGCTCACCGCCCTGGGCTGGAAACCCACGATCGCTCTGGAACAGGGCATCCGCTCGACGCTCGAGTGGTTTCTGGCCAATCGCGCCAGCCTGAAAATCTGACTCGCCGCTCCCGGGAGCGCGCCGGACCGACGTTTCGCACGCACGCGCAGGGGTGCTCTGCACCTGCCGCTTCAGTACAATCGCGCATTCGCACGGCAGCGGGGGTCGCGGTGGCGGGGTCCGCCAGGGCGCCCCACTCGACCGTGTCATTGCCAGAAGGACCGTAATGCGCCGGATAAGACGCTCGCTCTCAGCTGCGATTGGCCTCATTTTTGGGTTCCTGGGTGTACTGGCCTCGACCCCGCTGCTCGCGCAGACCGGCACGGATACTCTGGACATCCTCAAGAACCTGACGCCCGAGCAACAGGACTCGATCCTGGGGGTGCTGGGGGGGATGGGCGGACTCGGCAGCAGCGGCCTGGGCGGTCTCGGAAGCGGCTCGAGCTCGCGCGACCGCCCCAACCGCACGGATCAGGACAACGGGCGCGAGGCGCAGAGCGATCGGCAGAGCGCCCTTTCCGAGAGCCAGCAGGAGCAGATCGAGGCCCGTCAGCCGCTGATCAAGGCGGATGACTGGGTCATCATCGAAATCGATTACCACCTTCCACCACGGCCCCTGCCGGAGAACCTGCTGCAGTCCTCCCTGGCGGCGGGAATCAATCCGGCTTCCCTGCAGGCATTGCAGCAGCAGGGGGCCGCTCAGGGGGCCAATGCGAATCAAGCGCAGGCCGCTGCAGCGTTGGCGGCGGGGGGCGCCGGTGGCGTGGCTGGCGCGAATGGCGCGCTCCAGGGACTGCCCGGCGCTGGCCTCCCCAACGCGGTGCCGCTCACCAACCCCGGGCCGGCAGGAACGACAGCGGATGAGCAGGACCCGGACGCCCCGGTCACCCCGGAGGAGAAACTGCGCCTGGATCAGCTGATCACACTGATCCGATCCAGGAATCCCTACCAGATCGGCAGCGATGGCACGCTCAGTCTGCCGGGCTTCCCTCCCATTCAGCTGCTGGGGCTCTCTGACGACGATGCGACCTTGCGCCTGAAGGCCGACCCGGCCTTTGCGAAGCTCGACATCCGCCTCACGCGCCTGCCCTTGAAGAAGACCGGCCTCACGGCGCTGAAGCCTTTCGGCTATGACCTCTTCGATCGTGCCCCCTCGACGTTCGCTCCAGTGACGAATGTTCCCGTGCCGGCCGACTACGTGATCGGACCCGGCGATGAGCTGGATGTCCAACTCTACGGCAGCCAGAACCGCACGCTGCGCCTGACCGTCGATCGCGACGGCCGCGTCAACTTCCCGGAGATCGGGCCGATCAACGTCCAGGGACAGCTCTTCAACAACGTCAGGTCCAACATCGAGACGCAGGTCGCGCGCAAGATGATCGGCGTGCAGGCGAGTGTGTCGATGCGAGATACCCGCGCGATCCGCGTGTTCGTACTGGGCGAGGCCAAGCGACCGGGCTCCTATACGATCAGCGGGCTCGGCACCATCACTTCCGCCTTGTACGCCGCGGGAGGCGTCAAGAAGTCCGGCTCGCTGCGCAAGATTCAGCTCAAGCGTCAGGGCAAGGTGGAACGGACGCTCGACCTGTACGATCTTCTGATCCGCGGTGATACGACCGATGACAGTAAGCTCTTGCCAGGGGATGTCGTCTTCATCCCGTCGGTCGGACCGACGGTGTCGGTCGACGGCGAAGTGCAAAGGCCGGCGATCTACGAGATCAAGAACGAATCCACGCTGAACGACGTCGTTGATCTGGCAGGCGGCCTGACGCCCCAAGCCGACCGCTCGCGCCTCGTCGTGACCCGCATCGACGCCGATCAGCACCGCGTCGTTCTGCCGGTTAACATTGGAACCGACGCCGGCAAGACGCAGCCGATGCGCAACGGGGACATCCTGCAGGTTGCGCGCCTGCGCCCGAATGTCGATTCGGGTATCACCGTTCAGGGGTACGTGTACACGCCCGGATCGGTGGCCTATCGCGCAGGCCTCAGGCTCACTGATGTCATCCACTCGGTCGATGAGCTGCAGCCCAACGCCGACATCCACTACATCCTGATCCGACGCGAGCTACCGCCTGACCGCCGCATTACTGTGGTCTCTGCGGACCTTGCCGCCGCCCTCAGGGCGCCCGGCTCGGCCGCCGACATTCCGCTCTTGCCGCGCGACCAGATCACCGTGTTCGACCTGGCCTCCGGGCGCGATCACACGATTCAACCCCTGCTGGATGAGCTGCGGGTTCAGGGCAACTCGGCCAGTCCGACCGAAATGGTCCATGTGGACGGTCGTGTCAAGGTTCCGGGGGATTACCCGCTCGAGTCGGGAATGACCGTGGCCGATCTGGTCCGTGCCGGTGGTGGTCTGGAGGATGCGGCCTATCTGGCTTCGGCGGAGCTGACCCGCTACAACGTGGTGAACGGGGAAACCCGCAAAACCCAGCTCATCAACGTCGATCTCGCAGCGGCGATTCGCGGCGACCCGGCCGCGAACATCAAACTGCAGCCCTTCGACAATCTGAGCGTGAAGGAGGTGTCGGAGTGGCGCGGCCAGGAGAGCATCACGCTGCGCGGCGAGGTTCGCTTCCCCGGACGCTATTCGATCCGTCGCGGTGAGACACTGCACTCCGTAATCGAGCGTGCGGGCGGTCTGACCCCGTACGCTTTCCCGGACGGAGCCGTGTTCACGCGCGTCGACCTGCAGCGGCGTGAGCAGGCACAGCTGGATGCGTTGACGGAGCGCATGCAGAAGGATCTCACCATTCTGGCCATCCAGACATCGGCCACCAACACGCAGGCGTCCGGCGCCGGCACCTCCTCGGCGCTGTCGGCAGGCCAGCAGTTGTTCGCACAACTGCGCGCCACGCGCGCCGTGGGCCGCCTGGTCATCGACCTGAATGCCGTGATGAAGGGCACGGAGGGCTCCAGTCAAGATGTCATCCTGCGCGGTGGGGATCTGCTGATCGTGCCGAGGTACCAGCAGGAGGTCACGGTCATCGGCGAGGTTCAGAATGCAACCTCGCACCTGTACAACGCGAAACTCTCGCGGGATGACTATATCTCCATGAGTGGCGGCATGACGCGTCGCGCCGACCGCAGGGCTATCTATGTCGTGCGCGCCAACGGGAGCGTTGTCGCTAACGAGGGGAGCCGCTGGTTCGACTTTTCCACTCAGTCGATCAAGCCGGGCGATACTGTCGTCGTACCGCTGAACGCCGAGCACATGCCGCCGCTGCCGTACTGGCAGGCGGTCACCACGATTCTCTACAACGTGGCGATCGCAGTCGCGGCGGTGCATTCGCTGTAGGCGGACCCGTGGCAACGGGCCTGAAGGGTATCGTGTTGGCGGGAGGGGCAGGGACGCGGCTGCATCCGGTGACGCTCGGGGTCAGCAAGCAGATGCTGCCCGTGTACGACAAGCCGATGGTCTACTACCCGCTGGCGACGCTGATGCTGGCGGGTGTCCGCGACATCCTGCTCATTTCGACCCCGGAGGATCTGCCCCTGTACCGCCGTCTCCTGGGTGACGGAGGCCAGTGGGGCATCCGCTTGAGCTATGCCGAACAGCCCAGGCCCGAAGGCCTGGCTCAAGCGTTCATCATCGGGCGCGGCTTCATAGGGTCGGATCGAGTGGCGTTGGCACTGGGCGACAACATCTTCTACGGGCACGGGCTACCCGAACAGCTGCGCGCCGCCGTCGCACGTGAGCAGGGCGCGACCGTCTTCGCCTATCGGGTCAAAGACCCCGAGCGCTATGGCGTCATCGAATTCGACGCTCAGGGTCGTGCGCTCGGCATCGAGGAGAAGCCGCGTGTGCCGAAGTCGCATTTCGCGGTGACCGGACTGTATTTCTACGACTCGTCGGTACTCGAGATCGCCGCCTCGCTCAAGCCTTCCGCGCGCGGCGAGTTGGAGATCACCGACGTCAATCGCGCCTATCTCGAGCGAGGTTCATTGCACGTGGAATTGTTCGGACGGGGGATCGCGTGGCTGGATACGGGCACGCACGAGTCCCTGCTGCAGGCAGCGATGTTCATCGAGGCGATCGAGAGCCGCCAGGGGCTGAAAGTGTGCTGTCCGGAGGAGATCGCGTACCGCTCTGGCTTCATCGACGCGCAGCAGCTCGAGGCCCTCGCCAGGCCGTTGGCGAAGACCGGCTACGGCGCCTATCTGCTGGAGATCCTGAGCGGGCGGGCCTGATCGTGCAGTTCGAGCCGACCGCGATCGCCGATGTGATCCTCGTCAAGCCCCGGGTGTTCGGCGATCCGCGGGGCTATTTCTTCGAATCCTGGGAAGAGCGCAAATTCGCTTCCGGCGGGATACCTGCGCGATTCGTTCAGGATAATCACAGCCGCTCGGCGCGCCACGTGCTGCGGGGCTTGCACTACCAACTGCCCCATCCGCAGGGAAAGTTGGTCAGAGTGGCGCGCGGGGCGGTGTTCGATGTGGCTGTCGATATCCGGCGCAGCTCGCCGACCTTTGGTCGATGGGTGGGTGCGGAGCTGTCCGAGCGCAACCACCATATGCTGTGGGTTCCCGCAGGCCTCGCTCACGGCTACCTGACCCTGAGCGAGACCGCGGACTTCCTCTATCGCTGCACGGATTTCTACGTCCCTGAATGCGAGCGTGCGATCATCTGGAACGATCCGGACATCGGCATCCAGTGGCCGTTGCCGGCGGGCATTGCGCCGGTGCTCTCGGCCAAGGATGCCGTCGCGCGGAGTTTCAAACAGGCGGAGTTGTTTCCGTGAAGGTGCTGGTCACCGGCGCTGGCGGGCAGGTGGGTCAGGCGCTGCTCGCCACCGCGACCAGGGACGTTCAAGTCGCCGCTTGCTCGCGCGACGCGCTCGACATCAGCGATGAGCGTGCGGTGTTCAACTGCCTGCGGGAAGCCGCGCCGCAAGTGGTGATCAACGCTGCCGCCTACACGGCAGTCGATCGTGCCGAGTCCGAGCCGGATATTGCGCGCAACATCAACTCGCTGGGTCCGCGATTCCTCGCCGTAGCTGCGCGCGAAGTGGGAGCTCGACTGGTCCACCTCTCGACGGACTTCGTGTTCGACGGCAACTCCTGCATACCCTACAGGCCGGATGCTCCGACGAACCCACTGAGCGTGTATGGAAGAACGAAGCGGGCAGGGGAGGAGGCGGTCCTCGAAGTCTGCGGGGGTGAGGCCGTGGTGGTACGTACAGCCTGGGTATATGCAGCGCAGGGCCGCAATTTCCTCAACACGATGTTGCGCCTCATGAAGCAGAACGGCGCCGTGCGCGTGGTGTCTGATCAAGTCGGAACTCCGACTTCGGCGAGATCGCTTGCCGGGGTGCTCTGGAAACTCATCGACTCATCTGAGATCGCCGGAATACACCACTGGACGGATGCTGGCGTAGCCAGTTGGTACGATTTCGCGGTGGCGATCGCTGAAGAGGCTGCGGTTATCGGGCTTCTCCCCTCCACCGTTGAAGTGCAACCCATCGCGACGGCGCAATACCCGACGGCGGCGCGTCGACCGCACTACAGCGTACTCGAGCGCTCATTGGCCTCGCTCGCAGGTCGACCAGTGCACTGGCGCGTGCGCCTGCGTGAGGTTCTCAGAGAGATCGGCGATGCCAGAGAAACAGTCTAGGCTGCTCGTGACCGGCGGGGCCGGATTCATCGGCTCGAACTTCGTGCATTACTGGCTGCGCGAGCACGCTGGCGATCGCCTCGTCGTGCTCGATGCACTGACCTACGCAGGAAATCTCGCCAGTCTGGAGGCAGCCGAGCGCAATCCGAGCTACCGATTCGTCCATGGCGACATCTGCGACGGTGGCCGGGTGGCGCAATTGCTGCGCGAGGAGAAGATCGACACGATCGTGCACTTCGCCGCCGAATCGCATGTGGATCGCTCGATCGCGGGTCCCGACGCATTCATACGCACCAACGTCCTCGGTACGCACGCGCTGCTGGAAGCGGCGCGCACGGCTTGGCTCGTGGAGCGTAGTGTCGAGACGCATCGCTTCCACCACGTCTCGACCGATGAGGTGTACGGGTCGTTGGGCCCCGGCGATCCGCCGTTCTCCGAAAGTACCGCCTACGCCCCGAACTCGCCTTACTCCGCCAGCAAGGCCGCCTCCGACCATCTGGTGCGGGCCTATCACCATACGTACGGGCTGTGCACGACAACCAGCAACTGCTCCAACAACTATGGCCCGTATCATTTCCCGGAGAAGCTCATCCCGCTGCTGATCGTCAACATCCTGCTCGGCCGTGCGTTGCCCATCTACGGAGACGGACGCAACGTCAGGGACTGGCTATACGTGGAGGATCATTGCCGGGGAATCGATCTGGTCCTGCGCCAAGGCAAAGCGGGCGAGGTCTACAACATCGGTGGCCGCTCGGAATACGAGAACCTGCAATTGGTGCAGCTACTGTGTGAGGAGGCCGATGCGGCGTTCCGGCGCCATCCGGAGCTGCAGTCGAAGTACCCCGAGTCCCCGCCTTCCCGCGGGCTCGCGGCGGCGACGTTGATCAGCTTCGTGCGCGACCGGCCGGGACATGACCGGCGCTACGCGATCGATTGCGCCAAGGGCGAGCGTGAGCTGGGATACAAGGCCCGCGTGTCGCTGGCCGAGGGCTTGCGCGCCACGCTCACCTGGTATTTGCAGAACGAGCGGTGGTGGCGCACCGTCATGGACGGCAGCTACCAGCAGTGGATCCAGAAGCACTACGACTCGCGCGAGGCTCAGGGAAGCTGAAGCATGCGTCGACGGGACTTGTACAAAGCCGTGCTCGCCGGGCTCCCTGCCTCGTCGCCGGCTGCGCAAACGCAGGCACAGGGCCAGGCGCAGGCGAGTTGCATCCAGCCTTGTTACCCGCCTACACCCGCGGAAGGGGTCAACGCCGTCCCACCCCCTGATCTGAGCTTCCCGCCGGGCAACGTGCTGCGCTGGGGCGCGGATCCGACCGGCGGTTCTGACTCGACCGAGGCCCTGCAGCGGGCGCTGAATGTCGCCTGGGCGAGCGGCAACTATGGCAGCCCCTGGACCGGCAAAGGCGGGGCGACTCCGGTGATCCTGTTCCCTCCGGGGAGGTACCGGATATCGGATACTCTCACCGTTCCCACCGGAGTGACACTGCGCGGCGCAGGACACCCGGCGAACACCGAGAGTCACACCCGCATCATCATGGACTCCCCGGGAACCCACGACAATCGCGACAAGCCGATCCTCCGTTTCAATCGCACTAGCCTCAACGGAACGGTGCTGATGAACGCGGCGGTCTGCAGCGCGCTGCAGGATCTGGAGTTCTGGTACGTCACCCCCGGCGGCACGTTCGACCGGCCCCTGCATGTAGGGATTCCGTTCGGCGCCTACCCCAACGGCGGCGCGCTGCTGTTCGATGTGGACTCGACCGATACGCGCATCGTCAATTGCGTTTTTCAGCACGCGCCCGCCGCGGTTCGTATCAAAGGCGTCCCGGCCGAGCCCGCCAGGCGCGGGGATGGCCAGCGTGGCAATCGAGGTGTCGGGATCTTCTTCGAGAATTGCGAGTTCGACGCCTCGTGCACCCACGTGTATGCGACGGGCTCCGAGCTCGATCTGCAATTCAAGCAATGTCAGTTTTACGGCGCGATGCACCGCTACGAAGGCTGCACGGGAAAAGTGGTGTATCAGGGAGGCCGCTGGCACGGCGCTGCGTATGTCGACGCGGCGAGCGTCCCCAATGCCCTCATGAAGTTCGAGCTCAAGGGCGCCGACATCGAAATAGGCGCGCCGGCTTTTATCCGGCTGAACAAGGCGAAGTTGATCGACATCTCGCAGAATGCCGTGCTCGGGGGCTCCAGCGCCGCCAGCTGGCTGGAGGTGACCGATGCGGACGGAGGTTGCATCCTGTGCAATGCGATCGACAACAGCGGCCGCAGCTCGAGCCCGCAACCCGGTAAGGTGGCCTCGACGGCGGTCGTCAAGCTGCGCGGCTGCCGGCACGTCCTCATCGCTTCCAACAATATCACCGCGACCGAAGCTGGAACCTACGCTGGATTTGGAATTCTCTGCGAGGACGGGGCACGGGCGTCCCGTGGCAACTTCGTCAACGGCAATGCGGTGAGCGCGCCCTACAGCGCTGGCGCCCGCAATGCAGAGAGCCGCTCCATCAAGGTCGCTGCCGCCGACATCCTGGGCATGAACCATAGCCTCGCTCCCGATGAGCCTGATCGCCTGGGTCAGTAGGCTCCGGCAGGGGCAGCTCAGGCAGGATGCCAACGCCGCGCGGGCGTTCTGGAGCGGGACCGAAGCGGTGGCGGGGCCGATCGCCGCGCTCGCCATGAGCGCAGGGTTGATCCGCGCCCTGGGTCCTCAGGATTACGGCGTCCTGGTCGTCGTGCTGGCGGTCTCCGCGCTGTCGATGGCGATCAATCCGGCGATCGTCGCCACCACTACGAAATTCGTTTCGGAGGCGGCGGGACTGAAGTCTGCTGAGAAGGCGACGGCGCGCATCACGACGGTCTCGCTGCTGGCGGTCCTATCGTTGGGTGCACTGTTCCTCGCCGTGGCGGCAGCTCTCGCCGGTCCCTTATCACGGCTGTTGTTCGGAGACCAGGTTGCCGGCACGCGTACCGACATTCACGCCATCCTGCTGCTCGCAGTGCTTACGGTGTGCATTCAGCAGAGCGACGCGGTTCTGGCCGCTGCCATCAAGGGGCTGGAGAAGTTCAAGCAACAGGCCCTGTTCGAGCTCTGTTCCCGCCTGAGCATCGCGGGCGCAGCGATCCTCGCCGGCTGGTTGACCCACGATCTTCGCCGGGTATTGGTGGCGAGTTGCACAGTGTCGCTGCTCTCAGCGCTGTCGCGTGGGGTCCTCCTGCGGACGCTGGCGCCGGGCGGACGGGTCTTTGCGCTACCCAGCCGTCCCGAAGCCGCGCGCATGCTTTCGTTTGGCGGTTGGATGTGGCTGAACGCGACGGCCACCGTGGCGTACGGCAGCGTGGACCGGGTGATCGTCGGGCGCGTCCTGGGAACTGCCGCCGCTGCACAGTTCCATATCTACGCGCAGGTGTCGCAATTCATTCACTACATCCCCACGAGCGTGTTCGCGTTCTCGTTTCCGGTGTTCAGTCGCCTGAGCGCCGGAGGAGCTGCGCAGCGCCCGCAGCTGGTTCACATGTACCACCGGGTGATCGGCCTGATCGCCTCGAGCGCCTTCGCGATCGGCCTCCTCATCACCCTGGTGCGGCACCAGGCGATGAGTCTGCTGGCCGCCCGCGGACTGCCTCCAGGGGATGACCCGGCAGTGCTGCTGCTCATCCTGGGGTTCGCGACGCTGGCGCTCAACATCGCCCCGTACTACCTGCTGCTGGGACTGGGAAGATCGAAAATCGTCTCCGTCATCCAGGGCCTGTCGGTCATCGTGGCCATCACGCTCGCGCTGATACTGGTGCCGCGTCTGGGTCTGGAGGGCGCGGCGCTCGCAAGATTCGGCTACGTTCTGGGTACACTGCTGCTGTTCGAGCGCGCGCACCATGCAATGCGGGTCGGGCGCGTCTGAGGAGAGTGAAGTGGGTTGGAAGCATCAGGTCCGGTTGGCTCTCGAGCACGTCGGGTTGTACGTCCAGCGGCAATCGAACAACCCGACCTCGAATCTGCTCGGCCTGAAGACTTTGGGCATCCGATCAGTGCTCGACGTGGGCGCGCACGCAGGGCAGTTTGCGCGCTTCGCTCGCAAGTCTTTCCCGGGCGCGACACTCTACTGCTTCGAGCCGCTGCCGGCGCCTTTTGCGCGGTTATCCGCCTGGGCGCGCAGCGCGCGGGACGTCCATCCGCTGAATCTCGCTCTTGGCGACCACGAGCACAGTGCGAAGATGTTCGTTCATACGGAGCACTCGTACTCGTCTTCGCTGTTGAAGACCACGGATTTGTCCTCGCAGTTGTTCCCGATGACGGCGGCGCAACACGAGACGACCATCACGGTCAAGCGTCTGGATGATGTCGTACCGGCGCTCACGCCGCCGTTGCGCGGGCCCACTCTGATCAAGCTGGATGTGCAGGGCTTTGAAGGGCGGGTCATTCGCGGCGGGCAGGAAACCTTCAAGCAGGCGCAGGCGTGTATCGCCGAGATCTCACTCGACACCCTCTACGAGCAGCAGAGCACTTTCAAGGAAATCTTCGACGCGCTGTACGCGCTCGGGTTCGAGTACGCCGGCAACTTCGACCAGATCTACGCCGCCGACGGCCATGTGATCTATCTGGATGCCGTGTTCCGGGGTCCCAACTCGCGCCGGGCCTGATCTACAGAAATAGCACCTTGGCGAGGCGGCCGATGTGCAGCAGAAACTGCAGCGCCCGGTTCTCCCCGAAGGCCACTTGAATACGGAAGGCGTCGGCGATGCTGCACAGGCGATCGGCGCTGGAGATGCCGGTGTCGCCGAACTGCCCGGCAATGAAGTCCGCGGCGGCGATGCTGGCGTTGCCCTTGGTTACGGCGGACAGCACGAAGTGCATGTCCGCGCAGTTGACATAGCGGTTCGAGTAGAACCCGCACCTGGCGTGCAGCTCGCGGCGAATCAGCGTTCCTACCGCGTGACTGGCGACGAAGGCGTTGCCGCCTCGCAACCAGCGTTGTCCGACCATCGGGCGCATCACATCCGTCGATGACTCGACGGCGGCGGCAATGAGGTCGCAATGCAGTTCCTGAGCAGCTTTGCGAAAGCTCGAGATGGCATTGGGGTAGAGCCGGTCGTCCGCCCCCAGCACCAGGTAGTAGTCCGTGTGGGTAAGTGCCACGCCCTTGTTCAAAGCGTCGTAGATGCCGAAGTCGGGGCCGGAGGCGAGCGTGACGCGCTCCTTCGGGAAGCGTTCCGCCGCCGTGAGAGTGCCGTCGGTCGAGCCGCCGTCGACGATCACCCAGTGGAAGTCCTGGTCGTCCTGCGCCAACAGGGAGTCGATCAGGCGCGCCAGCAGCGGCGCACAATTGAGCGTGACCGTGATGATGGAAATGCTCGGCTTCTCTAGCATGGGGAACTCGCGCGGCCGCTATCCATGCGAGTATGCTCGTCGCAGGAACTGTCCGCAGATCGCCTCCTATCGGCATGGTCATAGTTTACGCAATCGTCGCCTGGTTGGCCGCCGCGCTGCTGTGTTATCTGCTGCTGCGCAAGGCCACCTACAATATCCTCGATCCGCTGCTCATCACGCATTTTTTCATCCCGTTCATCGCCGCGGAGCTGGTTGTGCTGTGTCTTGCCGGCTCGGTCCCGTGGGACAAGTTCCCGTTGTTCTGGTTGTCGCTGCTCGCCTATCTGGTCGGGGCGCGCCTGGCGAGCGGCTTTTTCGGCCGCGAGACGCTGCGCCAGCTGATGATGGAAACGCTGGATCGCATTCGCCGCAGCGAAGTGCTCGCCGTTCTGTCGATCACTGTGTGCACGACGCTCGTGCTGGCGGCGCTGGCGATCCAGTACGGCGGCGCCGAGGGCGATGCGCGGCAGGGCTTTGCCAGGCTCTTCCGGCCGCTCGTCGTACTCCAGAACGGGCTGTTCCTGTTGTCGCTCGTACTGCTGCTCTCGCGCCGGCTCACCGGGCCGCAGGTGGCGATCTGGATGGCGCTGCTGGTGGGGCCGTCGATCGCGTTCTCGGGGAAGAGCGTTCTCATCCCCGTTCTCTACTGGTTCGGCCTGAAGCTCTATCTGAATCGCCAGGCCGTCACGCTGCGCATGGGCGCCGGCATGTTCGCGTTGGGATTCCTGGGGGTCGGGGTGATGGGGGTGCTCGCCTATCGGACGACCAGCATCGTGGCACTGGTGTTCCTGTTCGCCTTGCGGCTGTGGGCTTCCGGTGAGACCTACATCTATGCATATCAATGGAACGCCATGGAGGGAGTGCGCGACAGCTACCATGTGTCTTTCATTCCGTACATGTTGCACCCGCTCACCTCGCTGGTGGGCGTCAGGGCCTACGACAAGCCCCTGGGCGCGATGCTGTTCTCGCAGGTCATGCCCGCGGACATCGTGGGCGGACCCAACCCGATCATGCCCGTGTTGCTCGATTTCTTCTTTCCGGACTCCCTGGCCGTGGCAGCCCTGGTGGCTCTGGCGATAGGCTTGCTTGTCGTTGGAATACGACCCCTGGGAATCGTCTTCGGGCGAAGTCGCAGCCGGTATGTCAGGTTGGGCGGCATTGCGGCGGCCGTGTTTTGCCCAGCCATGGGGTTTCTGGACACGTCCCTGGTGCTGATCGCGCTGATCGGCGTGCTGGTGGCGACGGCGTTGTGTGTGGCCATCGAGATGCTGTTCGCTTCCAGAGCGGCGGCGACCGGTTCCACCGCTATTGCTTCTCCAGGATCAGCAGCATCGCACTCGTGAGGGGAAGCCTTGCGCCCAGGAGGATTCGCCGCAGGGCGAGCTCCACCTCGCGCACCACGGGGAAGCGGCTGTAGTAGCCGTGCCCGATGAAGCCGGTGTGCTGCAGCACTCTGAATCCCATTTGTTCGAACAACGCATGCAACGCCCTTGAGGGGTTCCCGCACATCTGGTAGTAGGCGGGGAACTTGCCCTGGATGCCCGCGAGGTCGCGATGCGGCTGAGCGATGCGGACCAGCCGCTCGCTCAGTCCCAGCGGTATGAGGCGATTCACGGCCAGGGGAAGATTGTTGGGGGAGGGATAGAAGTGGATCGCGATGCCGGCGGGCCGCAGCATGGCGTGAATATTCCGGTGCGCCCGCAGGGGAGTCTGCACATGCTCCAGGAACATGTGTGAGAACACCAGGTCGAACTTCTCGAGCGGGACCTTGGCACGAAACTCCTGCGGCGGCGCGGTGATGTCGATCTGGATCTTCTGGCAATACAAGGGCGCCTTCGCCAGCTCTGCGCCTGAAATGTCCAGCACGCAATACTCCAGCTGCTGCGCGCGAATGACGCTCTCCGGGAGCATCGGGTGCGCGCCGCCACCCAGGTCGGCAATACACCTCAAGCCTCGCTCCAGGATCTGCTTCTCCAGGTACGCCGGCGCCCGCTCCCATCCGGGATAGTGGTCGATCACATCCAGTGCCGGGATCGCCGCGATCATGGGGATTGCAGCTCCGGCCGCGTCCTGTCTCTGATCCTGCGCAGCTCGTGCCTCACGGCCGGATACCTGATCATGATCTTGCCGATGAACAGGGCGGTCTGCAGCAACGGGAACCGCTCCGTCAGCATCTGGATCTGCCAGGTCTCAGCCAGCACCTGCAGCTTGTTCACGTTGGAGAGGCCGCTCTCGGCGAAGCTCCCGGCCACGAAGTCCGCGCGCACGAAGCGAACCGATCCCGAGCGCAGCAGCGTCTTCAAAAAATACCCATCCGCTAGCAGGGGAAAGCGTCGCGAATACTCCCCGAAGCGCCGATGCAGGTCGACTCGGAAGAGCATTCCGACACTGTGAGAGCCGCCGAAGGCTCGCGGGTGGCCGATCCAGGCCCTGCCGGGGTGGAAGCCGCCGGCTCGCCGCCCGCCTTTCATGACACAAGCCAGCACGACGTCGGGCTCCGCTTGCCGACTGGCAGCCGCGTAGTTCGCCACAGCATCGGGAGTGAACGTGTCATCCGCGCCCGCGACGACGTAGTACTCCGCGCTCGCCAGGGCGAGCGCTTTGTTGAGCGCATGATAGAGCCCGAAGTCCTCTTCCGAAACGAAACGGATCCAGGGGTTGGCTGCGGCGAGATCTCGCAGCCGCTCTGCCGTTCCATCGCTCGAGAGCCCATCGACGACGACCCATTCGAAATCGCGGCTGGTCTGCGCGGCGAGCGACTCGTAGAGGGTGGCGATGGTCGCCGCGGTATTGCGCGTCGCTGTGATGACAGATATTCGCGGGGTCAAGACACTGGGGTCCCGGGCGCCCTTGTCGAGGCCTCTGCGCATTGCTTCCGACGGAGCTCGCGAGGCCATGTCATCGGAATGCATGCGCCGTCCTTCACGGCTTGAGCCACGCGACACGGATAAAGGCGATGAGCACCGACAGAGCCAGGCTGCCGAACACCGCCAGGACCACCATGAACGCGGGTGTTGGCGTGGAAGGCTTCTCCGGTGCCACCGCCGGATCGAGGATCTTGAATGCATACTCGTCGCTGCCGCGCGCGAGCATTTCCTTGTTGATCTCCGTCTGCAGAATCGTGTAGATCGCCTGCTTGACAGCGACGACATCGGTCTTGTTGGCCTGGGCGTTGAGATAGGCGATGTTGCGCTCGGACTCCTCGATCGCCTTCTTGCGCAGATAATCGTTGGTGAGCGCGACCAGGCCATTGGCCCAGTTGGCCGCGACGTGGGGGTCCTTCCAGGCGATGGTGAGCGTCACGAGGCCTGTCTTGGAATCCGTGACGATGTTGCGGACTTTCTTCTTGAAGTATTCGTTCCCTTTCCACAACGTGGGGACGTAACGTGGATCCGTCACGGTCCAGCGCCTGTTGCGCGCGTCCCAGCTGTTGGGAAACAGCACCGGCAGCAGATCGTTCTGCTGGATGTATTTCTCGGTGAGCGCCTCCGACTCCAGCACGGCGAGGGATTCCGCTCGCTTGGTGGTTTCCCCGCCCGGTGCAAGGCCCGCGAGGGAGGCGAGGCCGCCGAACTGCGACAATAGCGAGCTCACGCTGCCGAACTGACCGGTCCCTTGCGTGTTCGTCACTGGAGAGAGCACGGTGACCGCTTTGTACGACTTGGGTATCAGCCAGCTGGCGATTCCGGCGGCCACTGCTGCGATCACAACGAAGCCCGCTATGAGCACCCGACCGCGCCGCAGGGTACTGAGCAACTCACTCAGGCTCAGCTCGGGTTGGCCTGTCGGATGCGGGTTGAGGGTGTCCATCGGATTGGGGTGGCTGCGGCCTTGGCGTGTGGAGGGCCTGGTTCGAGAGCTGAAGGGAGATTGTAGCGTAGGCGCCGCAGTCCTCGCGATTGCCCATTTCGGCCCCCGCGGCAGCCCTAGATCCAGCCGATGAGCGCACCCAACGCAACAACCAGGTTGTCACGCCTTCTACGTCGTCCGCCTCGCAGGCAGAATCGGGTGGCCTGCCACCTGCGGCGCCAGCCATCGGGCTGCCGGAGGGCCTGCTGCCAGGCGGCCAGCAGCTCGTTTCCAGGCGCCGCTGCGGAGCACAGTCCGCAGATCACGAGCAGCTGTGCACGGTACCAACCTCCGCGGATGAGAGCGATGCGCTTCGAGATCCCCTCCAGTGTTCCGCGCGCGCCGGTGTCGTTCCCGGCATGTTGGCGGTATCGCATCGAGGGTTGAGGGTCCATGATCCACCGTAGCCCCCAGACGCGCGCCAGCGCGTAAACGGCCCAGTCGTGATAGTGAAGTCCCACCGTCAGCTCGCGATGCTGGCCGAGGAACTGCCGGACGCGCTCATACAGCGCGGCGCTCAACACGAAAGTGCAGCCCTGCCCCGCCCCCTCGAACAGGAAGTCGGAGCGTGTCGGCGCGCCGGAAGGCTTCATTAGCCGCTCTCGCCCGTTCTGCCAGGAGGCGAGGGTCGCGCTCGAATAGCCTGCGGCGCCCTGCGCGCTCAGACTGCGGCACGCTCGCCAAAGCTTGTCGCGATCCCACAGATCGTCCTGATCGGCGAAGGCGACAAAATCGGCGCCCGTGGACGGGTTGGCTGCGATCAGGGCCAGGAAATTGCCGGCGGCGGAGCCGGTCGCGGTACCGCCCCACACGAGGGCAACCCGCCCGTCGTTGGAGAACCGACAGAGCTCCGTGCGTGTCGCATCGGTGGACCCGTCGTCCCTGACGATGATCTTCACCTGGACATTCTCTTGGGCGAGCACCGAGTCGATCTGCTCACCGATCCAGCGAGCTCCATTGTAGGCAGCCAGCAGCACGAGGACGCTGGGGCGCGCTTGCTGGGTTGCCGGCGCGGGATCCGACTCACGCGCGGCGCGGGGAACCTGGGTCGTCGACATAGGCTCGCACGAGTGCGCTCGCTGACGGGTCGAGAGCATAGGGGGAAATGGGACGACCTGGCGCTCGCGCTAATAGGCGCCGTTGCCTTTCAGAACGACTCCGATGGTCTTGAACAGGATGTAACCGTCGAGCAGGAGATTGTGATTGCACACGTAGTAGGCATCCAGCACGACCCGGCGGCGGTAGTCGGTGTCATTGCGACCGGTCACTTGCCACAACCCGGTGATGCCGGGCTTGGCCGCCAGATAGGCACCGACGTTACGCCCGTATCGCAGCAGCTCCTCGCGCACCACGGGCCGCGGTCCGACGAGGCTCATCTCGCCGCGCACAACGTTCCAGATCTGCGGCAGCTCATCGAGACTGGTGCGTCGCAGGAAGCGGCCGAGGCGCGTGATCCGCGGATCATTCCGCAGCTTGTGATCGCGAATCCATTCCGCCCGCAACACCGGATCGCGCTCGAGGAGCCCCAGCAGCAGCTCGTCGGCGTTCTGCACCATGGTGCGAAACTTCAGGCACTCGAACATCCGGCCGTCGCGGCCCACCCGGCGATGCTTGTAGATGACCGAGCCGCCTCTCCTGCGCATCAGCAGAACGATCATCAGCATCAAGGGCGAGAACACGATCGCGAGAACGAGCGCTCCAAGCAGGTCGACGCAGCGCTTGACGGCGGCGTTCGCCGAGGTGCGCGAGATGGCGAGCTCTCCGAAGCGACTCATCGAGTCGGTCCATGCATGCGACTCCGAGGCGCTCGCGTGGGCTTCCGAGGACTGCCAGGCAAGGGGCTGCCGGGCTTCGGGGTTACCCCCTGCGTCGATCACAACAGTTGCGAGCCTCTCGTGTGCTCGCGGTTCGCCAGTGACGAGATGCGGCCGTGCCGCTACGGCCCGGGGACTTCCGGTAGTGGGGCTGGGACTCTTGGCCTCGTTCGCCGGTTGCGTCGACAACGCAAATTCTCCTTTCTCGCCTGCAGCGCGCCGTCGCCATTGAGCGACGGAGCGCACGTTCATGTTGTTGTGGTACGGACGGCCGGACGGCGTGCGTCGGCCTGAAAATCTCAATGAACGTCCCTCCCACTACCGAAGTTGACAGGACCCATCCGGGAGCGCGAGCGCAGCGGATTGCGAGTCCCTGGTGGCCGTGTCAGCAGCAAGCTCCGCACCCGCGGTGAAGTTGCGAGCGACGCCGTGTTGCGACAGCCAAAGAGGGGTGGCGAGGATCGGGTTCTGCTGCCACGAGACCGGCGATGTTGGCCGGTGCAGTGCGCCATGGGCGCGACAGCCGCAAACGATACGGTCGATGAGTCCGTAGAACTCATTGCTGGGGGACAAAAGCACTCCTTTTCCCGAGCGAATACCGCCCGGTCATTCCCCTCGTTTCGCAAAGGTATAGCCGAGGCGTTGCCGTACACCCGGAAAACCTTTTTAAAAGAAGCTGCACCATGTTCGAGTCGCCGTGTCACCGTGCGCACAACCTCGAGTCAAACGTCTCTGCCGGGGTACCCTCGGTACTCGAAGGTCGGACACCCAGGGTCACGCCTGCGCCAAAAACGTTCCATGCAGTAGGTACACGTTCGCGGGCGGACGGTTCTGGCGAGGGGAACGATTTCGGCGCTGGCGGGATCGCAGCCCCGCCTCATCAAAGGGGGCGCTGTCCCCGGATTGAAATCAACCAGTTACGGCGATTCGAGGACCTGGCGGAAGTAGCCGATGGTGCGCTCCAGCCCCGCCTCGAGTGCGACCGTGGGCTCCCAGCCGAGGCGCTCCCTGGCTTGTGCGATATCCGGCCGCCGCTGGCGCGGATCGTCGTTGGGCAGGGGTCCGAACACCAGCGGGCTGTCCGATCCGGTCAGGCGAATGACGGTCTGCGCCAGCTGCAGCATCGTGAACTCGACCGGATTGCCGATATTCACAGGGCCGGCGAAGCCGCTGGGGTTGTTCATCATCCGCACCAGCCCGTCGATCAGATCGTCGACATAACAGAAACTGCGCGTCTGCAGCCCGTCCCCATAGAGGGTGATCGGCTCCCCGCGCAGCGCCTGGACGATGAAATTGCTCACCACGCGGCCGTCGCGCGGGTGCATTCGCGGGCCGTAGGTGTTGAAGATCCGGGCTACCCGGATCTGCAGCGCGTGCTGCCGGTGGTAGTCGAAGAACAGGGTCTCGGCGCAGCGCTTGCCCTCGTCATAGCAGCTGCGCGGACCGATCGGATTGACGTTGCCCCAGTAGGCCTCCGGCTGCGGGTGCACATCGGGGCTGCCGTAGACCTCGCTGGTCGAGGCCTGCAGGATCTGCGCCTTGGTGCGCTTGGCCAGGCCCAGCATGTTGATCGCCCCCATGACGCTGGTCTTGGTCGTCTGCACGGGGTCGAACTGGTAGTGCACCGGGGAGGCGGGGCAGGCGAGGTTGTAGATTTCATCGACCTCGACGTACAAGGGGAAGGTGACGTCGTGGCGCAGCAGCTCGAAGGCCGGGTTCGGCAGCAGGTGCTCGACGTTGTGCCGGGTACCGGTGAAAAAGTTATCGACGCACAGCACGTCGCAACCCTCCGCCAGCAACCGCTCGCACAGATGGGAGCCCAGGAATCCAGCCCCGCCGGTGACCAGGACGCGCTTGCGCAGAGAGTATTTTTGCATTCGATCGGCCGCGGCATCCGAAGGCGCCTATGGTACACAAGCGGTACATGCGCAGACGTAGGCTCGAGCGGGCGCGTACGGCCTCGCAATTTTGTGCCTCCCGGCTTGAGCAGCCTCGCCGCTTGCTTTACCCTGTCGGCCTCTTTTCTCTCTAAATCAAGAACTTACCAAAATGCGCGTGACTATTTTCGGCTCTGGCTACGTGGGGTTGGTGACCGGCGCCTGCCTCGCCGATGCCGGCAACCACGTGGTCTGCGTCGACGTGGACGCGAGCAAGATCGAGCGGCTGAACCGCGGCGAGGTACCGATCCACGAGCCGGGGCTGGATGCGCTGATCAAACGCAACGCCGAGGCCGGGCGCCTCGAGTTCACCACCGATGCGGTGAAGGGGGTCGAGCACGGCCTGTTTCAGCTCATCGCCGTTGGGACTCCGCCGGATGAGGACGGCTCGGCCGACCTGCGCTACGTGCTGGCGGTCGCGCGCACCATCGGTAAGAACATGAGCCGCTATTGCATCGTCATTACCAAGTCGACGGTGCCCGTGGGCACCGCGGACAAGGTTCGCAAGGAGATCACCACGACGCTGGCCGCGCGCAACGCGGCGGTCGATTTCGACGTGGTCTCCAACCCCGAGTTCCTGAAAGAGGGCGCGGCGATCCAGGACTTCATGAAGCCCGATCGGGTCGTCATCGGCACCGACAATCCGCGCACCACCGAGCTGATGCGGGCGCTGTATGAGCCCTTCACCCGCAATCACGACCGCCTGATCGTGATGGACATCCGCTCCTCGGAGCTGACCAAGTACGCCGCCAACGCGATGCTTGCCACCAAGATCAGCTTCATGAACGAGCTGGCCAATATCGCCGAGCGCCTGGGGGCGGACATCGAGAAAGTGCGCGTCGGCATCGGCTCGGATCCGCGCATCGGCTACAGCTTCATCTACCCGGGCACCGGCTACGGCGGCTCGTGCTTCCCGAAGGACGTGCAGGCGCTGATCCGCTCGGCCAACGAGGTGCAGCACACCCCGGACATTCTGCATGCCGTCGAGGCAGTCAACGAGCGCCAGAAGCAGGTGCTCGTGCACAAGATGCGCGGCCACTACGCCGGCAGGCTGCGGGGACGGACCTTCGCTCTGTGGGGGCTGTCATTCAAGCCCAACACGGATGACATGCGTCAGGCCCCCTCGCTCGCCATCGTCGATTCGCTGTTGAAAGAGGGCGCGCGGGTGCGTGCCTACGATCCCGTCGCGGCGGGGGAAGCAGCGCGGATCTTCGGCGGCAAGCAGGATGTGGTGCTCTGCAAGAGCGCCTACGAGGCCGCCACGGGCGCCGATGCGCTCGCCATCGTGACCGAGTGGCAGGAGTTCCGCAGCCCGGACTTCGACCGGTTGAAGGAGCTGCTGCAGGCCCCTGTCATTTTCGACGGACGCAATCTGTACGATCCGGGCATGGCGGGCCGGTTCGGATTCACCTATTACGCCATCGGTCGCGGCAGAGCGCTGCCCCCGGCATAAGAGGAGCGTCAGCACGCACATGCTCACTCCAGTCATTCTCTCGGGTGGTGCGGGCACGCGGCTTTGGCCGCTCTCGCGCGAGCTGCATCCCAAACAACTCCTGGCGCTCACCGGCGACCGCACCATGCTGCAGCAGACGGTGCTGCGGCTGGACGGACTGGCCGCCTCGGCGCCGGTCGTCGTGTGCAACGAAGCACACCGGTTCCTGGTGGCCGAGCAACTGCGTCAGCTCGGGGTCGAGCCGCGGGCGCTGGTGCTCGAGCCTTTTGGCCGCAACACCGCCCCGGCGATTGCCCTCGCGGCTCTCGCTGCCGTGGCCAAGGGGGCGCGTGAAGCCAACGCAGCGGAGCCCGTGTTGCTGGTCCTGCCTGCGGACCATGTGATCCGTGACGTCCCCGCCTTTCAGAAAGCAGTCCGCACCGCCCTTCCTGCGGCCGAGCAGGGCCGTCTGGTCACCTTTGGAATCGTGCCCACCGCCGCAGAGACCGGGTACGGCTACATCCAGCACGGGGCGGCCGACGGGGCGCTGCATCGGATCGCTCGCTTTATCGAGAAGCCCTCGCCCGAGCGCGCTCGTGAGTTCGTGAAGTCCGGCGACTACTACTGGAACAGCGGCATGTTCATGTTCCGTGCGAGCCGCTATCTGGAGGAGTTGGAGCGCTACGCTCCGCAGATCGCGCAGGTCTGCCGCGCTGTGTTCCAGGCGGCGCAGACCGACCTGGATTTCACACGGGTCGACAAGCAACGCTTCGAGGCTTGCCCGAGCGACTCCATCGACTACGCTGTCATGGAGAAGACCGCGGACGCCGTCGTCGTCCCGCTCGCAGCCGGTTGGAGCGATGTGGGCTCGTGGGCCGCGCTGCACGATGCGACCGAAAGCGACAGTCGGGGCAATGTGGTGCGCGGCGATGTCATCGTCGAGGACTCCGAAGGGTGTTATCTGTATTCCGAGAGCCGCCTGGTGAGCGCCGTCGGATTGAAGGATCACGTCGTCGTGGAGACCAAGGACGCCGTGCTGGTCGCGCCGCGCGACCGCGTACAAGACGTGAAAAAACTCGTGGCCCGCCTGAAAGAGCAGGGCCGCTACGAGCATTCGCTGCACCGCGAGGTATTCCGCCCCTGGGGCAGCTACGACAGCATCGAGAACGGCCCGCGATTCCAGGTCAAGCGGCTGAGCGTGAAGCCCGGCGCCACTCTTTCGCTGCAGATGCACCACCATCGCGCAGAGCACTGGGTCGTGGTCTCCGGGACTGCGCGGATCACGCGCGGGGAGGAGGTGTTCCTGTTGGAGGAGAACCAGTCCACCTATATCCCGATCGGTGTGAAGCATCGCATCGAGAATCCCGGGAAGATTCCGCTGCACATCATCGAGGTGCAGTCCGGGTCGTACCTGGGCGAAGACGATATCGTGCGCTTCGAGGATCAGTACGGGCGGCGGGGAACCACCGGCTGAGCGAGCCGCCACCCTGCGCTGGCGCGCCCCCCGGACCGGCGCAGACAGCCACGGGCGGGCTCCTGCTCGTATAATCCGCCCGTCATTCGGGAACGGCGGCCAGCATGACCCAGGTACTCACAGCGTTCAAAGCCTACGATGTCCGCGGGCGCCTGCCCACGGAGCTCAACGAGTCTCTGGCCTACGACATCGGCCGCGCCTATGCGGCTTTCGTGCGCCCGAAGAAGGTGGCCGTCGGCTACGACATCCGCCTGTCCAGCCCCGGGCTGGCCGCCGCGCTCAAGCGCGGCCTGATGGACTGCGGCAGCGACGTCTACGACATCGGGTTGTGCGGGACGGAGGGCTCGTATTTCGCGACCTTCGCGCACGAGCTCGACGGCGGGATCATGGTGACCGCCAGCCACAACCCTCCCGACTACAACGGCATGAAGTTCGTGCGCGAGGGGGCGCGCCCGATCAGCGGTGACACCGGCCTGAAGGAGATGCGCCAGCTGATCGAGTCCGGCCGGTTGCCGCCGCGCTCGGCTGCCCGCGGCACCGAGCGGCCCCTGGACCTGCGGGACAGCTATCTTGCGCATCTGCTGAGCTACGTGGATCTGGCCGGGCTGCGCAAGGCCGGCGCGCCGCGATTGAAGGTCGTTGTCAATGCGGGCAACGGCGGAGCGGGGCTCATCGTCGATCAGCTCGAGCCGCACCTGCCGTTCGAGTTCATCAAGGTCAATCACGCTCCGGACGGGACTTTCCCCAACGGCATTCCCAACCCCATGCTCGAGGAGAATCGCGCCGCCACGGCCGATGCCGTGCGCCGCGCGGGCGCGGATGTGGGGCTCGCCTGGGACGGCGACTACGACCGGTGCTTCTTCTTCGACGAGCAGGGTCGGTTCATCGAGGGCTACTATCTGGTGGGCCTGTTGGCCGCGGCTTTCCTGGGGAGCGAGCCGGGCGCCCGCATCGTGCACGATCCCCGACTCACCTGGAATACCGTGGACATCGTTCGCAGGCATGGCGGTGTGCCGGTGCTCTGCAAGTCCGGGCATGCGTTCATCAAGCAGAAGATGCGCGAAGTGGACGGCGCTTACGGCGGAGAGATGAGCGCGCATCACTACTTCCGCAAGTTCTCGTATTGCGACAGCGGCATGATTCCCTGGCTGCTGGTACTCCAGCAGATCGTGGCGAGCGGACAGACGCTGTCCTCCCTGGTGGGCGAGCGGATGCGCCTGTTTCCTGCCAGCGGCGAGATCAATCGCCATCTGCACGCAGACCCGAAGACGATCCTGGCGCGTGTGCAGAAGCACTACGAGTCGGCTGCCACCGGTATCGATTTCACCGACGGGTTGTCGATGGAGTTCGAGGGTGAGACGCGCGGGCGCTGGCGCTTCAACCTGCGGGCATCCAACACCGAGCCGCTGGTGCGGCTGAACGTGGAATCGCGCGGCAGTGAGGCGCTGATGCAGGAGAAGACCGCGGAGCTGCTGAAAATGCTCGATCAGTGAGGGCGCTTGCGTGCAGGTACGCAATTTGCGTCAACGCGTCACCGCTCAAGCTGGTTCCCACCCTGGAGTAGAAATTTGGAGGCTAGGCCCTTGCGAGTGATGATCGCGGAGAACCATCGCGATCTGAGTGAGGTGATGAGCCAGCTCATCGACTCCGAGCCGGGCATGCACTGTGTCGCCACGGTGTCCGAAGCCAGCCGGGTTCTGCCTGCGGCGCGCGAGACCGACGCCGACGTGCTGATTCTGGACCTGATGCTGCAGGGAGGCAGTGGATTCCCCCTCATCGAGCAGCTCACCTCGGCGATTCCACATCTGCGGGTGATTGTCTTCAGCGGGCTCGCCAACACGGAGGAAGTCGAGCGTGAGGCCAAGCGTCGCGGGGCAGCCGCCTTCGTCACCAAGGGCTGCGATTTCAGGGTTCTGCTCGCCGCCCTGCAGCCGGATCGGACCCCGGGACCGTCGGCGGCGATAGGCTAGAGCCCTCGCTGTCCGCCGCAGCGCAGCCGGCATTCCCGCCGCGCGGCCGCCGCGATCGGCGCGCCCACACTCCGCCGCGCGGCCGACGCGATCCGCGCGCGTGTGGACAATGTGCGCCGTGCACCCCTATTGCCGTGCCGATGCGTGATACAACGTTCCGCCTTTTGTGAAATTCGGCCGCGGAGTACGATCTGCAACTGGGGGTCAGCGTGGCCGACTGGAACTTGAGGGCACAGGACCGCTGGAGCTCGAGCTTGCTTGTCGCCGGCCTCGTCCGGTAGGAGACCTCAGCGGGAGAAATCGCTTAAGCCGAAGCCAGGCCTGTCTGCAGCTAGAGACATTGGCTGCAGGTTCCCTGGCAGGTACCTTCCACCTTCCCACATCAATCGGGGGCAGTGAGACTCATGGCGCTTTGGAAAGATACGAATGCAGGACCCGGCTCTCCGCCCGCACCCTCACCGGGGCCGGCCGGGGCAGCTCTTGGCGCGCAACCCCTTCGCGAGCCGGAGAAGACCAACGTGGCATCCCTCACTCCCGAGGCCGCTAGACGGCCCGTCAAGGAGGCGCAGCGCCTGGATATGAAAGAATCCGTCGTCAACTCCGATCTGACGATCGAAGGCAAGATCCTCGGCTCCGGCCATATCCGTATCGCCGGCCGGTTCAAGGGTGACGTTCAGGTCGACGGCAATGTCACGCTCGACACCGGCGCCCACCTGGAAGGCCAGGTCCGCGCCAGCGTCGTGGTCGTGGGCGGGGAGCTGGTCGGGAACATCGAGAACGCCAAGCGGGTCGAGCTGCTCGAGGGCGGCGTGATCAGTGGCGACGTCAAGGCGGGCTCTCTCACCGTGGCGGCGGGCTCGCGCATGCGTGGCCAGGTCGAATTCGGCTGGGAAGACAGCGGCGCACGCAAAGTCGAGGCCAAAGGATACGGTAGCGCTTCATGAATGTGGCCTCTCGCCCGGTGCCCACGGGCAAGACGCGCACCTGTCCGCACTGCAAGGCGGTCATTCTCGAAAGTCTGAGCATCTGCCCGGGTTG
>Ga0207707_10000591_pt1 | contig 36552 bp, 32 predicted proteins | sample KBSC83BmetaG_FD_184336 | JGI IMG/M metagenome (GOLD analysis project Ga0207707, IMG submission 184336) | Corn rhizosphere microbial communities from Kellogg Biological Station, Michigan, USA - KBS C8-3B metaG (SPAdes) (version 2) | ecosystem: Host-associated > Plants > Roots > Rhizosphere ... | reverse complement strand
TATGTGGCGCCAGCATCAGGTCCGCGATTGAAATGCAATCCCCGGCAAGGAAGGGCGCACTGCCGATGAGGCGCTCCAGCTCCTGGACACACACACTCGCGGCAGGAAGAGCCTTGGCGACGCCTTCCTCATCGGGACCGCGCCCCCAGAACATCTGCGACATGAGCCGCTCGGCGGTGATCTTCACCGTGATCTGCGGAAACACATACCAGTCGACGATGCCCGCGATCTGATTCATGCGCGCCGCGGCCTTCGCCTCCTGCGGCTGCAGCGGGTTGCGCGGGGACAGGGAGTCGGCATATCTCAAGATCGCCTGCGTCTCGTACAGACTGAAATCGCCATGCTCCATCGACGGGATGCGGCCAAAGGGTTGCCGCTTCAGGTACTCGGGCGTGCGCGCCGCGCCCATAGGCATGATCGCCAGGCGATAGGGGACCCCTTTCTCCTCGAAGCCGAGAAGCGCGCTTCGCACATACGGACTGCCGGGTATGCCGTGGACGACGATGCCGCTCATGTGATCTCTCCCTCGCGCGGAACACCGGGATGGTGGCGCCTGCGGGACTAGATGGTAAGTATACACTTACAGAGTGTCAAGGCGCACGCCGCACGCCGAAATCGCTGCGGACGCCACAACAGGGCACTCGCGCAGTCGCCCGCGCGCTACGCGCCCCGACCCTGCACGGCAGCGGCGATCCGCGCGGCCAGTTGTTTGCCTTCTTCAGGCGCGAGGGACCCCGCCGGCCAGCCAACTCCCAGCCCCTGAGTCCGGTTGGGTTTGGGGATGATGTGAAAGTGTACGTGCGCGATCGCCTGGTGCGCGCCCGCGCCGTTGTTCTCCAGCACGTTGTACTCGCTCACTCCTGTGACGGCCATGACCGCCCGGCACAAGCGAGGCAAGACACGACCGAGCGCGGCAGCCGAGTCGTCCGAAAGTTGATCCATGGTCTGCGCCGGCTCCTTGGGGATCACGAGCGTGTGGCCGGTGCTCAATGGATTGATGTCGAGGAAAGCCAGCACCTGCTCATCTTCGTAGACTTTGTGAGACGGAATGTGACCGCTGATGATTTTCGAGAAGATCGTGTCTGCCATGCTGTCCTCGCGTTTGCGGCTGCGCTTGCGGAGCCGGGGCCGTGCGGGCGTTGAATCCTCGGGCGCAGGCCGCACCATTGTCACTCATTCACGATAGAAGTTCGCGCGTGGTCCAGACCTCGGCGCGTGCGCCGGGCCTGGAACATGTTCAGTCCCTGATCGTCTACTAGTGTGCCAGGCAAGTGCGCCACAACGGTGCAAGTGCGAGCGACGCTCGAAAGATTGCGAGGGTGAAGTGTTTCAGGCGCTGTCCCGATTCTTCTCGCCATTCCATCAAATGAAAGATGTGAGCCGCGGCTCCTTCGAGGAGCGGGCGGCCGCCTATCGCCACAACCGCAGCCTGCGGGGTGAGATCTCCGCCTGCATGACGCGCTGGCTGCTGTGCTGTGCCGTGGCATCGGGACTGACGTCGCTGTTCGACACTCTTTCTGGAAACAGCGCGGCGGGCATCGACGTGTTCGTCGTGTTGGCCGCAGCCTGCGCGACGTTCATTGCCTGCGGGGTGTGCGTGCTGTTCGTTTCGGCGTACGTCTACGTCTACCTGGCCCACGAGCGCTGGTAGAGGGCCACGCCGTCGAGGCGGGAGAAAACGCCGTCGTGAGTATCTGCCCGTCCGGGAGGCGGTCGGATTCCGCCTCCCCGCTGGGACTTTTATTGCCGCCGGGCCGACTGCCTGGCAGGGAATGCCACGCCCAGGCGGCGCATCTTGCGGTACAGCGTGTTGCGGCCGATCCCCAGCTTTTGAGCCACCCGGCTGATGTTGCCGTGCTGCAGGTCGATTTCGCGCAGCAGGGCGCTGCGCTCGGCTTTCTCCAGCGGATTGAGCGACTGGGCCTCTGGCGGGGTCTCCCGCGGCTCGGCCCCCGCTACCGGGAGGCCGATTCCATAATCCGAAGGCAGATTCGTGACATCCAGACGGTCGCTGGCGCGCATGGCGATCATGCCCCGCAGGACATTGCGCAGCTGACGGATGTTGCCAGGCCAGGAGTAAGCACAAAGTGCCTCGACAAGCTCCTCGCTGAGCGACACCGCCGGCGTTGCCGCGGCCTCCTGCGCGAAAATATGTCGAACGAGAGCCCCCTTGTCGCGACGCTCGCGCAGCGGAGGCAGCGCGAGAACCAGGCTCTGCAGTCGGTAGAACAAGTCCTCCCGAAACTCCCCGCGCCGCACTTTCTCCTGCAATCCGCCGCGTGCGGCGGTGATGAGCCGAACGTCCAGCTTGATCGGCGCGTCCGCGCCCGGAGGGGTGACCTCGCGCTCCTCGATCACGTGCAGCAGCTGAGCCTGCAGCTCGAGAGGCAGATCGCCGATGTCGTCCAGGAAGAGCGTTCCACCATTGGCTTGAACGATCCGGCCCCGGTCGGCCTCGGTCGCCGGCGCGCCGGCGGCGGCGGGCCGGCCGAACAGCTCGCACTGCATCGGCATCTCCGGGAGCGAGCTGCAATTGACCGCGATGAAGGGCTTGTCGGCACGCTCTCCGGAGGAATGCAACGCCCGCGCGAAATATTCCTTGCCGGTGCCGGACTCGCCGCTCATCAGAATCGGGATGTCGCGCGATTCCAGGCGTTTGGCCGCCTGGATGTTGCGTCCCATGGCGGGATCGCCCAGGTCCAGCTCATCGAGCACGCTGCGGCCCACGCCGCTTACCGGCCGCTCCTCCGCGATCGGCGTACGCACCCGGCCAGCTTGCGGGGTACGCTTGGATTGCGGCGCCTGGGCGATGGCGAAGAAGCGTCCGCCGTGGCGCGTCTCGTAGATCGGCAGCGCGTGGAAGGACTTCTTCTGGCTGCGCCCCACGAGGGCGGACAGTGAGATATTGAACACCCGCTCGAGCGGCGCGCCGATCAACTCGGCGGCGCTCTTGAAGCCGAGCTGGAAGAGGGCGTTGCGGTCGAGCGCGGCAATGGTGCCCTCGGCATCGAGCGCCAGGATTCCCTCGCCCCAGGTGGCCACCAGCTCCGGCCGGCTGTGGAAGCGCACCACGAAGGTGTCCTTGAAGCGGTTCAGGAACAGCCGGTTCTCGATCATCTGGGCGGACATGTTGACCAGCACCAGCGTGTGCTGCTGTGCGCGGTCGGACTCGCCGGAGGCGTCCAGGACCGCCACCAGCTCGCCCCGGTAGTCGAAAATCGGAGCGGCACAGCAGGTCAGCCCGATATTGCGGGAGAAGAAGTGCTGGTCGCGATGGATGATGAGCGGGGCGCGCTCGAACAGGCACGTGCCCATGCCGTTGGTGCCGCCGTATTCCTCGCTCCACACGGCGCCCAGGACCAGGCCGGTGCGAAAGGCGGCGTTACGGAAGCTCAGGTCCCCGTAGTAATCCAGCAGCACACCGTCCCGGTCGGTGAGGATGATCGAGTAGCCCGAGCCGGCGAGCTGGTGGTACAGGTGCGCCATCTCGGCGTCGGCGAAGGAGACCAGCTCGAGGTTCTGCTCCTTGCGGGCCAGGCGCTCCTCCCGCGGCAGCACGTAGGGCTCCCGCTGGGACTGGGGATCCAGCTTGTACTGGGTGAGGCATCGCAGCCAGGAGCGCTTGACGTAGTCGGGCGTGCTGGCGCTGTCTTCCCGCGAGGTTCCTCGCAACACCGACTGAATGTAACGGGCGTGACTGCCGATCGGCTGGAGCTGCATGGCCTTCCCCCTCAAATGTGTGGCGGAGCTCCCCGTGACGGCGCGAGCTATCACGTGCGGGCTGCATTATGCCATGTGAGCCCAACTAGACACGGTCAAGACCATATTCGATACAGCACACTCCCGCGCTGCTCCCTTTTGGAACAGTGCCAGCCAGAGCTCAACCGGCCCGCGGCGGGGGCCACGGCCGGGCCTGTAAAATCCACTTCGCAGGCGCGTAGACTCTCGCGCACACTTGCAGACAGATCGTATTCGAGCGGGGAACTATGAAGACGAAAGCAGCGATCGCATACGCCGCGGGCAAGCCGTTGGAGGTCGTCACCCTCGACCTGGCGGGCCCCAAGGCCGGCGAAGTCATGATCGAGATCAAGGCCAGCGGCGTGTGCCATACAGATGAGTTCACGCGTTCGGGCGCGGACCCGGAAGGGCTGTTCCCGGTCGTTTTCGGCCATGAGGGCGCGGGCATCGTGGTGGAGGTCGGCCCCGGGGTGACCTCGCTGAAGAAGGGCGATCACGTGATCCCGCTCTATACACCGGAGTGCCGGCAGTGCAAGTCCTGCACCTCGCACAAGACCAATCTGTGCACCTCCATTCGCGCGACCCAGGGCAAGGGCGTGATGCCCGACGGCACCAGCCGCTTCTCCCTCGACGGCAAGATGGTGCACCACTACATGGGGTGCTCGACCTTCTCCAACTTCACGGTGCTGCCTGAGATCGCGGTGGCGAAGATCCGCGAGGACGCCCCGTTCGAGAAGGTGTGTTACATCGGCTGCGGAGTCACGACAGGCATCGGTGCGGTCACCCATACCGCCAAAGTGGAGTCCGGCGCGAACGTCGTGGTGTTCGGACTGGGCGGCATCGGCCTGAATGTTATTCAAGGCGCGCGCCTGGTGGGCGCGAATAAGATCATCGGCGTGGACGTCAATCCGCGCCGCAAGCCGCTGGCTGAGAAGTTCGGCATGACCCACTTCGTGAACCCGAAGGAGGTCGGCGGGGACCTGGTGCAGCACCTGGTCGCCCTCACCGACGGCGGCGCGGACTACAGCTTCGAGTGCGTCGGCAACGTCGAGCTGATGCGCCAGGCGCTGGAGTGCTGCCACCGCGGCTGGGGCGTCTCGGTCATCATCGGCGTGGCCGGCTCGGGCCAGGAGATCAAGACGCGCCCGTTCCAGCTCGTCACCGGGCGGGTGTGGAAGGGAACGGCGTTCGGCGGCGTGCGCGGCCGCACCGAGCTGCCCTCGATCGTCGACTGGTACATGGACAAGAAGATCAACATCGATGACCTGATTACACACGTGATGCCGCTGGAGAAGATCAACGACGCCTTCGACCTGATGCACAAAGGCGAGTCGATCCGCTCGGTCGTCACGTTCTGATTCGGTACGGCAAGCGCGGGGCGGCCTGCGACCTTCGCGCTCTCACATAAAACTCGAGAAAGGACCAACGTCATGGCAACATCAATCCATCCAGCCGTCGACGGCGGCGTCAAGAAGGGAGCGCCCAACTTCGCCGGCGGGACGCTCACCTGCAAGTGTGCGACGTCGCCCGTGACGGTGAGCCTCAAGGGCAACACTGCCTACAACCACGTCTGCGGATGCACCAAGTGCTGGAAACCCAGCGGCGCGGTGTTCTCGCAGGTCGCGGTCATCGGCCGCGACAACCTGTCGGTCACGGCCAACGCGCAGAAGCTCAAGATCGTAGATCCGAGCGCTGCGATTCAGCGCTATGCGTGCACCGGTTGCGGCGTACACATGTACGGGCGCATCGAGAACAAGAACCATCCGTTCTACGGCTTCGACTTCGTGCACACCGAGCTGTCGAAGGACAGCGGCTGGTCTGCTCCGGAATTCGCGGCATTCGTCTCTTCCATCATCGAGTCGGGCTTTCCGCCGGCGCAGATGGGAGCGGTGCGCTCGCGGCTGAAGGAGTTGGGCCTGGAGCCGTACGACTGCCTGAATCCGCCTCTGATGGACGCCATCGCAACCCACACGGCGAAACAGAAGGGCACGCTGGCCGCCTGAAGTGCCTCAGCCTTGCTGGAAGTGCCGGCCGCGCGGCCGGCATCTCCACGGGGCCAACAGCAAGCTGCGCGCCACGCAGGGCCCGAGGCCGTGATCTCCCGCGGGCGCGATTGACCGCTGGGCATGGCGGTTGCTAAAAACGCGGCATGGAACGCAGGCCGCAAGTTCATCACCGTCCGGATGGCGTCGTACTCACGGACGAGGACATCCGCACGGAAGTGGCCGAACGGCTGCGACAGATGGCGGACATCGACGCACGGCATGTCGCCGTCGAGGTTCAGGGCTGCCTGGTGACCCTCACGGGACACGTGTGTGACGCTCACACCAGACACCTTGTAGGGGAGCTCGTCGAGGCGTGCCCAGGCGTTCAGGACGTCGAGAACCGCATTCGCGTCCAGGCTTCCTGAACGAGCCCATGCGGCGCTTCGCTGGTGTGCCGCCTCGGGTGCCTCGTTCTTCTCATCACTGCCTCGCTGCCGCTCAGTGCCGCCGTGTACCCTTCTCCCGTGGAGGGCGACTACCTATCGAGGGGTTCCGATTGAACTCGGCGGACGATCTGATCAATCCGCCTGAGCTTCAGATCCTCGAGCGCGACATCAAGCGGGTGGCGCGCGGCCGAGCGGTGGTCATCCCTTTCAGCGAGCACACACGCGGCCACCGCTCACACACAATCGCGGTGTTGTGGAAACAGTACCTGCAGGAGCTGCTGCAGGAATCGGAGTGATCGATGGCAAGCGCCGACCGTATCAACGAGCTGCGCAGTCGGCTGTCCCGGCTGGATGAGCACTCACTGGATCTGCTCTTCAGGGTTGCGCACACGCACAACGGCTGGCTCGACCGGCCCGTGACGGACGAGACGCTGCGGACGCTCTATGATCTCTTCAAGCTCGGTCCTACCAGCCTCAATACTTGTCCCGCACGCTTTGTGTTCGTGCGCTCACCTGAGGCCAAGGAGCGGCTGCGCCCCGCACTCTCCCCCGGTAACGTGGATAAAACGATGGCTGCCCCTGTGACCGCGATCATCGGTTACGACGAGCAGTTCTACGAGCACATGGGGTTCCTGTTTCCGGGCAGGGAGGGGGTGCGGGAGCGCTTTGCCGCCAACCCCGCCAACGCGCACGAGACGGCCTTTCGCAACGGGACCTTGCAGGGCGCCTACCTGATCATCGCGGCGCGGGCGATCGGGTTGGACGCGGGACCGATGTCCGGGTTCGACAATGCCCGCGTGGACGCCGAGTTCTTCGCCGGCACACGCTGCAAGTCGAATTTTCTCTGCAATCTCGGATACGGCGACCCCGCCAAAGTCCGTGAGCGCCTGCCGCGATTCGCGTTCGAGACCGTCTGCCAGGTGCTGTGAAGCGCCCTTTCGGCGCCCGATGAAGAGTGCACCGCTCTGGCGCGCTGCGGCGACGGCCTCGCCGCCGGCTCCTCAGCTTCTGCGCAGCAGGTGAGGGCCCAGCTCGGAGATCGAGCGCACGCCGAGCTGCCCCAATACCCGGTCGAGCTCGCTCAGAAGGATGTCGAGCGCGAGGCGGACACCACGCTCCCCGTCTGCCGCCACGCCGTACAGCGTAGCGCGGGCGATCATCACGGCGTGGGCCCCCAGCGCCAGGGCTTTGGCGATGTCCGTGCCCCTGCGGAAGCCGCTGTCCACGATGACGGTCATGCGATTTCCAACGGCCTCGACGATCTCCGGCAGCACCTGGATGGGGGCAACGCAGCTATCCAGCTGCCGGCCGCCGTGATTCGTGAGCACGATGCCGTCGCACCCCAGATTCGCGGCACGCTGAGCGTCAGCGACGCTGAGCACGCCCTTGATGATCAGCTTGCGCTGCCAGTGGCGGCGGATCCACGCGATGTCATCCCAGGTGATCGAAGGAGCAAACATCTTCGGGATGATGGTGCTGCCGCCTACGGCCGTGGCGCCTCCAGGAGGCAGGAAGGATTCGAAGTTGCGGAATCGGGGCATGCCCTCGCGAATGAGGACATCCCACATCCATCGGGGGTGCCGCAGGGTGTCCAGCATGGCGCGCAAGGTCGGTTTGCCCGGAGCCCGATAGCTGCGCCGATCCCATTCACGGCTGCCGAACACGTTCGCATCCGTCGTGAATACGAGGGCCTCGAAGCCCGCGGCGTCGGCGCGCCGCATGATGTCCTCGGCGACGGCCCGATCGCGCATGACGTACAGCTGCATCCACAGCCGTCCGCCGGCACTGGCCGCTACGTCCTCCAGGCGCGTCGTGGAGACGGTGCTCAGGCAAAAAGGAATGCCCACGCTGGCCGCTGCACGCGCCAGGGCGATATCCGCCTGAGGATAAATCATGCCGCTCATGCCGGTGGGGGCGATGATCAGCGGTGCGGTCGAGGGCTGCCCGAACAGCTCGATCCTGTGGCTGCGGGCGGTCGTATCGACCAGCGTCTGCGGGATGAAGCTGAGCTCTTCAAACGCGCGGCGATTGCAACGCAGCGTGTTCTCGTCCTCGGCGCCGCCTTCGACGTACTCGAACACGAAGTGTGGAATGCGGCGTCGGGCGACCTCCCGCAGATCCGCAATATTGAGCACGCGCGATAGATCGCGGCCGCTGAACTGGCGACGTTGCCACGGCATGATGCTTGCCCGAGTGCCTCAGAGCTCTGCGAGATCGACCTGTTTGGCGATGAACGTGTTGGTGCCCGGATCGTAGTGTCCCACGGCGACGAGCTTGTGCATCGAGTGGCCGGCACCGATCTCGGTGTTATATTGAGTGACCATCCCGGCGAAGGTCAGGAAGGTGTTCATGATGGCCTGCGTGCCGGCGCCTACCGAGAAGTTGGTGCCGTTGGGATCGGGGACGATCATCGGGCTGGCGCTGAGGCTGCTCACGGGAACGCTGAACGGCCCCGTGTCGATCGTGGCGGAGGTCATGGCTGAATTGGCGAGATCGACGACCAGGCCTGATGTGTTGGATGCGCTGAAGGGCGCCAGCGTCCCGGCGGGCCACTCGACCTGCAACAGCGAGTCGACGGCCGGGGAGCTTGCCACCGCCGTGGCGTTGAAGTCCGGGGGCGCCGAGCCGAACGGCGCGACGAAGCCGTCGATCCGCAGCGGCGTATTCGTCGGGGTGGCGCTCTCATCGAGCGCGCCGGTGTTGACGACATAGCTCGCCGGGTTGCTGTCGGAGGCGGAAGAGACGCCGGTTCCCGCGAAATTGTAGGCCGGTATTTCCGACGGTCCGATCGCGGCGAGGTTCGCCTGGAGGCTGCCCGGGGTGGCGGAGGTGAGCGTGCCCCACGCCCGCGTCGGTTGCACCCGCACTTCGCCCTGGGTGACGTCCATCGTGAGGGCGCCGGAGGTCTGATCGTTGCTCGCCTGGCCGATGGCCTCGATCTGCTGGCCCACTGAAATCGCCGCGGCGCTCGTGCCGGTGGCGCCGCTGCCGTCCGTGTTGACAATCGTGGTGGAACCCAGGACGACCGTCGCATCATTGTAGAAGTACAGCAGCGGCAGGCCGTAAGACTGGAAGGCGCTGGCGCGCAATACTTCGAACGCGTTGTGCAGAGTGACGGTGTTTCCCGAACGCGCGCTGACGGTACCGCTGACATGGTCGACGAGCGGCCCCTCCTGGCTGTTGCCGGCGAGGACCTGCGTGGCGTGCAGTACGGGCGTTACACCCGAGATGTCCGTGATGTTGCCGCGTGCTGCGACCACAGAGTTCAGCGGCAGGCTGTTCATCGCCGTCAGGCCGGCGGCGCCGGTGTAGACCACTCCGTTCAGGTTGTAGACCGTGTTGGAGTCGATGACGACGTCCACGGCGCCGAAGGTCGCTCCATAAAGGTTGTAGTCGTAGGCCGGCAGGGAGTTCATGATGAACTTGCTGCTACCGGGCTGGGTGATGAGGAACAGCCCGCGCACGGCGACCGGGTTGTTGTTGGCGACCTGCGTGCTGGCGACCACCATCGGGGTGAAGGTCGTGGTCCCGGCGGCGGCATTCACGATCGTTGAGGCCGCCAGATCGAACTCGAGCCCGAGGTTCACGCCCTGCTGATAGTTGATGACCAGCGGGTGGCTGGGGTCGAAGTTGAAGGTGAGGCTGACGGTCGTCAGCGCAGCGCCGGCATTGTCCGTGGCGGTCAGGCCGACCGACTGCCCGTTGGAGTCATAGGTGATGATCGGCGCGCTGAAGTCCAGCGTGATCGTGCCCTGCTTGTAGTTGCCGGTCGGAATCGCCGGTGCCTCCAGCAGCTGGCTCAGATCCACGACCCTGGTCAGGTCGACCTGCTCGGCGAGCGTCAGGCCGTTGAAGATGTTGCCGTCATCGCGGGTCAGCGTGATGGAGTCGATCGAGACGATGAAGCTGGTGAAGTGGTTGTTCGTCGCGGTCATCACCACGACCGGCGTACCGTTGTAGAAGGTGGTGCTGCCGCAGGAGCCCACCAGGAAGAGGAACACGGAGGTCAGCAGGGCGCGCAGGATGAACGCTGCGCCAAGTCGCGGGCGACGGCAGACAACTGGCATGCAATAAAACCTTTCGCTGGAAATAGCGGACCGCGCCCTTTGCCGCGGCACTGGCAGCTTAGAGGGGTCGCTCGCGCTTACGTTCGCGCAGTTACAGTCGGTTACACTTGTAAGGCTTCGCCGCCCCGTCAGTCAACGTTCACGGTCGGTCCCGTGGCGCTGCCGCTGCTCAGGTCGATCGGAGTCGTGAACGACTGGCGCTGCAGCGTGCCGGCCGGGTCATTCGAATTCCAGACCCGGGTCGACACGTAGTAGACGGCATTGTCGAAGGAGCTTGCCGAGCCGCCGGCCGGTATCCCCTGGACGGTCAGCGTCGCCCCGCCATTTTGCGTGAGAGCGGTGTCGATTGCCACGGTTTGAACGATTGCGCCGTCGTGGGAGACGATCAGCTCGCCCCGGTTGTACTTGCCCGCCGTGACGGGGACGACCGTTATGGACACCGAACCACTTCCCGTCGTGGGTGAGAGGGTGGGCATCGCGAGCCCGACCGGACCGGTCCCGCTCGCGGGCGGCCCGAGCGTGGCGACGATCTGCTGCTGGTCGCTGAAGAGGGGGGCTTGCGCCGATACGAAATAGACGGACTGCCCCTGCACGGGCGTCACGGTCGACAAAGCAACGTTGCCCCCGCTGTTGTAGGTGCCCCAGTCGAGTGTCCCCGTGGGCACCGGCTCGTCGTAGAGAAGGGTCCGCGAGAAGGGGTCTATGGGCACCTGATCGACCACGTACGGGACCTCGCCGCTGGCAGGGATCGTCTGATAGAGGTCCACCAGCGCACCGGCCGGGAGCGCCACTGATCCGGCGGCCATATTGAAGGTATAGGAACTCGCCGCCCGAGGCGTTACGGTCCCTATGGACGCCGCGGCTGTGCTCGAGGGGTCGCCTGCCGCGACCGGAATCGACTTGATGATGATGGGGGCGATCTGGGGCCCGTGGATCACCAGGTCGTAGGAAGTGGTCGTGCTCGAGGTCGTCGTCGGGCCCGTGGAAGTCGTGGAGCTGGTCGCGGCGGGCAGGGGATACAGCACGAAGCTTCCATCCGAGCCCACCTGCGCGCTCTGGATCGCGACGTGGCGCGTTCCGTCGGTACTGAGAATCTCCGCGGTCGCTTGCACGTCGTAATGCCCGCTCGAGTCGGCAGTGACATTCGTCAGATCGACCGTGCCTTTGATGGTGCCGGTGGTCGTGACGTCATGCCCGGAAGCGTGAGGATTCAGGAGCACTCCGACCAGCAGGTTGTTGGGATTGCCGTAGCCGAACTGCACGAGGTCGTGTATTCCATCGACGGTGACGACTACGGACAGCGACGCGGATGAGGCAGTGGTGGAGGCCGAGGTCGTGGCGGTCGTCGTAGTCGTACAGTCCAGCTCGCCCGCCACGCAAGCCGTGCCAGAGGGACTCATGCAACCGGTCTCGCCGGCGGTGCAACTCGTGCCGCCTGTGGATGTCGACGTGCTCGCGCCGGGGGTCGTGCTTGTGCCGAGGGTCGTGCTCGCGGTGGCGGTGGAGAGCGAGCCCAGCTGCGCCAGGCTTGCCTTGACCGTGAGCGTCGTGGCGACCCCGATGCCCTTGTCAGGATTGAGAAGCTCCAGCGGAGCCTGCTGCGCATTGCCGGAAGGGTCGGTGTAATCGGCTTCGGCGTTGTATTTGGCGCCCGCGGTCGAGGCGGATGCGGCCAGCGCGGCGGAGGAGTCGACGGGAATCAGGCGCAGCTGAGAGTAGGTTCCGGCGGGCACTTTGAGGCTGGTGGCGATCTGCTGCAGCGTCCCCGCGCTGAGGGAGGCGAGATCGAGGGTGACCGGTTCACTGAGAGTGAATTGCTTCCAGCCGGAGTCCTCCGGTGAAGCCGTCGCGCTGGTGTTGAACCACACCCCCTGGATCGTCAGCCACACGTGCGAGTACTTCGACTGCACGCTGGTCCCCAGGGACACGTTCGTCTGACTCGAGCACCCGGCGAGCGCCGCACACGCCGCCACCAGTCCTGCGATCCACTTGATGCGCATGGTCGATCCGCCCGTGCGATGAGACCTGTTCCTGATCATGGCCGTAGCAAAACACGAATCCCGCCCGCCCGCGGTAAGCAATTCTGTCAGCGATGCCGGGCGGCCTCAGGTAAAACCGCTCGCCAGCTGCTCCAGACTCTCCCAGCGGGCAAACTTTACACTGAGCAGCGACTCCAGCTCCTGCAGGCGCTTGCGGTCCTCGCGCAGGCGCTGCGGGTCCTGGCGATGATAGTCCGCGCTGCCCATGCGTGTCGTGAGCTCCGTCTGTTCCTGTTCCAGGGCCTCGATCTCCCCGGGAAGGGCGGCCAGCTCGCGTTGCTCCTTGTAGCTGAGTTTGGTGCGCGGCCTGTCCGCCTTCGCTTTGGCTATCGCCTCCGCCGCGAGTTCCTTCTCCCGCCTTGCTTCGGCTGCTCCCGGCGCCGCGCTGCGCGGGGCAGGCCGCCTTTGCAGCCAGTCGCTGTAGCCGCCGACGTTCTCCCGCCACACCCCGTCGCCTTCCGCCGACAACGTCTGCGTCACTACATCGTCCAGGAAACGCCGGTCGTGGCTGACCAGCAGCAGCGTGCCGGTGTATTCCTGCAGTTTCTGTTCCAGCAGCTCCAGGGACTCGATGTCCAGGTCGTTGGTCGGCTCATCGAGCACCACCAGATTGGCCGGGCGTGCGAACAGGCGGGCCAGCAGCAGGCGGTTGCGCTCTCCGCCGGAGAGCATTTTCACGGGCGATTGCGCGCGCTGTGAGGCGAACAAAAAGTCCCCCAGATAGCTGGCAATGTGCCGGCGCGTATCCCCGATTTCGACCCAATCCGAGCCCGGGCTGATCGTCTCGGCAACCGTGGCCTCGATATCCAGCTGCTCCCGGAGCTGGTCGAAGTAGGCAACCCGCAGCTGCGTGCCGAGGCGGACCGTCCCGCTGTCGGGCGGCAGCTCCCCCAGGATGATCCGGATGAGCGTCGATTTGCCGGCCCCGTTCGCGCCGATGAGTCCGATCCGGTCACCTCGCATGATTCGCAGGGACAGCTGGTCGATCAGCGTGCGTTTCTCGAAGCGCTTTGTCACCTGATCCAGCTCCGCGACGAGTTGCCCTGATCGGTCGCCTGCGTCGAGGCGCAGCCGCACGTTACCAATCCGCTCGCGGCGCGCAGCCCGCTCCTCGCGCAACCGCTCGAGCCTGCGCACCCGCCCCTCGTTGCGAGTGCGCCGTGCCTCGATGCCCTTGCGGATCCAGACTTCCTCCTGCTGCCAGAACTTGTCGAAACGCCGCCGCGCGATCTCCTCGGCCGCCAGCTCCTGGTCCTTGCGCTCCTCGTAGGCGGCGAAGTTGCCCGGATAGGAGCGCAGCACGCCTCGATCGAGCTCCACGATGCGCTGCGCGATCCGGTCGAGGAACGCGCGGTCGTGGGTGATCACGATGCTCGCAGGCACGTGGGCGACGCTCCGGTGGGCGACGCTCCGCTTCCCGCCGATGGCTCCGCCATTGCCGCCGATCCCTCCGGGATTCCCGCCGATTGCTCCGCAATTGAGCAGCAGCTCTTCCAGGCGCTCGATGCCATCGATGTCGAGGTGGTTCGTCGGCTCATCCAGCAGCAGCAGGTCCGGCTGCAGCGCGAGTGCCAGCGCCAGCGCGGCCCGTTTGCGCTGCCCGCCCGAGCTGTTCGCGGGGGACTGATCGGCGCGCAGCTCGAAGCGCTGCAGGAACTCGGTCAGGCGCGATTCCAGGCGCCAGGTTTCATCGTCGGCCGGTGACGTTCCCCCCGTCGCGATGGCGCTCGGGCGAGCGGCGCGCCGCAGTCGCTCCAGCAGGCTCTCCCGCAGCGTCTCCGCGGGCGGCAGCTCCGGTTCCTGCTCGACGAACGCGATGCGCAGTCCGTTGCGACGCTGCAGCTCACCGTCATCGAGTTGAATCGCCCCTGTGATGACGCGCAACAGCGTGGATTTACCCGTGCCGTTGCGGCCGATCAGGCCGATCCGCTCCCCCGGCTGCACGCTCAGCTGGGCTCCGTCGAGCAGCGGACGGTCGCCAAAGGCCAGATGGGCGTCGAGAACTGTGATCAGCGCCATGAAGCTGAGGGGTCGGATTGGACGCGGGAGGTGAAAGTCTATACAGTCCGCTGCGCTGAACATATGGGCGCGCGGTCAGCGCCATCGTTTTGCTCGCAGTCCAGTCCTTTCGACTACTTCGAATTTCTCACTAAATTACCTCGCTACTGACCGCCGCAGCGCAAAGCTGACGCGCGAGCTCGACAGAGGTTTCTTGATGTCATTTGATGCTCTCGGGCTTGCTCCCGAGCTTTCCCGCGCGGTTGCCGAAAACGGCTACGTGTCCCCTACACCCATCCAGGCCCAAGCTATCCCCGCCATCCTCGACGGCCGTGATGTGCTCGCCGGTGCACAGACGGGGACCGGCAAAACCGCGGCGTTCATACTTCCCATTCTGCAGAGGTTGGGCGACCCCGGCGCACCAACCAGCTCACCACCCCAAGCGTCAGGTTCAGCTCACCACCCGGGTGGCCACGCGCCCCGCGCACTGGTGCTTACTCCAACACGCGAGCTGGCGGCGCAGGTTGCCGAAAGCGCACGGACCTACGGCAAGTACGTCCGCTTGCGCACCGAAGTGGTGTTCGGCGGTGTCAGTATCAATCCGCAGATCGACGCGCTCCGGCGTGGCTGCGACGTGCTGGTCGCGACACCCGGACGGCTGCTGGATCTCGCCGAGCAGGGCGCGCTCGACCTGCGCCGCGTCGGTTGCTTCGTGCTCGATGAAGCCGATCGCATGCTGGACATGGGCTTCATCCATGCCATCCGTCAGGTGATCAAACGCCTGCCCGCGCAGCGCCAGAACCTGATGTTCTCGGCGACGTATTCGGATGAGATCCGCGAGCTCGCGGGCCGTATTCTGCGCGCTCCCGCCGAAATCGAGGTGGCGCCCCGCAACGCCACCGCCGACCGTGTGGACCAACAGGTCTTTCGCGTTTCCAAGGAAGACAAGCGCCACCTGCTGGCGCATCTCATCCAGGAAGGAAACTGGCACCAGGTGCTGGTGTTCACGCGGACCAAGCACGGCGCCAACCGCCTGGCCCAGCAGCTCGAGTCCCGGGGCATCGCAACAGCCGCGATCCACGGGAACAAGAGCCAGGCAGCGCGCGTGCGCGCATTGGCGGACTTCAAAGCCAACAAGGTGACCGCGCTCATCGCGACCGAGGTGGCTGCACGGGGCCTGGACATCAAGGAGCTGCCGCACGTCGTCAACTACGAGCTGCCCAACGTCCCGCAGGACTACGTCCATCGCATCGGGCGCACGGCGCGTGCCGGTGGCGCCGGCTGTGCGGTCTCGCTCGTCTCGAGCGATGAGGCACCGTTGTTGAAGGATATCGAGAGGCTGCTCGGCAAGGCATTGCCGGTCACCTCGACTCCTGCGTTCACGATCCCGCCGGCGCAGCATGTGACACCGCAGGCGCAGGAACAGGGGCGAGGGTCGCGGGCGCAACAGCGCTCGCAGCCGTACGCGTCCGGGCAAGATCGCGGGGGCTCACAGCCGCACGCGTCCGGGCAGCATCGCAGGGGCTCTCAGTCGCACACGTCCGGGCAGCGTCGCAGGAGCTCGCAACCGCACGGGCAACATCGCGGGGGCTCACAGTCCCACGCGCCTGGTCAGCAGCGCGGAGACTCGCTGCCGCACGCGTCAGAGCAGCATCACGCGGGCTCACAGCCGCATTCCCAGCGGCCGCATCAGTCAGGCTCAGACTCGCACTCGCAACGGCCGCATCACTCAGGCTCGCACCCATCGCGCCAACGCCCTGGGCAGCGATCTGGCTCGAACCATCAGTCGGGCCGGGGGCAACAGCAGGGCGGCGGCGGTGGGTTCTCTCGAATCGGTTGATCTTCGCCGTTGCCGCGCAGCGGTGCGGACGAATGCGGTACTGCCGGCGGGAGCTGCACCTGTTCCTCCGGCGGCCGGGCGGCGTACCCCAGTGGACGCCGCCCCGGCCCGCGGATTCCGCAATGGCGCGCATCCGACCAGATGTGTACCCTCATCAGCGTGATGCGCAGAGTGCTCATGGCTGTGGTCGTGATTTGCCAGCTTCTGGCTGGCGTGCCTGTTTCCTTTGCGACCGCGCCCGATCCCGCCCACGACGGTGGCATGGGCCTGACTCGTCAGGATGACGGCATGGACATGACTCGCCAGGACAGTGGCATGGACATGACTCACTGTCCGGACCACGCCGCTCATCAGGATCAGTCAGGCAAGCATGGATGTTGCAGCGATGCAGGCTGCCAGTGCGCCGTACCAGCGGCCCTGGCCATGGCCTTGCCGCCTGTGATCTACCGTGTGCCTGCCGCGCGCATGACGCCTGAGTCCGACATCCGCACGCCCACCCTCAGAATCGATCTGTTCCTCAGACCTCCCATCGCCTGATCCCGGGCTCGTTTCAATCAGCACGCCCGTACCTGGGGACCGACTGACTTCGGTCCCCAGTCGACGTGGGGTCGCGCGAGTCCGCTTTCCGCCCCCTCCGGACCGGAGCTGAAGGCTCGTGGAGGGGTCTGTGAATGTCTGGGTCGAGGAGGGTGCGATGAAGCACTCGATGGATCAGTCGCGAAGACGTTTCGTACAGGGTCTCGCGGGGTCGGCCGTAGTCGCGAGCGGCTTTCTGCCGCCGCGCTTGCTGCGAACGGCATACGCCCTGCCCGAGTCGTCCGGTGCTACCGGTGCAAGCTCTACGGTGCTTGCGGGCTCCGAGTTTCATCTGCAGATCGGGCGGCGCGAGGTCAACATCACCGGCGCCAGGCGAGAGGCGACGCTCGTCAACGGGCAGCTTCCGGGGCCGACTCTGCGTTGGAAAGAGGGGGATCAGGTGAGCGTGCACGTCACCAACCGGCTCTCCGTCCCGACGTCCATCCACTGGCACGGAATCCTCGTCCCCGCGGACATGGACGGTGTGCCCGGGGTCAGCTTCAGGGGCATCGATCCGGGCACGACATTCACGTATCGGTTCCGCGTGAAGCAATCGGGCACGTACTGGTATCACAGCCATTCGCGGTTTCAGGAGCAGACGGGGCTTTCCGGCGCGCTCGTCATCGAGCCGCGCAACGGCGAGCGCCGCCCCGCCAGCCGCGAGCACGTCCTGCTCCTGTCCGACTGGACCGACAGTGATCCCGAGCACCTGTATCGCACGCTCAAGCTGCACAGCGACTACTTCAATTTCGGCAAGCGCACGGCCGGGGATTTCCTGGCGGACGTGCGCTCGCACGGATGGCGCGCGACGCTCGCAGACCGGCGCATGTGGGGTGAGATGCGAATGAGCCCCACCGATCTGTCGGACGTTTCCGGCTATGCCTACACCTATCTGGTCAATGGTCAGCCGCCGGCGTCCCGCTGGACGGGTCTGTTCGAGCCCGGTGAGACGGTCCGCCTGCGCTGCATCAACGGTGCGTCGATGACTTTTTTCGACGTCCGCATTCCCGGCTTGAAGCTGACCGTAGTCGCCGCCGATGGACAGGACGTGGAGCCTGTGCCGGTGGACGAGTTTCGGATCGGTCCGGCCGAGGTGTACGACGTGCTCGTCGAGCCGCCGGACGCGCGCGCGTATGCCGTTTTTGCGCAGGCGATCGATCGTTCCGGTTACGCGCTGGCCACGCTGGCTCCGCGGCCGGGAATGCAAGTCGAAGTGCCTGCGATGGATCCGCGCGCGTTGCTGAGCATGGTGGACATGGGGCACGGCATGAACGACATGGGTATGGCGCACGACATGGCGCCGGGCCACGACGTGCCGCCCGGGCACAGCATGCCCTCCGGCCACGACATGTCGCCCGGGCACAGCATGCCCTCCGGCCAGGACATGCCGCCCGGGCACAGCATGCCCTCCGGCCACGACATGTCGCCCGGGCACGGCATGCCTTCCGGCCATGACATGCCGCCGGGTCACAGCATGCCTTCCGACCATGACATGCCGCCGGGTCACAGCATGCCCGCCGACCATGACCTGCCACCTGCGCGCGAAACCGCGGCCACGGGCGAAATGAAGGATTCCTCTGGTGATCGCCTCGATGATCCGGGCGTCGGGCTGCGCAACAACGGCCGACGTGTTCTGACATACGCGGACCTGCACACCGTGGGTGGACCACTGGACACGCGCGAGCCCTCTCGCGAGATCGTGCTGCACCTGACGGGCAACATGACACGCTTCATCTGGTCGTTCGACGACCGGAAGTTCTCCGAGAGCGAGCCGCTGCAGTTTCACTACGGCGAACGCCTGACACTGGTGCTGATCAACGACAGCATGATGCTGCATCCGATCCACCTGCACGGCATGTGGAGTGAGGTGTACTCGGCTGACGGCCGGTTTCAGATGCGCAAGCACACCGTCACGGTCCAGCCCGGACAGCGACTGACCTATCGCATCACGGCGGATGCGCCGGGCAGGTGGGCGTACCACTGCCACATGCTCTATCACATGGAGGCCGGCATGTTCCGCGAGGTCGTGGTCGGCCCGGAGACCGGCTCATGACCCACAGGGCACGCGGGCTCGCGTCCTTGTTGCTCGTCGCAGTCGCGGTCGGCGCGCAGGCGCAATCGGGCGCGGAGCTGCAATTGGGCGCGGAGCTGCAATTGGGCACACAGGCGCAGGCAGGCACCCGGCCGCAGACGGGTCCGTACACGCAACCGGGCCCTCCGGCGCCCGCTGCCGACAGCCAACCCTGGCGGCCGCAGCCTCAGGGCATGGGCTCCCTATCGCCCGATGACATGCGTCGACTGATGCAGATGGACGACTCCCATCGCTTCGGCACGCTCAGGTTCGATGAGCTCGAATGGCGTGGCGCCAATGGGCAGCCGGCGGGCGCCTGGGACGCACAAGGCTGGTACGGCGGGGATTCCGATAAAGCGTGGCTGAAAACCGAGGGCCTGCACACCGACAGGTGGACGGCGGCGACGGCGGAGTTACTGTGGGACCGAGTCGTTTCCCCCTGGTGGAGTGCTCAGGTTGGCGTCCGCAGCGATTTCGGCACGGGGCCCTCGCGTTCGTGGCTCGCTCTGGGGCTGCAAGGCGTGGCCCCCTTCATGTTCGACACTGAGGCGACGCTTTACGTCGGAGAGAGCGGCAGGACGGCCGCGCGTGTCAAAATGGCGTACGACCTGTATCTCACGCAACGCCTCATCGTGCAGCCGAAGGCCGAGGTCAACGCCTATGGGAAGCGAGATTGGGCGCGGGGCCTCGGCTCGGGAGTCTCCGACCTGGAGTTGGGAGCGCGCATGCGTTACGAGTTTCGCCGCGAGCTGGCGCCATACGTCGGCATCGACTGGTCGCGCATGTTCGGGACGACTGCGGATCTGGCACGGGCCGATGGGCGTGATGCTCATGACCTGCAGCTGACGGTGGGCGTGAGGTTCTGGTTTTGATGCTGTGGATCAATGAGGAGATGAGCACATGAGAGTTCTAGCGTGGTCAGCCCCGATGATGCTCGCAGTCGCGTCCGTCGCGTCGGCGCACGCACATCTGAAGCAATCGAGTCCGGCGCAGGGCGCTGTCGTCAGCACGGCTCCGGCGCAAATCGTGTTGACGTTCAGCGAGCCGGCGTTGGTGACGTCGCTGTCGATCCAGCATGATGCCAATCAGCCTGAAAAGCTGGGTCCGTTGCCGAAGGCTGCCGATGTCACCGTTACGGTGCCGACGCCCGGATTGACGCCGGGCAAGTACGTCGTTACCTGGAGAGCGGTAAGCGACGACAAGCACATCACCTCGGGCCAGGTGCGCTTCACCATCGCGTAATGGCGCAGGGCGTGGCAGGGAACGTTTGATCTCCGGCCCGGACATCGTCTCGGTCGTCCTGCGAGCGATCGGGTTCATCCTGCTCTTTCAGGCGGCCGGGTCGGCGCTGTTCGTCGCGCTGTTCATTCCTCGCCTGCACGATTCCACTGCACGCATCAGGCGCATTGGAACCCTCGCTGCGGTCGCTGCGATAGTCGTTCTGTGCGCGCACTACTCGCTGGAGGCCGCCCGGATGTCGGGCGACTTCGGCGGTATGCTGGATGCGTCGCTCCAGGGTCTCGTTCTGAGGTCCTCGACCAGTGAGGCGTTGGCGCTCCGGCTCGCCGGGATGGGCCTGGTCGTCGTGTCGCTGCGTATGCCGGCGGCTCGCGGGCGCGCCATCGGCGTGATGGGTGCGCTGCTGGCGGCCATTGCCTTTACGCTCACCGGACATACTTCGGTGAGCGCTGAGCGCGCGATCCTCGCACCGAACCTCCTGGCTCACGTCCTGATCGGCATGTTCTGGTTCGGCTCGCTGCTGCCGCTGTGGTTGGTGAGTGCGCGCGAGACCCGGGCCACAGCGGCAAGCGCGATCGAGGCATTCTCGCGGACGGCCGTCTGGCTCGTGCCGCTGCTGCTGGTCGCCGGACTCCTCATGACGGCGATGCTCGTACCGGGTTGGTCGACCTTCGGGCAACCGTATGGAGAACTGCTCATCGCCAAGCTGATCCTGTTCGCGGGCCTGATGGGGCTCGCGGCAGCCAACAAGCGCCGCTTCGGCCCGGGAATTGCGCAGGGCCTGCCCTCAGCGGCACCGCGATTTCGCGCCACCGTGGCCGCTGAAGCGGTGTTGATCGCTATCGTGCTGGCAGTGACCGCATGCCTGACCGCGTTCTTCTCGCCGGAGTGATCTCAGGGTGAGGTGGGGCGGCGCATGATCGCCCTGCGCACATCCGCCAGCGGGGCGTCTTCGCGTAAACGGATCGACTGTCCTTCAGGCTCGACTCCCAGCTGGTGCCAGAGAGCGGCCAGGTCAGGCGAGCGCGGATCGTCCTTCATCCGCCCATACAGCTCTTCGAGCACCGGCGCCCCTACCGCCTTGTCCCCGGCGGCCAGTACGCGCTCTATCGGCCAGTCCGTCACCAGCCCGCCGCTTTCGCGATTGATGGCACGCAGCGCGTCCTGCAGGCCGTAGAGATTGTGCGTGCGGCGATGGATCTCGACATCCGCCTCGAGGCAGAACAGCGCGCCGCCCCAGTAGGTGCGGCCCCAGGTGTGCGTGTTGTCCAGCCCGCGATCACCGGCCTGAGGCAGCCCCTTGGGCATCGAATGAAGCTGTTCGGTCCACACGTCCACGATGGTGCGATTGCCTGCCTGCGCCCGCGCAACCCCTTCCGCGTAGACGGAGATGCCCTCCGAGAGCCAGGCGTGCTCCTCACCGACATCGGGAAGGGCGAGATGGATCATTTCGTGAACGAGCACCCAGTCATCGACGAGCTGCGCGGCGGTGACCGCGCGCCCGACACGAACTCGAATGAAGCCGCCCGGCCGGCCCTGCACATGCCCGAACGTCGTGCCCCCATGCACTCCTTCTCCGGACACGGGCTGTATGCGGATGCGCAGCTCGCGCACCGGGAACTGGCCGTAGTAGCGGGCGACGATATCGGCTGAGCGCCGGATCCATTCCAGCAGGGGACCCGCGCCGGCGGTGAACTCGGATTCGGGAAGGAGCACCTGCATCGGTACGCCATCGATCCGCAGCTCGCGCGGGGTCGGCTCGACGCTTGGCCGCACAGGCCGGCTCGCCTCCTCGGCGACCCCGGGTTGGATCGCAGACGCGTACGCGAGAACGACCCCGAGCAACCAGCCGACGGTGTGCTTCATGGCCCGATATTACACGCGCCGGCTGAAGGGGAGGTCCGCGCCCGCCGACGCGTGGATGATTCCCGCGCCGCGCTCGAGCAGGAACTGCCTGAACGCTCCGGCAATCGGCGAGAGGCGCTTCTCCCTGAGGTGGATCACGTACCAGTCGCGCATGATCGGCAGGCCGGCGACATCCAGGATGGCCAGCTTTCCGGCGGCCAGCTCCAGTCCGATGGTGTGGGCGGACAGAAAGCTGATGCCCATGCCGGCCATGACGGCCTGTTTGATGGTCTCGTTGCTGCTCACCTCCATCGACACCCGAAACGGGACGCGCCGCTCGCGAAAGACGTGCTCCATCGAGGCGCGCGTGCCGGAGCCTGCCTCGCGGATCAGGAATTGCTCGCCCGCCAGCTGCCGCAGGGGAATCTTCCGCTTGCCCGCGAGCGGGTGCGAGGGTGAAGCGATGATCACCAGGGGGTGCCGGGCAAACGCCTCCGCATCCGTGTCCAGCTCCCGGGGCGGACGTCCCATGATGGCGAGGTCGATTTCGTTGCCGGCCAGATGCTTGATCACTTCTTCGCGGTTGCCGACGGCGAACTTGATGGTGACTTCCGGGTAGGCCGGCGTGAACGCGGATAGCAGGGAAGGGGCGAAATACTTCGCGGTGCTGACAGCTCCGAGCTGCAGTACCCCGCGCTTCAGTCCTCGCATGGCGGCCAGGGACTCGCCGGCCTCGCGCAGCAGCTCGATCGTCTGGTGCGCATAACGCAGCAGCTCAGTTCCGGCGGGAGCGAGCTGCACCTTGCGGCCGATCTGCTCGAACAGCGGCATGCCGACTTCCGCCTCGAGGAGCTTGATCTGCTGGGAGACCGCCGGCTGCGTCAGATGCAGCTCGCGGGCGGCGCGAGTGAAGGACAGGTGGCGCGCGACTGTCGTGAAAACTCGCATCTGCCGCAGCGTGACGTTGCGCATGGCCGTTCCGTGCTCCCGATGAGGCATAAGAAAAATTGATAGAGGGGACAACTATATCTAACTGGACCTAATGATCGCCAGTTGCCACGATCGGGCCAGGATCGAACGCACAGCCACTTCCACCCCAGGGGCGAGAACCATGAACGACACTGCAGTCCTGCGTACGAAATCCGGCGCCGCCCGTTACAAGCCGGGCGTTCTGAAGTACGCGCAGATGGGGTACTGGGAGCCCGATTACGTCCCGAGCGATACCGACGTGCTGGCGCTGTTCAGAATCACTCCGCAGGAGGGTGTGGATCCCGCCGAAGCCGCCGCCGCGGTGGCCGGAGAATCCTCCACCGCAACCTGGACAGTGGTGTGGACGGACCGGCTGACGGCCTGTGAGCGCTATCGCGCCAAGGCTTACAGGGTCGACCCGGTGCCGGGGTCTCCCGGCCAGTATTTCGCCTACATCGCCTATGACCTGGCGCTGTTCGAGCCGGGCTCGATCGCCAACCTCAGCGCCTCGATCATCGGCAACGTGTTCGGGTTCAAGCCCCTGAAAGCGTTGCGGCTGGAGGATATGCGCTTTCCGGCCGCTTACGTGAAGACCTACGCGGGACCCGCCACCGGCATCGTGGTCGAGCGCGAGCGGCTCGACAAATTCGGGCGGCCGCTGCTGGGGGCGACCGTGAAGCCCAAGCTGGGGCTGTCGGGCAAGAACTACGGCCGCGTCGTCTACGAGGCGCTGCGCGGCGGGCTCGATTTCACCAAGGACGATGAGAACATCAACTCGCAGCCTTTCATGCACTGGCGCGACCGCTTCCTCTACTGCATGGAGGCCATCAACCGCGCCCAGGCCGCCACCGGGGAGGTGAAGGGCCACTACCTGAACGTGACGGCCGGCACGATGGAGGCGATGTACGAGCGCGCGGAATTCGCCAAGGAGCTCGGCTCGGTCATCGTGATGATCGACCTGGTGATCGGCTACACGGCGATCCAGTCCATGTCCCACTGGGCGCGCCGCAACGACATGATTCTCCACCTGCACCGGGCGGGGCATTCCACCTACACGCGGCAGAAGACGCATGGCATCTCCTTCCGCGTCATTTCCAAGTGGATGCGCCTCGCGGGCGTCGATCACATTCACGCCGGAACGGTGGTCGGCAAGCTCGAGGGAGACCCGAACTCGGTGCAGGGCTTTTATAACGTGCTGCGCGAAGCGCACAACCCTGTCGACCTGCAGAGGGGGGTGTTCTTCGAGCAGGACTGGGCCGGCCTGCACGGGGTGATGCCGGTGGCTTCCGGCGGCATTCATGCCGGCCAGATGCACCAGCTCCTGCACTACCTGGGCGAGGACGTGGTCCTGCAGTTCGGCGGCGGCACGATCGGACATCCCATGGGCATCGCCGCGGGGGCAGAAGCCAACCGCGTGGCGCTCGAGGCGATGGTGCTGGCGCGCAACGAGGGCCGCGACATCTGGAACGAAGGCCCGGCGATTCTCGCCAACGCCGCCCGCGCCTGTGCCCCGCTCAAGGCGGCACTCGATGTGTGGGGCGAGATCACCTTCAACTACGCGAGCACCGACACGCCGGACTTCGTGCCGACTCCCACCGCGGCCTAGAAAACCTCAGGAGCCCTCATGAGACTCACGCAAGGCACGTTCTCCTTCCTGCCGGATCTCACCGACGAGCAGATCAGCTCGCAGATCGAGTATTGCCTCGCCCAGGGGTGGGCCGTGTCGATCGAGTACACGGACGATCCTCATCCGCGCAACACCTATTGGGAGATGTTTGGTCAGCCGATGTTCGACATCAAGGATGCGGTGGCGATCCTGGGCGAGATCCGCTCTTGCCGCCGGACGTTCCCGCGCCACTACATCAAGGTCAACGCGTTCGACTCCAGCCTCGGTCGCGAGTCGCTGCGCCTGTCGTTCATCGTCAACCGGCCCGACAACGAGCCCGGATTCGGGTTGGTGCGTCAGGAGGGACCGGGAAGAACGCTGCGTTACACGACCCGTGCGTATGCAGCGGATCGCCCCGAGAACGAGCGGTACTGACGCATGGATGCGGTGCTCACAGCGAAGCCCCGCCCGGGAGCCGCCGGACCCACCCCCCTTGGGCCGGCTGCCCCCGAGCGGGGCGGTGCGACTGGCGCCGCCGCGTCGGCGCCGCCCGCGGTTGCCACCGGCGAGCTGGATCTGGAAGCCGTCTTCCGCGATTCCCACATCGGCGATGTCCTGGACGAGCTGGATACCCAGCTGGTCGGCCTGGTGCCGGTGAAGAGCCGGATACGGGACATCGCTGCCTTGCTGCTGGTGGAGAAACTGCGTCGCAGCGTGGGACTGGAGACCGGTCCACCCTCGCTGCACATGTCCTTCACCGGCAATCCCGGCACCGGCAAGACGACCGTGGCGTTGCGTATGGCGCAGATACTTCATCGTCTGGGGTATGTGCGCAAAGGCCATCTGACCGCCGTCACGCGCGACGATCTCGTCGGCCAGTACATCGGGCACACCGCGCCCAAGACTCGCGAAGTGCTCAAGCGAGCCATGGGCGGCGTGCTGTTCATCGATGAGGCGTATTACCTGTATCGCCCGGAAAACGAGCGTGACTATGGACAGGAGGCGATCGAGATCCTGTTGCAGGTGATGGAGAACCAGCGTGAGGACCTGGTCGTGATTCTCGCCGGCTACAAAGATCGCATGGACACGTTCTTCCGCAGCAACCCCGGAATGTCCTCACGCATCGCGCACCACATCGATTTCCCGGACTACACCCCGCCGGAGCTGATTGCGATCGCGCGGCTGATGCTCGCGGGCATGCAGTATCGTTTCAGCGAGCGCGCTGATGACGTGTTCCAGGCGTATATCGAACGACGACGGGAGCAGGCGCACTTCGCCAATGCGCGCTCGGTGCGCAATGCCCTCGACAGAGCGCGACTGAGGCAGGCAAGCCGGCTGTTTGCCGCACGCGGCGCACGCTTGACACGCGAGGATCTGGTCACCATCGATGCGGCAGACATCCTGGCAAGCCGCGTGTTCAGCGGCCCGGCACCGGAGAATCCCTCATGAGTTTCCCCACATGCGGCACGACCACGCTGACACGCTTTTTGATCGAGGAGCAGCGGCGTAGCAATCCCGCAGGCGGCGGCTTCACGGCCCTGGTGAACGATGTTCGCTTGGCCTGCAAGCGCATCTCCACATTGATCGGCAAGGGTGCCCTCAACGATGCGCTGGGCGAGGCCGGCTCGCAGAACGTGCAAGGGGAGGCGCAACAGAAGCTGGACCTGCTGGCCAACGAGATTTTCCTGCGCACCAACGAGTGGGGAGGACAGCTCGCGGGGCTGGTGTCGGAGGAGATGGCGGAGCCCTATCCGATCCCGTCGCACTTTCCGCGCGGCCGCTACCTGCTGCTGTTCGATCCGCTGGATGGCTCATCCAACATCGACGTGAACGTCGCCGTCGGCAGCATTTTCTCCGTGCTGCGCTGTCCGGACGGCGTGAGTGAGCCGGCGCCGGCGGATTTCCTGCAGCCCGGCTGCGAGCAGGTGTGCGCGGGCTATGCGATCTACGGTCCCTCCACCATGCTCGTGCTGAGCACCGGACAGGGTGTCAACGGCTTCACCCTGGATCGGGAGATCGGGGAGTTCATGCTCACCCATCCGGACCTGCGCATCGATCCGAGCGCCTCCGAATTTGCGATCAACGCATCCAACTCGCGCCATTGGGAGCCGGCGGTGCGCCGTTACGTCAACGAGTGCCTCGCCGGCAAGAGCGGTCCGCGCGGGCGGGACTTCAACATGCGCTGGGTGGCTTCCCTGGTCGCGGAGACGCATCGCATTCTCATGCGCGGCGGCGTGTTCCTCTATCCGCGGGACCGCAAGGACCCGAGCAAGGCGGGGCGGCTGCGCTTGCTGTACGAGGCCAATCCGATCGGCTTCATCATCGAGCAGGCCGGAGGCCGAGCCAGCACCGGTCTGGCTCCGGTGCTCGATGTCGCGCCCGAGGATCTGCACCAGCGGATCGGCTTCGTGTTCGGCGCGCGTGAGGAGGTGGAGCGCATCGAGCGCTATTACCGCGACCACAACGAATTCGAGATCGATGCGCCGCTGTTCGGCACGCGCGGCCTGTTCACCGTTCCGTCTCTTTAGCGCCAATAGAGGAGGGCACTCATGTCCGCCAGGCATCCCGTCATTGCTGTGACCGGCTCCTCCGGGGCCGGTACCACTTCGGTCATGCGCACCTTCGAGCAGATCTTTCGCCGTGAGCACGTCAAGGCTGCTTTCGTGGAAGGCGACAGCCTGCATCGCTACGACCGCGCGGAGATGAAGGAGCGGCTCGGCGAAGCGATCGCCACGGGGGACCACCAGTTCAGCCACTTTGGACCCGATGCCAATCTGTTCGCGGAGCTGGAGGAGTTGTTCCGCCTTTACGGCGAGAGCGGTCGGGGGCGATTCCGTCGCTACCTGCACGATGAGCCGGAGGCGCTGCGCTACGGGCAGAAGCCGGGGACCTTCACCGAGTGGGAGGACCTGCCGGGTGAGACGGATCTATTGTTCTATGAAGGGCTGCACGGAGCCATCGTCACGGAGGAAGTCGACGTTGCGCGGCACGTCGACCTGCTGATCGGCGTCACACCCGTCGTCAACCTGGAATGGATACAAAAGCTCCATCGAGACAAGTCGACGCGCGGCTACTCAGCCGAGGCGGTGACGGACACCATACTCAGAAGAATGCACGACTACGTGCACTACATCTGTCCGCAGTTCTCGCGTACCCACATCAATTTCCAGCGCGTGCCGGTCGTGGACACGTCCAACCCGTTCATCGCGCGCTTCATCCCCACGCCCGATGAGTCGTTTCTGGTCATCCGCTTCCAGAATCCTCGCGGCATCGACTTTCCGTATCTGCTGTCGATGCTGCACGACTCTTTCATGTCGCGGCCCAACACCATCGTGTGCCCCGGCGGCAAGATGGATCTGGCCATGCAGCTGATCCTCACGCCCATGATCTGGCGGCTCATGGAGTGCCGCAAGGAGAATCTGGCGCGGCCGCTGACTGCTCTGCGTCGATGAGCCTCGAGGCGCTGATATTCGACGTGGATGGCACGCTGGCGGACACCGAGGAGGTCCATCGCCAGGCCTTCAACCAGGCGTTCTGCGCCTTCGGCCTCGATTGGAGCTGGAGCCCCGAGCGGTATCGGCACCTGCTGCGGGTGACCGGCGGCAAGGAGCGCATTGCCAGCCATCTCGAATCCCTGGCGCTCGGGAGCCAGGAGCAAGCTCGTCTGCAACAGCTCATTCCCGAGATCCACGCGGCCAAGACCCGCTATTACAAGCTGCGCGTGGGGCTCGGACGCGTGCGTCCGCGTGCCGGCGTGAGCCGGCTGCTGAACGAGGCGCGCGCCGCCGGTGTGCGTCTCGCCATCGCTTCGACGACCTCACCCGAGAACGTGGAGGCTCTGCTTGCGGCAAGCTTCGGTCACGATGCCCGGTCCTGGTTCGACGCCATCGTCACCGGTGATGTCGTGGCGCGCAAGAAGCCCGCGCCGGATGTGTATCTGCGGGCACTCGCCGCCCTCGACCTGCATGCGGTGCAGGCCATCGCACTGGAGGACTCGGAAATCGGTGTGCGGGCGGCCAAGGGCGCGGGGCTGTTTGCGCTGGCAACGCCGAGTCCGTGGACGCGTTATGAGGACTTCTCGGGAGCGGATCTCGTGCTACCGTCGCTGGCGGCGCCGGACCTCGATGCGGCTCACGGATCGAGGTTCGGCGCAGGATACGTCGGCCTGGCTTACCTTGCCGGCGTCCATGCCGCCTTTTGCATGCCTTGAGGAACGCTCATGCCGGTGAAGATGGATCAGATACGCGCGGTTGCATTCGACCTGGACGGGACTCTCATAGATACGCTCCCGGACCTCACGACCGCGGTGAATGCCACCTTGACCGCTCTCGGCGCGCACGCGTTGCCGCCGGCTCGGGTGAAGGATCTCGTCGGCGACGGGGCCGACAAGCTCATCGCGCGGGCAGTCGCGGAGGCGGTGGCCGAAGAGGCGGCGACGGATGAGCTCCATGCAAGGGCGATGGCGCTGTTTCTCGGCTACTACGCCGAGCACCTGTTCGAGCGCAGCGAGGTGTATCCGGAGGCGGTGAGGACGCTGCGAGCGCTCGAGGAAAAATCCATGCGGGTGTGCTGCGTCACCAACAAGTCGAGCCGCTTCGCATTGCCGCTGCTCGAGCTGGCCGGTCTCGGCAGTCTGCTCGAGCTCACTCTGTGCGCGGATCGCACCGAGGATCGAAAGCCCAGTCCGGTGCTGCTGCTGCAGGCGTGCGAGCGCCTGGAGCTCATCCCGCGGGAGATGCTCTATGTCGGCGATTCGCACACCGACGTGATGGCGGCTCATGCCGCGGGCTGTGGAGCCGTCGCAGTCACATTCGGTTATCACAAACCCGGTTCTCTCGAACGCGTAAGTCCGGACGCAACCGTCTCGAACCTGAGCCAGATCGTGAGTCTGCTGTCGTCGCCCCTGGCGGCGCCGGCTGCGCCGCGCATCCAGGAGGTCCCTACATGAGTGCACAGCTACAAGCCCCGGCCGTGGACGTGACGGCGCGACGGCGCGACTGCGTCAACGTGCTGCGCGTCCTCGCGATGGATGCCGTCCAGAAGGCCAACTCCGGACATCCGGGCATGCCCATGGGCATGGCGGAAATCGCCGAAGTGCTGTGGCGCCGTCACCTGCGCCACAATCCCGACAATCCGCGCTGGATGGATCGCGACCGTTTCATTCTCTCGAACGGCCACGGGTCGATGCTGTTGTACGGGCTGCTGCATCTGAGCGGTTACGACCTGCCCATGGCGGAGCTCGCCCGCTTCCGCCAGCTGCATTCGCGAACCCCCGGACATCCGGAGGTCGGAGTGACCCCCGGCGTCGAGACGACGACCGGGCCGCTCGGCCAGGGAATCGCCAATGCGGTCGGGATGGCGATTGCCGAGCGACAGCTGGCGCGCGAGTTCAACCGGCCCGGCTATGAGATCGTCGCCCACTACACCTACGTGTTTCTGGGCGATGGCTGCCTGATGGAGGGTCTCTCACACGAAGCCTGTTCGCTCGCCGGCACTCTCGGGCTCGGCAAGCTCATCGCGTTCTATGACGACAACGGGATCTCGATCGACGGACAGGTCCGCGGATGGTTTACCGACGACACTCCCCGGCGCTTCGAGGCCTACGGCTGGCACGTCATACCGGACGTAGACGGCCACGACGGCGACGCGGTCGATCGCGCCATCCGCCTGGCGAAGGCAGCGACTGACAAACCCTCGCTGATCTGTTGCAAGACCGTAATTGCCAAGGGCGCACCGACCAAGGCCGGCACGCACGACTCTCATGGAGCGCCGCTGGGTGCCGCGGAGATCACCGCCGCGCGCGCCGCTTTGGACTGGGCCGCGGCCCCGTTTGAAGTACCGCCCTCCATCTATCAGGCCTGGGATGCCCGCCGGGCCGGCAACGCCGCGGAGCTGCAATGGATCCGCACGCTCGGGGGCTATGCGGCCGAGTTTCCGCGCGAGGCTGCTGAGCTCCAGAGGCGAACCCGTGGGGAGTTGCCGCCCGACTTCACGGCGCAGGTCGCCGATCTGCTGGCCTCCGTACGCGCCAAGGCTCGGAGCATCGCGACCCGCAAGGCCTCTCAGGAGGCGATCGAGGGCCTCGCTCGCGGGTTGCCGGAGCTGATCGGAGGATCCGCCGACCTGGCAGGGTCGAACCTCACCCTCTGGTCCGGCTCACGCCCCCTCTCGCGCGAACAGCAGGGCAATTATCTGCACTACGGCGTACGCGAGTTCGGTATGGCGGCGATCATGAATGGCCTCGCGCTGCACGGCGGGTTCATTCCTTACGGAGGCACATTCCTCACATTCTCCGACTACTGCCGCAACGCGATTCGCATGGCGGCCCTCATGCGCGTGGGGTCGATCTTCGTGCTCACGCACGACTCGATCGGGCTGGGTGAGGACGGTCCGACTCACCAACCCGTGGAGCACGTCGCCTCCCTGCGGCTGATTCCCAACGTCGAAGTCTGGAGGCCGTGCGACTCGGAGGAGACCGCGTTCGCGTGGGCAGCCGCGATCCAGCGCCGCGACGGACCTTCCTGCCTGGTGTTGAGTCGGCAGAACCTGCCATTTCAGAAGCGCTCCAGCAGCGCCGACATCCCACGCGGCGGCTATGTGCTCATCGAGCCGGCGTCCACGCCGGTAGCCGTGATCATCGCGACAGGCTCGGAGGTGGCGCTGGCCGTGGAGGCGCACAAACTTCTCGCCGAGCGTGACATTCCCGTGCGCGTCGTCTCCATGCCCTGTACGAACGTGTTCGATCGTCAGCAGCAGGCGTATCGAGACAGCGTGTTGCCGCCGTCCCTTCCCGGCGTCGCCGTCGAAGCCGGAGTCAGCGATTTCTGGCACAAGTACGTGGGACGCGAGGCTCGGGTGATCGGCCTGGATCGGTTCGGCGAGTCGGCACCGGCCGGTGAGCTGTTCCGCGAATTCGGCTTCACGGCCGAGCGCGTCGTCGATGCCGTGAGCTCGGTGCTGGGGCGCTAGCGCGTCGCATCAGCTCGGCTTGGATCCCGGGGCCGGGCCTTTGCGCTCCGCTGAGCCGCCCGCCTTGGCATTGGCGGCGACCTCGTCCGCGAAGTACATCGGCCGCGGGCCCTTGCCCGAGCTGGGATCGACTGCGAACAGCAGGTCCGCCATCTCATCCGCGTGCTCTTCTTCCTTCGCCAGGATCTCCTCCATGAGGATCCGGGAGGTCGGGTCCTTCTCACCGAAATACCGGATGATCTCCCGGTAGCTTTCCACGGCGATGCGCTCGGCGATGAGATCCTCGCGAATCATGTCCGCCAGCGAGGTGCCTTCCTTGTACTCGCTGTGCGCCAGGGCCGCGATCTCCGCGGGGTTCATCTGCGGCTTGCCTCCGAGCTGCTTGATGCGCTCGGCGATGCGGTCGGCGTGCTCCTGTTCTTCCTTCGCGTGCTGCAGGAACTCATCCTTGACGGAGTTGGAGTGGATTCCCGTGGCCATGAAATAATGGAAGCGATAGCGCAACACGCACACCAGCTCGGTAGCGAGTGCTTCGTTGAGGATGGCGACGGCCTGCTGTTTGTCGAGACCGTAGTCCGGGGTCACAGCACCCTCGGCGATCTGGCGGCGGGCGCGGTCACGGATTTGCTGAAGCTGGCTCAGATGACTCATTACTCCTTCTCCTCAAGCTGCGGTGCGATCGGGGCGTCGGGGCTCGCAGCAATCTGCGCGCCCGAGCTTGCGGTACCCGAAACGTCCAAGGGAGAGTAGAAAGGGGTATGAGCTTGAACGAGGACGAAGCCACTGGGCGAGCCGACGCGATCACCAAGCTCGCGGCAGTCGGCTATGCGCGACTGGCGCCGGCGACGCTGGCGGCCACCGCGAATGTCGATCTGCCGGGCCTGGATGCGCTACGGAGCTCGTGGAACGCTCTCCCTCCGGACACCTACCTGCGCGACGGTGGCCGCTATCGCTCACGGCGGCACAGTTGCTTCATCCAGTCATTCGTGCCCGCGGAGTGGGTCCCCGTGGCGCATCGGCCGCACTGGCAGCCCACGACCTACAATGCCCTGCATGGCGGGATCGAGCGCTGGTTCGAGCCGATGGACAGCGCGGTGGTGTCTGCGAAAGTCTGGAGCGGCCTGCTGCGGGGGCTCGGCTCGCTGTTCGCGCAAGTCTCGGCGGTACCGCGCTGGTATATCGAGGCTCACCAGTTTCGCATCGACACGGCGAACGGCATCGGCCGGCCGACTCCGGAAGGCGCGCATCGCGACGGGGTCGATTTCGTCGCCGTGATCCTCGTCAACCGGCAGAACGTCAAGGGCGGTGAGACGCATGTATTCGATGCGAACGGGCCTGCCGGCATCCGCTTCACCATGCAGCAGCCCTGGACCGCGCTGCTGATGGATGACGCGCGCGTTATCCACGAAACCACGCCGATCCAGGCTGAAGGCCGGCCCGCATTCCGCGACACCCTGGTGCTCACCTACCGCGCTCGCGGGTTTCAGGCGAAAGAGCCGGCCGTGGCCGGCTGAGGGATTGCGCGCGTCACAGGCCGCTTGCCGCCGGCGGCCCGGGATGCCGCGGGCATCCCTACATGGGCTGCTTCAGCACGCTGACCACCTGTGGCTCCATGTTCTCCTTCAACCCGAGTATGGAGTACTGGCGCCCGAGGCCGGATTCCTTGGCGCCCCCGAACGGGACGGTGGCGGAGGTGGCCCGATGTTGGTTCACCCAGGCTGTGCCGACTTCCAGTCGCGCCGCGATCGCCGTTGCACGCTCCGGGTCGTGACTCCACACTGAGCCGGCAAGGCCGAAGCGCGTGTCATTGGCGCGCCGCACGGCCTCATCGACGTCGCTGAATCTCAACACCGGAACGACCGGCCCGAACTGTTCCTCGCGCACCAGGCGGCTGTCCTCCGCGACATCGGTCACGATGGTCGGCGCGATGAAATAGCCCGGCCGTTGCGGGACTTCCCCGCCGGCAACGATTCGCGCGCCGGCGCGCCTGGTGTCGTCGAGGATTCCGACGACTTTCTCGTATTGCATCCGGTTCTGGATGGGGCCGTACTGGGTCTGGGGGTCGAGGCCGTCGCCGACGCGTGCCTTGCGCGCTTCCTCCGCGAGCGCGGCACATAGCGCATCGTAGATGCGCTCATGAGCGTAGATGCGCTTGATCGCCATGCACACCTGGCCGCTGTTGACGCAGGCGGCGAAGAACAGCTTCGGCGCCACGGTCTTGGGGTCCACATCATCGAGCACGATGGCCGCGTCGTTCCCGCCCAACTCGAGGGTGACGCGCTTGAGCGTGCCCGCGGCGCTCGCCATGACTTTCTTCCCGGTCGCCACCGAGCCGGTGAAGGAAATCTTGTCGATGCCCGGATGCTCCGTCATCCACTGCCCGAGCTCATCGCCCGCGGCCAGCACGTTCAACACGCCCGGCGGGAACACATCGCGCAGCAGCTCTCCCAGTCGCAGCGTGCACAGCGGAGTGTAGGGAGAAGGCTTCAGGACCACCGTGTTGCCCGTATACAAGGCGGCAGTCAGAGGGCCGGCGGCCAGATTGATCGGCGCGTTCCACGGCGTGATGATTCCGACGACGCCCAACGGGCGGTAGCGAAGCTCGATGTGGCGCTCGGCGTTCTCCACCAGCGTCTCGGTGGGAATCGCGATCGCGGCCATGCCTTCCGATTGCGTCGCGGCGCGGCCGATCTCATCCCGCGCTTGCCCGATGGGCTTGCCCTGTTCGCGCGTGAGCAACTCGGCCAGCGCGTCCTGGTGGGTGCGTAGAACCGCGGCCATCCGTTTGATGGCCTCGGCGCGCGCCTCGAATGACCTGGCTTTCCACGACTCGGACGCGCGGCGCGCTGCTGCAACGGCCTTGTCGAGCTCCGTGCGGCCCGCCGCCGGGCAGCGCGCGAAAACCGCTCCCGTGGCGGGATTGATGACCTCCAGAGAGGCGGCGGACGAGCACAGCTGCCCGTCGATCAAAAGCGAGAAGTCTGTCCGCACGCTGGCCGGGGATGCGAGAGGTTCGGCACTCATGGAGTCTCCTGTTGCTGTCCGGGCGCTAATCGCCCGCGGCGGGCGCGCGCACGTTGTGTGCGCTCCTGCCGGCCGCTACGATAACAAACCTTGCCTGCGGCGGGAGTCCCGCTGCAGGCGCCCATCTCATTGAAATTCTCGTTGAAAACCGCATGGCGACCATTCCCACCTGCAAGGCTCCCGATCCCGATACACGCCAGCCCAAGTACCGCCCGCCGCCGGGCGCGTGCGACGCGCACTGTCACATCTTCGGTCCGGGTGACCGTTATCCGTACGCGCCCGACCGGACCTACACGCCGCCGGATGCGCCGCTGTCGCGCTTCAAGGAGCTGCAGCAGATCCTGGGTCTGGAGCGCGCGGTGCTGGTCAACGCGAGCTGCCACGGAGTCGACAACACCGTGATCGTGGATGCGATCGCGCAGAGCGGCGGCCGGTATCGCGGCGTCGCGAACGCTGATGACTCCTTCACGGAGAGCGACTTCGCCAAGCTGCACGAGGCAGGCTTTCGCGCGGTGCGCTTCAATTTCGTGAAGCACCTGGGCGGCATGCCTGACATGGACGAGTTTCATCGCGTCATTGCGCGGATCAAGCCGCTGGGCTGGCACGTCGACCTGCATTTCGACGCCGTTGACCTGGTGGAGTTCGGCCCGCTGCTGCGCTCGCTCCCGGTGCCCTTCATCATCGATCACATGGGCCGCGTGCCGACCAGGGGCGGCCTGCAGCAGGAGCCGTTCAAGCTTCTGCTGGAGCTCGCGCGCACCCACCCGGGCTGCTGGATGAAGATCTCCGGCGCGGAGCGCATTTCCAGCGCCGGGCCGCCGTTCACGGATGCCGTGCCGTTTGCGCAAGCACTGATTGCGGCAGCGCCCGATCGGATCCTGTGGGGCACGGACTGGCCGCACCCGAACATCTCCAGGCACATGCCCAACGATGGGGATCTGGTGGACCTGGTGCCGCTGTACGCCCCGGACCCGGCCATCCAGCGTAAAATCCTGGTCGACAATCCGCATCGTCTGTATCAATTCGGCGCCTGAGGGCGCACGGGGAATCCTTCAATGTCCAACGACGACAGCGTCCGGCGCGAGCCCACGGAGGGCTTCGATGACGTTCCGGGCACGACCCTGTTCGACGCGCAGCGCGCGCGGCAGGGCTACCACGTCAACCAGTTCTGCATGTCGCTGATGAAGGCCGAGAACCGCGACGAGTTCCGCGCCAACGAGGACAAGTACCTGCGCAAGTGGCCGATGACCGATGACCAGCGCCAGGCGATCCTGGATCGCAACTGGGGCCGCATGATCGAGCTGGGCGGCAACATCTACTACCTGTCCAAGCTGTTCTCCACCGACGGGAAGTCCTTTCAGTTCGTGGCCGCGACCATGACCGGGCTCACCCAGGAGCAGTATGCGCAGATGATGTTGAACGGCGGGCGGCCGATCGAGGGCAATCGCAGCAAGTCGGAGTGGGCAAAGGTAGGCAAGTAAAGTGGCCAAGATCGTCGCAAGCGTCAACGTCTCGCACGTGCCGGCCATCGGGGCCGCGTGGGACAACAAGAAATCCCAGGAGCCGTACTGGAAGCCGGTATTCGACGGTTTCGACTTCTCCAAGAAGTGGCTCGCCGAGCTCAAGCCCGATGTCATCATCCTGGTCTACAACGACCATGCCTCGGCTTTCGACGCGACCATCATTCCGACCTTCGCGCTGGGGTGTGCAGCGGAGTTTCCGCCCGCGGACGAGGGCTGGGGCCCGCGCCCGGTTCCCACGGTCATCGGCTATCCGGTCATGGCGAGCCACATCGCGCAGTCGCTCATCCTCGATGAGTTCGACATGACGATCATCAACAAGATGGACGTGGATCACGGCCTGACCGTGCCCCTGACCCTGATGTTCGGCCAGCCCAAGGAGTGGCCGTGCCGGATCATTCCCCTGCCCGTCAACGTCATTCAGTTCCCGCCGCCGACCGGCAACCGCTGTTTCAATCTGGGCAAGGCGATCAAGCGCGCCGTGGAGTCCTTCCCCGAGGATCTGCGCGTGGTCATTTTCGGCACCGGCGGCATGTCGCATCAGCTCCAGGGCAAGCGGGCCGGGCTGATCAACAAGGAGTGGGACAAGCGTTTTCTGGACAGCCTGTGTGCCGATGCCG
>Ga0207707_10000590_pt1 | contig 36588 bp, 41 predicted proteins | sample KBSC83BmetaG_FD_184336 | JGI IMG/M metagenome (GOLD analysis project Ga0207707, IMG submission 184336) | Corn rhizosphere microbial communities from Kellogg Biological Station, Michigan, USA - KBS C8-3B metaG (SPAdes) (version 2) | ecosystem: Host-associated > Plants > Roots > Rhizosphere ... | reverse complement strand
ATCTCGCTCCTCCGTGCCGCGCGTGCCGCGGCGCTTCTCGAAGGCCGCGACTATGTCACGCCGGACGACATCAAGAAGATGGCCCTGCCGGCGCTGCGCCACCGCATCCGCCCGTCGCCGGAGCTCGAGCTGGAGGGGCGCGACAACGATGCGATCCTGAAGGGCGTGATCGACAAGATCGAAGCGCCGCGAAAGTGATCCTGCCGGCGACGCGGCTGCTGTGGGCCTTGACCGCCCTGCTCGGCGCGGCGATCGGCGTCGCCATCTTCAGCGAGTTCCAGCCGCAGTGGACGGTGCTCGCGGCCGCCTTTGCCGTCCTCTGCGCGATCGACCTCGCGATGGCGCTGCGCCTGCCGACGCCGCTCGTCGCGCGGCAGGTGCCGGCGTCGCTCGCGCTCGGCGTGCCGGTCGACGTGCGCCTGCGCGTGCGCAATCCGTCGGGCAGCGCGATCACCGCCGACGTGCACGACCACTACCCGGCGAGCTTCGAATGCCAGGGGATGCCGCGCCGCCTCTCTCTCAAGCCGCGCGAGTGGACGGATCTCGCGTACGAGGCCCGCCCGCTGGCGCGCGGAGAGATGGCGTTTTCGACGGCGGAACTGCGTCTGTTCTCACCCTTCGGCCTCTGGCAGGTCACGCGGCGCGCCGGCGAGGCGATGCCGGCGCGCGTCTACCCGAACTTCCGCGCGCTCGCGCGCTACACCCTGCTCGCCACGGACAATCGCCTGTCGCAGATCGGCGTCCTCCAGGTGCGGCGCCGGGGCGAAGGCATGGAATTCCACCAGCTGCGCGAGTACCGCGAGGGCGATCCGCCCCGCGCCATCGACTGGAAGGCCACGGCGCGCACCGCGCGCCTCATCGCGCGCGAGTACGAGGAGGAGAAGGACCAGCGCGTGCTCCTCGTCATCGATTGCGGCCGCCGCATGGCCTCGAAGGATGGCGAGCTGTCGCACTTCGACCATACGCTGAACGCGGCACTGCTCCTCGCGCACGTGGCGCTGCGCCAGGGCGACGCGGTCGGCATGCTGACGATGGGCGGGATCTCGCGCTATTGCGAGCCGAGGAAGTCGGTCGGCGCCGTCCACGCCATCCTCAACCGCGCCTACGACATCGAGCCGACGCTCGCCGTGCCGGATTACCAGCAGGCGGCGCGCGACGTGATGGTGAGGCAGCGGCGCCGCGCGCTCGTCATCGTGCTCACCAACCTGCGCGACGAGGACGATGACTCCCTGCTGCCGGCGCTGAAGCTGCTGCGCAGCCGCCATCTCGTGGTCCTCGCTTCGCTGCGGGAGGCGATCCTGTCGCGGGCGCTGACCGCCCGCGTCGACAGCTTCGACCGCGCGGTAACCCACGCCGCCGCCGCCGACTACCTCGCGGCCCGGGAGCGCGCCTTCCGCAAGATCGAGACGGCCGGGGCGATCACCCTGGACGTCGAGCCGGAGCGGCTGCCTATTGCGCTGGTGAACCGTTATCTGGGGCTGAAGCGCGAAGGACGCCTCTAGAAGGTCGTTCCATATCGTTCCCGCCTTAGCGGGGACGACCGCGAGCCCGGCGGAGACGACGGAATTACGGCCCTGACCCCGAATTAGTCTGTATAATCCGCGCCTTCCGCAAAGAAGGCCCTGCCATGAAATCAGGCGTGCACCCCCAATACAAGCCGGTGATCTTCCACGACACCAGCGCGAATCACTCCTTCCTCACCCGCTCGGCGATCGACACCAACGGTCGCGAGACGATGAAGTGGACCGACGGCAAGGAATACCCGGTCGTGAAGGTCGAGGTTTCGTCGGAATCGCACTCGTTCTACACCGGCAAGCAGAAGATCGTCGACACCGCCGGCCGGGTCGAGAAGTTCAGGCGCCGCTACACCAAGAAGTCCAAGTAACCGCCGGGGTGCTGCCCCGGCTCACGCTGCCTCCCCCGCCCGCGGGCCTCGCGGTGATGGGGCTCGCCTTCATCGTTCCGGGCCTTGCCGTCCACGACCTGTGGAAGACGCAGGACGCGATCGCGCTCTCGATCGTGCACGGCATGGCGACCAGCGGCGACCTGATCGTGCCGCGCGTGGCCGGCATGCCGTGGCTCTCCGACCAGCCGCTCTACCACTGGGTGGCGCTCGTCTTCGGCAAGCTCTTCGGCTGGGCTTTCGAGTTCCATTCGGCGGCGCGCATCGCGAGCGGTGCTTTCGTCGCCCTGGCCTTCATGCTCATCTATCGCGCCGAGCGGCAATGGACCGCGCTCGAGGATCCCGACACGCGCCGCACGGCGGCGGGCGCGGCGTTCCTGATTTTGCTCGGCAGCGTCGGGCTTCTCGTCTATGCGCACGAGGCGCTGCCCGAGCTCGCCGCCCTAGCGGCGATGTGCGGCGCGCTGGCCGCGCTGCCGCATGCCGCCACGCGACCCGTCGGGGCGGGCGTCGCTTTCGGCATCGCGCTCGGCGTGGCGTTCCTCTCCGCGAGCTGGGCGGTGCCGGTCGGCATGGCGATCGCCGTGATCGCCGCGCATTTCGTCGCGCCGGAATGGCGCAAGCGCAGCGGCGTGGTTTTTCTCTCCGTCGCGCTCGTCGCGGCGATCATCATCGCCGCCGCCTGGCCGATCGCGCTCGCGCGCCGCTCGCCGGCGCTGTTCCACGAGTGGTGGGCGCTCGAGTGGCTGCGCGAGGACACGAGGCAGGGCAACCTGCGGCACTTCTTCACCACCGCAAGCTGGTTCGCGTGGCCGGCGTGGCCGCTTGCGCTGTGGAGCGCGTGGTCGCTGCGCCGGCATTGGCGCGAGCCGCGGCTCTTCGTGCCGGCCGTGGCGGTGCTCGCCATGGCGACGCTCCTCATCTTCTGGGGATCGACCTCCAACGAGAACCTCGTGCCGATGCTCGCGCCGCTCGCGCTCCTCGCGGCGCACGGCGTCTTTACCCTGCGCCGCGGCGCGGTGGCGGCGCTCGACTGGTTCGGCGTGATTACGTTCGCTTTCTTCACCGGCTTCGTCTGGGTCGGCTATGTCGCGATGGTGACCGGCGAGCCCGGCCCGGTCTCGCGCAACTTCTCGCGCATCGCGCCCGGGTTCGACATGGACTTCCACCTGGTCGCCGTGCTCGTCGCGCTCGCCCTGCTGGCCGCGTGGCTCTACCTCATCTTCTTCACGCCGTTCACCGCGATGCGCAGCGTCGCGCGCTGGGCCGGCGGCATCGTGCTTCTCTGGGGCACGGTCGGCATGCTGTGGATGCCGTGGATCGACTACCAGCGCAGCTACCGCTCGGTCGCGCTGCAGCTGAAGCAGCGCCTGCCGGCGAAGGCATCGTGCATCGCCTCGCGCGGGCTCGGCGTATCGCAGGCGGCGGCGCTGGATTACCATGCCGGTATCCGCACGCAGCCTTTCGACCCGCTCAGGCCGACCGCGTGCCGCTACGTCATCGTGCAGGGAACCCCGCAGACCGAGTACGACGCGCCCACCTCCACGAGCAAGGTGCAGTGGGCCAAGCTCGAGGAGCTGAGCCGGCCCGGCGACCGCTCGGAGCGTTATCGGCTCTACCGACTGGAAAGATGAACACCACCGCGCCTACCGATTGCAACGCCTGGACGCAGCTCGCCGAGCAGGCGGAAAGCTGGAAGGGCGTGCACCTGCGCGAGCTGCTGGCGGATCCATCCAGAAAAGCGGTGGTGGAGGCGGCGGGGGTTCGCTACGACTACTCGCGCCAGCGCCTCGGCGCGCTGCCGCTTCGCCTCCTCACGCATCTCGCCGAGCAGCGCGGCTTCGCCGACTGGCGCAACGCGCTCCTCTCCGCCCAGGAAGTGAACGACACGGAGAACCGCGCCGCGTGGCACACCGCCCTGCGCTCTTCCAACCCTCCTTCCGAGGTCCGCGAGACGCTGGAGCGCATGCGTACGCTCGCCGGGCAGGTGCGCGGCCGCTTCAAGCGGGTGATCAACCTCGGCACCGGCGGATCCGATCTCGGCCCGCGGCTCCTGGCCGATGCACTGAGTGATCACCGCCTGGATGTGCGCTTCGCCGCCAACGTCGATCCGCACGACCTCGAGCGCGCGCTCGACGGCGCGAGGCCGGACGAGACGCTGTTCGTCATCGCGTCGAAAACGTTCACCACGCAGGAGACGATGGCGAACGCAGAGGCCGCGAAGCGCTGGGGTGGAAAACATTTCTATGCGGTGAGCTCGAACGTCGAGCTCGCCCGGAAGTTCGGCGTGACCGAGGTGCTGCCGATGTGGGACTGGGTGGGCGGACGCTTCTCCGTCTGGTCCGCCGTCGGCTTCTCGGCCATGTGCGCGATCGGGCCGGACGCCTTCGCCGAGTTCCACGCCGGCGGGCGCGAAGTCGATGACCATTTCGCCCGCGCTCCGCTGGAGAAGAACATCCCGGTGCTGATGGCGCTGATCGGCGTGTGGAACACCAACTTCCTCGGCTTGCCGACGCACGCGGTGTTGCCGTACTCGAACGCGCTGCGCCTCTTGCCCCCGTACCTCCAGCAGCTCGAGATGGAGTCGAACGGCAAGCGCGTCGACCGCATGGGCCGCACCGTGAGCTACGCCACGGCGCCGATCCTGTGGGGCGGCGAAGGCACGGTGAGCCAGCATTCCTTCCATCAGCTGCTGCACCAGGGCACGCACATCGTGCCCGCGGACTTCATCGAGCTCGGCCTGGAGAAAAACCTGTCGGCGAACTGTCGCGCCCAGGCCGATGCCCTCGCCCTCGGCACCGACGATCCCAAGCTGCCGCCGCACAAGCGCTACCCGGGGAACAGGCCCTCGAGCATGCTCACGCTACAGGGTGTGAATGCCCGCAACCTGGGCCGCCTGATCGCCCTCTACGAGCACAAGGTCTTCACGCAGGGCGTCGTCTGGAACATCAACAGCTTCGACCAATGGGGCGTCGAGCTGGGCAAGCAGATGGCGAAGGAAATCCTTACACGGAGAAGCTAATGGACCAGGAAACCTTCAACCTCTCGATCCGCAAGTTCCTCAAGATGGTGGGGGTCAACTCGCAGCGCGAGATCGAGCAGGCGGTGCAAAAGGCCGTGATCGGCGGCAAGCTGCAGGGCTCGGAAACCTTCCCGGTCAAGTGCACGCTGGAGATCCCGAGCCTGGGGATAAAGGTCCCGTTCGACGGGGAGATCAAACTAAAATAGCGGCATGAACAAGGCGCGCGAATTCGACCAGTCCGTCGTCGCGGAGCTGAAGGCGCTCCTGGGCGAGCGCGTGTCGGTGTCGGCCGCGGTGCGCGAGCACCACGGCAAGGACGAGTCCTACTTCCCGTACGCGCTTCCCGACGCGGTGGTGTTCCCGCACACCACGGAGGAAGTGCGCGACGTGGTGAACATCTGCCGCCGCCACCAGGTGCCGATGATCCCGTTCGGCGTCGGCACGTCGCTCGAGGGCCACATCCTCGCCGTCAACGGCGGCGTGTCGATCGACCTCTCGCAGATGAACCAGGTGCTCGCCGTGCACGAGGAGGATCTCGACGCCGTGGTGCAGGCGGGCGTCACGCGCAAGCAGCTGAACGAATACATCAAGCACACCGGGCTCTTCTTCCCGGTCGATCCCGGCGCCGACGCAACGCTCGGCGGCATGGCGGCGACGCGCGCCTCCGGCACGAACGCGGTGCGCTACGGCACGATGCGCGAGAACGTGCTCTCGCTGAAGGTCGTTCTCGCCGATGGACGCATCATCCAGACATCGCGCCGCGCGAAGAAATCGGCGGCGGGTTACGACCTCACGCGCTTGTTCGTGGGGTCGGAAGGCACGCTGGGCATCATCACCGAGGTAACGGTTCGGCTTTACCCGGTGCAGGAGGCCATGTCGGCGGCGGTGTGCGCGTTCGACTCCGTCGATGGGTGCACGCAGACCGTGATCGCCACCATCCAGTCGGGCATTCCGATCGCGCGCTGCGACATCGTGTGCGAGAAGACCATCGACGCCATCAACAAATATAAAAGGACGAGCTACCGCATCGCGCCCACGGTGTTCTTCGAGTTCCACGGCTCCAAGACCTCGGTGGTGGAGCAGGCGGAAGCCGTGCAGGCGATCGCGAAGGAGCACGGCGGCCACGACTTCCAGTGGGCGACCAGGCCCGAGGAGCGCACCACGCTCTGGCAGGCGCGCCACGACGCGTACTTCGCCTGCCTGCAGATCCGTCCCGGCTCGCGCGCGGTGTCGACCGACGTCTGCGTGCCGATCTCGCGCCTCGCCGAGTGCGTGCACGAGACGATGGACGACGTGAAGAACTACTTCGCGCCGGTGCCGCTGCTCGGCCACATCGGCGACGGCAACTTCCACCTGATGCTGCTCGTCGACCCGAAGAAGCCCGAGGAGACGGAGACGGCCAAGAAGTTCAACCAGCGCCTGGTGGAGCGCGCGCTGCGCCTGGAAGGCACCTGCACCGGCGAGCACGGCGTGGGCATGGGCAAGATGAACTCGATGCGCATGGAGCTGGGCGAGGACGTGATCGACGTCATGCGCGACATCAAGAAGGCGCTCGACCCGGACAACCTCATGAATCCCGGCAAGGTGGTGCCGGCGCCGCTATGAAGACGATCGCTCTCGCCATCCTGCTCGCAATCACCGGCACGGCGGCCGGCACGGCGGGCGCGCAGGACCCGTCGAAGCCGGAGCCGCAAAAGCCGGCGCTCAACCTGCGCCTCGACGACGGCACCACGGCCGCGCCGCGCATCTCGTTCGACCAGCGGCCCTCCGCCCAGACGAAGGAAGAACGCGAGAAAGGGCTGCCCGATCTCGGCGGCAAGCCGTCCAAGGCGTTCGAGCGGCCGCTCAACTCCAATACGTCCGCCGGCACGATTCCCAAGGCGTTCGACCCCTCGCTCCCCGGCGGCGCCGGCGGCCAGTGAGCGCTGAAAAGCGGCTGAAGGCGCTCGGCATCGACCTCGGCACGGTCTCGGCGCCGGTGGCGAACTACGTGAACGCGGTGCAGACCGGCAACCTGCTCTTCCTTTCCGGCAAGGGCCCGCGGCCGGTCGACGGCAAGCGTCCCAAAGGCAAGCTCGGCCGCGAGTACACGATCGAGCAGGGCTACCAGCACGCGCGCACCGTGGGCCTCGACCTCCTCGCCGTGATGAAGACCGAGCTCGGCAGCCTCGACCGCGTGAAGCGCGTGGTGAAGGTGCTCGGCATGGTGAACGCGATGCCCGAGTTCGAGGACCCGCCGAAGGTGATCAACGGCTGCTCCGACCTTTTCGTCGAGGTGCTCGGTGAGCGCGGCCGGCACGCGCGCTCGGCGGTCGGCATGGCGGCCCTGCCCGGCGGCATCCCGGTCGAGATCGAGTGCATCGTCGAAGTCTCGCCGCGCGCGGCGAAATCCAAACCCAAGACCAGAAGGCGATAACCATGCGCTTCGTCCTGCTCGCGTTCCTTGCGATGTCGTCGCTCGCCTGCGCCCAGAGCTGGGGCCCTCGCACGCTGGAGGAGCTCAAGCAGGAGACCGTGCGCCGCGCCGAGCGCAACATCGTGCCGCTCACCGGCATCAAGGCCGCGGACGCGCGCGAGGCGATGGCCGGGCTGAAGAGCCTCGAACCCGACGAGTGGGCGGCGGCCTGGAGCCGCATCGGCGAGCGCTATTTCGCGAGCGGCGACTACTTCCACGCCTGGGACATCTTCAACCTGGCGCGCTGGCCGAGCGAGAAGCTCTCGCCCGGCAAGGAGAAGGCGTATGCCCGCGCGCTGGAGGCGTTCCAGATCTATGGCGCGAGCCTCACCCCGCCGATCCAGACGGTCCGCATCCCCTTCGAAGGCAAGGAGATCGTCGGCTACCTGCGCCTGCCGGCCGCGACGAGGCCCGTGCCGCTCGTCTTCGGCATCAACGGCCTCGACTCGCGCAAGGAAGAAGTGATCGCGCGCGCCGACCGCTATCTCAACGCCGGGGTCGGCGTGTTCGCCATCGACATGCCCGGCACCGGCCAGGCGCCGATCCTCGCCGATGTCGGCGCCGAACGCATGTTCTCCGCCGCGCTCGATTACCTGACCGGAAGAAAAGAGATCGACGCCAAGCGCATCGTCGTGCAGGGACGCAGCTGGAGCGGCTACTGGGCCGCCGTGCTCGCGTACACGGAGAAGGACCGCATCCGCGGCGCGGTGGTGCACGGCGTCGGCATCGACCAGTACTACTCGCCGGAATGGCAGAAGAAGGCCTTCTCGAGCCGCGAGTACCTGTTCGACATGTTCCCGGCGCGCGCTTCGATCTACGGCACGAAGACGATGGAGGAGTTCCTCGCCTACGGCCCGCGGCTTTCGCTCGTCGCCCGCGGCCTGCTGGACAAGCCCTCCGCGCCGATGCTGCTCGTGAACGGCGAGCGCGACACGCAGCAGCCGATCGCCGACCTCTATCTCCTCATGCGCCGCGGCGACCCGAAGGACGTGTGGGTCAACCCCGAGGGCGGCCACATGGGCCGCTCCGAGCGCTGGCCGCAGGGCAAGGTGATCGCCGAGGTGGTCGAGCCGTGGGTGCTGCGCCACCTCGACGTCGACACCGTCCTTCTCGCCCAGGCCCAGCCCGAGAAGAAGGGCGACAAGCCGGGCGACAAGCGGCCGGAGGACAAGCCGAAGCCGCGGCCGCGCGTGATACTGAAGAAGGACGGCAACGTCGGCGACGACGCGGCGGGCGGGCGCGGCGGCGGCGCGAGCTCCATGGGCGGCACGCCGGGCACTCCGTCCGGGTCCTTCACCCGGTAGTGATACGATGTCCGCCGCGGAGGTAACAGAAAAAGCGGATGAACCGCGCGGAACTGCTGGCCTGCCCCGAATGCGACCTGCTGCAGTCCGATTCCGCCATTCCCCGTCCGCGCAAGGCGCTCTGCGCCCGCTGCGGCGCCACCCTCTACCAGCGGCACGATAACGGCCTCGAGCGCACCGCCGCGCTGAGCATCGCGGCGCTCGTCCTTTTCGCGCTCGCTAATGGCTTCCCCATCCTCTCGCTCGAGCTGCAGGGCGAGCGCACCAGCGCGACCCTCGTCGGCGCCGTCGAGGCGCTCGGCTCGCACGGCATGCCGATCCTCGCCGCGCTCGTCCTCTTCACGGCGGTCGCCATGCCGTTCGCGCAAGTCACCGCCCTCGTCTATGTGACGGTGCCGCTGCGCTACGGCCACCGCATGCCGCATTTCGGCGCGGCGTTCCGGCTCGTCCAGTTCGCGGGCCACTGGGCAATGGTCGAGGTATTCGTGCTCGGCATCGCGGTGGCGTGGGTGCGGCTTGCCGCGTTCGCCGAGGTCGAAGCCGGGCTCGGCGTGTGGTGCTTCGCCGCCCTCATGCTGGTCATGGCGACCATCGAGGCCAACTTCGACCCGCGCGAGCTGTGGGCACGCGCGTCCGCCGCGTGAGAAGCGCCGCAGCCGACGGCCTGCTCTCCTGCCCGACGTGCGAGCTCGTGTCGCGCGCGCCGGCGACCAAGAGTGCGGCCTGCCCACGCTGCGGCACCCGGCTTCACTTCCGCAAGCCGGGCAGCATCGGCCGCACTTGGGCGTTCCTCGTCGCCGCGATGGCGGTCTACGTCCCGGCGAACGTATTGCCGATGATGTCGACGAGCTCGCTCTTCAGCTCGCAGACCGACACCATCATGAGCGGCATCGTGTTCCTGTGGCGGGACGGCTCCTGGCACCTCGCACTGATCGTCTTCATCGCCAGCATCCTGGTGCCGCTCGCCAAGATGCTGTCGCTCCTCGTCCTCCTGCTATCCGTCCAGCTCGACTGGAACTGGCGCGCAATGGAGCGCGCCCGCCTCTACCGGGTGATCGACGCCATCGGTCGCTGGTCGATGCTGGACATCTTCGTGGTGGCGCTCCTCTCCACCGTGGTCCAGCTCACCGCGCTCGCGAGCGTGCGCCCGGGACCGGGCGCGCTCGCCTTCGGCGCAGTCGTGGTGCTGACCATGCTCGCGAGCGCGAGCTTCGACCCGCGCCTGATCTGGGATTGCGTCCGGGAAAACCATGAGCGAGCCCTCCCGGCCTGAGCCGATTCCGCAGGCCGTCGCGGCGCCGAAGTCCAGCCGCGCGGTGCCGCTCGTGTGGCTGGTGCCGGCGATCGCGATCGCCGTCGGCGCGTGGCTCGCGATCACCGACTACCTCGACCGCGGCACCACGATCATCATCAGCTTCCGCACCGCCGAGGGCCTGCAGGCCGGAAAGACCAAGATCAAGTACAAGGACATCGAGGTCGGCACGATCACCAAGATCACGCTCGCGCCGGACGTCTCCGGCGTGATCGCGACCGCCGAGCTCTTGAAGGGCACCGAGAGCCGCGTGGTCGAGGACACGCGCTTCTGGGTGGTGCGGCCGCGCATCTCGGGCAGCACGGTGTCGGGCCTGCAGACGCTCCTCTCCGGCTCGTACGTCGCGATGGACGTCGGCAAGTCCACGCAGCGCGCGCGCGTTTTTACCGGCCTGGAGCAGCCGCCCGCCTTCACCACCGACGCGCCCGGGCGCCAGGTGAACCTGCGCGCGGAGGACATCGGCTCGCTGGACGTCGGCTCGCCGGTCTACTACCGGCGGCTGCAGGTCGGCCAGGTCGCTTCCTACCAGCTCGAGCGCGACGGCAAGGCGGTGCGCATCACGCTCTTCATCCAGGCGCCCTACGACCGGTTCGTCACCGCCGACAGCCGCTTCTGGCACGCGAGCGGCATCGACATCGCGCTCGATGCCGACGGCGTGCGCGTCAAGACCGAGTCGCTGGTCTCGCTCGCCATCGGCGGCGTCGCCTTCGCCACGCCGCTCGAGGAGGAGGATCCGGCGCCGCTCGCCGCCGACACCGTGTTCACGCTCCAGCGCAGCCAGGCGCTCGCCTTCCGCAATCCCGACCGCCTCTCGGACAGCTACGTGCTCGTCTTCAACCAGTCGGTTCGGGGGCTGCAGCCCGGCGCTCCGGTCGACTTCCGCGGCATCGTGGTCGGCGAGGTGGCGGCGATCCACACCGAGTACGACCCGGCGAGCGAGCGCATCTCGATTCCCGTGGAGATCAAGGTCTATCCCGAGCGTTTCACCTCGCGCCTGCGCGGCCCGGCCACGACCCGCGTGCCCCGCAACGGCCGGTTCGTCGCGCGGCTCGTCGAGCGCGGGCTGCGCGCCCAGCTGCGCACCGGCAGCCTGATCACCGGCCAGCTCTATGTGGCCCTCGACTTCTTCCCGGACGCGCCGAAGGCCAGGCTCGACGTCGCGCACTCGCCGCCGCAGCTCCCCACGACGCCGAGCACGCTGGAGGACCTGCACGCGACCCTCGTCAGCCTCGCCAACAAGCTCGAGCGCGTGCCGCTCGAGCAGATGGTCACCGACCTCAGCCAGACGCTGAACACGGTCAATGCGCTCGCCAAGCACCTCGATGGCCAGCTCGCGCCGGAAGCGCAAGCACTGCTCACCGAGAGCCGGCAGACGCTCAACGACATGCGCAAGGCCATGGACGGCGCGACGAAGACCATGGCGGACGCCAGCCGGACGTTCACCGCCGCCGAGCGCACCTTCGCGCCGGATTCGCCGTTCGTCGGCGACCTGCAGGACGCGGCGCGCGAGTTCGCCCGCACGGCGCAGACCCTGCGCGCGCTCGCCGACTACCTGGAGCGCAATCCGCAGGCACTGCTGCGCGGCAAGAACCCGGACGCGCCATGAGACCGGCCGCCGCTCTCCTCGTTCTTCTCCTCGCCGCATGCGTCGGCGGCAATGCGCCACGGGAAAGCTTCTACACGCTGAACGCGCCCGAGCCGCCGGCGGCGGCCGCGGATGCGCCTTCGATCGCGGTCGGGCCGGTGACGATCCCCGAGATCGTCGACCGGCCGCAGATCGTGGTGCGCCTCGGACCGAACCAGGTGCAGATCCTCGAGCAGGCGCGCTGGGCGGAGCCGCTGAAGATCGGCATCGCGCGCGTGGTGGCCGCCAACCTCGCCGCGACGCTCGGCGCGCGGCTCGCGCCCGCCCGCAATGCCGATGCCGACTACCGCGTCGCGCTCGAGGTGCAGCGTTTCGAATCGCCGGCCGACGCCGTCCTGATCGAAACGCTGTGGACGGTCACGTCGAAGGACGGCCGGCACAGCGGCCGCTCCATCGCGCGCGAAAAGATCGCCGGCAAGGACTACGCCTCCCTCGCCGCGGCGCACAGCGCCGCGCTCGCCGCCATCAGCGCGGAGATCGCCGCCTCGATGCGCAAGCCCTAGATCGTCAGCACGCTCTTGCGGTAGAACTTCAGCTCCTCGATCGACTCGAGGATGTCGGCCATCGCCTCGTGCTTGCCTTCCTTGGTGAAGCCCTTCATGAGCTCGGGCTTCCAGCGCCGCACGAGCTCCTTCAGCGTGGAAACGTCGAGGTTGCGGTAATGGAAGTGCGACTCGAGCTTGGGCATCCAGCGCGCGAGGAAGCGCCGGTCCTGGCAGATGGAGTTGCCGCACATCGGCGAGGCGTTCGCCGGCACGTGCTTGCCGAGGAACTCGAGCGCGCTGCGCTCGGCCTGCTCCTCGTTCATCTTCGACGCGCGCACGCGCTCGATGAGGCCGCTCTTCTTGTGCGTGCTCCTGTTCCAGCTGTCCATCGCTTCCAGCACCTCGTCGGGCTGGTGCACGACCAGCACCGGGCCTTCCGCCACCGTGACGAGCTGCGCATCGGTGACGAGCAGCGCGATCTCGATGATGCGATCGGAATCGGGCTGCAGCCCGGTCATCTCCATGTCGATCCAGATGAGGTTGTTCTGGTCGGCGGCCATGGCTTATTCTACTTTGCATGCCGAATGCACTGACTTGGCTGTTCCTCGCCGCTCTCGTCGTCGCCACTGGCACGCGGCTATGGCTGGGCCTGCGCCAGATCCGCCACGTGCTCGCGCACCGCGACGCGGTGCCCGCCTCCTTCGCCGACTCCATTGCGCTCCCGGCGCACCAGAAAGCCGCGGACTACACGGCGGCGAAGACGCGGCTCGGCGCGGTCGACCTGCTGGTCGGCGCCGTCATCGTGCTGGTCTTCACGCTGGGCGGCGCCTTGCAGTGGCTGGCGGACGCGTGGGCGCGCGTCTTCACCCCCGGCGGGCTGGCGCACGGTGTGGCGCTGCTCCTCAGCGTGTTCTTCATCCAGGGCGTGGTGTCGCTGCCGCTCGCCCTTTACCGCACCTTCGTCGTTGAGGCGCGCTTCGGCTTCAACCGCATGACGATCGGCCTCTTCATCACCGATCTCGCAAAGCAGGTGCTCATCGCCCTCGTGCTCGGCGTGCCGCTTCTCCTCGCGGTGCTGTGGCTGATGCAGCAGATGGGTCACCTGTGGTGGCTCTACGCCTGGATCGTGCTCACGCTTTTCAGCCTGGTCCTGCAGCTCATCTTCCCGGCGCTCATCCTGCCGCTCTTCAACAAGTTCACGCCGATCACCGAAGGCGAGCTCGCGCATCGGATTGCGGGGCTGCTCGCGCGCTGCGGATTCAAGTCGAGCGGCCTCTACAAGATGGACGGCTCCAAGCGCTCGAGCCACGGCAACGCCTTCTTCACCGGCTTCGGCGCGACCAAGCGCATCGTGCTCTTCGACACGCTGGTCGAGCGGCTCAATCCCTCGGAGGTGGAGGCGGTTCTCGCGCACGAGCTCGGCCACTACAAGCTGCACCACATCGTGAAGATGGTGCTGCTCAGCGCGGCGACGACCTTCGCCGGCTTCTGGATCCTCGGCCAGCTGATCGACAAGCCATGGTTCTACGAGGGCCTGGGCGTGCGCACGCCCAGCACGGCGGCGGCGCTCGCGCTCTTCATGCTCGTCGTCTCCGAGTTCACCTTCTTCCTGCAGCCGCTGATGGCGCTCTATTCGCGCCGGCGCGAATACGAGGCGGACGCCTATGCCATGCAGCACGCGAGCGCCGCGGAGCTGGTCAGGGCGCTGGTCAAGCTCTACCAGGACAACGCCGCCACGCTGACGCCGGACCCGATGCACTCGGCGTTCTATGATTCGCACCCGCCGGCCGCCCTGCGCATCGCCCGGCTGAAAGGCGTCACATGACTCTAGCGTCCAAAAAGTGCAAACCGTGCGAGGGCGGCGTCGCGCCCTACACCGATTCGCAGGCGAAGGAGATGCTGAGAGAGCTGAAGGGCTGGATCATCGACGGCGGGCGCCTGGTGAAGGTCTATCCCTTCACCAACTACTACCAGACCATGGCGTTCGTGAACGCGCTCGCCTGGGTCTCGCACCGCGAGGACCACCATCCCGACCTCGTGGTCGGCTACAACAAGTGCCGGGTCGAATACTGGACGCACGCCATCGACGGGCTCTCCGAGAACGACTTCATCTGCGCGGCGAAAGCCGACGCGCTGTTTGATCTTTGAAGCGCGTCTACAGCTCCTACAACCTCGCGGCGGTCCATCACGCGCGCAATGTGCTGGAAGCGGCCGGGATTCGAGCGGTAGTGAGGAACCAGTTCCTGTCCTCGGCCATGGGCGAGCTGCCGCCGGCGGAATGCCAGCCGCAGCTCTGGGTGCTGGATGACGCCGACGCGGCGCGGGCCGAGGCGCTGCTTTTTCGCGCCGAGCCGCCGGGCGAACCGTGGAGCTGCCAGTGCGGCGAGACGCTGGGCGGCCAGTTCACCCAGTGCTGGAAGTGCGGCTCCTACCGCTCTATAGAAGCCGAGCAACGGTAACGATCAGCAGCGCGAAGACCCAGACGACGAGCGCGCGCCAGAGGAGGCCGACCGTGCTGTCGAGGAACGGGCCCTCGGCCGGGTCGCCGACGCCGAGCTCCGGCCGCGGCTGCATGCCGTCCACCTCCTGCACCGGCATGCCGAGGCGCACGCCCATCGCGCCCGCGCCGGCGGCGAGCACGATGCCGGCGTTCGGGTCGAGCCAGCCGCGCGCCTGGGTGCGCCAGCAGTAGACCGCATCCTCGAAGTCGCCCACCACGGCGAACGCCGCGGCGGTGAGGCGCACCGCCGGCCAGTCGAGGAGATGGAAGACGCGGTTGGCGAAGTCGCCGAAGCCGCCGAGCTCCTTCCAGCGCCAGTCGAAGTAAGCGGCGAGGCGGTAGAGGATCGCGCCGGTCGGACCGGGCAGGAGCAGGTACCACAGCAGCACGCCGAACACGTGGCGATGCGAGGCGAGGAGCGCCTCCTCGATCGAGAGCCGGATCACCTCCTCGCGCGGCCGCACCACGCCGGAGGCGCCGCGCCACTGGTCGAGCAGCGCCCTCGCGCGGTCGATGTCGCCCGACTTGATGGCGAGCTGGATGTCGGTGAAGTAGTGGCTGAACTGGCGGAAGCCGAGCGTGAGGTAGAGCACCGCGATGTTGAAGACCAGCGCGAGCAGCGGATGCACCGAGTAGAGCAGCACGTGGACCGCGAGGGCGAGCAGGGCCGGCGGCAGCACCGCGACCAGCCACGCCGTCGTGCCGTGCTTGCGCTCGCCGCCGTTGAACGACTGCTCGAGCCAGGCCGCCCACGCGGCGAGCGTGCCGTGCAGGCTTTTCCGCTCGCCGAGCGGCCGCCACTGCTCGATGACGAGGGCGGCGATGATGGCCAGGACGCTCATGCGAGCATTCTATAAAGATTGACGATCATGCCCGCCGTCGCGCCCCAGATGATGCGGCCGTTGTGCTCGATCTCGTAGTAGTGCGCCGTGCGGCCGCCGATGTCGCGCGAGGCGCGGCGGTGGTTTCCGGCGTCGAGCAGGAAGGCGAGCGGCACCTCGAATATCTCGTCCACCTCCCGCGCATCGGGCACGAGCTCGAGGGGCGGCTGCACCACCCCGACCACCGGCGTGACGCGGAAGCCGGTGCGCGTGAAGTACTCGGGCAGCGCGGCGATGACCTCGACCTTCTCCGGCGGCAGGCCGATCTCCTCCAGCGTCTCGCGCAGCGCCGTGAACTCGATGCTCGGGTCCGACGGCTCGGCGCGGCCGCCCGGGAAGCTGATCTGGCCGGAATGCTTCTTCAGCTGGGCGGTGCGCCGGGTGAAGAGGACCGTCGGCGCCTCCGGATGGTCGACGACGGGCACGAGCACGGCCGCCGGCGTCACGCCGGCCGCGTGCCGCTCCTCCGCGCCGTCGTCGCCATAGACGGAGGCGGCCGGCGCCCTTGCGCCGGCGAGCCGGCGACGAAACTCGTCGAGATCCACTACACTCCCGCCGAAGGAGGAAACACCATGAAACCCACCACCCTGGCGCTCGTCCTTGCCCTCGCCGCCGGACCGGCTTTCGCCCACAACTGCCCGAACGAGATGCGCGCCATCGACGCCGCGCTGCCCAAGGCGAAGCTCAGCGACGCGCAGATGGCCGAGGTGAAAAAGCTGCGCGCCGAAGGCGAGACGCTGCACAAGCAGGGCAGGCACGACGAGTCGATGGCTGCGCTCGGCAAGGCCAAGGGCATCCTCGGCATCAAGTAGGCTACCGGCTGTCGTTCCCGCGCGGGCGGGAAACGGGTTTTCCTGCAACAGGACTGGGCCCCCGCCTTCGCGGGGGCGACAGGTTCAGCACTTCAGGGCACCAGGACCACCGAGCCGGTGGTCTTGCGCCCCTCGAGGTCGCGGTGCGCCTGCGCCGCGTCGGCGAGCTTGTAGGTCTTCGTCGTCTCGATCTTCATCTTCTTCGACTTCACCATGTTGAAGAGGTCGTTCGAGCGCTTGACGAGGTCGGCGCGGCTCGCGATGTAGGTCGCGAGCGTCGGGCGCGTCACGTAGAGCGAGCCCTTCGAAGCGAGTATCCCGAGGTTCTGCGGCGCCACCGGACCCGACGCGTTGCCGAACGATACCATCAGCCCGCGCGGCTGCAGGCAATCGAGCGAGCCGTCCCACGTCGTCTTGCCGACGGAGTCGTACACCACCGGCACCTTCTTCCCCTTGGTGATCTCCTTCACCTTCTCGACGAAGTTCTCGGTCGAGTAGTTGATCACGTGCTTGTAGCCATGCGCTTTCGCGAGCTTCGCTTTTTCCTCCGAGCCGACGGTGCCGATGGCGATGGCGCCGATCTTCTTCAGGAACTGGCCGGCGATCAGCCCGACGCCGCCGGCGGCGGCGTGCCAGAGGACGATGTCGCCCTTCTTCACCTTGAACGTCGAGTAGACGAGGTAGTGCGCCGTCATGCCCTTCAGCATCATCGAGGCGGCCTGCTCGTCGCTGATGCCCTTCGGGATCTTCACCATGCGGTCGGCGGGAACGACGCGCGCCTCGCAATACGAGCCCGGCAGGCCCGTGTAGGCGACGCGATCACCCTTCTTCAGGTCCTTGACGCCGGGTCCGACGGCTTCGACCACGCCGGCGCCCTCGTTGCCGGCGATCGCCGGCAGCTGCATCGGGTAGAGGCCCGAGCGCTGGTAGGTGTCGACGAAGTTGACGCCGATGGCGGTGTGGCGGATGCGGACCTGCCCTTGCCCCGGCTCGCCGACCTGCACGTCGTCGAGCTGCAGAACCTCCGGACCGCCCTGGGTATGGAAACGGATTGCCTTGGCCATGCTCTCTTCTCCTGGTTTGGGACTGCTCAGTCTTTCTTGGGTGCTTCGGGGCCGCCGCCGGCGGCGCGCATCGCCTGTAGCGCGGCGCGCTGCAGCTCCAGCCCCTGGATGGAAAACTTCACCATGTTGAGGTTCATGTTGAGCCACGCCTCGACGGAGCGCAGGTCGGCGATGCGTTTCTCGACTTCCTTCGGATCGAACGTCGGCATCGCCATGCCGGGCAGCGGCACGCCGAGATTGCCCCACAGGCGCCGGTACATCTCGAACGGATCCTGCGGCGGCGTCTCTTCAGCCATGGGCGGCTTCTTCGGCGGGAGCGAAGAACTCCTGGATCTCGGCTTCGCGGCTGATGGTGTCCTGGTAGCCGAGGTCGATGAGCGCGCGGCAGAACGACTGCTCGAAGAGCAGGTAGCTCGCCAGGTTCGATCCCGAGCGGTTCAGCGCGCCGGTCGGCTTCAGGATGAAGCGCACCGTCGGCGGCAGCTCGTGCAGGAAGCGGGCCGCGATGCGCTCGATCGGCTGCGACGGGCTGATGAAGAGCACCTTCACCGGGCGCAGCCGGGTGCTCGAATCGGCGAGCCGATCCGGCGGAATCAGCTTCACCGTGCGGTTGATGCGCTCGAGGCGCTCGATGTCGACCGCCAGGCTGTCGAGGAAGATGGAGTTCAGCGCATGGCCGGCGATCTGGGCGAAGGACGGATAGACGTTGGAGCGGGCGCGCGCCTGGTCCGCGTTCGGACCCGAGGTCTGGCGCCCCGTGCCGACGATGAGCACCCGGTCGGCGCCGAGGTGCAGCGCCGGGCTCACCGGCGCGATCTGCCGCATCGAGCCGTCGCCGAAATACTCGCGGTGCACCTTCACGGCGGGGAAGATGAACGGCAGCGCGGCGGATGCGAGCAGGTACTCGAGCTTCAATTCGACCGAAGCGCCGATGCGCGAGTTGCGCTCCCACGTCTCGAGCCCGGGCACGCCCTGGAAGAAGGAGACGCTCTGGCCGCTCGAGTAGCCCGAGGCCGTCACGCAGAGCGCATAGAGCGTGCCGGCGTCGATGTTCGACTGGATGCGCTCGAACGGCAGGTTGCGCGAGAGCATCGCCGCGAGCGGCGAATTGTCGAGCAGCGACACCGGCGCCTGGCGGCGGATCAGCATCATCGCGGCGAGCCAGCCCGCGCCGCTCTTGGTGATGTGCCACGCATCCGTGCGATAGATGTGATGGCAGCGCATGTTTTCCCACACCTCGAGCAGGTTGGCGACCGCGCGCGAGAAGTCGTCGGCCAGCACGCCGAGCGTCGTCGCGTTGATGGCGCCGGCCGAGGTGCCGCACAGGATGGGGAAGGGGTTCTTCCTCGGGTTGCCGAGGACGTCGCGCACCGCCTTTACCACGCCCACCTGATAGGCGGCGCGGGCGCCGCCGCCGGTAAGGACGAGGCCGGCCCGCGAGCGCACGCGGCTACCCGGGAAAGGCGAGACGGTCGCTGCCGCTCGGTCCATCTATTCGCGCTCCATCAGAACAGGCTTTCCTGGGCACGCGGCGCGTTGGCATCGGCGACCGCCAGCGCGGTCATGTTGACGATGCGGCGCACCGTCGCCGAGGGAGTGAGGATATGCACCGGCCGCGCCGGGCCGAGGAGCATCGGCCCGATGGTCACGCCGCTGCCGGCGGCGGTCTTCAGCAGATTGAAGGCGATGTTGGCCGCGTCGAGCGTCGGCATCACGAGCAGGTTCGCCTCGCCGCGCAGCCGGGTGCGCGGAAAGACCTTGAGGCGGATCTCCTCCGAGAGCGCCGCGTCGCCGTGCATCTCGCCCTCGATCTCGAGATCGGGCGCGCGCCCGCGGATGAGCTCGAGCGCCTGGCGCATCTTGCGCGCCGACGGCATGTCGACGGAGCCGAAGTTCGATCCCGAAAGCAGCGCGACCTTCGGCACGACGCCGAAGCGGCGCACTTCCTCGGCGGCGAGCAGCGTCATCTCGGCGATGTGGTCCGCGTCCGGGTCGTGGTTCACATAAGTGTCGCAGATGAAGACCGTCCGCGCCGGCAGCAGGAGCGCGTTCATCGCCGCGTAGTAGCGCACGCCCGAGCGCAGGCCGATCACCTGGTCGATATAGCGCATGTGCTCGGCGAACATGCCGAGCGTGCCGCAGAGCACGGCGTCGGCCTCGCCCTTGTGGACCATCATCGTGGCGATGAGGGTCGTGTTGCGGCGCATCTCGATGCGCGCGTATTGCGGCGTGACGCCCTTTCGCTCGGCGATCTGGTGGTACGTGCCCCAGTAGTCGCGATAGCGCGTGTCGAACTCCGGGTTCACCAGCTCGAATTCCTTCCCGGCGCGCACGCGCAGGCCGAGCCGCTCGAGACGCTGCTCGATGACCTGCGGGCGTCCGATCAGAATCGGCCTGGCGAGGCCCTCGTCCACCGCGATCTGCACCGCGCGCAGCACGCGCTCGTCTTCGCCTTCGGCGTACACCACGCGCCGCGGCGTGGCCTTCGCCGCCGTGAACAGCGGCTTCATGATGATGCCGGACTGATAGACGAACTGGGTGAGCGACTGCTCGTAGGCGGAAAGGTCGGCGATCGGCCGCGTCGCCACGCCGGATTCCATCGCAGCCTTGGCCACCGCCGGCGCAACGCGCGCGATCAGCCGCGGGTCGAACGGGCGCGGGATGATGTACTCCGGACCGAAGCTGATGGCCTCGATGCCATAGGCGAGCGCCACCTGCTCGGAGGTTTCCGCCTGCGCGAGCTCGGCGATCGCGTGCGCAGCGGCCAGCTCCATCTCCGTGGTGATGGTCGTCGCCCCGACGTCGAGCGCGCCGCGGAAGATGAACGGGAAGCAAAGAACGTTGTTCACCTGGTTCGGATAGTCGGAGCGCCCGGTGGCGATGACGCAGTCGGCACGCGCCTCCTTGGCGAGCTCGGGCAGGATCTCGGGCTCGGGGTTGGCCAGCGCCAGGATCAGCGGGCGCTGCGCCATTTTCTTCACCATCGCCGGCTTCAGCACGCCGCCCGCGGAGAGGCCGAGGAAGATGTCGGCGCCGGCGATGACGTCGTCGAGCGTGCGGGAGCGCGTCTCGACCGCGAAGCGCTCCTTGTCCGGGTCCATCAGCTCCTTGCGGCCGCGGTAGACCACGCCGGCGAGGTCGGTGACGGTGATGTGCTCGCGCGGCAGGCCCATCTTGACGAGGAGCTCCAGGCACGCGAGCGCGGCCGCCCCGGCGCCGGAGGCGACGAGCTTCACGTGCTGGATGTCTTTCCCGACCACCTTGAGCCCGTTGTAGACCGCGGCGCCCACGGTAATCGCCGTGCCGTGCTGGTCGTCGTGGAAGACCGGGATCTTCATGCGCTTGCGCAGCGCGCGCTCGACGATGAAGCATTCCGGCGCCTTGATGTCCTCCAGGTTGATCGCGCCGAAGGTCGGCTCGAGCGCCGCGATGATGTCGACCAGCTTCTGCGGGTCGCGCTCGTCGAGCTCGATGTCGAAGCAGTCGATGCCGGCGAACTTCTTGAAGAGGACCGCTTTTCCCTCCATCACCGGCTTGGCCGCCAGCGGCCCGATCGCGCCGAGGCCGAGCACGGCGGTGCCATTCGTGACGACGGCGATGAGGTTCGAGCGGGACGTGTAGTGCACCGCGCTCGCCGGGTCGCGCACGATCTCTTCGCACGCGGCGGCGACGCCGGGGGAATAGGCGAGGGCGAGGTCGCGCTGGTTGGTGAGCTGCTTGGTCGGCGAAACGGAGATCTTCCCCGGCGGAGACCGCCGGTGGTAATCCAGCGCGTTTTGCTTCAGCTGCTCATCCACCGGCCGATTCTATAATGGGCCATGAACACGGCGCGTCGCGCCGCGGAAATCCAACCCTTCGAAGTGATGGACGTGCTCTCGCGCGCGCACGCGCTCGAGAGCGCCGGGCGGCATGTCGTCCACATGGAGATCGGCGAGCCGGACTTCACCGCGCCCGAGCCCGTGGTGGAAGCCGGCGTGCGCGCGCTGCGCGACGGACGCACCGCCTACACCGCGACGCTCGGTCTTCCGGCCCTGCGCGAAGCCATTGCCGCGCACTATGCGAGCCGTTTCCGCGCCAGCGTTCCGGCCGGGCGCGTGGTGGTCACGTCCGGCGCCTCCGGCGGCCTGCTCACCGTGGCCGCGCTCTATTTCGATGCGGGCGACGAAGTGCTGGTCCCAGACCCCGGCTATCCCGGCTACCGCCACTTCGTACGGGCATTCGAGGGGCGCGCGCGAGCGCTGGCGGTGGGACCGGCGCAGAACTTCCAGCCGACGCTCGCCATGGTCCGCGCCGCGTGGGGCAGCCGCACGAAAGGCCTCGTGCTCGGCTCCCCCTCGAATCCCACCGGGACCTTGATCGCGCGGGTGGAGCTCGAAGCCATCGCGCGTTTCATCGCCGAGCGGGGCGGCGTGCTGATCGTCGACGAGATCTACCAGGGTCTGTCGTACGGCCTCGATCCATGGACCGCCTACGGACTGCCCGGCGACGTGGTGATCGTCAACAGCTTCTCCAAATACTTCTGCATGACCGGCTGGCGCCTTGGCTGGGTCGTGCTGCCGGCGGCCGCCGTACGCGGCTTCGAGAAGCTCGCGCAGCATCTCTTCATCTCCGCCCCGGCGGTGGCGCAGTACGCGGCCTGCGCGGCGTTCACCGCGGAATCCATCAACACGCTGGAAGAGCGCCGGCACGAGTTCGCGAGGAGAAGGGACTTCCTGCTGCCGGTGCTGAAGGACGCCGGACTGCGGGTGCCGGCCGAGCCGCACGGCGCCTTCTACGTGTACGCCGACTGCGGGCGCGACGCGCGCGGCTACTGCATGCAGCTATTGGAGAATGAGGCGGTGGCGGCCACGCCGGGCATGGACTTCGGCGCGAACGGCACCGACCGCTATGTGCGCTTCGCCTACACCCGCGCCATGGCGGACCTCGAGGAAGCCGCCCGCAGGATCAAACGCTTTGCTGCTTCTTCGCCTGACGCCTGAGGATCTCGAGACGGGCGCGCTCGGCGAACACCTTGTTCGCGTATTGCGAGGTCGGCTCGTCGAAGGCGCCGGCGTAGGCCTGTAGCGCGGTCTCGGTGTCGCGGAAGCGGCGCTGGTACTCGCGCAGGATCTGCGTGCCCACCTGGATGTTGACCTCCGGCTCGAGCAGCGCGTGCTCGCCGCCGTGGTCCGAGAGCTTGTCGAGGTGGTACTTCGGAATGACCTGCATCAGGCCCTTCGCGCCGACGACGCTTTCGGCCACCGGGTTGTAGCGCGACTCGACGGCGACGACGGCGAGGATGAGGAGCGGATCGACGGAGTATTGCTCGCCGGCCCGGTAGGCCGCGTCGACGTAGCTCGAGACCGCCGCCTCGGATACGCGGTAACGCTTGGCGATGAACTCGGTCACCAACCGCTGCTCGCGCTCGACCGGCGTCTCGACCGCCGCCTGAATAGGCCCCGAAACCTCGGCCGCGGGCTCGAACCAAGCGTCGCCCGCCAGGCCGGGCAGCCTCTTCAGGCCATCCCCCTGCAGCGCCAGGATCATCAAGCCGCCCACGGCCGCGAGGCCGATGAACGCCAGCATGCTCTTCGCGCCGGAGTAGGCGCGTCCTGCGAACGACTTAGTCATTTGCCACCTCCGTGCCCCGGCGCCCTGTTCAGGCTTTTGGTAGGCAGCCGACCTGGAAAGAAGGTCGATGACCGAGGCTAGATGGTTTAACGCACCAGGTGTCTGGTGCGTTGCAGCGGACGGAATGATATTGGACATTTTTCAATCCTGTCAATCACTTCGCCACTCCTTGGGTACTTGAAAAGACGCTGCGAAACGCCTGTTTCGACAACGATTTGCAGGGAGCTCGACTGCGGCACCCCCCGGTAAAATACTGTCCGAGGGTGAAGCCTCGCGGACCGGCCTAGGTCTCGTTTCTTGGGCCGATTGGACCAAGCCGGTCCGCTGAGCTTCGAGGGTCAGGCGGGGAGCTCGCACTCCCCACCCCTCCTCGGGGGTCCCGGTTACGGCCGGGACCCCGTCGGGAAGGGCCAGGCGGCCGCTGGATTCAGCGCGGGTCGCGCGCTGGTCGCAGCCGACGGCGTTGCTACAGGACTCGCCGTCGTTTCCGCTGAACTGACCGTGGGTCTGGCGGCTTTCATCGCCTTTTTCTTTTTTCCCGCCTTTTTCTTCTTCTTGGCAGGTTTCTTTGCTGCCGCCTTTTTTTTACCCGCTTTTTTTAACTTCTTCTTCTTTGGTGATGCCCTCTTCTTCTTCTTTTTCTTTCCGCCTTTTTTCGCTTTTTTCTTCGCCATGCTCAGTCTCCTTCAAGGTTGTTGAACAAAAAAAAGCCCGGCCGAGAACGGACGGACTATCCAACCGCCGGCGGGGTGTTGCCGCCGCCGGCATGCTGAATGGGGTGGGACCGAGACGCGAGGTCCTGATAGAGGACATCGCTGTCGAGCCGGATGCCGCCCTCCCAGGTGACGGTGGCGGTGTCCGGATCGACGCTCACCTTCTCGAACTCGCGCACGTCCCGCCACAGCTGGAACGCGCCGATCTCGAGAAGATTGCCGAGGAACACGCTGCCCTCGAGTCCGTCCTCGAAGCGCAGCCACAAGTTGTAGTCCTCCTCGGCCTTGCACGCTGTGATTCTATGCATTTCATCCCACTCCTCTTGCATGTTGCTCCCCCTCGTGATTGATTTTCGCTTCACGCGTTGCGCGAAAACATCACTTCATTCCCAATTCAGTGCACCGCCCGTCTGATATTCGATCACTCGCGTCTCGAAGAAATTGCGCTCCTTCTTCAGATCGATCATCTCGCTCATCCACGGGAACGGGTTCTGCGCGCCGGGGAACAGCGTCTCGATGCCGATCTGCTGGCAGCGGCGGTTGGCGATGAAGCGCAGGTACTCCTTGAACATCGGCGCGTTCAGTCCGAGCACGCCGCGCGGCATGGTGTCCTCGGCGTAGCGATATTCGAGCTCGACCGCCTTGCGGAAGAGATCCTGGATCTCCTCGCGGAACGCGACGGTCCACAGGTGCGGGTTCTCGAGCTTGATCTGGTTGACGAGGTCGATGCCGAAGTTGCAGTGCATCGACTCGTCGCGCAGGATATACATGTATTGCTCTGCAGCACCGGTCATCTTGTTCTGCCGGCCGAGCGCGAGGATCTGCGCGAAGCCGACGTAGAAGAAGAGGCCTTCCATCAGGCACGAGAAGACGATCAGGCTCTTCAGGAGCTGCTGGTCCGCTTCCGGCGTGCCGGTCTTGAACGCCGGGTCGGTGAGGACGTCGATGAACGGCACCAGGAACTCGTCCTTCTCCCGGATCGACGACACCTCGTGGTAGGCGTTGAAGATCTCCGATTCCTCGAGGTCCAGACTCTCCACGATGTACTGGTAGGCGTGGGTATGGATCGCCTCCTCGAACGCCTGGCGCAGGAGGTACTGGCGGCACTCCGGCGCGGTGATGTGGCGGTACGTGCCGAGCACGATGTTGTTCGCGGCGAGCGAGTCGGCCGTGACGAAGAAGCCGAGGTTGCGCTTCACGACGCGGCGCTCGTCCTCCGTCAGGCCGTTCGGGTCCTTCCAGAGCTGGATGTCGCGGCTCATGTTGATCTCCTGCGGCATCCAGTGGTTCGCGCAGGCAGCGAGGTACTTTTCCCAGGCCCACTTGTACTTGAAGGGGACGAGCTGGTTGACGTCGGCCTTGGAGTTGATGACGCGCTTGTCGTCGACCGTCACGCGCCGGAACTTGGTGTCCTGCACTTCTTCGCGCGCCAGGCTCGGCGGCACGAAGGCCGGGGTGGTCGGCAGGGCGATCTCTTCGAACTTGAGCATGGTCATTGGAGGACGAGCGAGCGTCCGCGGAAGACTTCGTTGCATTCGGGTTGGCAGGACTGGACGAGCCGGCGCTCGAGCGCCTTTCTCTCGTCCAGCGAGGATTGCGGCATCCAGTGCGCGGCGACGTATACGCCCTGGTCGTAATCGGCGATGTCGAGCCAGCTGGCGAGCCCGTGCTTGCCGTTCGGAAACACCCGCTCGGCGAGGTTCGCGCTCTCGCCGACATACACCGGGCGGAAGGGCGGCTCGCGCCGCGCGTCCGGCACCATGATGCAGAACACCGCCGCGCGCGCGGGCGGCGTCCAGGCAGCGATCGGGAACGGCCCCTCGAACACCTGCTGCGCCATCCGGATGGTCCTATTTGTCATTGGATTGGCGCATCGCCTGGGCGAGCATCAGCGTGCGAAGGCTCGGCGTTTCTTTTTCGTCCACCGGCTTGAAGCCGGGCTTGTACGTGCGCGCGAGCTCGCGCGCGGCGGCTTCGCGCTGCGCCGGCGTCGAGAACGACATCTCGTGCGTCGCGATGTACAGGTTCCACTCGGTGCCGGCGATCGTGCGCCACTCGGCGAGCCGCGAGTGCGACCTCACGAGGTCGACGTCCAGCGCGTCCGCCTGGCCGAAGTAGAGCGCGCGGAAAGTCATCAGCTTCCAGCCCGGCACCAGCACGGCGAACAGGCCGGCGGTCTTCGCCGGCGACCAGAGCGGTGCGAGGTACGGTCCGGAGAAGCCGAGGCTTCCCAGCGTGATCACGTGCGCGCCCTCGCTTTCTTCATTGACATGCCTCGCAGTCCGGGTTGTCGATGGCACAGGCCTTGACGCCGGCGTCCGCCACCTGGATCTGTTCGGTGGCTGCGGGAACCGCGTTCAGCGCGCCCGCCTTGGAGGTCGACTTCTCGGCGTGCGTCGCGCCCATGCCGCGCAAGTAGTAGGTGGTCTTCAGGCCGCGCAGCCAGGCGAGCTTGTACGTCTCATCCAGCTTCTTGCCCGACACCCCGGCCATATAGATGTTGAGCGACTGGGACTGGTCGATCCACTTCTGGCGGCGCGCGCCCGCCTCGACCAGCCACCTCGGCTCGATCTCGAACGCCGTGGCGTAGAGCTTGCGCAGCCCCGCCGGCGCCCGGTCGATGCGCGCGAGGTTGCCGTCGAAGTACTTCAGGTCGGCGATCATCACCTCGTCCCACTGGCCGGCGGCCTTCAGGTCGGCGACGAGGTAGTCGTTCACCACGGTGAACTCGCCCGACAGGTTCGACTTGACGAAGAGGTTCTGGTAGGTCGGCTCGATCGAGGCCGATACGCCGATGATGTTGGCGATCGTCGCGGTCGGCGCGATGGCGATGCAGTTGGAGTTGCGCATGCCATGCTTCTTGATGCGGGCGCGCAGTGCGTCCCAGTCGAGCGTCGCCGAGCGATCGACCTCCACGTAGCCGCCGCGCTCCGAGGCGAGGAGGTCCAGCGTGTCCTGCGGCAGGATGCCGCGATCCCACAGCGAGCCGGGGAACGAGGCGTAGCGGCCGCGCTCCTCGGCGAGGTCGGTCGAGGCCCAGTAGGCGGCGAAGGCCACCATCTCCATCGAGCGGTCGGCGAACTCCACCGCTTCCTGCGAGGCGTACGGCACGCGCATCTTGTGCAGGCAGTCCTGGAATCCCATGATGCCGAGGCCCACCGGACGGTGCCGCAGGTTGGAGTTGCGCGCCTTGTCGACCGCGTAGTAGTTGATGTCGATGACGTTGTCGAGCATCCGCATGGCGATGCGGATGGTGCGCTTCAGCTTCTCGAAGTCGAGGCGGCCCTGCGCGTCGAGGTGCGCGACGAGGTTCACCGAGCCGAGGTTGCACACCGCGATCTCGTCGCCCGAGGTGTTGAGCGTGATCTCGGTGCACAGGTTCGAGCTGTGCACCACGCCGGCATGGCTCTGCGGGCTGCGCACGTTGCACGGATCCTTGAACGTGATCCACGGATGCCCGGTCTCGAAGAGCATCGAGAGCATCTTGCGCCACAGCTGCACGGCCGGCACTTTCTTGAACAGCTTCAGCTCCCCGCGCGCCGCCTTGTCCTCGTAGCGCAGGTACGCCTCCTCGAAGTCCTTGCCGAACTTCTCGTGCAGGTCGCGGCAGTCGGACGGCGAGAAGAGCGTCCATTCGGCGTTGTCCATCACCCGCTTCATGAACAGATCCGGGATCCAGTTCGCCGTGTTCATGTCGTGCGTGCGGCGGCGGTCGTCGCCGGTGTTCTTGCGCAGCTCGAGGAACTCCTCGATGTCGAGGTGCCAGGTCTCGAGGTAGGAGCAGACCGCGCCCTTCCGCTTGCCGCCCTGGTTCACCGCCACCGCCGTGTCGTTCACCACCTTGAGGAACGGCACCACGCCCTGCGACTTGCCGTTCGTGCCCTTGATGTGCGAGCCGAGCGCGCGCACCGGCGTCCAGTCGTTGCCGAGCCCGCCGGCGTACTTGGCGAGCAGCGCGTTCTCCTTGATCGCCTCGTAGATGCCTTCCAGGTCGTCCGAGACGGTGGTCAGGTAGCAGCTGGAGAGCTGCGAGCGCTGGGTGCCGGAGTTGAAGAGCGTCGGCGTCGAGCTCATGAAGTCGAAGCTCGACAGCACGTCGTAGAACTCGATGGCGCGCTCGTCGCGGTTCTTCTCGCGCAGCGCGAGGCCCATGGCGACGCGCATGAAGAAGGCCTGCGGCAGCTCGATGCGCTTGCCGAAGACGTGCAGGAAGTAGCGGTCGTAGAGCGTCTGCAGGCCGAGGTAACCGAACTGCAGGTCGCGCTCCGATTTCAGGGCCCGGCCGAGCTTCGCGAGATCGAACTTGCCGAGCTCCGGGTCGAGCAGCTCGGCGGCGATGCCGCGCTCGATGAACTGCGGGAAGTAGGCGGCGTAGCGCGTCGCCATCGCGGCCTGGCTCGCCTCCTCGCCCAGCACTTCGAGGCGGACGCCGTGCAGCAGAAGCCGCGCCGTCACGAAGCTATAGGCCGGGTCCTTCTCGATCAGCGAGCGGGCGGCGAGGACGGCGGATTTGCGCACTTCCTCCATCGGCACGCCGTCGTACAGGTCGCGCAGCGTGGCTTCGAGGATCGCGTCCGGGGAGGCCTCGTTCAGGCCCTGGCAGGCCGCCTGCACGATCTCGTGCAGCGCGGCGCGGTCGAGCGGCTTGCGCTGGCCGTTCTCGACGACGTGGATGCCCGGCTCGGCCTTGCGGGCGGCCTTCTCCTGCGCCCGGGCCCTCGCGCGCTCCTCCCGGTAGAGCACGTAGGCGCGCGCCACGTCGTGCTCGCCGGAGCGCATGAGCGCCAGCTCGACCTGGTCCTGGATGTCTTCTATATGGAAGGTGCCGCCTTGCGGCTGCCGGCGCATGAGCGCGCCGCACACCGAATCGGTGAGCTGGCCGACCACCTCGCGGATGCGCGCCGAGGCCGCTCCCTGGGCGCCGTTCACGGCGAGGAAAGCCTTGGTCATCGCCACCGAGATCTTGCCCGGCTCGAAACCGACCACCGCGCCGTTGCGGCGGATGATCTTGTAATCCGAATAAGGGCTGCGCGCTCCCGCGGCAGCTTCCGTAAGACCCGCGCCAAAGCCGGGAGCGACTGGGGCGTTGTCCTGGGCGATCTGCATGGTGCTCTCCCGTGTTCCGTTCCGCTGTCCAGGAGCCGCCGACCACGCCGCTCCTCCCTAGGTACTACATCTAGTACCTATGATGCTTTTTGATCTAGTTGTTGTGTTCAAGGTAGCAGACGAATTTTTTTTCCGCAAGCACGCGCCACTAAATATTGTGGCGGAGTACGCGCTTTGGCCTAGATATAGGGCGCATGTGGCAGCGCAGCACGCCAGTACCCCTATATATGGCCCTGCGACCGCTCTTCTTCGTATATCTAGTGGGTGGCCGCCAGGGCGGCGAGGACGCGCGGCCAGTCGAAAAACGGGCCGGGGTCGGTCTTGCGGCCGGGCGCGACGTCGGAATGCGCGGCGATGTCGCGCAGCGGATGCCGCGCACGGAGCGCGCGGACCAGCTCGATCAGCGCCGCGTACTGCGGCGCCTCGAAAGGCGTGTCGTCGAGGCCTTCCAGCTCGACGCCGATCGAGAAGTCGTTGCAGCGCTCGCGGCCGCGCCAGCGCGACACGCCGGCGTGCCACGCGCGTCGCTCGGTCGGCACGAACTGCAGCAGAGCGCCGTCGCGCCGGATCAGGAAGTGCGACGAGACCTTGAGCGAGCAGATTTCGCGGAAGTACGGGTGCGCAGCGGGGTCGAGGCAGTTGGTGAAGAAGCGCTCGATGGCGTCGCCGCCGTACTCGCCCGGCGGCAGGCTGATCGAGTGCACGACGAGGAGCGTGGGCTCCTCCCCGTCTGGACGCTCATCCTGGTTGGGCGATTCAACGTAGCGGCAGGGGCTACCGAGAATCATCTTTGATGCCGAGGCGCTGCATGCGGTAGCGCAGTTGCCGGAAAGTGATGCCGAGGAGCTTCGCCGCCGCCGTGCGGTTGAAGCCCGTCTTGCCGAGCGCCTCGAGGATCGCCTTGCGCTCGATGTCGTCGAGGTAGTCGGGCAGCGCGCCCGCCGCGGCGTCGGTCGCCGGCACCGGCGTGTCCGGCGCCGCCTCGGCGGGCGCGTCGAGCTGCAGGTCCCTGGGCGTGATCTCGGCGCTCCCCGAGAGGGCGAGGGCCCGCTCCAGAATGTTCTCCAGCTCGCGGATATTGCCGGGGAAATCATGGCGCTGCAGCTCGGCGGCCGCCTGCGGCGTGAGCCGCGCGTCGCCGCCCAGGCGCGCCAGGACGGCGTCGGCGATGAGCGGGATGTCCTCGCGGCACTCGCGCAGCGGCGGCATCGCCAGCTGGATGACATTCACCCGGTAGAAAAGGTCCTGGCGGAACTTGCCCGCCGCCACGAGCTGCGCGAGGTTCTGGTGGGTCGCGCAGATGATGCGCACGTCGACCGGATCCTCCTGCGGGGCGCCGACCTTGCGCACCCGCTTCTCCTGGATCGCGCGCAGGAGCTTCACCTGCATCGCGAGCGGCAGGTCGGCCACCTCGTCGAGGAAAAGGGTGCCGCCGTTCGCGGCTTGGAAGAAACCTTCGCGGTCCTCGGCGGCGCCGGTAAAGGCCCCCTTCTTGTAGCCGAAGAACTCGCTTTCCATCAGGTTCTCGGGGATCGCGCCGCAGTTCACCGGCACGAAGGGCTTGTCGCGGCGCGCGCCGTTCTCGTGGATGAGCCGCGCGGCGAGTTCCTTCCCGGTGCCGGACTCGCCGGAGATGTAGACCGGCGCCTGGGTGCGGGCGAGCTTGGCGATCAGCGCGCGCACCTGCACGAGCGGCGCGCTTTCGCCGAGCAGCCGCTTGTCCTTGGGGCCCGCCTCGCCGCGCTCGGGGAGCGAAAGCGCCGAGCGCACGAGCGAGCGCAGCTGCTCGAGCCCGACCGGCTTGGAGACGTAGTCGAAGGCTCCCGCCTTCAGCGCGGCCACCGCGTTCTCGGCGCTGCCGTAGGCCGTAATCACCGCCACGGGGACGTCGGCCGCCTGCGCGGCGATGTGCCGCACGAGGTCGAGCCCTTCCCCGTCGCCGAGGCGCATGTCGGTCAGGCAGAGGTCGAAGCGCTCGGTCTTCAGCCGTTCCTTCGCCTCCGCAACGCTGCCCACGGTCGCGACGTCGAGGCCCATCCGGACCAGCGTCAGCTCCAGGAGCTCCCGGATATCCGGCTCGTCGTCCACGACCAGGACCTGCGCGGTGGCGCGGTCTCCCGCTTTGTCGCCCCTCCTCATGCCGCGCGTACCTCCCGGCAGAGGATGCGGAAATGGGCGCCCCGGCTCTCGTTCACGTATTCCAGTGTCGCGCGGTTCGCGTCGCAAAGCTCGCGCGCAAGGTAGAGGCCGAGCCCGGTGCCCTTCGCCTCGGTGGTGAAGAAAGGCTCGAAGAGCTGGGCCTGACGGGCGGGCGGCACGCCGGGTCCGTTGTCGATCACGGAGAGCTCGACGCGGCCGGCATAGCCGCGCAAGGCGATGCGCACCGCGCCCTGCTCCGGGCCGGCATAGCGCGCGGCATTGCGCAGCAGGTTCCACATGACCTGGCGCAGGTGCTCGCGGTCGAACTCGATCCACGCGTCGGAGGCGACGTCGACCGCAAAGCGCTCCGCCGACGCGGCTTCGTTCGCCACGAATTCGTCGAGGAACTCGCGCAGCCAGGGATGCAGGCGGATCGGGTCGGCGGCGATGCGGTCGCGGCGGTTGAGCTGCAGCACGTCGGACACCAGCCGCTCCAGGCGCCGGGTGTTGTCGTGGATGATGCGCGTCAGGCGCTCGCGGCCCTCGCCGCGCTTTTCCTCATGCAGGAGCTCGGCGGCGTGGCTGATGGCGGCGAGCGGATTGCGGATCTCGTGCGCGATGTTGGCCGTGAGGCGGCCGAGCGCGGCGAGCTTCAGCTGCTGCGCCTGCTCGCGCGCCCGGCTGCGATCCTCGACGAAGATCACGGTGTAGCCCTCCTCCGTGCCGGTGTCGAACAGCCGCACGCCGACGTCGCGACCACGCACGGCGAGGTCCGTCGCCGCGCCGTCCTCGCCGCCGCTCGCGCGCCAGTTGCGCCAGCGTTCGGCGAAGCCCGGAAGCAACTCGTCGATCCGGCTGCCGACCAGCCGGTCGCTGCGCAGCAGGAGCTGCGCCTGCGGGTTGTGCTGCACCGCGATCCCTTCGGGGTCGACCACGACCACGCCGTCGTGCATGTCGTGGAGGACGAGCTGGTTCACGCGCTGCTGCGTGACGAGCTCGCGCCCGCGCAGGCGCGCGAGCCGCTCGTTCGTCGCCACGCGCTGCGCGAGCCAGCCGGTGATGGCGCTCGCGGCGAAGCAGCCCATGGCGAGGAGTCCCGGCTGGGCAAAGCTGGCCGGCGGGGCGTCGTGCGCCAGCACCCAGTACGCCTGCTCGAGCAGCAAGGCGATGGTGGCGAGCGCGGCATAGAGGAAGTAGAGCCGGCGCGGCGCCACGATCGATGCCGCGATGAGCGAGATGAGCAGCATGACGCCGAGCCCGCTGCGCATGCCGCCGCTCGAGTACATGAGGATCGTGATGGCGAAGACGTCGAGGCAGACGTGCACCGAGAGCTGCAGGTTGAACGCCTCGCGCACGCGCCGCAGCGGCACATGCAGGAAGAGGGCGCCGAAGAGGTAAACGGCGCAGGTGGCGCGGAAGAGGGCCAGGTCGTGCGCGCCGAGGTTGAGCGCGTCGTTGTAGACCACCGACAGCGCGAGGAACAGCGTCGCGACGGCGATGCGGTACAGGTTGAAGTAGCCGAGCGAGATCCAGAACGAGTCCGGCGTGCGCTCGGGCGGGCCGAGGAAGAGCTCCGGGTAGCGTAGCGGCTGCATCAGCCGGACGGCCCGAGCCGAGCGTGTTCTTCGCTGCAGTAGATGGCGCCGGCGGCCTGGCGCGCCTCCCCGCGCGGCAGGAGGAGCCCGCAGTGTGCGCAGCGCACGAGCTCCTCGCTCGCCCTGGCGGCGGGCGGATTGGCGTGATCTTGGCGGGCGGCATTGCGCAGCGCGCGCTTCACCAGCCACACGCCGGCGAGCACCAGCACGATCAGGACGAGGAGCTTCCCCACGGCTGATTATCATAGCCAAGATGAAAATCCTGGTCGCGATACCGGGAAAGCTGCACACGGTGCGGATGAACCGCTTCGTGCCGGATGCGCTCGTGGCGCACGGCCACGACGTGCGCGTGGTGGATTACACGCCGACCGTGCTGGAAAAGCTGCGCCGCAAGCTGGCGGGGCGCGAGGCCGCCGACGTGGTCGCGCCGCGCCTCCTCTCCGCCATCGAGGCGCATTCGCCGGACCTCTTCCTCACCCTGTACGGCGTCAATGTGGCGCCACGGGTGCTCGACGCGCTGAAGCGCAAGCGCGTCACGACCGCCAACTGGTGGCTGAACGATCCGTTCCAGTGGGAGCGAGCCTCGAAGATCCTCGGCGCCTACGACTTCGCGTTCACCAACGCCCGATACTCCGTCGACGCCTACGCGGCGGCCGGCCTGCGGCACGTGCGCTTCCTGCCGAGCGCGTGTGACGCGTCGGTGCATCGACCGGTCGAGCAACCGGTCGAAGCGGACGTTTCATTCGCGGGCGACTGGTCGCCGAACCGTGAGCACCTGGTGCGGCGCCTGGTGGAGGCCGGCGTCGACGTGCGCGTCTATGGCCCATGGCGACGAAAGCTCGAAAGCCCCTCGCCCATCCGCCTGACCCACGGTTTTTTCACGCCCGAACGCATGGTGCAGATCTTCGCCGGCTCGCGCGCGACACTGAACATCCACACGTGGCGCGGCCGATTCGACTTCGGCCTGAACCCGCGCGTCTTCGAGGCGGGCGCGAGCGGCACGCCGCAGCTCGTCGACTGGAAGCGCGAGCTCGACGAGATCTTCGGCCCTGCCGAGCGCGCCGGCATGCTCATCTACCGCTCGGACGACGAGCTGATCGAGCTCGCGCGCTGCGTTTCCGCTAGAGCGAAGGACTTGAAAGCGGCCGCGCTAGCGGCGGCGCCGGCGTTCCAGCGGGATCATTCGTATCGCGCGCGCACGAAGGAGCTGTTGCGCGTGATCGGTGCTTGAGGAATTGGTCGGGGTGAGAGGATTTGAACCTCCGACACCTGCGTCCCGAACGCAGTACTCTACCAGGCTGAGCTACACCCCGATTTGGCGGTTTCGTAACGGCTACGATTGGCGGGCTACGGAAAAGGACGCCAATTCTAGCAAAGAACGCTTGAATTCCGACTCCGGCAGCGGTGCGATCGCCGCCCGGGCGGCGTCCGCTTCGCGCTGCGCAGCCTGGCGAGCGTAGTCGAGCGAGCCGCTCGCGCGGATCGCCTTCAGCACGGTCGCAAAGTCCTCGCGCCCGCCGCCCAGGATGGCGTTGCGGACGAGATCCCGGTTCGCCGGCGAGCCGGCGCGCATGGCGTGGATGAGCGGCAGGGTGGGCTTGCCCTCCGCCAGGTCGTCGCCGAGGCTCTTGCCGATCGTCGATTCCTTGCCCGAGTAGTCGAGCACGTCGTCGATCAACTGGAACGCCGTGCCGACGTGCGCCCCGTAGTCGGCGAGGCGCGCCTCCAGGTCGGGCGCGCTGCCGGAGAGGACCGCGCCGAGGCGCGCCGCGGCCTCGAACAGCTTGGCGGTCTTGCGCCGGATGACTTCCAGGTACCGGCTCTCGTCCACGTCGGGGTCGTGGCTGCCCATGAGCTGCATCACTTCGCCCGCGGCGATGGTGTTGGTCGCGTCGGCGAGCACGCGCATGACGCGCATGTCGTCGACCTCGACCATCATCTGGAAGGCGCGCGAATAGAGAAAGTCGCCCACCAGCACGGCCGCCGCGTTGCCGAACGCCGCGTTGGCGGTCTCGTGCCCCCGGCGCAGCTTCGATTCGTCGACCACATCGTCATGCAGGAGCGTGGCGGTATGGATGAACTCCACCACCGCGGCGAGCGTCAGACGGGGGTCGGCCGTGTACCCCAGCGCCGACGAGGACAGGAGGAGGATCGCCGGCCGCAAGCGCTTGCCTCCGGCCGCGACCAAGTACTCGGCGACCTGCCGAACGAGGGGCACGTCGGAGTCGAGGCGCCGCGAAATGAGCTCGTCCACCCGCCGCATATCGTCCGCGACCGGCGCCAGCATGGACAGGAAAGTCATGATTCCCTTATAATTCTCGGTTCCCAGTTGTCAATTTTGCAGCGCAACGCCTAGGGTAACCCATGTACGCAGTGATCAAATCCGGCGGCAAGCAGTACCGCGTCGAATCCGGCGCCACGCTCCGCCTCGAGGCGCTGACCGCGGACGTCGGCGCGAATGTCTCCTTCGACCAGGTGCTGCTGGTCGGCAGCGGCGACGCCGTCAAGGTCGGCGCGCCGCTCGTCTCGGGCGCGCTGGTGAAGGCCACGGTGCTCGGCCACGGGCGCGGCGAAAAGGTGAAGATCTTCAAGCTTCGCCGCCGCAAGCACTACACCAGGAACCAGGGCCATCGGCAGTCGTACACCGAGGTCCGCATCGACGACATCGTTCAGGGCTAAGGACCATGGCACACAAGAAAGCAGGCGGCAGCTCGAGAAACGGCCGCGACTCGCAGGCGAAACGCCTCGGGGTGAAAGTCTTCGGCGGCGAGCGCGTCAACGCCGGCCAGATCATCGTGCGCCAGCGCGGCACGCGCGTGCATCCCGGTGACAACGTCGGCATGGGCCGCGACCACACCCTATACGCGCGCATCGCCGGACAGGTGCAGTTCCGCGTCCGCGGCGCCAAGGGTAATCAGACCGTGGAGGTCATAGAGGGAAACTCGCCGGCATAGCCGGTCCCCTCCCATGAAAAGCCCTATCGAAGTCGGATAGGGCTTTTTTATTTCCGCCCATGAAATTCATCGACGAAGCCAGGATCGAGGTGCACGCCGGCAAGGGCGGGGACGGCGCCGCGCACTTCCGGCGCGAGAAGTACGTGCCACGCGGCGGGCCCGACGGCGGCGACGGCGGCCGCGGCGGCAGCATCTGGGCGCGCGCCGACCGGAACATCAACACCCTCGTCGAATACCGCTTCGCCCGCATCCATCGCGCGAAGGACGGCACGCGCGGCGCGGGATCGAACTGCTCCGGCGCGGCCGGCGCCGACCTCGATCTGCCGGTGCCGGTCGGCACCGTCATCCGTGACGACGAGACCGGCGACCTGGTGGCGGACCTCGCGAAGGACGGCGACCGCGTCGTGGTCGCGCGCGGCGGCCAGGGCGGCCTCGGCAACGTGCACTTCAAGTCGAGCGTGAACCGCGCGCCGCGCCAGTTCACGCGCGGCGAGCCGGGCGAGAGCCGGCGCCTTGCGCTCGAGCTCCGCGTGCTCGCCGACGTCGGCCTGCTCGGATTGCCGAACGCCGGCAAGTCGAGCTTCATCCGCGCCGTATCGAGCGCTCGCCCGAAGGTGGCCGACTATCCGTTCACCACCCTCAACCCCTCGCTCGGCGTCGTGCGCGTCGGGCACTCGAGCTTCGTCGTCGCCGATATCCCGGGCCTCATCGAGGGCGCCGCGGAGGGCGCCGGCCTCGGCCACCAGTTCCTGCGCCATCTTGCGCGCACGAAGCTTCTCCTGCACCTCGTCGACCTCACCGACGAAGAAGCCGCCCAGGGTGCCCGCGCCATTGCAGGTGAATTGAAAAAGTACGATGCCACGCTCGCGCGCAAGCCGCGCTGGCTGGTGTTCAATAAGATCGACGCCATGAACGATGCCGACCAGCGGGCCGAGAAAATCGTGCGCGCGCTGCGCTGGAAACGGCCATGGTTCGCCATCTCCGCGCTCACCGGCCAGGGGACCGAAGCGGTGAGCAAGGCGATCGCCAGGGAGCTGGCGAGATGAGCCTGCAGGCCGCCAAGACGCTGGTGGTGAAGGTGGGTTCCT
>Ga0207707_10000588_pt1 | contig 36704 bp, 33 predicted proteins | sample KBSC83BmetaG_FD_184336 | JGI IMG/M metagenome (GOLD analysis project Ga0207707, IMG submission 184336) | Corn rhizosphere microbial communities from Kellogg Biological Station, Michigan, USA - KBS C8-3B metaG (SPAdes) (version 2) | ecosystem: Host-associated > Plants > Roots > Rhizosphere ... | reverse complement strand
CCGCCACCCAGCGCGGGCATCTCCGGGCGGTTGATCAAAACAATTTCGATCTCCGGCACGGCGGGAAAGCGAATGACCGGGTAGCTGTTCCAATCGAGAGTCTTGATGCCGCTACCATCGAACTTGACTTCTTCCAAAAGCGCGCGGCTCACGCCTTGAATGATATTGCCTTCGATCTGATTTTTCAGGCCATCGGGATTGATGATCAGGCCGCAGTCGTGCGACAAGACGAAGCGCTTGACCGTCACTTTGCCCGAGGACTTGTCGACTTCGACCTCGGCCACCGCGCCGCAGATCGTTTCAGCGCGATTGGAAATCGCCACGCCGCGACCGGTCGCTTTGGCGCCGCTCGACGGAGCAGTGGGTGAAGGCCGTTCCTGCCAGTTGGCTTGCTTTACTACGGCCGCGAGCGCGTCGATGCCGCGCTTGTTCGCGCCGAGGTGGCGCATGTGGAATTGCACGGGGTCGACACGCAGATCCGCGGCGATCTCGTCCATGAACGATTCGCTCGCGAAACAGCGCGCCATGTCGCCGGGCGCGCGGAGATAGCCGGTGCGCAGCGGTGTTTCGTCGGGCTGCACCCACGGGATGAGCGGCGCGGCGCACTTTTGATTCTCGAAGGTATACATCTCGCCAGCGCCACGAGTGCCGTTGGAGTTGCCGTTGGCCGTGGGCTTCATGCCAATTTGGCGCGACGCCAGCAGCCGCAAGCCGCGGCCCGAAGCGGCCGTGAGTGGAAAGCCGCGATCGGCGAAGTCCCAGGCGATTATCTTGCCGTCGCCATCCACGCCCGCGCGGATGAGATCGAGTTGCGCGGGCCCTTTAGGCTCCCAGCCGTGCTCGTCGTCGCGCATCCATTGCACTCGCACCGGTTTGCCCACCGCGCGCGACATCAGAGCCGCGTCTTCGGCAGCATCGTCGGCGCCCATGCGGCCGTAGCTGCCGGAGGCTTCGCGATAGAGCACGCGCACGTTGGCTTCTGAAAGACCGAGCAGTTCGGCGACCGCTTTGCGCGTCTCGAAGGAGCCTTGGGTCCCGGTGTAGATCGTCACCTGATCTTTCCCGACGTCGGCAACCGCACAGGGCGGGCCCATCATGCCGTGCAATTGAAACGGCCAGCGGTAACTCGCTTCGTAGGTTTTTTTCGCCTGCCCAAGCGAGCTCGCGGGGTCGCCGCGATTGACCGTGACCTGATCGTTGAAGCTCTTCGTATCTTTTAGAAGAGCATAGATTGCGTCCTCGCCGGTCGGCATTTTCGTCGCCGGCTCCGACCAGGTTACTTTGAGCGCTTTGGCGGCGCGAATCGCCGCCCATTCGTTTTCGCAGACGACGCCGACGAAAGCCCCTTCCTGCACAGTCCTGACGAAGCCGGGAATTTTCTTGACGTCGCTCTCGTCGATGTTCGTTGGTTTCGAAGTGATGGTCGGCGGCCGCACGACGCGGCCATGCAGCATTCCGGGGATGCGCACGTCGTTCGCGTATGTAAACTCGCCGGTGAGCTTGGGCGGGAGGTCGATGCGCTTCTGCGAGGTGCCGACGACTTTGTGGTCTTTGACGTCTTTGGCGCGCACCTCCGGCGCGACTTTCATATCCCAGCCGGTCCCGGTGGCGGTGATCCTGACGTTGAACTTCTTGCCGCCGATCAATTCACCGTAGGAAATCTTTTTCGCGCCATCGCTCACCACGCCGTTGCTCACGGACAGTTTCTCTACGGGTGAGTTCAAACGAGTCGCGGCGAGCTTGAGCAGCACCTGGCGCGCCGCGGCGGCGGCCTGACGCAGTTGCGGCCCGCCGCGCTCGATGCTGCGGCTGCCGGAGGTGGTTCCCTGATTGATCGCCTTGGTCGTGTCCAAGCCGATCATGTGGATGCGATTGAACGGCACGTCGAGTTCTTCGGCGACGATCTGGGCCAGCGCGGTTTCCACGCCGGTGCCGAGATCGACTTTACCGCTGAAGACCGTGACGGTACCGTCGGGCGCGACGGCGAGCCAGGAGTCGAGTTGGGTCGGATCCGCATCCATGCCGGGCCCGACGGTCGCCTGGCCGAAGGCCGGAAGCGGAGGAAAGAAGTTGAAGCTGACGATGAGGGCGCCGGTGCCTTTGAGAAACTGTCTGCGATTGAGCTCCATGATTTTCATTGTTACGGCTCCTGGGCTAGGCGAGTTGGCCCGATGCGCGCTTCACCGCGCGCAATATCCGAATGTGCGTGCCGCAGCGACAGAGGTTGCCCGCCAGGGCCTGTTTGATCTGGGCATCAGTGGGTTTGGGATTTTTATCGAGGAGAGCTTTGCTCGACATGATCATGCCGTTGATGCAGTAGCCGCATTGAGCAGCCTGCTCGTCGACAAAGGCCTGCTGGATCTTGTGCATTTTTTTGACAGTGCCCAGGCCTTCGAGCGTGGTGACAGCTTTGTTCTGCGCCGCGCTGACGGGAGTGACGCAGGAGCGGATCGCGGTGCCGTCCATAATCACGGTGCAGGCGCCGCACTGGGACAGGCCGCAGCCGAATTTGGGGCCGTTGAGCTTGAGGTCGTTGCGCAGCGCGTAGAGCAGCGGCATGCTCGGCTCCACGTCGACCGTTTGTGCTTTACCATTCACTCGCAAAAATATTTTTGCCATGAACGCGCTCCTTTGGCTTGGGATGACGAAGGGAATTGACAGGAGACAAGCGGCGGTGTCTTCGGCGAAGACTGCTCGGATTCGTACACGCTGCTCATGCTAGCGCCGCCTCAATAAAATTCAATCGCTAGCGCGCGCCGTTGAGCTGGCGCACGAAACGATCGTCGAAGAATTGCGCCGGCACCGCCTTCTTTGCCTCCGGCAAAGTCTCCGAGAGAAAATCCAGAATGCCCTGGACACCCGGTTCGGAGATCACCAGGTCGCGGCGAAAGCCGGCCTTGCGGAAGAATTCGTAGGTGCGCTCGAGAAAGTCGGCATCGTTCTCGCGCGTGTACTTGGCGATGACTTTCAACGTGAACGGCTTGTCGCTGTAATAACGGTCAATGCCGGTGCGCACGGCGCGGAGAAGCGGTACCAGCCGGCCCGCCAACTCATCCAAGCGGCTGCGCCGCACGACCACGCCGACGTTTTGATAGGGCTGGTCGAGGGTGGTCATCAGGGAATGAAAGCCGGCGCGATCAAGCTGGAAATTCACCGGTGGCGATGCCGCGCCGGCGACGATCTGGCCGGTCAGCAGCGCCGCAGTGATCTGTGCGCTGCCGCCGAGAATGCGTAGCTGCACGTCCTTGGCGGTTAGGCCGAGTTTGCGCAGCGCCGACAACGTGCCGTAAGCCACCGGGCTGCCCGGGCGCTCGGTGCCGACGATTTTACCTTTCAGTTGCTCAGCGTTCTTGATCTCCGGCCGCGCGTAGAGATCCCAGACCATCGTATTGAGCATGCCGGCAACGAACACCGGATCGAAACCGCGAAGCGATGCGTTGATCAACGGCACCGCAGAAATTTGAATGACGTCGACTTCATTGGCGATCAGCGCGGGGAGCGCCAAAGTGGACGACATGGAAATCATTTCCACATCTAGTCCTTCTTTCGCGAACGCACCGGTCTCCTTGGCCATCCACATGGACGCCATGGTGCCGGAGGTGAAAAGGAAAGCGATTCGGAGCGGGCGCGAAGCAGCGGCACGGCAGACGGGCGGCGCCGCAATGAAGGACACGCAGATGAAGAGGATTACGGCGATTTGCGCGGAGCGTCTTACCGCCATGGGCTCGCTCTAACACAGGCCGGCGCTCGACCGCAATCGAGAAATACGGCTCCAGGCCGAATCAGCCGGTCTTCGCGTCAATCACCGCAAAGCGTTGTTGAGAACCGCCGCGAGCCGCACTCCCGCCTTCGAAAGCTGTTCGCGCACGACCCGCAGCGCGCGTTTCTCGTACGCGGCGTCGAGGCGCACGATTTTCCCGCCGCGTTCGCCGTTGATTTCGCGAGTGCCGGAAAGATCGTACGCTACGCTCTTCGCTTGAGTAAAAGACTCTTTGGCCCAGGCGCCCGGCGTGCCTCTTGACCACGACTCGGCTTTCGCAGGCGCAATCTGCCGGTTGAGGGCCGCGCCGATTTTCCTTGGATCGGGACCGAGGCGTTCGATCAGCTCGCGGTCCCAGTAGGAATGAAGATTATCCGGCGTGCTACGGTCGCGGTAAATAATCGCCACGTCGTTGCCGCCGCGGTCTCGGTTGTCCGCCGCGTGAAGCGGCTGGTGCAGGTCGCCGATAAAATGCAAAAGAAACTTGAGAGCAAGAATTTTTTCCGATTTCGGTGTCGCGCTGTTGTGCAACTCGGCGGCAAACTGGCCGATTTTATCGATGACGCACGCCTTGGCCGGACCGGCGCTCGCGAATTGGCCGGAAGCAAGATTCGGATAACGGCGGCAGGCCGATTCGACGTTGCCGTCGCTGAGTTCGATGTCGACGAAGTGCCACTCGCGGGTTCCTTCATAGCGCTTTTTGGTGGTCTGCCGATCCGAGTCTCTATACTTGTCGGCCCAGACCGTTCGGCTCACGAAATCCGCCGCCGTCAGCGTATCGCGATCGGTGGCGAGTAGCGCATCGACTTTCTTTTTGACCGCGGGCGCAAGACGCGCGTAAGCGATGACTCCGATGATCTCGTGACCGTCGTCGCCCCAGGCAAAGAGCGAAGCGGGTGGCAGCGCGAACGTCATGGCAAGCGCCGCGCCCAAGATACCATTCAATCGTGGTCGGATGGCGGTGTTCATGGAAATCGTGCGGGCTCCTGTGGCCGAAGGGAATTTTTTCGGGGAAAATTTACAGCGCAAGCTCGGAGTTCTTTAGCTCCGCCAGGACGTGCTCTGCATGAATCGACCTTCTCGCAGGCGCAATCGATGAAATTTTTAGAGACCCGCCGGCGCAAAGTCAAGTTTTCGCCAGCGCCATCAAAATCGTGCCGGCGACCACTAGAAGGGCACCTGCAATGATGCGCGGTGTGATTTCCTCCACGTCGCGCAGAAAAATCTTGCCGCCAAGCACGACCCACAGCGCACAGTCGTGGTCATCGGCGTAACGAGAATCACCGGACCGAAGCTGGAGCATAAAGCACCCGCAGGAAGCCGAGGGATTTGAAGGCGCCTCGGGCGATGAAATATCCGAGCGAGTTGCGTGGAATGCCGCTGGGCGCGCTTGGAAAGGATGAAGCTCAGCGCGTAAGCGATGGCGGCGCCGAGAGCGATGACCTGCGGAAGCATGAAGGGGGTGGTCGAAAGACCGGATGCGCGAAGGGACGATGATCCTGTTCTCAGCCGGCGTTACGCGGCTCGGGCCGGCTTGGCCTCGTCCTTGACAAACATCAGAAGCAGCATGCCGGCGATATACGTCGCGGCGGCGATGTAAAAGGCGGAGGCGAAGCCGCTGTGTTCCATCACGTAGCCGATGATCAAAGTCCAGACCGGGCCCGAGATAAAGCCGACGAAGTAATAAATCGAGAACGCCGCGTCGGTGAGCTCCGGCGTGGCAAAGTCGCCGATCATGGTCTGGGTCAGCGCGCCGCGCGCCTGCACGAAGGCGCCGTAGAGGATGAGATTGACATAAAAGAGAAGCGTCAGGCCCGAATGCTGCACCAGCAGCACCGTCATAATAGCGGAGAGCAGGAGCGTCACCTGAGTGATCGCGGTGCGTTTGCCGGTGCGGTCGGAAAACCACGCGATCAGCATCGGGCCGACCAGCCCTCCGGTCTGCATGAGGGTCAAAATAAATCCGCCGCTCGAGGCGCTCACGCCGAACTGCTTCATGAAAAAGGGCACCAGATAGGTCATGTTCACGCCGGTGCCGCGGCCCGCCGCGCCGGCCATCAGCACCAAAGAAGTGAAAACAATATTGCGATTCTTGAGACACTGCAGATAGGCGTCGAACCCGGTCTGCACCCGCTTCGTGGCGCCGGCCGAGTCGCTGGCCTGATCGCGCACGATGAAGAGCGCCAGGCCCATGATCAAACTCATGGCGCCGAAAAGCACGAAGGCGCTGCGCCAGCTCATGTAAAGCAGCGCGAAAGAAGCCGCCGCCGGACCGAGGAATGATCCCAGATTGCCCGCTGAATGATGAAAGGTCAGCGCCCAACCGCGCGACTTGGGAAAATAACGCGACAGGAGGCTGGAGCCGAGCGGATGCTGCGGACTGGAGCCGGCATCGATGGCGACGCGCGCAGCGACCAGTTGCGGAAAGCTGCCGACAAAATATTGCGACATGGCGGTCACGCCGACGGCGGCATTGCCGATCGCGAGCATGGTGGTGCGTTTGAAAAAATTCGAGAGGAATCCGTAGATGACCTGCAGCCCCTGGCCGACGAAACTCGACAGCGCCGAGATGAATCCCAAACCCACGAGGCCGAAGCCGAGCTCGGTCATCATCACCGGAAAAATCACCGAGGTGATGCTGTACTGCAGATGGTTCAAAACATGGCAGCCGCTGATCAGACCGAGGGCGAGACGCTTTTGCCGAAGGGTCGCTTCCAGCGTCGACGCCTCGGTTTCCAGGCGGATGGTCGAAGCAGCGGCGCTGGCAGGTTCATTCATGGCAATTTACTTTCTCGTTGGAGTTTCTGCGCGGTCTCAATTCTTCTACAGGGCGGCAGTCGGGTCTGTCAAATTCGGCGCCGCGTCCCGAGCGCTGACAGAAGAGAGCAGGGCTTCATTCAAGGGACGCCACGCCTTGCGCGGATTCGCCAGGCGAATCTGCGGACAGGAAAAAGCTCAACAACACGCCGCAGAACATGAAGCCGAAACCGATGAAGAAAGCATACCAGATTGCGTCGCCGAGAATTTCGATCATCGCCGCCAAAAGCTCCGCCGGGATTTGCGCGCGGGTTGCCGGCTCCAGGAGATTTTGCGGATGCGCGAGTTTGGCGAGCAGCGCGGACGAATAGCTGCCGCCGAGCGCGCTCAAGCCGTTCTGCATGTGATGCAGCAGTACCGTGCCCATCAGGCTCACGGCGAAGGCGCCGCCGAAGGTGCGAAACAGCATCACCGTGGAAGTGGCGACGCCGATGCGTTGACGGGGCACGGAATTCTGCGCTGCCACGAGAGTGGTCAGATTGGCCATGCCCATGCCCGTGCCGATCAGCGTGCCGCTGATGATGACCCAGAACACGCTCGCCTGAGATTCCAAAGCGACGAATAGGCTGTAGCCGATCGCCAAAAGCGCCATGCCGGTCACGGCGACAGCGCGATAGCCGAAGCGGTTGAGCGCCTGGCCGGCCAGCAGGCTGCCGGTGGTCCAGGCGATGCTGACGAACAGCAGGACCATGCCCGCGCGCGAAGCGGCGAGCCCGGCGACGCCCTGAAGATAGAGCGGCAGATAACTGATGGCGCCGAAGACCCCCATGGCGGCCAAGGTCGCGACCGCGCCGGAGGTGCGAAACAGGCCGCGATGAAACAGGTCCGGCGGTATGATCGGTTCCGCTGCGCGGCACTCGACGAAATAGAAAATCACCAGGAGAACGAGCGCCAGCACGATGATCGCGGCGATCTCCGCCATCATCGGCCGCGTCGCGAAGCTCTCGGCAGAGAGCGCGTAAAATAGCAGCAGCAAAGCCGACAGCAAGGTGAAAGTCCCGGCCATGTCGAGTTTGTGCGCGCGCTTCTCGGTCCGGACCTCTTTCAGACCGGCGACAATCAATCCGATCGCCAGGGCAGTCACCGGCAGATTGACAAAAAATGCCCAGCGCCAGCTCCAGTTCTCTACGATGATGCCGCCGGCGAGCGGCCCGAGGACGGACGCGACGCCCCAGATGCCGCTGATGATGCCCTGCATCTTGGCGCGCTCTTGGGGTGAATAGAGTACGCCGACGAGGATAAACGACAGCGCGTAAATGGCGCCGCCGCCGAGTCCCTGGATCGCGCGAAAGAGCACGAGCGCTTCCATGCTCTGCGCCGCGCCACAGAAAGTCGAGCCGATTACGAAGATCGCGATGCCGATCAGCATGAGCCGTCTGCGGCTGTAAAGATCGGAAAGTTTGCCGAAGAGCGGCGTCGCCAGCGCGGAGGTCAGCATGTAGACGGAAAACACCCAGCTATAGAGCTCCATTCCGCCGAGACGCGCGACGATGGTCGGCATCGCCGTGCTGACGATGGTGGCGTCGATGGCGAAGAGAAAAATCACCAGCATCACGCCGAAGGCGGCGAGATTGCGCTTCGATGAATTGGGCTCGGGCGGTGATGAAAGACTCAAAGTGGAAATCGCTCCGTTGCGAGAATTCGAGATCGAACTTCATGAGTTGAACCGTTTCCTACCGGGAGTCAAGGCGGCGTGAAGCAAGTGCCGCGCGCGTTGACGCGGCTTTGGATCGGCGCTAGAAAAGGCGGACTCTTTTTGCGGAGGTGAAGATGTTGGTCAGGTGGTTTCGGATCTCGGTGATTGCCTTGGCGCTGGCTTGGCTGATGCCGGCGCGGATTGTCCCGGCACAGATCACGCCGGATCTGATCGAAGCGGCAAAGAAAGAAGGCGAGGTGATGTTCTACGGCGCCGTCTCGATCAACGCGTCCAAAGCGATGGGCGACGCCTTCGAGAGAAAATACGGGATCAAGCTCAAACACTGGCGCGGCGACGCGACTGAACTTATCAATCGTTCGCTGGCCGAAGCGCGGGCAGGCAAGCCTGGTTTCGATGTGACCCTGGGCAATGAAGTGGTCATGACCGCGCTCGACGAGCGCAAACTCCTCGGCGTCTTCGATCCGCCAGCGGCGCGAAACTATCCCAAGCAGTTCCGCGATCCGGACCTGCGCATGACGCCCTGGCGCGTGCTGCCCTACGGCATCAACTATAACAATCAGTTGCTCAAGGCCGACGAAGCGCCGAAGAGTTTCGAAGAATTGCTATTGCCCAGGTGGAAAGGCAAATTCGCTCTGGCCAATCCGGGCATTCACGTGACCACGCTTCAGTTCATGCTCAGCCTGGAAAAAATCCTCGGGCCGAAGTGGCTCAAAGTCGTGGAGGGTTGGGCGAAACAGGAACCGCGGTTGGGCAAAGGACTATCGGATCTGATTCAACCGCTGACCACCGGCGAGGCACCGGTGGCGATCAGCTATATCAAGGATAAGTTTCAATATCCCGGGCCGATCGACTACGTGCGCATGAACAAATATCTCGCATCGCTCAGCTTTGTTGCGATCAATCGCCAGGCGCCCCATCCGGCGGCGGCGAAGCTTTTCACCGACTTCTTTCTCGGCGCCGAATCGCAGCGAATTTTCGGCGATCTGGGCGAATATGTGTTCAATCCCGAGGTCGATCACAAATTCAAGAAGGACGTGAAAGACGACCAGATCGTCGTCATGAGATTGCCGAGCAACGAAGAATTGGAAAGCTGGAGCAGGAAATTTCGCGAGATGTTTCGGTGAGGATAAGATTGGAGTGATGGAGTAATGGAGTGGTGGGGCTGGAGCCAATACTCCAGTACTCCATCACCCCATTCCCCGGAGGCGCCATGTTCGAACTTGCCAAGATCCCGTTTCCTGAAGTCGCGCGTCTTGCCGAATCCGGCAAAGCGCTGGTGATTCTGCCCGTCGGAGTGGTTGAAGAGCATGGCGCGCACCTGCCGCTCGGGTTGGATTCCTTCGCGGCAGAGATTTACGCCGCTTCGGCGGCGCCGCACCTCGAAAACGCGGGCTACGAAGTCGTGATCGCGCCGACGATCAATTACGGGGTCGCGCGGGCGGCTATCGATTTTCCCGGTACTCTTTCTCTCGAACCCGACACTCTGCGCTCGATGGTCATGGAAATTGGCCACTCGCTGGCGCGCCACGGGTTTTCGCGCCTCGCCATTCTCAACGGTCATCGCGATCTGGAGCACATGAAGGCGCTCGACGAGGCGGCGGCCGGGCTCAACGAAAGCTCCGTGCGCGCTATCTGCCTCGGGTTTGCCAGCGATCCTGCCGTTACCGCTGCGTGCTACCGCGAGGGCGTGCGCCAGTTTTATCGCAGCCCACGAGCCGACCGCGAAGGTCACGGCGGCGAATCGGAGACATCGGTGGCGCTGCACGGCTTTCCTGACCTGGTGAAAACCGAAGTGATCAAAGACCTCGATCCAAACTTCGACTACGACACGGAAGCATTTAGAAATGAAACAAAAGATTACGGCAGCCTGAGCGGCGGCCGGGGCTATTTCGGTTGGCCCCAGGCCGCGACAGCAGAGACCGGAGCAAAGCTCATCGAAGTCCGCGGCCGCAACATCGCCCAAGTGATTCTGAAAGCGTGGGGCAAGCCGGAGCGAGCAGGCTGATCGTTGCGATTGCGCGCGCCGCAGGAGCAGAACCAAAACAACCAGCAAAAGGGAGATTCGTCATGGCCTTTCGTATCAATCATCTTCACCTCAAGACCCCGGACCCGAAAAAAACCGCGGATTTTTACGTCGAATACATCGGCGCCAAAATTCTAAAGGAAAACATCAGACCTGACGGCAGCAAAAACTACCGGCTCGATTTGCACGGCGTGGAACTCAACGTGACGGAATTTCTCACCGAGCAGAAGCTCAGCCAATTCTACGGCCTGGAGCATGTCGCCATCGACACCAATAATTTCGATGGTGAAATCGCCAAAATCAGATCCGCAGGATTGAAAATTCTCGAGGAGCGCGTGCTGCCAGACGGCCGCCGGGTGTGTTTCTTCGAAGGCCCTGAAGGCGTCCGGCTGGAATTTCTAGAGTGGAAGCAATAAGAATTGAAATGGCGGAGTGATGGGTATTGGAGTGTTGGGTTCTTGTCGTGTCCCACCACTCCAGCATTCCAACACTCCATCACTCCAATTCCTCTACTTCTCCTTCAGCACCTTCTCTAGCGGCTCATTCTCCCGAAACGGTTCGGGCCAGCCAATGTACTCCTTGAAATCGGGGCGGGTTTTTACCAGGTCCTGGAGCACGTTTTCGATGCCCTTGTCGGGAACGAATGGGCGGGGTTTGAAGAGCCGGGCATAACTCTCCACGGTTTTTTTGGTGATCGCCGGGTCTTTCTCGCGCATCCATTTGGCGAAGGCCTTTTCCGCGAAGGCGTGGTTCTTTTTGATGAGCTGGATGCCGGCTACGTAGGCGCGGAGAAAATCGTGGGTGGTTTTTGGCTCGGCCCGAACAAACGCGCGGCTGCTGGTGACGCAGGACGACGGATAGACCAGATCCGTAGTGCTGAGATCGACGAGCACCGGCCAGCCGCGCTGCAGGAACGGCATGGCGTATCGCGTGGTCAGCGCCGCGGCGGCGATGACGCCACGGTCGAGCGCAAGGACGATCTCCGGCCCGGCGCCCATCTGCAGGATCGTCATGTCCTTGTCGGGATTGAGACCGACCTGTTTGAGCGCGGCGCGCAGATAAAAATGCGTTGTGGAGCCGTAGCGCGTCACGGCGCTGGCTTGGCCTTTGAGGTCCTGGGCCGATTTGATTTCCGGCCGCGTGATTAAATAAACCGGATCGGTGTCCACCGGGCAGGCGAGCAGTACCACGTCGCCGCCGGAGGCGCGGGCGGCGACCACGGACTCGGCGCCCGCGCCGGAGAAAGGCAGGTTGCCGGTGATGATCGCGAGGGTGATGAGCGAGCCACCGCGGATCTGCACGGGCTCGACGTTGAGCCCGTTTTTTTCAAAGTAGCCGGCTTCTTTGGCGACCCAGACCGGCAGGTGCGACGGCGACGCGGTGGTGCCGTAAAGAATTCGGCGCAATTCTTCGGCGCGAGCGATGTGAACAACGAGTAGCAGTGCAACAAAGATGACGCACGGTAACGAAACCGATTTCATGATTTCGGCAAGGCGCGCTCCAAAGGACCGTTGTCGCGAAACAATTCCGGGTGGCCGAAGAATTCTTTGGCTACGGGACGCTGCACCGCCAGATCTTTGAGGATGTTTTCGATGCCCTTGTCCGGCGCGTAGGGTATCGGCTTGAACAACCGCGCGAAGGCTTCCACGGATTTCGTTAGAGTCGGCGATTCTTTTTCCTTCATCCATTTGAGCAGCGACCGCTCTCCGAGCTTCGGATCTTTTTTGATCACCCGCAACGCGCTCACGTAGGCGTTCAAAAATCCGTTGACGGTCTTCGGATCGGATTTGACATAGCTGCGGGTGCTGGTCACGCAGGACGAAGGATAGACGAGATCGGATTTGCTCAAATCGGCGAGCACGGGCCAGCCGCGCTGCATGAACGGCAGGGTGTCCTTGATCGTCAAGGCGGCGGCGGCGATTCTGCCGCTTTCGAGCGCCGCGGTGATCTCGGCGCTGCCGCCCAATTGCAATAGAGTCATCTCCTTGTCGGAATCGATGCCGACCATTCGCGTCGCGTTGCGCAGATAAAAATGGATCGACGAGTTGAGGCGCGTGACGCCCGCGGCTTTGCCTTTGAGGTCGGCGGGCGATTTGATCTCCGGCCGCGCGATCAAGTACACGGGTTCCAGGTCGGCGGGGCAGGCGAGCAGGACGATATCGCCGCCTTCGACCCGCGCCGCGACCACCGATCCCGCGCCGACCCCTGAAAGCACCGACTGGCCGCTCATGATCGCCATGGTGCTCACCGCGCCGCCGCGGATTTGCACCGGCTCGATATTCAAGCCGTTCTTGGCGAAAAGCCCCAGGTCTTTGCCGACCCACACCGGCAAGTGTGACATCGAAGTCGAAACGCCATAAAGAATGCGTTTCAGCGCCTGTGCCGAAGCTGGCGCGGCGTTCAACAAGGCCAACAGTGCGATCAGAATAGTTCGAGCAATTTTCATGATTTTGAAAGCGCTTTCTCCAGTGGATTGTTATCTCTGAATAATTCCGCGTGGCCGATGAATTCCTTGGGCACCGGCCGGCGGCTCGCCAGGTCTTTTAGCACGGTTTCGATGCCCTTGTCGGGCACATACGGCGGCATTTTGAAAATCCGAGCATACGACTCTACGGTTTTCTTGATCAGATACGGTTCTCTCTCTCGCAGCCATTTTGCGAAAGTCTTTTCGGCGAAGCTTTGATCCTTCTTGATCAATTGTATTGCGGCCACGTAGGCGCGCAGAAAGTCTTCGACGATTTTGGACTCCGCTTTCACAAAGCTACGGCTGCTGGCAACGCACGACGATGGATAAACCAGATCGGTGGTGCTCAGATCGACGAACATCGGCCAGCCGCGCTGTAAGAGCGGTATGGCGTAGCGATTGGTCAGCGCCGCCATCGAAATGCGTCCGCCTTCCAGCGCTGAAAGCGCCTCGCTGCCGGTGCCGAGCTGGAGAATCGTCACATCCTTTTCTGGATCGAGCCCCACCTGGCGCAGCGCCGCGCGCAGATAAAAATGCGTCGTCGAACCGAGCCGCGTCACCGCTGTAGCTTTGCCTTTAAGCTCGGTAGGGGATTTGATCTCCGGCCGCGCGATCAAGTACACCGGATCGGAATCCACCGGGCACGCGAGCAGCACGATGTCGCCGCCTTCCACCCGCGCAGCGACCGCGGACTCGGCGCCGGCGCCGGAAAACTGCAGTTGTCCGCTCATGATGCCCATGGTGATGAGCGCGCCGCCGCGGATCTGAATCGGCTCCACGTTCAGACCGTTTTTGGCGAACAAGCCGGCATCCTTCGCTACCCAGACCGGCAGGTGAGCCGTGGAGGTGGTGGTGCCGTAGTGGATGCGGCGAAGCTCCTGGGCCGCGGCAGTGGAGAAAAATAGGACCGATCCGAAGAAGAATAGGACCGGTAAGACCCATAGTCTGCAAAGCGTCGTCGAGCGCACTGGCTCAGCCCTCGCTACGACTACTTGCCGAAGTAAGCCGCTTCGGCCTTCTCCTGATCGTAGGGAACGAATTGGTTGGTGCCCGGGCCGCGGATTTCCGGCTTTTCGCCTTCGTCGAATAACGCCGCTGCGCTGTCACCGGCGCGGCCGCCGATCAATCCTGGCGCGTGCGCTTCAGCAACGGTGGCATCTTTGTCCGAGCGGTTGAACGCCCAGTGAACCGTGTTGGCGGGAATGCGATGAAAGTCGCCTTGCTTGCACAGATAACCTTTGTCCTTCACGAAAAACCAGATCTCGCCTTCGAGCACGTAATTGATCTGCTCGGATTCGTGCTGATGAGGCTTGGTGTGATAGCCCGGTCGCCGCGTGGCGATCATCAAACTGCACTCGTTGCCGTAGCCTTTGCGCACGACCATCTGGCCGGTGCCTGCCTCGCCGGTCTGGGTTCGGTTGTATTCGGGAACATCCGTGCTTTTGCAGTGTAAAGACATGGGAATTCCTCCTTCGATGAGTTTGACGGCAGATACTTCGTATGACAGGCGCCGTCTCGGGTCAAGCACAGAGTGCGCCAGTTGACAGAAAATGGTTCGGGAAGTAAATGGAGGATCGTGCATCATTTGCGGCGCATTCTTCTGGGTTGTCTGTTCGCGATCTTCTGCGCCGTTCCGGCGTCCGCTGAGAAGCTGATGCTGGCCCACGTCGCGATTAATCCCAGCCAGGGCATGCTGCTGCTGGCCAAGGACTCCGGCATGCTCGCGAAGTACGGCTTCAGCGCCGAAGTGGTATTGATTCCCGGTACGCCGCGAACGATCCAGGCCCTCATCGCGGGTGACCTCGATTACGTCACGGCCGGCGCGCCGGCTTCGCTGCGCGCTCGCGCTCAGGGCGCCGACGTGGTCGTGCTTTCGACTCTCGCCAATTCTTCCTCGCAGCGGGTTTTTGTCCGGCCGGATTCGACCCTGACGAGCTTTAAAGATCTGAAAGGCAAAATAATCGGGGTCACCCAGTTCGGCTCCGGCGGCGACACGTTTTTGCGCGGCGCGCTCAAGAAGAGCGGCATCAAAGAATCCGAGGTGACGATCCTGCAAATGGGCGGCACGCCGGGCGTCGCGCAGGGCTTGGAATCGGGTCGCATCGAAGTCGGCGTGCTCGGCGACTCGGGCATGCTTTTGGTGTTTCGCGGCCGGGCCAAGCCGCTCAAAGGCGCGAGCGCGCGCGAGATGGGCTTTCGCGGCTCGGACGCGCCGCTCACGACCACCGAGCGCAAGCTCAAAGCCGACCGCGGCGCCGCAGTGCGCTTCATGCAGGCTTATCTCGAAACCGTTCATTATTTTCAGACGAACAAGACAGGCACGGCGCGCATCCTGCAAAAGTACATGCGCGGCGTGAGCACCGACGACATCAACCAGTGGTGCGACGAGTTGCGCCCGATCATCAAGCAGGTGCCCTACGCCGACGAAGAAGCGCTGCGCGCTGAAATGGACATGATGGGCACGCCGAATCAGCCGCTGCCGGCGGGTTATATCAACAACAGCATTCTCGACGAGATCAAGAAGAGCGGCTTCATCGATCGATTGTACAAGCAGTAGGGAACAGGGAACTTTTGCGGGGCTTGCAAGAGGGGATTCTCACCACGGAGGACACGAAGAGCACGAAGGTTCAAGAAAACATTTCCGAATCTCCGTGTCCTCCGTGTTCTCCGTGGTGAACAAAATGTCGATCGATTGATGGGCAATTGACTTACCCGGAATCGTAAAAAGGAGGATCGAGTCATGGCGAAGATCAGGCATATCGCGATCAAGGTCGAAGACCAGGAGAAGGCCGCGGAGTTCTACAAAAAAACCTTCGGCATGTCCGAAGCGTGGCGCGGCCCGGTGCGCGACGACGGCAATCGGGCGATTTATCTCACCGACGGCTACATCAATATGGCGGTGCTGCCGGCGCGCGGCGGCCGCGAAGGCATCGACCACTTCGGCTTTCAGGTGGAAGACATGGACGAGACGCTCAAGACGGCGCAGGTTACCGGCGCCAAGAGCGAAGCCGATACCAAGCCGCGCGACGGTCGTTTCGCCGAAATGGGCGTGCACGATCCCACGGGCCAGCTCGTCGACGTGACTGTGCACGGGTGGAAGTTCTGAAAGCCGATGAGGAACTGCCGCAGGCGACTAAGCCAGCCTACGCCCGGCTTCAGTCTCACCAAAGCAAGGCTTACTCGGTTTAGAAGCCGCGTTTGAACTTTGTTTTCGCTTTTTCTTCAAAACAGCGGAGGTCGTCATCGACGACCTCCGCTCTGCTTGAGCTTTTCCACGCCAACTATCAAGACCGGCGTCAAGCTGTGTTGAAAACGGGTGGTGGTGCAGTTTGACTCGAAGTGCATTGACCCGCTCGGGAAGGATTTCTCGCATCCGCTCGAAATGACAGACGAAATAGCTGGCCTGTCATCTCGAACGAAGAGAGAGATCTTTCCGAACTGAACCAGCACCTGAAAACGACTTAGTTTTCTTTTGGGCCGACGAAAAATCCCTACAAAAACTAATACAAGGGTGTGACTCATATTGAGCGAAACTGAAGCTTTTCTCATCGATCTACCATAATGCAGCCGACAAGCATCGGTATCGCCGAATCAACCGCCGCCCGAGGCTTCATCGTCGGGGCGCCGCGGTCGGGGACGACTTTGCTGATGAATCTGGTCGCGGGGCATCCGGAAATCGCGCCAATTTATGAGACCGGTTTTCTGCGGAATTTGCTGAGTCTTTGCGAGCGGGCGGAGAGCGCATCGCGGCGCGGTTGGACTCGAAAAATTTCTACGCTTCTCGGCAGAGAGCCCCTGCAAACGAGAATCCATCAGTTCGTTTGCAAAGTTCTGCCCTATTACCAGGCGACCGATCGGCGCAAGTTCGGCAAGACCAAGGATGAGTTCTTTCCGTTCGGCAATTGCTGCATCGAATACACCTTTTGCGAGCTCGTGCGCGAAACCGAAAAATTCGCTGGCGCGCTCCCGGCGACCGACGATCCTTTTCGCGCGGGACGGAGTTACATCGACCGGCTGTTCGGAATTCACTGCGCGCGCATGAACCGACCCTATTGGGTGAACAAGACGCCGAGCTTGGTGCGCAGCCTCGAGTCTCTGCACAAAATGTATCCCGAAACGGCGCTCATTCACATTGTCCGCGACGGCAGGGACGTGGCGCTTTCCACGATCAGCCTGAAACAGGGGCCGAACACGGCGCGCGCCGCGGCACGCCGCTGGCGCGACATGGTGCAGAGCGGACGGCGGATGCATGGCAGCACAAAATATCTGGAAGTCCGCTACGAAGATCTGATCGCGGCCCCGGACAAAGTTTTGCAAAAAGTCTTTGCCGCGCTGGGTGTCGATCGCAGCGGTGTGCGTGAACTGCCGGGTTTGAAAATTTACGGACACCGCGAAAAAGTGTGGCGCGCGGGCTTGGCGGAGTCAGATCGACGTGCCTTCGCCGAAGAGGGCGGCGATTTGCTGATTGAGCTGGGATATGAAAAAGATGACGCGTGGATCGGTTGATGCAGCGGTTACACGCTGGTTTAAGAGGAGGCCTATGAAAGTTTCGCTAAAAAGTATGGTGTCGCTCTGGTTTTTTTTCATGTTCGCGATGGCGCCGGTTTATGGCGCGGAGCCGACGAAAGTTTTGATCGCCCACGGCGCGATCAGCAACAACGTCGAGCCCCTGTGGATCGCCAAGGAGCAGGGGATTTTTCGCAAGTACAACATTGAGCCGGAGCTGGTCTTCATCATCGCCGGGCGGGCGATGCAGGCGATGCTCGCCGGCCAGGTGCCCGTCGGCTTTGTCGGCGGAACGCATGTCGTCAATGCCAATACCTCGGGCGGCGATTTCGCCATGATTCTCGGCTTGGAAAACACGCTCGATTATCTTTTTCTGGCCAAGCCGACGATCAAAAGCCCCGAAGACCTCAAAGGCAAGAAAGTCGGGATCGGCACGCCGGCGGGTTCGGCGTCATTGGCTACCTATGTTGCTTTAGATCATTTGGGATTGGTGCCGCGTCGCGACAATATCGTGCTGCTCGGCATCGGCGGCGTCCCTGAGCGCATGGCGGCTTTGCGTTCCGGCACGGTGGACGCGACGAGTTTGTCGCCGGAGATCGGTCAGCAGGTGCTCGGCGATGGTTATCGCGTACTGGTCGATCTCGGGAAAGAAAACGTCCAGTTCCAGTCTTCAGGGCTGGTGGCGTCGCGCAGTTTCATCAAAAGCAACCCGGTGCTGATTGAGAACATCGCCAAGGCGACGGTGGAAGGCACGGCGTTCATCCACAAGCCGGCCAACAAAGAAATCGTGATGAAAAGCCTCGGGCGCAATTTGCGATTGAGCAAGCCCGAACAAATGGAGAAGGCGTATCAGGGTTTGGTCGCCGGCCTGCCAAAGAAACCGTGTCCGTCGATCGAGGGTATGAACGCGGTTATCAAGTTGATGGCGCAGCACGGCATCAACACCAAAGCTGCGCAGTTGAAAGCCGAAGAGCAATTGGATCTCAGCTTTTGCAAACGATTCGAGGACAGCGGCTTTTTTAAGAGTCTGTCGTGAAGATTGGAGTGCTGGTGGAGTAATGGAGTGTTGAAATGATCGCGCCGTTGCCGGCGGAAGAGTTCATTGCGGCAATCTGGCAGGAGCGGCGGCGCTATGTACATGAAGGCAAAATCAAGCAGCCGCATCCCTGGCGCGTCGCGTTGAGCGACGGCAAAGTGTCGCGTCCGGCGCTCGTCGAATACGTCAAGACCCGCTGTTACTTTCTCGACCCGGCAGATCCCCCATCTCCCCCTTTGACAAAGAGGGATTTTCTCGCGCGGAAAAATTTGACTTGTAGTCATCTTGTCGAATCCGCGGTTCCGCCTTGTTGACCTACCGAGACCGATCGGATATTTGATGCAGATTGTTTGAGAAGAGGAGAAAAGCGACCGTATGCCGTATTCGGACCTGCATCAGCATTTGAAAAAGCTCGAAGAGCATGGACTGTTGCGCCGCGTCACGCGGCTGATCAACAAGGACACCGAGCTGCATCCTTTGGTGCGTTGGCAATACCGCGGCCTTCCCGAAGAAGATCGCAAGGCGTGGCTGTTCGAAAACGTCACCGACGCCAAAGGCCGGCGCTACAACATGCCCGTCGTCGTCGGCGCGTTGGCCGGCAAGCCGGAGATCTATTATCTCGGCATGGGCTGCAACAGCGTCGAGGAGATGGACGCGCGCTGGAAAAAAGCGTTGGCCGAACCGATCAATCCGGTCACCGTCTCTCAGGCGAAATGCCAGGACGTGGTGATTCTCGGCGATGAGCTCGACAAGGAAGGCAACGGGCTCGACCGCTTTCCGGTGCCGATTTCCACGCCGGGCTTCGACAACGGGCCCTACACGACTTGTTCCCACTGGATCACGGCGGATCTCGACACCGGCATCCAGAATATCGGCAACTACCGCGGCGAGATCAAAGCGCGCCGGCGGGTCGGCGTGTTTCCCTCCGGCTTGGGGCAGGATGTTTACCTGCATTGGAAAAAGGCGCAGGAGAAGGGCGTTCACCTTCCGGCCGCGCTGGTCGTCGGCGCGCCGCCGATCGTGTCTTACGTTTCGGTGCAAAAGATTCCTTACGGCGTCGATGAAATGGGCGTGGCCGGCGGGCTGGCCGGCGAGCCGATTCCCATGGTCAAGTGCAAGACCATCGATATCATGGTGCCGGCGGACGCCGAGATCGTCATCGAAGGTTATTTGAACACGGAATACATCGAGCCCGAGGGGCCGTTCGGCGAATCGCACGGCTACATGCATCCGCGGCAATTGAATCCATTCATGGATGTCACCGCGATCACGCACCGCAAGGATGCGATCTACACCTCATGGCTTAGCCAGTTGACGCCGAGTGAATCTTCGGTCATCCGCAAAATCGGTTACGACCGGTTGATGCTCGTGCATCTGCGCGACGAGTGCCGCATCACCAGCGTGCTACGGGTGGAAATGCACGAGCCGCTGACGAACACCTACAAATTGGTGATCATCCAGATGCGCCGGCCCAACGAAGCCGAAGTGTGGCGCGCGCTGCACGCCGCCTGCTCCTTTCATCCCGGGGTCGGCAAGATCGTCGTCGCCGTCGACGAGGATATCGATCCATCCAACGAGGCCGCGGTTTTCTGGGCGATGTGTTATCGGATGAAGCCGCACAAGGATGTGCAGATCTTTCCCGGCATGGAAAAGGGACACGCTCCACCGTTTCTCTACGAGCACGAGACCAAAGGCACGGACGTGGTTTCCTATCATTTGCCGGCCGACGAGTCGGCGATGCTCTGCAACGCGATTCTCAAGGAACCGTTCCCGCCGGTGTCGCTGCCCAAGCGTGAGTACATGGAGAATGCCAAGAAGATTTGGGAAGAGCTGGAGCTGCCCAAACTTCGGCCGCAGATGCCTTGGTTCGGCTACTCGCTCGGCCAGTGGAGCGAAGAGCTCGATCACGAAGCGGAACTCGCCGTGCAGGGGCGCCACTTCGAGACCGGCGAGAAATTAAAAGCCGGGCGAGTGAAAGTGCGTTAGGAATTTTTAACCGCAAAGAATGCAAACGACGCAAAGGTAGGGGCGGCCGATTGGTCGGCCCCTATTTTTTTGTGTTCTTTGCGCTTTTAGCGGTTAAGTTCCCTGTTTTCAGGATTTGTAACGCCAGAGCTGCGGAATCGCCGCGCAGATCGTGAAGATCATCACGAAGCACAGCGCGCTGCCGAGGATCAGTGAGTTGGGCGCGCCCATATATTCCGCGGCGATGCCGGCGAGGAGCGCGCCGAGGCCGTTGGTGGTCTGGGCGAACACCGTGATCAGGCTTGCGGCGCGGCCGAGCATGCCGTCGGGGGCGAGCAGTTGAACCACCGTGCGCCGGATTGCGACGCTGACCGAATCCGCGAACCCCAAAAGCGCTACCGCTACGACCGCCATCCAAAACCACTGCGAGATGCCGAGCAGCGCGAGGCCGCCGGCGAAGAAAAGCGCCGCGACGATGACCAGCACGCCTTTGCGTTTCACGTCGCCGGCCATGAGCAGGACGGTGGTGCCGATGATCGAGCCCGCAGACGGCGCCGCGTAGAGCAAGCCGAGCCCCGAAGCGCCGGTCTTGAAAACATCGGCAGCGAAAATCGGCAGGATCGGCCGGTAAAAACCGACGAGCACCACGGCGAAGTCGAGCAGGAAGAGCGAGAGAATGATGCGCTGGATCCAGATAAACTCGATGCCTTCGACGATGCTCTTGAAATTCACGCGCCGGCGCTCGCCTTCGATTTCACCCGAAGCCCGAACCGAGAGGATCGCGATCGCCGCCGGCACAAAAAGCAGCGTGCTCGAGAAATACGCCGTGGCGAGCCCGCCGTGATCGATCAGAAAGCCGCCGATGGCGGGACCGACGAGAAAGCTCGTCTGCAAGATCATCGTATTGACGACCATCGCATTCATCAGCAGATTCTGCGGCACCAGGCGCGGGATCAGCGCGGCGCGCGCCGGCCAATTGAAGACTTCGATAAATGCTGCGATCAAACCGAACGCGTAGATGTGCCAGACCTGAGTCGCGCCGGTCACGGTGAGAATGCCCAGCAGCAGGTTCGGCAGCATCTGCAGTGAAATCGTCGCGACCAGCATTTTTTTTCGATTGAAGGCGTCGGCCACTGCGCCGGCGAACAAACCGAAGACGATGAACGGCAGGGTTTCGAGAAAGCCGGTCAAGCCGAGTTTAAATGCCGAACCGGAAATGTCGTAAACCTGATAGAGAGTCGCGACGTTGCGGATCTGCCCGGCGAGAGAGCTCAGAACACTGGCGATCCAAAGCAGCCGATAGTCGCGAATCAAGAGCGACGACCAGGGGCGAATCGCGGGCCGGGGCCGGGCGCTGGAATCTATTTCGACGGGGTTAGCCAATGAGGTGGAAGCAGGAAGAGCGGGATAGTGATTCCTTATAGCGCGAGCGGAAGGGAAATGCGATGGGGCGCGAGGCGGACTTCGCAACCAGAAGTCCGCCTCGCGCTCGTCAGTGAATGAAATGAAGAAAGATCAGCGGCCGGCAGCCTGATGCTTGTCTTCGAGTACGCCGCGCGCGTCGGCCTGCGCAAGCACGGCTTCGATGGTTTGGACGAGCTTGCGCGCCGCTTCGACGCTCAATTCGACGGCGACCCGCGCGCCGGGACCGGCGGCTTCGTTGACGAAGTCGATGTTCAGCGCGTGCTCGAGAGGCAGATCGTAAGGATGATCGTAGGAAACGTTGGCTTCGCGCACCTCGAACCAATCCTGACCGCTTTTGCCGCGCCCTTCGATTTTCGCTTGATGGGCAATCATCGTGCACATGGTTTCGATCTCCTCGTGGCTACTTCAAATTCTTTTCGCAGAAGGCCAGCAATTTTTTCCAGCCGTCCACGGCCTGCTCCTGCCGATAGGCCGGGCGATCGTAATAGAAAAAGCCGTGGCCGGCGCCGTCGTAGCGGTGAAATTCGTAGTTCTTGCCGTGTTTCTTGAGCTCCGCTTCATGCTGATTGACCTGCTCCGGCGAAGGAGACTTGTCGTCGTTACCGAAGAGACCGATTATCGGGCAGGGGAGATCTTTTGTGTAATCGATCGGCGCCACCGGTTGTTTCGGGGTTAACTCTTCCTTCGATTGGACAACGCGGCCACCCCAACATTCGACCAGCGCGTCGAAATTTTTCAAACGGCAGGCGGCGAGAAAGCCGTGGCGGCCGCCGGAGCAGGTGCCGAACACGCCGACTTTGCCGCTGACGTAGGGCAAAGAGCGCAGCAGTTTGTTGGCGCCGTCCAGATCGCCGAGCACCTGCTCGTCGGGGATACCGCCGCCGGCGCGCACCTTGGCGCCGACGTCTTCCGGCGCGCCATGGCCGTCGCGGAAGTAAAGGTTGGGCGAGATCGCCACATAGCCATGATGGGCAAACCTGCGGGTGCACTCGCGGTACCATTCATCCCAGCCCGGCGCGTGATGGATGACCACCATGCCCGGAAACGGACCGGTGCCCAGCGGGCGAGCGACATAAGCGTTAATCGTGTCGCCTTTGTGACCTTGCATGCTTACGGTTTCAGCGATCATGCCTTCGTATTGGTTGGTTTGATACATTTTCCTCTCCTCCTTCGGGCTGTTTCTCAAATTGAACTAGCCCTCTTTATACAAAAGCCACCACGGGCGCAACCGCGTTGGTTGGGCTCGGAAGCTCGGCAATTTGCCAAAAAAGAGGGGTTGCGCCGAGGCGGGCAAGTGAGCTAAGCTTTTTTCACTTATCAGTATGGGGCCTTCTGATAGTGACAAAGAGAGTTGAAGGTCTTAGGGCGTCTTACCTTGCAACGTTGCCACGCGGACAATCCGACCAGAGCGTGACTTTGCTTTTCCATGTTCTGCATCCAGCGGTAATCCGGTTCCAGGGAAAAGACGATAACGTTACTCAAAAGGAGAGAACATGAGCAGTAAAATCTACGTGGGTGGATTGCCGTATGCGACCACCGACGCGCAACTCCAAGAGATTTTCTCGGCGCACGGGACGGTGGAATCTGCCCGTGTAATCACCGATAAATTCACGGGCCGGTCCCGCGGCTTCGGTTTTGTCGAGATGGCGAGCTCGGACGAGGCCCAGAAAGCCATTCAGGCTTTGAACGGCACCGATCTGGACGGCCGCAATCTGACGGTGAACGAAGCGCGACCGCAGGAGCGTCGTTCCGGCGGTTTCGGCGACCGCGGTGGTGAGCGGCGTGGTGGCGGTGGCGGCGGTGGTGGACGCAATCGCTGGTAATTCCTGATTCCGCTTGTTCGGTAAAAGGGGCGCTAGGTCGGAGCGCCCCTTTTTTTATTCCTTCGAAATTTCCAGCCGTATAATTGGAGTCGTCCTCGATGGAAAGAGTCGCGCTCGATCGATTGTCTGTGCTCGACCTCAGCGGCCAGCCGGTGAAACTCGCCGAACGCATTGCCGATCGCGCGCTGTTGATTTTCCTCCGCCACCTCGCCTGACTGCCGTGCCAGGCGCACCTCGGCGAGGTGGCGGAAGCTAAATCGGAATTCGACCGGCGCGGTATCGCGGTCCTCGTGGTTTCCTTTGCCGAGCCGAGCGCCCTCGCACCCTATCAGGAAAGAGGCCGCTGGCCCTTCGAACTTTTTGCCGATCCACGGCGCGAAGCGTATCGCGCCTTCGGTTTGAAACGCTTTTCGCGATTTCAGGTTTTTTCTGCGCCGACCTTGATGCGCTATTTTCAGCTCCTTCGCCAGGGCATTAAGCGCGTGCCTTACGCCGGCGACGATATCTATCAATCCGGCGGCGATTTTCTGGTCGATCGAAACGGAAATATTCTCTTCAGCCATCGGAGCCGGAATCCAGCGGATCGGCCGAAGCCGGAGACTTTGCTGCATGAGATCGATCGCGCGATCAACGCGCGATGAGGCTGCCTTAGCGCGAAGCGGCGATGAACCGAGGCGCGGTTATTTGCCTTTGAGGTAGGCATCTCTCAGCTGCACCTTTTCATCCGGCGGCGCGGTCCAGACCAGGTCGGCGCGGTACGCGTAGATATCCATGGCGTTCCACAGCGGGATCGCCGGCGCATCTTCCAGAATGATCTTGTGCGCTTCCCAAAGAAGCTTTTCACGTTTTTTGACGTCGAAGGTGAGCTGCTCCTGATCGAGCAGTTCATCGAGCTTCGGATTGCTGTAGCCCAGTGTCCGGCGGGTAGCGCCGGTTCTGAAATATTGCTGAAAGAGCGTGTCGGCATCGGTCAGGCTGCCGCGGCCGGTCAAGTAGAATTGATACTTGCCGTTTTTGTAATCGGTGTTGAAGATGCTCCACTCGGGCGTTTTCAAGTTCGCTTTGATCCCGACCTTCGATAACTGCTCGACGATCACCTGGGCGACTTCGCGATCCTTCGGATAGCGGCCGGTCGGGCTGTAGTAGTCGATTTCCACGCCGTTGGGAAATCCGGCCTCGTTCAACATTTGCTTGGCTTTCTCGGGATCGTAGGGATAGGCTTTTGCGCTCGGCTCGTAGCCGAACACCTGCGGGCTCAGCAGCCCATTCAACGGGTAGGCGTAGCCTTCGAGTATGTGCTTGATGATGCGCTCGCGATCGATCGCTTGAGTGATGGCGCGGCGTACTTTGGGATTGTCCATCGGCTTGTACGCCGGACTCAGGATCAGAAAAATCGGCCGCAGCCCCTGAACTTGCTGCACCCGCAGACGCGGATTGGCTTTGAGCCGCGCCACTTCGTGCGGCGGCACGTTGCTGATCAAATCCACCTGGCCGGCTTCGAGCGCGGCGATGCGCGCCGCGTCTTCCTGAATCGATTTGTAGATCACCTCATCGATGCGCGGTGCCTTGCCCCAGTAGGCGTCGTTGCGCCGCAGCACGAATTGGCCGCTGCGTTCCCAGCTCGTGAATTTGAATGGGCCGGTGCCGATGGGCTTGTTGTCCGCTTCGCCCATCTTTTCCGCGACGACCTGTCTCATAATCACGCGGCTGTTGATGTCTTCGAGCGCGTTGGCGTCGGGTTTCTTGAGGGTCAAGACGACGGTGTATTCATTGGGCGCATCCATCTCGCCGATGTTTTGCAGGTTGGGCGCCTGCAGGCTTTGTTTGTCGGTCAGAATGCGCTTGAACGAAGCGAGCACGTCGCGGCTCGTGAGCGGCGCGCCGTCGTGAAAGTGGACGCCTTTGCGCAAATTGAACTGCAGCCGCGTGCCTTTCATCTGCCAGGACTCGGCGAGGACGCCGCGATAGCCGCGCTTCTGGTAGTCGGCATCGATCAGCGGCTCCATGATCGAGCCCCACACCGCCTGAAGCGGCGAAGTATTGACCGCGTACGGATTGAGCGAGTAAACGCCGACGCCGTGAGCGACGGTGACCCGGCTGCGCGACGGAGACTGGGCGCGCGCGATCTTTTCCGCGAAGGGTGCAACCGAGAACAGCGCGCCGGCGGCAGCGGCTCTGTAGAGAAACTCTCTTCGATTCCATTGGCCAGGCTTTCGATTCACAAGAACCTCCTCGCTTTGAAAGCGTTTTAATTGCGGCCGACGTCAGTCCGCATATAGCGCAGGCTCGAAATCCATGCAACGCAATCTTGACAGCGGACGATGCGCGGCACTATGGAATAGCAAGCGGCGCGTTTGCGCGCATCATCATCGTTGGAGGCAAAAAATGGCGAAGATCATCGACTCGTTAGTGGAATACATGCTAGCGGCGCGGAGCGCCAAACTTCCGGATCTCGTCCTTCAGAGAGGCAAAAGCCATTTACTCGATGCGCTGGCGGCCATAGTATCCGGTTCCACCTTGAAGCCGGGAAAGCTCGGCTTGCAGCACGCGCGCGATCAGGGCGCGCAAGGTGAGTGCAGCGTGTTGGGCACGGACTTGAAAACGGCGCCGATGCTCGCGGCCTTCGCCAACGGCATGTCGGGCCACGCCGACGAGACCGACGACTCGAACAGCCAGCTCCACCCCGGCTGCGCCATTGTGCCGGCAGCGCTCGCCATCGCCGAGGCGCGGCGCCGCGGCGGTGACGCGCTGCTTCGCGCCGTGATTCTCGGTTACGACATCGGCTTTCGCTTTCATCAGGCCTTCGAGCCGCGTTCGACGAGCTTCGGCGCGACCTTCGGCTGCGCCGCCGCAGCCGGCACGCTGGCGCAATTGGACGACGTGCAGTTGCGCTATTTGATTTCCTACGCGGCGCAGCAGGCGTCCGGCTCGCGCGCCTGGGTCGGCGACGACGATCACATCGAGAAAGCCTTCGACTACGCCGGCATGCCGGCGCGAAACGGCGTCACCGCAGCGCTGCTGATTCAGTCCGGCTTCACGGGCAATCGCGATGTGCTCGAAGGCGATCAAGGGATCATCAAAACCTACGCGCCGTGCGATCCGGCGAAAATCTTGAGCGAGCTCGGCCAACGCTTCACGATCACGAGCTGCCTGGTAAAAAAATATCCGGTCGGTTCGCCGATGATGGAAACTGTGGACGCGACATTGGCGCTGCTTTCCAAGCACTCGATCGACGCGGGCCAGATCGAGAAGGTGATTGTCCGCATCCCCGACAGCGGCGCGCGCACCGTGAACAACCGCCATATGCCCGACGTGAACGTGCAGTACATGGTTTCCGCGATCCTGCTCGAGGGCAAACTCACTTTCGAAACGGCGCATGACTACGAACGTTTTCGGAATCCGCGTGTGCTCGCGCTGAAGGACAGAGTGCAATTGATCGGCGATGCCGCCATGGAAGAATCGGGCCCGCGATTTCAGGGCAAGGTCGAGATTACTTTCAAGGACGGCAAGACTTTAGCCGAGCACGTGCGTAACTGCCGCGGCCGTTCGGAAAATCCCATGAGCCCGGAGGAAGTGGAAGAGAAAGCCGCATGGCTGATGGAGCCGGTCCTGGGGAAAGACAAGACCGATCAAGTGATAGCTTTGCTCCGTCACATCGAATCGATTGAAAACGCGCAGGATCTGACAAAGCTTTTGGTTTTATGATTGGATGATAGGTGATGTCCAACGGGCCTGGGGTTCATTCAAACAAACGGTATCGAGTTGTAGCGGTCCGTTAGAGGGAGGATGTATGAAAGGCAAGTGGATCAGTCTCGGGGTGCTGTCTGTTCTCTTGGCGGGTTGCGTCTATCCGGTGGACTATGACGACGATGACAATCGGCCGCGCGAGCGCGCGCGCAGCGAGTGCACGGACGAGGCGCATGACCAAGGCTACCGCAGAGTCGATGTGCAAAACGTGCGAGCGCAGGGCCGCGGCGAATGGGATGTCACACTACAGGCCAGAGATAGAAATGGGCGGGATGCGCGACTCCGCTGCGAATACGACGTCCGCTCGCGACGCGCGCGCGTGAGCCGCGTGGACCGGTAAGTCGATTGTCGGAATTGTTAGTTGTTAGCAAAGCGTCGGCGATTCGTATGATTTGATCTGGAGGAACATTGTCTCAACCCAAACTCACTATCGCTTTGTCGCATTACGACCGGCACGTGCCGTTCTTCGACGGGACGGTGAAGCCCGAGGGCATCGAGCTGAACGTTCTGATCGTGGGCCAATCCGACCGGCAGCGCGACGGCGAGGACCGCCACGAGCGCATGCTGCAGAAAGGTGAGTTCGACGTCGCAGAGCTTTCGCTCTCATCCTATCTCATGGCCAAGAGCCGCGGCATGCCGTTCACGGCGATCCCGATTTTTCCACGCCGATTATTCAGCTTGTCGCAGATGTGGGTGAATATCGAAGCCGGCATCGAGCGCCCCATCGATTTGATCGGCAAAAAAGTCGGCTTGCACAGTTTCCAGAACACGCTCGCGACTTTGTCGAAGGGCGACTTGCAGAGCGAGTTCGAAGTGCCGTGGCGCAAGGTTCATTGGGTGCTGAGCAAGAAAGACAACATTCCCTTCGAGCCGGAGAAAGGCGTCCAGATCGATCAGTTAGCGAAGGGTGTCGACGCCGACAAGCTGCTCGAATCAGGCGAGATCAGCGCCATGATGACGCCGCATCCGCCGAAGGCGGTGCTGCGCGGCTCGACAAAAATCCGCCGCCTGTTCGAAGATCCGAAGGCCGAGGATCTGCGCTACTACACCAAGAACGGATTTTTCCCGATCATGCACGTGGTCGCCTTCAAAGACGACGTGCTGAAGAAATATCCCGAAGCCGCGCAGAGTCTCTTCGACGCGTTCACTGAAGCGAAGAAAATCTGCCGTGACTTCTACGCCGACCCCAACTGGTCCTGGCTCGCCTGGGGCCGCCACGACTTCGAGGAAGAAGAGAGACTCTTAGGTCCCGATCCCTGGCCCTACGGGGTGGAAAGAAATCGCGCGAATCTGGAACGCTTCGTCGGTTACTCGATGGATCAGGGATTGATGGCGAAGAAGATGGCGGTCGAGGAGTTGTTCCTACCGATCAATTGAGCTTGTGAGAAAACGAATCATCACATACAATTGCTAACGGAGTTAAGCATGACCTCCGTGAGCCAACTCAAGAACAAACGCGAGGAGATAATCAAAATCGCAGCAAGTCATGGGGCTCGGAACCTGCGAGTCTTCGGGTCTCACGCCCGCGGCGAGGCGAGTTCCAAGAGCGACCTGGACCTTTTGATCAACCTCGAGCCCGGGCGCAGTCTTTTGGATCTTATCGCCATTAAACAGGACCTCGAAGACCTGCTTGGCTGCGCGGTTGATGTGGTTACGGAGGATGCCGTCAGTCCGCATATTCGTGATCAGGTCCTCCAGGACGCTGTTAGCCTGTGAAAGGCGACAGGCTTTATCTTCATCACATTCTCGAAGCTATCGAAAAGATAGAAGGCTACATCACGGTCGGGCGCGATGTTTTCCGGTCAAGTTCCCATTGGCAGGATGCGGTCGTTCGGCAGTTGGAAATCATCGGCGAAGCGACAACTCAAAGTCGAATTTTTTCTTTAGTCATTCCGGCGAAAGCCGGAATCCAGGCGTGTTTTCAACTTCAACGAAGCGAACCTGATGTCTAGCTCCAGCGAATTGCTGGCCTTCACAGATAACTCGTTATGGCCGGCGCCGACTGCCAGTTGTCGTGCTTGCCGTCGACGTAAACGATCGGCGCGGCCGCTAGCTCTTCGGGCGCGACATCTTCCAGGCAACCCAAGTTAACTCCGTAAATGCGATTGACGTCGGCCGCGTTGCCGATGCCGAACGGCCGCACGCCGCAGTGTTTGCAGAAATAATGCTCGTTGCGCTTGGTATTGAATAAATATTTGGTCAGCTCGGATTCACCGGAGATAAGCCGAAACGCATCGGGTTTAACAATCGCGGGCCAAAAACGGTTTCTTGAGCAGATCGAGCAATTGCACCGGTACGTTGGTGCAGTTAAATCAATGTCCGCTTCAAAGCGAACCGCGCCGCAATGACAACTGCCTTTATAGGTTTTAAGCATTCTGAATCCTGGCGACGGAGTTGAGCAAACGACCCCACTTCGCTGCTTTGTTGGAGTTAACTAGGCGGGTTGAAAGAGCCCCACGACATTTCCGCACGGGTCCTCCACCAAAATCTGCTGCCCACCGGGGCCCGATACGATCTCGTTGCGGAATAGTACGCCCGCGCCTTTCAGTTTCGCGACCATAGCGGCCAGATCGTGAGTTTCCACTACAAACCGATTCCAGCCCCCTGGCTCAGGCTTCCGTCCGTCCGGCATCGCCCGCGAAGCGGAAGCCTGCGGTCCAGCAAGCCAGAGCGTAAGATCGTCGCGCTTCAGAATCGCCATGGCGGGAAATTGCTGCTGAACCGTGAAATCGAGGTGGGCAGTATAAAAGCCGACAGCTTTTTGCACATCGCTCACAATATATCGCACATATGCCATTTTGACCTCTTCAGTGGAAATTTCTGGCCCGGTTTGTAAGCTGGGTGACGGCTGGCCGATGCCTAGCTCACCACACCATCAAGCTCAATCGCAATCAGAATAACCAAGATGCCGGCCACAATGCAGACATCGAAAAACGTATGCTGTCGGGCTGCCATCTTTGGATAGCGCACGAAGATAATCCTGCCAGTCGGTATCGTCCAGTATGCCGCACTCCTCCTGAATAGACGGAATGGCATCCGGCCACTGCTGTTCAAGCTCAACTCGGCCGGCAAGTCCGACGAACGCTGCTGCGTCACCGCAACAAGCAAGCCAATGCTCCTGCTGCCAACCGGGGAACCCCGGCGTCCGAAAGGCGACCTCCTCGATAACGGCCTGGGGAACGACGGGTGTCGTGGAATATCCTTCAACTCCTGCAGCGTCCGTGAACTCTGCGTCGAATTTTTCATGAGCAGAGCCGTCTGCAATGCACCAAGGGCAAATACAGTCTGACAACTCATCAATAGAGAACACCGGGCCAACGTAGATATACCCGCGCTTCTGACCGCAGCATGCACACTCGGTATCCGATTCTTTGATGCTGCCCGTTGCGATTGGGTCCGGATGATATTTGAAACTTGGTATTCCCATGAATCGAAAATGGGGACAGGCTGATTTCCTATCCTTTATTTGTCCCGTAAACGGTTTCTCGAGCAGATCGAGCAATTGCACCGGTACGTCGATGCAGTCAAATCAATGTCCGCTTTGAAGCGAACCGCGCCGCAGTGATAGCCGCCTTTGTAGGTTTTTAGCATTGGTTGATTCTATTTTCTTATTGGTGAGTCGGCGTGAAGCGCCGGCCTAAGTTGGGTTTGAAGCGTTCGTGGCAGCACTTGGTTTGGCTGCTATCTGAATTTGATCAAGTGTCTCTAATTGATTCGGGCACGAGGCCCGTAGCGCACGTTTGGGTGAGAGGAGATAATTTCCCGTGCTAGCGTGAAATCCTCTACGCTGGAAAAAATGTATCGTTCTGCATATAGAATTTGGAGCGAATTGAAGTTGATCACGTTTATGGGCTTGAAACGCAAAGGCCTCCCAGTGTCCATCGCAGTCGCTATTTCTTCGATCCCAGAAGGATCTCGGATATGGGTCGCGGCTATTTCAGGAGGGAGTCGCCGCAGATTCGTTGCGGCGTTTCGAAACATTTCCTCGTGGGATGGACACCACATCGCAAGTGCCCGACTAGGCGAGAGCGGAAAATAGATTTCTATACCCCTAACCCCGAGGCCAATGTTACCGAGTGGCCCCATGTCAATAGAGTTTTGAAGGGTGAGCGGATTGTCTCCTATCATAAAAGGGGCTCGTCTGTCGGTCTGAAGTAGTAGCCATGTCTTGCTTGCGAAATGAGGCGCAAAGTCTTTGGGCGCGTCGATCATGAAGCGTGCTACTTCCAGTGTTGTTTGGTTTTCGTCCGGCCTTCGGATTAGTTCCTCGACGGCTTGGAGATCATCGTCGCTCTTGGCCATGCGCCTCAGTTTCTCATCGATCAACTCTGGAAGTGCGCGCCATTGCTCTCGAAACGCACGGGTACGTGTGAATTGAACCGCGAAAAAAACAGAGAGCCAGGCACGCTCCTCAGGTGAGAGTACGTGTATGGTGTCTGCGTTAAGGAGGCGATCTAATACTGGTTTTGTCTTGCTTTCAAGCTGGGAGAGGCTCGGCTCCAGTGTGAGTTTATGTCCCTTTAAATCAAAGTCATAGAAGTGATTTTCCCCTGCGACATTTTTGACATTCGTCTCGAAAGCTCGTTCTGTCTGCTTGTCGAAGACATGTAGATGGTGTTTTTTACCCCTCCCAAAGTTTCTGAGAAGGAATTGGGGAACATAATGCTGAACCTTTGCAGGACTTTGGTAACTCACGCTCAGTAGCTCCGCATTATTTAGTTGATTAAATGACCTTTACCCGACAGCGTTGAGCACGATGCGCAACCGAGGCGCTGATGGAATCAATGTCTGCATTGGGAACAAGCAAGTTCGTGTTTGCGCCGTTTGTGCTGAACGGATCGTGACCAGTGAGTTTCAGTTCTTTACACGCCTGCCACCAGCCGTACACAGTCGTGACGACGGTTGGATGAAGTGACTCGCTGAATTTGGCTTTTACTTTCACTTTTCCATTGGCGGTTTCCAGAAAAATCCAATCGCCGTCTTTGACTCCGTGAGCACTGGCGGTGCTCGGATGAATTTCGAGGAAGGGTTCGGGGACTTTGCGGCGGAGGTGGGGGATGTTTCGGTGCTGTTCGTCGCAGAAGTGGATGTCTCGGAAAAACGTGAGAGTGAGGGGAAAGGCCTCGCTGTGCGCGGGCTGTCGCTCAAATTCCGGCAGCGGCGAATAGCCTGCATCGGCGAACGTTGGCGAGTAAATCTCAATCTTTCCACTTGGTGTGTCGAAGCCACGAGTCTGGCCCGTGGTATCGATATCGGCGTGCTTCTGGTGACGGGTGCGCGCGGTTGAGCGCACGCCGATCGGGCTTTCTCGTAGCTGCTCTACGGAAAGTCCCGATGGCTCCAGTTGATAATCCCATGCGGCATCGATGTCGCCGTCGAAGAATTGTTCCGACAGCTCCAAGTGCTTCGCCAGATCGAAAATAATCTCGGTGTCGGATCGGGATTCGTGCAGTGGTTTGACGACCGCAGGACGGAGCTGTGCCCAGTTGAGTGTGTCTTCCGCCATTTCGAACGACGGCAGCAGCGCTTCGCGCTCCCAGCAGGTTGCCGAGGGGAGAATCACGTCTGCGAATGCCGCGCTCGGGTTAATGGTCGAATCGACGTGCACGTAGAAATCCAAAGCTTCAAGCGCGGCTTTGCCGCGCAACGGGTCGCCGTGACCGAGAAGGGGGTCGGTGCCGAACAGGACCATCGCTTTGATTGGATAGGGTTCGCCGGTGACGATCGCGTCGTAAACGTCAGCGGCCTGGACGAGGCCCGGATCGGTGTTGGGGCCAAGCGGATGTTTTTCCCGTCCGATGCGGAGCTTGGCCTTTTCTTTGGGAAGTAGTTCACGGCCGGTGATGGGATTGGTCGGTGTGACGGCGAAGACTACGTTGCCACCGCGGTGATCGTACTGGCCGGTGAGCGCATAGAAGATACAAGCGGCGCGATTGGTCTGCATCGCGTCGCGGTCTTGTTCGAGTCCGACCCAGGTGACGTAGCAGGAAGGTTTCTCAGTGGCGAAGAGGCGAGCTGCGCGACGCACGTCTTCGGCCGGCACCGTCGTAATGCTTTCCGAGCGCTCGGGGGCGTATTCGGTGACAGCTTCCTTGAGCAGTTGAAGAGCCGGCCGGCACTCGACCGAGCTGCCGTTAGCCAAGGAAATCGTGAACGATCCGAAGAGCGCGGAGAAAATATCTTTGACCCCGGAGGCGACAGGAATCCTGTCTCGCTCATCCCAAACCATGCATCGGGTTTTGTCACCGTCGGAGCGCAGGTCGGATTCCATTAGTAATTGATTATTGTCGCAGCGAACCAGATACGGCGCATTGGTCCATGTGCGCGCAAATTCCGCATCGAATAAATTTTCTTCCAGCAGCACGTGGATCATCGCCATTGCCAGCTCACCATCGGTGCCGGGCTTCACGCGCAGCCAGCAATCGGCTTTGGCCGCGAAACTGATCTTGCGTGGATCGATGACGATCAGCTTGGCGCCGCGGTTGCGCGCGCGCTGGATGCGTGCAGCTTGGGCGGGCGACGTGGCGGTCGGGTTGATGCCCCAGAGCAGCATGCACTGCGTGTTATCGAAATCGGGTAGCGGCATGCCGATGCCGTAGGTGTACTTCGAGCCGACCCGGCGGTTCCAGGTGCAAATGTGGTTCGACGTAAGCAGATTCGGACTGCCGAAAGCGTTGGCCAGGCGCTGCAGCCAGCCGTCGAAGTCGATGGATGCGCTCCCCGCGGTGGTGGCGCGGGAGAAGACGACGGCTTCGGAGCCGTAATTGTCTTTGATGTCGCTCAACCTTAGCGCAACGAGATTGAGCGCCTGGTCCCATGTGACGCGCACCCAGCCGGGATCAGGATCGCCCTTCGGCCGCGTGCGCACCAGCGGGTATTGCACGCGATCGGGAGAGTAAACGATGTCCGGTGCGGCAGTGCCTTTGACGCAGACGCAGCCGTTGGGATGATCGGGATCGGCATTGACCTGCGTGAGCCTGCCGTCTTCGACGGTGGCAATCACGCCGCAGCGCGACGTGCACATGGCGCAGTAGCTGTGAATTTTTTGAGTGGCGATGCGGAGCGCTCCTTTAAGAGAGAAGAGATTTAACCACAAAGAACGCAAAGAACACAAAGGTGTAGGGCGACCGGCGGTCGCCCGTCGGATCGTCGCCTGAAGTTACCCGGCGCATTTCTCTCAATGCTGGAACCGTTCTCCCGTGTCATTCCGAGGAGGCGCGACGAGGAATCCTTCCGGAAAGATCCCTCACATTCGTTCGGGATGACAACCTGGCGTTGAATGTGACACTCCAAGTATCCGAGGTCGTCATTCCCGCATGTATTAAGCGGGAATCCAGGTTGGTTCGGACTGGACCCCCGATAGAAACATTCGGGGGTGACGGAATGATGAGGGTCTCATCATAAGGTCATCGGAACAATTTGCGTATCATCTCGTTTACTTCGACTTCACGCTGGCTCAGATCCACGTCGGTCATGAGCAGCTTGTACTGCTTTAAAATTTTGCCGTATTTGGAGTCGATGTCGTCGCGGATCGGCACGCGGCCGTACTGGTTGATCACTTCCTGGCCTTCTTTGGTAAGTAGCCATTCGGCGAAAAGCTTGGCGGCGAAGGGATGCGGCGGATTGGACGGCAGCGAGACGGCGACGGTGTAGGTGATCACCGGTTCGAGGCCGATCCAGTCCACCGGCGCGCCTTTGGTTTTGAGACTGTCGACCGAGTACTCGTACACGCCGGCCATCACCGGAAATTCGCCGGCGGCCAGCAGATTGAGCGCGTTGGTGTTGCCGGCATAGACCCGCCCATTTTGCGCCGCGAGCTTTTCCATGAACGCCCGGCCCTTGAGTTTGAGCAGCATCGAAAACCATTCGATTTTGGTGTTGTCGATACCCAGGTTGTTTTTCCAACGTGGGTTGAGCAGATCCTCGTAGGTCTTCGGCGCCTCGGCGCGCTTCACCCGCTGGGTATTGAACCCCATCAAAGTTCCGCTGGCATAGACTGAAGTCCAATAACCTTCGGGGTCTTTGTACTGGCTCGGATAGGACGCCGACTCGGCGGGGACGTAGCGGCTGAGCGCGCCGCGCTTCTTCAAGATATGCGTCTCGATGACGCTGGTGTGAATCAGGTCGGCGATGCGCTGCTTGTTCTGCTCCTCGAGCAGCACGCGGGTGACGAGCTTCTGCTTGTCGGTGCGAAAATACTCCGTCTTCACGAACGGGTAGCGCTTGTTGAAGGCCGCCAGATACATTTGCAGTTGCTGGACGGCGGCTGAAGCGTAAAGTACAAGACGGCCTTCGTTCTTGGCGCCGGCGATGAGTTGCTCTTGGGTTTGGGCCGCCGCTGCAGCCGGTACGGCCAAGGCAAGGAACAAAGAGAAAAAAGTTGAATTCATGAGCCCTCCGTTTTGGGAAAGTATTGACTCGAGGTTGTTCTGTCAATGGATGACGAGAGGCGAAAGCGAAGAGTGAAATCCAGGGAAAGATTTCTCGCTTCGTTCGAAATGACAGAAAACAGAGGCTGGCTTGCGCGTCGACAAAAGGAAAAATTTCCTTTAGGATTTACGCCCGAGAGAGGTGAATCGTATGGCTACGCCGGAATTTGTTTACCAAGACCCGCTGCCGATCGAAAAAGACACCACTAAATATCGCCTTCTGACAAAGGATTTCGTATCGGTGACGGAGTTCGAAGGTAAGGAGATCCTCAAGGTCGATCCGCAGGCGCTAACTCTGCTCGCCAACGTGGCGATCCGCGATGTTTCTTTCCTGCTGCGCACGGCGCATCTGGAAAAGGTCGCGGCAATTCTCAAAGATCCAAAAGCTTCGGCCAACGACCGTTACGTCGCACTGGCGATGCTGCGCAATGCCGACACGGCGGCCAAAGGTATTCTGCCGTTTTGCCAGGACACCGGCACGGCGACCATCGTCGCTAAAAAGGGTCAGCGGGTTTGGACGGGCGTGAAAGACGAGGAGCACCTCGCCAAGGGCGTCTACAAAACCTACACGGAGGAAAATCTTCGGTACTCGCAGACCGCGCCGCTCAACATGTTCGACGAAGTCGATACCGGCACCAACCTGCCGGCGCAGATCGATGTCATGGCGACCGATGGGATGGAATATAGTTTCCTGTTCGTCACCAAGGGCGGCGGATCGGCGAACAAGACGATGCTCTACCAGGAGACGAAAGCGCTGCTCAATCCAGCGAGTCTAGAGAAATTTCTCACGGAAAAGATGAATACCCTCGGTACGGCGGGTTGTCCTCCGTACCATCTCGCATTCGTCATCGGCGGCACTTCGGCGGAGGCGTGTCTGAAGACCGTGAAGCTTGCCACCACCGGATATCTCGATCATCTGCCGACCACGGGCAACGCGCATGGGCGCGCTTTTCGCGACGTGGAAACCGAAAACAAAATGCTTGAGCAGGCGTACAAGTCCGGTTACGGCGCGCAATTCGGCGGGAAATATTTCGCCCTCGACGTGCGCATAA
>Ga0207707_10000585_pt1 | contig 36959 bp, 36 predicted proteins | sample KBSC83BmetaG_FD_184336 | JGI IMG/M metagenome (GOLD analysis project Ga0207707, IMG submission 184336) | Corn rhizosphere microbial communities from Kellogg Biological Station, Michigan, USA - KBS C8-3B metaG (SPAdes) (version 2) | ecosystem: Host-associated > Plants > Roots > Rhizosphere ... | reverse complement strand
GGAACCAGGCGAGACCATCACCACCGCAATCTTCGAGGACCTCAATCCGGACATCGCGGCTGCCGCGATGCGTCCGAGCCCAGGCGAGGACCCCACGGTGACCGCCAAGACCAAAGCCTATTTCGCCCAGCTACAGGCCGGCGATCAGGACTCTCTGTATCTCGCGGCCAAGCTCAACAAGAAAATGAAAGCGGGTCTGGCCAAGCGCCTTGCAGACGAATTCAAAGGTTATGGTCAACCCACCGCCTTCATTTTCAAAGGCAGGCACACCGCCGCGGGCAAAACGTTCAATGACTACGTGATCCGCTTCGGACCGGGCAGTTTGCTCAAGTTCGGCGTCGCGCTGGACAGGACCGGCAAGATCGCCAGCATCTCGTTTGGGTGAGACGGAGACTCCGCACAGGGCCAGAATGAATCCGCCACCCAGAGCGGAGATCACGGACTTCCCAACTGGGCCAAAGCGCGCACGTGCCTCAGCGCCGTCCGCTTCCGGACCACCCCGGGTAGCCATCCAGTGGCTTGAGCAACGCATCGTCCTCGTCATTGCCCTCGCGGTCGGGGATGCCAGCGCGCGGCAAGACGTCCAGCTCGTCTTGGTCGGTGCAGTGCAGCAAGGTCAGGGTCTGGTCGTACTCGGGGATGAAAACGCTCGACTCGCTCAGCTCCACATCCTGCCAGCCTTCGAACCACGCATCGCCGCTGTAGGTGGCCGACCCGGATCGGCCTCTACCGCCGCGCAGCGCGGCCGCCACCGAGTCCGCGGGCAGGGGCGTGCCGCTGGATACCCAGCCGTGGGCGTCACGAAGCGCGGGCGACCGAACCATATGGCGCACCTTGCCGCCTTCGCTCAACACGTAGGCGCAGGCCAGACGGGAGGTGGCGGCCAAGCGCGAAGCGGTGGCCTCGCGAGAGGCGAAGAACTTCACCCGCAATTCGTCGACCGCGTCGAAGTCAGGCGCCATGCCGCGGGACAGCGCGGTGAAGAAAACAACCGGCAAGAGCAATTCGGCCGCGAACACGTCACAGCACACCTCGTTGGGCGATCGCTTCGCGTAGCTCCAGTCCGCGCCATCGCCGTGCTCGGAAGGCAGGTCCAGGACGAGGTGGCCGATTTCGTGGCACAGGGTAAAGCGCCGGCGCGTGGCGCGATCCATTTCATTAATCGTGATCAACGGCCCGCCGCCCGTGACCATCGTGTACCCGGCTTCTCCCGGGTCGAGCACATCCAGCGAGACCTTGACGGCGACCTTGGTCATGTACAGGCCCAAGTCCACCGGGACCGCCGAGATCCCGGCGTCCCGGACGAACCGGCGCGCCTTTTGCTCGGCCTCGAACTCGGTCACCGGCCGTCCATGATCCGCTTCGCTCGCCGGGCGCGCTCGATCAAGTCGGCGGGGGAGGGGCGGGCCGCCCCGCGATGCACCACGGTGGCGGCGATCGCCAAGATATCCGGCGTCGCCTCGGTGTTGGTCAGCGCATATAGCGCCAAGGCAGGATCTATGGCGTTACTCGTGCGCAAGAAGCGCAGCACCGCGACCTGGTGCGCCGTCGCCTTAAGGTGCCTGGCCAACCGGGTGAAGGTTTCCTCAGGCGGCGGCTCCTTGTCCCCGCGCTCGATCTTGGCGATGTACGCGTGGTCAACCTCGGCCAGCGCGCCCAAGTCCCTCAGGGAAAGCTGTCGGCCTTCCCGTAATTCGCGCAGGACCACGCCGAACGCCGACTCAGCCACGACGGAGCTTGACAGCGGGCAATCTGTCTGTGGTACAATCTGGACCACAGGAAGTACGAATGTAAGCAATTTGATGGAATTTGAGTGACACAGTGTCCCACCTGATCTGTGGCCTGAAGTAGGCAACGATTATGGCATGCCCCACGCACCCTTTCAACGCGCCTGCCGCTGGGGTGCGACCAGTCCCGATCCACCCACTTGCGAGGATTTTTCCATGAACACCCAGGACAAGAAGCCGCCGGACGACAAGGATTTCACCATCAAGATCAACACCCGCACCTACAAGGTCCCGGGCCCGAGCATCAGCTTTGAGGAGGTCCTGCGCTTGGACGGCATCGATACCGCCGGCCAGGATCTGAGCCTGTTCGACGTAGATTGGCGCCATGGCAACGAAGTTGGAACGCTCAAGCCGGATCAGAGCGTCGAGCTCAAAAACGGGATGCGCTTCGATGCCGGCAAGTCCAACCGCTCCTGATCCGCACATCCAGCGGCTGGTCGACGAGGGCCATGCGGTAACCATCGATGGTGGTTACCTCATCGTCGATCGCATCCCCTATGTGACGTCTGCCCGGGAGATCGCGTGGGGCGCCTTGATCTGCCCGTATCGCAACGTCGATGGCGTCCCGCAGCTCGACAACGATCACCAGTGCTGGTTTACCGGGTCGATGCCGCACTGTGCGGACGGCACTTCGCTGGAATTTCCGCTGAACTCTAGAAAGGAGGCGCAAACGGTGGCCGGCCGCCCGGTGCAGATGCGCTTTTCGAACAAGCCCGAGCCCATCGGTGACTTCTTCGACAACCACTACAACAAGGTCACGCACTACATCCGCAAGCTGTCCCGGCATGCCCGGGACATCGATCCGGCCGTCAGCGCTACCTCGGTGGGCTCGTACCGCCGCTGGGAGGTGCCTTCAGTCTTCCACTACGCTAACGACGCCATCGCGCAGGGCGGCTTGGACGCGATCACCGACAAGCTGCGTCTGCGGCGGGTGTGCATTGTTGGCGTGGGCGGCACCGGCAGCTACCTGCTGGACGCCTTGGCCAAGGAAGAAATCGAGCGCATTGATCTGTACGATCATGACGTTATCGAACCCAAGAACCCTTTTCGTATGCCGGGAGCGATGAGCCGGGAGGATGCCTACGCCGGCCACTACAAGGCCCGTTGGCTCGCGTCGTGCTACGCCGCCATGCGCACCGGCGTCACCGGCTACCCGCAGCGGATCGACGCCGACAACGTGGCGGACCTGGCCGGCGCGGACTTTGTTTTCATCGCCGTGGACCACGGACCCTCACGAGGCGTCATCACGCGCTTCCTGGTGGAGCAGCGCATTCCGTTCATTGATGTGGGTATCGGCGTGGACAAGCGCGCGGACGTGGCGGCGCTGATCGCCCGGGCGCGGGTGACGCTGGTCACGCCGGACACGGCACATCTTGTCGACGAGTTGCCGACGGCCGACGATTCGGAGGATGCGGTGTACAACAACATCCAGGTGCTAGAGATCAATGCTATCAATGCCATGCTCGCGGTGATCCGCTTCAAGCAGTATCTTGGCTTCTACGCCGCCGACGAGCACCCGGACATCATCAAGTACGTGTCCAGTTGGAATGCCTTGGTACTGCGCGGACCGACCCAGACATGAAGATCACCGAGGTGACCCCGCGAGATCTGGACGAGTTCCCTCGGGTGCTGGAGGAAGGCGTCCTGTACATCAGCGAAGAGTGCGAGTTGGCCGCGCACAAGTGTTGTTGTGGCTGCGGCGAGGATGTGATCACGCCCTTGAACCCAGCGCGCTGGCGACTGGATCGCCATGGTGAGCTCGTGTCGCTGTACCCCTCGATCGGCAACTGGAAGTTTGCGTGCCGATCGCATTACTGGATCCGCAATAACCGCGTGATCCCGTCCTACGGCATGGACGACGGGGAGATTGCCGAGGTCATCGAGCTAGACCGGGTGGACCGGGAGGATCTCTTCGCGCAGTTGCAGCAAGCGCTACCGTCCAGCGGTTCGCAGGCGAGCGCCCCGAAACCTCAGCGCTGGCTGGCGCGGCTGTTCAAGCGCCTGCGAAGCTGGGTCTAGACGCCGTTACGACTTGGCCGGCGCGCGGCTGGGCGGCGGCCGCACCGCCTTTTCGCGCCGCCACCACTTTCGAATCGATCTGCAGCACCGAAACCACCGGCACGCGAAGAAACGCGGAATTTTTGGGAGAGATCAACGCGCCGAAGAAAATCTTGCGAAATGCCCTCCACCTCTGGCGGCAATCTCGCGAAATGCTTTCTGAGAAATCTCGCGCGCATTAATGAATGCGCGCTTCGGCCGCGAACCTGGGCGTCCCTTGGTGGCGCGACTTGGTTGATCCCACACGCGCTGGCGCCGAGGGCCGCGCGTCCGCTTCTGGCTGGACTGCGCCCTATCGTACGCTTCCCCGATTGGCAGACAGATCCAAAATAGAACATCCAGCACGCGAGCGTCCGCAATGTGGCGGCACGATACCGGCCGCGAGTATCCCCTCCTGGCCGTTTGTCGCCTGTTGCCGAGCCTACTGCGGCGGCACGGCTGGTCAACATGGCGCGGCGTGGCTAGCAATCGCGGAATGATATTCCCGCAGTCAGCGGCTTGACGGCGACGTCGCCAATTTGTTGACCGTCAGGCCCACGAGCTTCTTTCGCTTTTCGGCATCCGCCGCAATGTAGGCCAGCAGGGCGAGGTTGGCGTCAGTGAAAAATAGCCGGCCGGCGGCCAGTGTTTCCCGCACAAGCACAAGGTGCGCGTCAAGTTCGCCGACCAGCTTCGACGTCGCCTGCAGCGTTTTGCCACCGGTTCGCTTGGCGTCGACTGCCCTGATGTCGTCGAGTGCCTTTTCGGCACCCCTTACAAGGTTGGTGTGAAGATCCAGACGGTTCGAGAGTAGTTCGAGCCCGCTGATTCGGCCAACTGGTTTTGATTCATACCGCAACTCGTCGGGCCGACCCAGGTTCGCAGCGATCAGTTCCTGAATTTCGGCCTTGGAGCGCTCACGGACTTTGTTCACCGTCGCGTCGCCGACGTTCGCGCGGCGCTTGAGATCGAGCCAGAGCTGCGCGCCGGCGGCGGTCACTGCAAGGCGCAAGCTGAAAATACACCGAACAGTCCACTCCGCGCCGTAGTCACCGGCGCGGAGGTCCGCAATTTCCAACTGGACCGCCGGGATGCGGGCCTGCGCTTCAATGACGATGTTTCGCAGTCTTTGTTCTCGCAGGATGCGGTTGACCCTGCGCGCCTGGGCCGCGAACTCCGGAAAATGCTTCTTTCCACAGTCGGCGCCAATGTTCGTTTCCCTGCCATCCGCGGTGACGATCAGGTAGCCGTTGTTGTGCGGCGTGTGGCAATTGGTGAGCCCGCACGGCTTTGGGGGCTGCAAGCCGTAGTAAGGTGCGATCACATCGAGCAGTTGAGTCTTGGTGCTGTCGATGTCGTCGGCATACCTCCCCCTCCTGTAAATGTCTTCCCAACAAGCAATTACCGGAATCCCGGCTTCGACCGTTTCGCTATCCGTATTCATGCCCACCCTATTTGCTGCCACCATCGCAGGCTTTCAGCTTACCGCGAGCCGTCTCGTCAACTAAGACGCCGCCCTTTCGGGCGGCGTCATGCATGCGCGCAATGCGCGCCTGGCTTTGCCGGTGGAAGTCGGCCGCATCGCCTCCGTGCGATCGCCAGACAACCGGCCTGCATATATTTACGGATCGGTCGCGTGGCGTCTGCCGGTGCCGGCCGCTCTTTCGTGTAGGCGTTCGCCTACACTCCCACTAAATCAGCGTTGTCGGCGGCGCACCAGCCCGCCTTGATTGCACCAGCTCGATGAAGTCGTGGACGTCGAACAGCCATTCTTGCTGCACCGGCTTGTAGCTCGCGTGGATCGCGCGCGGCACCACGAGTTGCAGCGACTTCGCCTGCATTTCGTCGGTTTGCGACGTGCTGATGGACGCTTCCAAGGTGAGCAGGTGCTTGCCATCGATCCGGTCGGCCTCCGCCAGCACCTGCCGCCAGCGATCCTTGCATGTACTTTTGACTCCAAGCATTGTCAGGTGCGTTGCAGGGAAAGCGGCGGTGTGGTATTCGGACGCGCCGGGAAACAAGAAGTCCGGTTTCGAGTTGTTCTCGGTCACAGGGATTCGCTCGAACCGGATGCGAAGGGCGACAAGCGCATGCTCAATATGGTTTTCCAAGGCTAAACCGACGCGGCTCTTGCGGCGGTTGAGCACCGACAGCGCATAGCCCAGAAAGCCGTCCACGTCCTCGCTGTCGAAACCGTCGCGCAGACGGTCACCGAGCTGGTGGCGCTCGAGGGTGCGAAACAGAATTTCCTCGCGCTCCATCCAGGCCATGACCGCCGCATCGACATCATCCTCCGCTGACACGTCTTGCAGTGTCGACCGCGCGAAAGCCGAAAACTCCCTTGTGGAAGGGAACGATCCGCCAAACTTGGCAAGCATCGTGTCGAGAAAACTGTTCTGCGTTTTCTCGACGACTACGCCGATGCTTTCGAGGATGAAGGTTGCTGCAAATCCAATACGATCCTGATCGTTTTCGAGTTCGGCTCGCACCGAGAACCGTGGGTAGGTGTCTTGCGAGAAGCCGAACAGCCATTCCAACTGGCTGGCGGCGCTTGATCCGTTTTCAGCGACGACGACCAGCATGCCCGCATCCCGGCGCTTGGCGATGACAAGAAGGTCTCCCTCGCTTGCGCGCTTCACGACTTCGTTGTCCGTGAAATAGAACCGGTATTCCGGGTGCCGGTGCGGCTGGTTCTCACGGCTGTCGTAGAGCGTGAGGGAAGCGTCGTCAACAAGCGGGTCGCCATCCTCGTCGCACAGGTAAATGAATTTCGTCGGCAGGTGCTCGCGGCCGGCGGGGCGCCCCATGAAGTCGAGCATTTCGCGTGTCGCGTTGAACTCGTGCTGGTGCGATCGCGTTGTGTCCACTTCAACCGCCGCCAGCCGCTTGATTGCGACCCCATCGAAGTATTCCGAAAGGTAGCCTTTTTTCACTCGGGTAACTCCAAGCGTGCTGATCGCGAGCGAAGCCACTGTACAAGACGACTGATGGCCTCGCCGCGGGTGACCTCGTTGCCACGTAGCGCACATTCCCACACGGTTGCCATCCGCCAGCCTGCGGCGACCAGCGAGGCGCACGCGGCCGCGTCGTTGGTCCGATTGCGCTCGATTTTCGCGGACCAGAACTCCGGGCGTGTCGCCGGCAGGCGAAAGAACCTGCACGCATGCCCGTGCCAGAAACACCCGTTCACGAAGATCACTGCGCGATACCGCGGCAGCACCACGTCGGGTCGGCCGGGCAGACGACGGTCGTGGAGCACGTACCGGAAGCCGGCGCGGTGGAGCCCATGCCGAACGATCATTTCAGGCTTGGTGTCTTTCGCCCTGATTCCCGACATCATCCGGCTGCGGACGGCCGGGGATACCGTGTCAGTCATCGCTGTCAGGCGACCATCGGGAGGCGCGGCTGCACGATGCCGCCACTTTCGGCTTCCTTCATTTCAAGCACGCGTGGCACGATGATTTTGGCGGCGGCCTCGATCACGGGCACCACGACACTATTCCCGAACTGCTTGTATGCTTGAGTGTCGCTGACCACGATCTTGAAGTCTTCCGGGAATCCCATCAGGCGCGCGCACTCCCGCGGCGTGAGGCGGCGCGGACGCTTGCGCGCCCCACGCCACAGGAGGATTTCGCTGCCGTCCTTGTAGTAGCGAGCCGACAGCGTACGCGTGTAGTGATCGAAGCCCGGCTTCACCAAGCCGAATCCGAACCCATTGCCGGCCGCCCGGTGTTTCGCTGCGTAATCCTGCAAATACGACCACAGCCGTTGGGTCAGGACGTAGCGGGAATCGACGGTCGCGTTCGCTCCGGCCGTGAAATGGGACTCCGGTTTCTCCGTACCGTCTTCTGGGTGCAGCACGTCGGTGAGGTCCAGTGGTCTCGCCGGGAACCTCAATTCGTCCCAGGTGAAGTCCATAGGCTCACGAAATCCCACAATCAGGATCCTTTCGCGGTGCTGTGGCACGAAGTGGCGGCCATCCACGACGCGCCAGAAAATGCGGTACCCGAGCTTCTTTTCGAGGACGTGTCGAATGACCCGGAAGGTATTGCCCTTGTCGTGGCTGATCAGGTTTTTCACGTTCTCGAACAGGAATGCCTTGGGCATTCTTTTGGCAAGGATGCGTTCGATGTCAAAGAACAGCGTGCCTTGCGTGGCGTGCTCGAAGCCGTGCCGCCGCCCGAGCGCGTTGTTCTTGCTGACGCCCGCGATGGAAAAGGGCTGGCAGGGGAAGCCCGCAAGCAAGACGTCATGCTCGGGAATTTCGTCGGGGTCGATTTCGGTGATGTCACCTGCGATCGGATGATCCTTGCCGAAATAGCTGGTGTACGACTGGCGTGCCCATTCGTTCCACTCGCTGGTAAACACACACTGGCCGCCCGCGCGCTCGAATCCTAGCCTGGTTCCGCCGATACCAGCGAACAGATCCACGAAGGTGAACCCAGGGGAGGTAATGGGTTGGTGCCGGCCCTCACGCAACATTTCGCGCAGCGCAGGCGCGACCATCGGCGGGCACGGTGTAGCTCCAGATTCCCAGCGTGCGATGGTTTTGGCGGATCTATTGAGCCGTGCGGCGAGTTCCCGTTGAGTCATCCTTTCCCGAAGCTGATGCAGCAGCGGAAGCGGATTTTCGGTATCCATGGCAATCATCCGCTGGGAATTTCTGAGGACATTTTGTCCTACAAGCATGTTGAACGCAATACCTTGGTCACGGATGGCCGTCCCGCGACTTGAGACCGGTCGCGCAGTTCCGGTCGAGTGCTTCCGGCGATGGACGGGGCCGCTTGCAACCACGCACGTGCGCAGTGCGGCTGACAACGCGTTTGAATGCGTATTTGCGGGCGCTCCTGATAGGTGTCAAAGGTGCCGCGAGGAAGCTTTCGACTCCGCGCACTCGTTCATGCGGATCCGCAGTTCTTCAACCGTGAAGGGTGGATCGCGCTGGTGCAGCATCGCATGGCAGTTCGGGCAGACGGGAATAAGGTCTACCGACGGGTTGATTACGTAATCGGTGCCGATCATCGAGACCGGTACCACGTGATGAACGTGTATGAAATGCCTCCCCACGTCGCCGTAAACGCTTTCAAGGTCGACGTGGCAGATACTGCACGATGTCCCATGAATCGCGAGACAAAGCGTGCGATTAATACGGTTTCTTTCATAGCGATTTACCTCGATCCGCTCCTTGGCCCCTTCGGGCAGCCCGCGAAGTTCGAGATGCTCCTCGTCCGACGCCTTTTCCAAGGGAAAGAGCGAAACCACCATTCCATAGATGCCTCCACCCCAAAAGCCGACCATCTCTGCGATGGATGATGGGTCGTGGTGGTCGATCATCAGCGGGGTGCGTTCGACGGACAGGGACAAAGAGACCCATATATCGGGCCAAGCCGCCGGCTGCGCTGGATCGACCGGCGTACCAGCGACCGACATGGAAGTACGCCCACCCTTTGCCGCGAGAAGCGTCGCGAGAGCCGAGAATCGCGCGCGTTGCTCCGCGTTCGCCCGGCTCATGTGTGCCAAAACGTCGCCGGCGAAGCTCTCACAGCGTAATTCTGCCCGCACGTGCCGCCAGCCGAGGAGGGTGCGTACGGAAACACCTTCGTGTACAGGTAGGTCCGATGGCCGCAGATCGAAGTACGTCCCTTCAGGTGAGCTGCCGCGCGTCACCGACGCGGCTAGGCCGTATCGCTCCGTGAGCAGACGTACGATCTGCTCCGTTTCAGGCAGCGTCGTCATTCGACTCCAGGTCGGGCTCGGGAAGATCGACCACGAGGGTACGGAGGAGGCGCGAGACCTCAAAACGGAGTTCGGCAAAATGCCGCTTCGATGCCTCGTTCACCGTGCCGAGTTCTGCTGCGCACAAGGCCCACAACAGGGAGTCCATCCCTTGGACCGTCACGCCGGAACTCAAGTTCGGCACGTATACCTTGTGGTAATAATCGTGGCCGGTATTGATCCGAACAGCTTTGTGTCCGTCGATGAGAGCTGGTTCCCACAGCATCCCGTCGTCGATTCCATCGACTGGAGCAACAAAGCATTCGCCCGGTTTTTGCGCAGTGCCGATGTTGAGCCGCAATCGGACAGTGCCCTCCTTGTTCGTAACTTCGACCTCACCGGTCTTCTTGTTAACAATGCTGATTTGCGAGTTATCGAGTTCCCCTTCCCTCGTAGCGATGTTCGTATTCGAAGTGTCGTGCGCAGTCTTGGCCTTGTCGGCAACATTCTTCTTTTGTCCTTTGCGATATCGCTGCTCGGCGGCACGGCGCGGCGCGGGCAGAAATTCGTCCCGAAGCCAAATGAAGAGCGTCTCGTTGAGAAGGATCCGCGACTTTTTAATGTCGACGTGAAAGGCGTCGTCGAGTTGGTGATCAAACGAGAACTCGACCCTAATCAGCGAGAAGTGTGGCTCCTTCTGATACATCCCGAGCCAGTCGGCATCATGAATCAGGCGGTTCTCGCGGTAAATGTAGATGCCTTGACGATCATTCGAGATTCGGGCTGCACGGAATCGATCTTCGGTCGCGAACTCCTCGCGGCGCGGAAGCACGAAGGCCCGGATGCGGAATTCAGCTTTCTGTCCGCTCGGCAGCTCTACCTCCATGCCCTCTTCTTCGGCCACGAGGTCGGATTCATCTGTGCAGTACGGATCCCACGCTACGATCTTCTGGCCGTCGAGCGTGATCTCCACATTTCGGGCCCGCTGGTCGCCCGGGTCGAGGAAGCGCTGGTAGACCAACCCAACGTGTTCCGCGAGCTCCCTTTTTGCTTTTTTGAGTGCGTTCTGCGCGGGCTTGCCGCCTGGATCCTGGTAATCCTTCTGGAACAGCCGGTCAATTTTGTCCCAGAGAACCACCGTTCCCGAGTGATTCCGGGCCGTTTTGTTGAGCTGTGCGGTTCCGTCTTTGTCCGGTTCTGAAAGGAGGAGTTCCCATTTCCCCTCGCCGATGACGTGATCGAGGTCCCAGGTGGCCTGGAGCGCCGAAGCCGTGCCCGTCGGCCGTGTGAGGACGGAGAGGCTCCGGCAGAAAGCTGTCGACGCCGTCTTCAGCCCAAGCCCAAACTTGCCAAGACTGGCCGCATTGTCGCGTCGTTGCGAGCCGTACTTCATGGCGTTGAGGAGGCCCGTACGATCCATACCAACGCCGTTGTCGGCAATGGCAAGGCGGACTTTTCCCCGGTAGTCCATCGATATCTGTAGATCGACGCGGGTTGCGTCGGCCGCGATCGAGTTGTCAACAATGTCGGCAACGGCGGTAATGAATTCGTAACCGGTGTCGCGCAACCCTTCGATCATCCTCGCAGGATCGGGCGGCAGATATGTTCTCTCCATTTTGTCCCCCTATAGCTTTATTTCCTTCCACATGCTACCGAGCTTCAGGGCGCCGGAGCCGGTCCACTCCAAACGACTGGCCCGACGGTAGCTCACAAGCCGCATCGCGGTTCCCTCTTCGCACCGCAGAGTGATTCTGTCCCCGGGCTTGAGTCCGTTGCCGCGGATGTACGGCGTCATGCGCGTTAAGCGGTACTCGTTGCGCGTACCACCAAAGTAAAGGTTATTGTAATAGATGAAGGCGAACTCCCAACGTTGTCCATCATCGTCGCGGAAGACGAGATGATGCCGTGGATTTTTCTCGGTTCGGTCGAGAGTTGGGAAGTAGCGCAGGATGCGCGCCTCCTTCGGTATGAGGATTCCAGCCTGATGGCCGCCGGTGTCTCCCGTATCGTTGGCGCTCAATTCCTTCGTGATGGCGAGGGGACGATCAATGGGAGACACGGTCAGCTCCTCGTGTGACAGGGGAGCGCGCCAAGGCCGCGGCGATATCGGCCAAGTTGTCTTCCCCACCATCGACGCCTATTACCGCACGGCTTGCCAGTGCTCGCTTGGAGGTGAGACGCTGATCAATTACTTCCTCTACTGTATCCGCATAAAAGAGCCGATGGACAGTTACCGGACGAGTCTGCCCCCTCCGGTAGGCTCGCGCGGAGGCTTGGTCCTCGACGGCCGGATTCCATTCCAGGTTGTAGTGGATGACGTGATTGGCGGCGGTAATGTTTAGACCCGTACCGGCGGCCCGCGGATTGAGCACCAAGAGAGCGCTGCCCGAGACGGCGCTGAATCGATCGATCGTTAGCTGGCGCTCGTCGATCGCGGTCCGGCCGTCGATGAATGCGGTCGGGATGGCGAAGCGTCGGCCGAGATCTTCAACGAGGAGATCCGTCATGGCTTTGAAAGATGTGAAAATGATGGCTTTCTCGCCAGAGGCAACGATCTCATCCAGGATCTCGCACAGTCGCGCGTACTTCCTGCTGACGGCAGCAGGATCGCCCGCTATGCCTTCGACGAGGGATGGATGAGCGCAGAACATCCGAAGTCGCGTAAGCGACACCAGTGTGGCCGCGGCGCCATACTCAGCCTGGATGGCGCGCCTGATCTCATCGTAGGCCATCGCCTGCTCCTTGGTAAGGTCCAGCGCCTGCGGGATGTCGATACGCCCCGGAAGGTCGCCCGCAACTTCCACCACCTTCCGCCGCAGAACAATGGGCGAGACGAGCGGCTCCAGTGCCTCGGCGCCGCGCTCATCGTTGGCAAACGTCTTCTCGAAGGTCGCGCGCTTGCCCAAGAATCCCGGCAGCGCAAAGTCGGCGATCGACCAGAGATCGCTTAAGCGATTTTCGACTGGTGTACCGGTCACGGCGATACCGACCCGCCGTGGGATTCGCTTGGCCGCCGACGATCGCTTCGTCTCTGCGTTCTTGATCGCCTGCGCCTCATCCAAAACGACAATGTTCCACTCGACTGCTCGAAAGAGGACGAGATCGCGCACGAGTGTGTCGTATGAGGTAACGATTACGTGCGGTGCCCCGAGTTCACGCGGGAGTCCGGTACGCTCCGACCCCTGATGCACGAGCACACTTAGTCCGGGCGCGAACTTCGCAAGCTCGCGCCGCCAGTTTTCGAGGAGTGTAGCCGGTGCCGCAACGAGGCATGGTCCCCGCTTGGCATTGATCTCAGCAACAAGGAGGGCGACGATCTGGACCGTCTTGCCAAGCCCCATCTCGTCAGCGAGGATCCCGCCAATCCCTTGGGCCGCAATTAGCCCTAGCCACTGCCATCCGTCTTTCTGATAGGGATAGAGAGTACCTACGAAACCAGCCGGGAGCGTATCTCCCGCCGTGGCCCGCTGACGCAGGGCGCTAGCTGCGTCACCTGACAGGTCGCGAATGGCCGGATACTTGGACGCGAGCTGCAGGAGGGTCAGATACTGCTTTAGATTGATTTCGCCCGCTTCCGGGACTCCGGCCCGGCTCAGAATCTCGCGCACCTCTTCCAACGCACCACGGGCAAGCGGGTACCACATTTCACCTGTAGTCACGTGATCGGCTACGCGGGATGACACGTTGACCATCGGAATTGCGATGCGATCACCCATCGCATACGGTGTCACGCAGAGTGCGTCGGCGGCGCCTCCTTGCCGGGCCTCGATCCTAAGCTCGAGGAGCAGTGGGTATCGCGAGAAGTTGATGACGGGTAAGCCAGCAGCTGAGGTTCGGCCCGGTAGTGCGTCGGACGCTTGGCCTTCGACCGCCGCCAGATAGATCTGCTCAGCCGATGGCGTGACATAGGTCCCGTCAGGAAGCACCACTCGGAGCACATCCCCCGAAATGTCCCATCTGGGACCGGAATGGCGCTCTGGCGACGTGTTTTCATTGCTTGGCATCTTCACCATCTTCAGAAGGATCGCTGGGGTATCAGCTTCGCTAGATGGCGTGCGATTTTACGCTGCCGCTGGGCCCATACGACCAGTGTGACGTTTGGGTACCTGCAGTCGAATGATAGGTCCAATCAGGCGAGGCGCTGCTTATCCTTAGCTACAACGCCCGGGATCCGTCTTTCCCCGACGCACGCGGTTAGTGTGGAAAAGCAACCAATCGACCCTCCGCCGCACCGATTTGGCACCGACGGCGGTGCTGGGCGCCGGGAACAACCTGGCAACCTGCCGAGCTGAATCGGTTGGACGCTTTGGCCGCTGGTTACGCGCTACTGTAAGAATCAACCCACGGAGGGTCCGTCGGCGTCGGTCCTGGCATAGCTCCACCCGAGGGTTCTTTCAAGACCGAGATCAGCGGCGCGCGTAGTGCTTCCGCTGGAATGACGTGTTAAATCAATTTAGTCCTCTGATTTCGCGTTCCACAAGAAAAATAAACAGTAGAGCAGCGTGACCAAAACTAAACCGAGAGCGATAGTCCTCCCGTACTTATTCACCACAGATTCGTCCAGAAACGTAAGTAAGCATAGCAAACTCCAAATCCCTATACTGAAGTCACTCAGTGCCATGGTTAGTTTACTAACACTTGCGCGACGGCCTTCAAAGACTTCAAAGAAACGTGGCTTTGTGGGCCTTCGGTCGTAAAATATATTTCCAGTTGTGAAGTGTTGGTAGAAGTTCACCTTTTTTTCCCAATATTCCTGCCAATATTTGCTACCTCGGTTTCCCCTTGACCAAACTATGCTACATACCAAGCCAAAAAGCGCAAACACAATACTGTAATGTTGGTGATCCTTGATCGTCTGTGCATAAGCAACTAGCGATGCAGCCACAAATCCCCAAAAGAAAAGGCTGCGTTGCCAAAATAGCTGAATTTCAAGCTTTCTATTTTCGTGGGCCACATCAAAAGCCTTTGTTTTGAGCGCAAGGTCCGGTGTAGTTTCTCCGCGCGTAGCCATGAACGCCGAGAAGATGGATTGCCCAGCCCTGCTCAAATAACGCTCAGCCAGCTGCTCGCTTTCTGGCACCAACAGTTCTTCGTGCTCTATTTCGATGAAGCCAGCTCGTTGCAATGCGCTCGTATACCAAGGTGGGATACGAAAATATTGCCTAGATCCTGAGCGCGGGATTGCCGTAATACCGGATGGCGTATGTTCAATGCCATCATATAGCGCACTGGCCCAAGAGATGCTCGGAACCAAAAAAACGAAGCGTGCTTTGGGGTTCAGGCTGTTAAACAAGTCGGCGAAAGCAGCGATGACCTGATCGTCGTCGACATGGCAAAAACAGCAATTGCTAAAAGCTGTGTTGAAATTTATTCCGGCCTCTAAGATGCCATTCTTTGTAATGTCGGCTTCCACGAAATGAAGGCGTGCGTTTGCAGGTTCCGCGCGCGCCGCTTCCGGTATAGCTTTGTCAATTCCCACGATTGACAAGTTCAGCTTGCTGGAAATCGTGCTTGTTAAATCCGCGCTCCCGCAACCAATATCGATGCACGGACTAGATGCGGCGGACAGTGCACGTAGAAGGTAGGGAATCACGATGATTTGCCGGGAGGACTCCGCTAAGTGCTTGTGTTCTCCCCATTCCACGAGACATCCTCCTTTTGATCTAACGGCTGATTCGGTCCCTAGGTGGGGCGTCAGCCAAGAGTATCGCGTACGGACTACCGTTACAATTAGCGGGATCAGTACATCAATATTGCGTTTGCAGACGGGTCGCCTTCCGACGTCTGCTTTGCGGCAATTGACAGCGAGCGCGACCGACCTCTCATGGCCGATCGATGGCCGTTGCATCACATCTGATTCTGTTGAAACTACCTTTTGTGGGTGTCGGAGTAGAACTGGCCCACCTTGCCGATTGAAGATTGACCCGGGGACCGGCCGCGCTGGTCGTAACCTTACCGTCTTGGACCGAGTGTATTTTCGCCGGTGATTGTGTTTCCTTGTGGTTCGCGATCCGCATCCACGCGTCCCACGCAGCCGGTTGAACAGGGCACTCATGCAAAGGCTGGCGCCGGTGAGGACGCCAGCCTAATTGTGTCTCTATCTTTGCGCTCCGGAGCAATGCGACAACGACGGCTCGGCTTGTGTGAGTCTAACGGGTGCTGCCCCGATCCCTTTCCTCGACTTTCGAGGGACGTGGACGCTCCGCTTTGACTTCGGCGGCCGGTAATGATCGGCCTGTATGCAGGGCGATCGCGATCGAGTCGCGGAACCGGGAGACGAACATCTCGGCAGCTTTCTTGGAGTCGATCTTCGCTTCCGCCACGGCTTTGGCAGCGGCGTCGGCGAGGAATGCCGCCTTGAGTTCCGGATATTTCTTCACTGCATCATCCCGATCCTTCTTGGATTCTGCATGCAGGAAGGCCTGCACCATCGGGTTCTTCTCCGACTCCCGGCGCTCAGCGCGGCGTTGCAGGATTTCGGCGTCCTTTTGCGTCGGCTCGTAGCCCCGTACACCCAAATCTTTTGAAGTCGCCTCAACGTAGATCGCCTGCTGAAACTGCTTTGAACCAGTCACTTCGATTTCTTTCCAACCTCGCGCCTGGGCAATGTCGATCAACGCACGCGCCGTGAAGGTGCTGATCGGATAGTAGGCATGCATGCGGCTGCCGCGATCGACGAATTCGATGCGGTCCGGGCGGTATGCCGACCTGAATGCATTGCCGTCCTGGTGATAGTGCGGTTTCAGATGCTCGGGGATGGTGCGGTCGGGGCTGCCTTGCTCGCCCCCGATACGGCGGATCTCGTTCAACGGCCGTTTGTTGACGGTGCGGCCACCCTCGGGCAGGGCGGGTGCTTCGTTGCTCATAGTGAACTCCTTTGAGAGTTGGTTAACGCGACATGGCGGAGAAGAGCTGATCCGCCGCTGCTTCGGCCTCGGCTTGGGAAACTTCCCCGGAGGGAAGGGTCACGTCGGACAAGTCGAGGCAGAAATCCGACAGTGGACGATCGTACACAGTATCAAGATCGGCCGCCTCCACGGCGCCGCTGGATGATGAGCCCTCGGTACCGACAGTCGAAACCAATGGTACGGCTGCGACAAACGGCGGCGATCGTCGGCGGTGCATGAACGCCGGATCGCGATGCCAGCGAATCTTGTCGGCCTGGATGGGCGGGCAGCCTTTGGCAAGGATCAAGGCTTCTTCCTCGCCGATCTCCTTGACTTCCTGCGGCAGCAACAGGGCGCGCGCATGGTCCGATTCACTCATCGAGCGGGTGCCGTTGGAGAACGCCGAGGGTCGTGACGTTGACCTTGCCTGGTAGGTGTAGGTGCCGAGCTCGCGGCTTATTTCGGTGGCGACGGTCATGTCGGGTGGGGTGTAGCTGATCCGGATCTGATGGTTCTGGAAAAAAGTACGCGCAGCTTCTTCCCCATACAGTTCACGAATCTGACTGGGCGACTGGAAGATCGGAAGCAACCGCACGCCGTAGCCGCGCAGGAATGCCACGGCCTCGACGATCAACGGCATTTTGCCCAGCGACCGAAACTCGTCGAGTAGCAGCAGACACTGGACCTTGAGCGCCGGGTTGTGCTCGGGAAGTTCGCGGGTGTTGAGGTCCACGATTTGCTGGAAGAACAGGTTCAGCAGGGGAGAGAGGCGGGAAAGGTTGTCCGGGGTGATGCCGATATAGATGCTGGTGCGCCGCCGCCGCAGCGCTTCCAGATCAAAGTCGTTCGCCGATGTCGCGGCATCAAGGATGGGGTTCAGGAACAGCTCGAAGCGTGACGTAAACGTCTTACGGATCGACGTGCGTGTGTTGTCCGAGGTCCGAACGTAGTCCAGCAGCGCGTGCGTGCAGGAATCGCTGTAAGGCGTTCCCTGCGTCTGGCGCGCTTCGATGATTCCGGTGAATCGCTGGTCGTCGCCGGCGAAGGATTCGCGTGCGACCTGACCGAGGGTGACTGCCTTGCCCGGCGTTTCCAGAAGATACAGGACCAGACCGAGGAACAGTGAGCGGCACGAGGCCGTCCAGATCGGATCGGTGCCGGCAATGTCCGGAAACAGAATGTGGGCGATCTTCTGGATGTCGTCCACCCGCAGCGAGGCGTCTTCGCGGATGTAGGCGAGGGGATTCCAGCGATGCGTTTGGCGGAGCGGCGAGGCTGGATCGAACAGGAACACGTCATGGCCGTGTGCGGCCCGAAACCCGGCAGTGATTTCCCAGTTCTCCTTTTTGATGTCCAGCACGATGACCGAGTGGTTCCAGTTGAGCAGGTTCGGAATCACCACGCCCACGCCCTTGCCTGAACCCGTCGGTGCGGCCAGCATCACATGGGGGTACTTCTCGATGCCCGCGGTCAGGAATTGCTTGCCGCGGCGACCCACGATGATCCCGTCGCCGGTCTGTGTGAGCAGCCCCGCCCGGCGAATCTCTCCGAGGCGTGCGAAGCGCGCCCGACCGTGCTGCGGCGGTTTGGACTTGAAGAAGAGCAATGCGAGCGGAGCCAGCACGACCACGGTTGCTGCTCCTCCGCTTGCGACCAGCCAATGCTTGACGCCCGCGACCATGCTGTAGCTCTTGAAATAGACGGGCCAGGTCAGCAGCGTAGCCGCCGGTTGATCATGCCCGTGGAAGGCAAGCCACAGGAACGCGTGACCGGCCAGCCACAGCCAAGCCGGCACTGCGCACAGTGCCAGCAGCACGACGAGGACTGCCCTAACCCAGAAGGGTGCGCTTGCGTTTCGGGTCATAGTAGATACCGGTAACGCGGCGCACCTTGTCGACCACCGAGAACTGGATTATGACGTCGACGAGCATGAACAGCAGTTGTTTGATGTCCTCGCGCGAGAGATGTGCACCACCCGCGGATTCCTTGACCAGCAACATGAGTTGCTCGATCGCCAGGCGCGGCGACGTCGCGTGCACCGAGGTGATTGACCCGGGATGCCCGGAATTGACGTTCCGCAGGAAATAGAAGGCCTCGTCCGAACGCAGCTCGGCCAGCAGGATGCGATCGGGCTTCATGCGCAGGCAGGCTTCCAGCAGCATCTTCGGTGTTGCCCTGGAGACGCCCTGGCCGTCCTTGGAGTAGAACAGCCTGACATGGTTGGGCTGCTTGAGAATGTCGAGTTCGGGCGTGTCCTCGATGGTGATCAAACGCTCTTCGGAAGGGATCAGATCGACGAGCGCTTTCATTGCGGTGGTCTTGCCGGAACCGGTGGCGCCGGAGATCACGATGTTTTGCTTCGTGCGCACGGCGAGTTCCATGAACTCGCGGACGCGATGCGCGGCGAGCAACCCGGACAAGTGGTCCTCCAGTGGCCGCGCGGGATCTTCGCCGACGAGGACTTTTTCGAAGGCGCCGGACTTTTCATAATCGTACAGATCAAAGCGCAGCTTCGAGGGCTTGCGGATGGTGAAACTGACGGTTCCCGCAGCTACTGCGGGCGGCACGATGACCTGTACGCGCTCGCCGGTCGGCAGTACAGCCGCAACCAAAGGTGCGCCTTCGTGAATCGTCTGTTGCGTGGAATTGGCAATCAGGGAGGCGAAGGTGCGCAGGTGGTCATACGTCAGCAGCGGCATGGCATGAACCCGCCAGCCGTCGCGTCCCTCTGTCCAGACCTCGCCCGGTCGATTGATGACGACTTCAGTTATGTCTCTGGCGAGCAGTTCGCGCAGCGGCTGCAGGAACGTCTCGACGGCCGAGTACGCCCGTGCTGCGTCCGGCTGGCTGATCGACACTTCAGCGGGCTGCGGTGAGTCCATACACATCCCCGAAGTACAGATCGCGTGCGACGAAGATATTGATGTGCGAGCCCTGCGCCTTGGTCAGCGTCGGTGGGATGTTAACCGTGTTCTCGACGATGATCGCCGCGGCATTGTTGGCGGAGTTCGCGGTGTTCGTGAAGGTGAGGCTGTTGTTGTTGGAGCCGCTGCTGTTTTGGACGGCGCTCGACGCCAGGTCATCGACGACCGAAACCAGCAACGCGGAACCAAAGCGTGCCCAGAAGTGATTGTCCACTTTGCCATCGAGTCCCGATCGCCCGAGCGCATCGGTATTGGGCGAATCCAGATTGATGATCACGCCATCGGGTGTTTCGGCCCGCGTCCACAACACGAAGATGCGACTTTGGCCATGGTGAAGCTGCGCGGCCTGGTATTGACCGACCAGACGCGAGCCGCGCTCCAGCAGGAGGACGTTGCCGTTGGTCGAGTAGACGTTGCGTGCGAGCACGCAGCTGGTCATGCCGGGCACTTCGGAGGACAACGCGGTCTGCAGGATGCAGTCGAGAAACATTCCTTCAGTCAGGGTCATGTCGGGATCGGGCAAGAGCGATGCGCTGACCTCGGAGGTACGCGTGGCGGAAAGTGCATTGGACAGCGTGCTTTGGGCACTCGGCTGCCTCGGTGCGACGTTGCTGGGTTGCCATGCGGCAGGTGAGGGCAGGCTGGGCGCTGCTTGTCCGCCGCCGCTTTGGCTCGCCAAGGCACTACCGCTGATGGCCAGCAGCGGCGCACGTTTGCGCCGTTCGGCGAGATCCGCAGCGGCCTTTTGTGCGGGCGTCATGGCCGGCGCCTGGGCTTGCTGCGTGAGGGCTGGTACCGCAGCGTTCGATCCCGCTGTTGGCGGAGGCGGTGCGGCTTGCTTGTCGAACGCGCTGCGGGTCAGGTCAGGCAGGCTGGGCTTGAGCGTGGCGACATGCGAGGTGTGGTTGCGGTTGGCCAATGCGCCGAGCATTGCGCGCGCGGCCAGCGCGATGACCAGCACGACACCGAGTGCGACCAGTATCGCCAGGAACCAGCGGTTGCGTTTGCGCGGCCTGCCCACTTGCGGGATGCCGCGCTCGGCGACTTCGTTGGCTTCATCGGCGCTCATGGGGAATGGCCTTGGGCAGGTTCAACGCGTGGTGCTTGAGAGAGGGGCGGCACCACGATGTAGGAAGGAGGCGGGGTCGCGGTCGGCACCGGGGTGGACGTTGCCCCCGGGCCCGTTGCCTGCGCGGTGGGCGTGACCACCGCCGGCGCCGCATTGACATTCCCGCGTGGTGCTTGTGCACGAATCGTGCGCTGCACATCCGGACTGACGGTGTCGGTCGGTGTGGCGATGCCACGCGGGTTGTAGCTGCGGTTCTGGATACACGCCACCGACTTGCCACGGCGCAGGACCAGCTTGCGCGTCGTCGTTTGTACGACGTACTGGTCGCCACGCATGGCGCCATTGACAAGGCTTTCGGTGCCATCGGCATTGATGATGAAGACCGCGGGGATTTCCTGCGCATTCGGGAAACGCAGGTAGGTGAACCGGCCATCGTCGTAGACCTCGGATGGCCACAAGCTGCGCTCGCCGCAGGCGTAATAGTCCCAGTTGATCGGCCTGGGCGTTGCATCGAGCTTGGCCAAGAGCCGCGTTTGATCCGCGCCGGCGCGCCGGGCCCGGGCCAACGCCGCCGCATCGTCGGGGTAGCTGAAACGCACCTCGAAGAACATGCCTGCGCTACGCGCGCCGGTGAGTCCGGAGACATGCCGCGCGTCCAGCGAAAGTTGGTAGACGCGCTTGTTGGTGACGACGGTCGCGTTCGTGACCGCGTTGTCTTCGCGTGGCTTCACGAACAGATGCGAGCCGGCGGGAGCGACTTCCCATGCCAGCGAATCGCCGAGTGCGATGTTCTGCACGTGTTCGCCGGGAGCAAATTCGATATCGGTCGAGTAGCCGTAATGGCCGATGATCTTGACCACATCGGACGCGTTGTAAGCCACCGTCTTGATACGTGCATCGTACGGGCCGCCTTTCGGAATGGTCTCGGCCGAGACGAAGATCGGGGGCAGCAGCAGGAGAAGAAGCAGGGCGGACGGGAACGCGCGCATGATCAGCCTCCCGTCGGCACGGTTTCGGGGTCGAGCCGGTAATCGCTTACCTGAAACCCGATCGGATCGATCAGTCGGGCCTTCTCATCCGTCGGCGGATTCAGGTACCGATAGGTGATCGTCGCAATCCAGCGCGTGATCCGATCTTGCGCATTGGGCAGGTGTTCGGTCCGCGTAAATCGCACCTGGGCCACGCCTTCGCCGAGGAAGGCGATGGCGTTGACCGAAACGTCGACCTGGCCGTCCTTGCCGTAGACGGCAGTAGGTGAGTGCGGATTGTTCGGCTTGATCTCGTCGAAGTAGGCATTCGCGACTTGTGGCGCTGACATGGTCGTGACGGCTTCATAGTCGGGGTACGCCATCGCACTCGAGTAAGAACCTCGATACGTCACGTAACGCGCAAGAAAATACTTGTCGATCGCCTCGTTGTAGGACTCTCGTTGCTCAGTCAGGCGCGTCACGATGTCGGTCGCGCCCGTGTTCTTGTCCACCCGCACCACGAAGGGCTCGACCGTCTTGAGTGGTGTCAGCAGCGCAACCGCGACCACCGCGGTCAGTGCGATGGCAAGGCCGACACCAGCGAATATCCATGCGCGGCGTTCGGATCTATGCGCGCGCACGACCTGATCGGTTTCCCATGCCTTGGCGGCATTAAGGAAGGCGACAATTTCGGGGCAATCAGTCATGGCGCCTTCTTCTCCGGCGTGGGGTAGTGATCGGGGGTGTTGATCGGCGTATAGGCACCGTGGCAATCGGGTGCCCTGTCCGGGGTGGAAGCGCAAGCAGCCAAAGCGAGCAGGGCGCCGAGCAGCAGGGCTCCGCGCAACATCGGCGTGAGTCGACGAGTCATGAGAGGTTCCTTCAGATCGTGGTTCGGTTACGCGCTTGCCACGTGCGACGCACCAGGCCCGAGGCACTCTGACCCAGTAGATGTCGGGAGAGCCGCTCGCTGGGAGTCATGGACAGGCCCCGTTCGGCGCGATCACGGGACCAGCCCTTATGGGAATGGCCGGTGCCGATTGCGCGCCCGGCGCCCATGGCCAGTAGTCCGACTCCGGCCGCGCGTCCCAACATGCCTTGCGTCTGCAGGGCCAAGCCGCCGCCCAGCGCCGAGGCGACCGAACGTGTCTGGAAAAGAACCGCGAGCGTGGCCAAGGTGGCGCCGAAGACCTTCAAGGTGTCGATGACCAGTTCATCCCATTGGTCGGTGTTGATCTGGGTGAGATAGTCACTCAGGAAGTGAAAGCACAAGCTGATCGCGCACGCGACCAGCAGAAACAGGACCGAGAAGTTCACCACCTGGCCGAGCCACGCTTCGAAGAAACGTTGCGTCTGCGGGAATATCGCCAACAGGATGAAGAGCGGGCCGATCGCCAGCAGCAACGCTGTGAAGATGAAGGCCATGAAGATGATGCCGCAGGCGATTGCGACGACGAGTGTCACGGAGAGCCAAATGGCAAAGGCCAGAAAGTAGTAGCCAATCCCACCCAAGCCACTCACGCCGCCGTATCGCTGTCCCTGGGCCCAAGCTTTGTCGCCGATCTGGATCCCCTGGTTTTCTGCGTTGTCGAGTACGTCCGCGATCGTTGCAGGCGAGCTTCCGGAACCAGAACCTGGGGCTACCAAATTGGCTGCAACCGCGCTCGGCGCCTGCAGGAAGAACTGCGCGACCTGGCCTTGATAGAAGCCGGCCGTCAACGCAAACGCGACGATGACCACGATGCGGATCACGCGTTTGACCCCATCGGTAAACGGCTCGCTGATCCGGCCGCTGGCAATCCCGACGGCCCACAGCAAAACGTAGATGGTGAGCAACGCCGTGGCCGCCCCACCGATGATGGCAATCATGGTCGAGGACGCGGCGTTGACGTAGTTCGTCGTCGTGGTGACGATCGAATCGAGCAACCAGTGCGCAATACGGGTATCGCTGGTGACCATTTTTCTCGTCGCCGATTACTTCGCGGGGCACGCTGTTGCTGGCGTCTCACCAAAGTAGGAGGGATCCATGCACCGATTTGCCTTTTGCACCACTCCACACCATGGGTTGGTAGCGCGCTCGGCGGCGGTTGCCGATTCGTTGCATTTGGCGACCGCAAAATTCATGTTCGCCACGTTCTTCTTTCCGAGGAGCGTGTGGTAATCGGGTACTCGGTCGGCGGAATGCGAACAGCCGGCGAGCGCCACGACGGATGCGGCGAGGAGGAAGATCAAGGGGCGTTTCATCTTGGGATTCTCCGGTTCGGTCAGTATTTCGCGGCGGTGAGCTTGTAGTCGTCCTGGGTTTCTTGTTGCTGCTGGACGCGGCGGTTGTTGTCGATGAGGGCATTCATCGATTGCAGCTTGATCAGCTCGTTGAGCAGCATTCCGTTTTCGATCTCGATGCGCGCCTGCAACTCTCCGATCGACTTCATGTCGGTGGTGCTGTTGATCTGGTTCATGAGGTCAGTCAGACGCTGGAAGCGCGCGCCGGAATCGTCGTAGGTCTGCGCGTTGAGTGCCTGCGCGGTGGCTGCATCGTTGAGGTGCGTGGTCAACGCCTGCACCACCATCGCATCGACATGGGCGAACTGCGGCTGATTGAGTTCGGAGGCTTCGTTCTTGATCTGGTTGGCGAGTGCGCCGACCTGGCCGCCGTTTTGCATCGCGGCGAGGGTTTGGTGCCAGTTGGTCGGAATATTGGCGTTGTAGTTTTCGGTGTCGATCGCGCCAAGTCCCCGGCTGCCGGTGAGGGATGCGTATTGCTGTTTGGCCTGTTCGAGCTGGGCCTTCAGTTGCTGCAACTGCTGGACCATCTCCATGTAGCGGACGATGGCCTGCTGCAGGTTGGCGGGGTCGATCACGACCGCCTGGGCGTGTGCGACTTCCGGCGCAATGGAAAGCGCCGCGCCACCCAAGGCCAAACTCAGTGCCATTGCCAATGCTTTGCGCTTCATTGCGTTCTCCTCATCTGGTCGAAGATTGGAAGCCAGTGATCCGGGTTCTCGCCCGCTTGCGCGATGGCGCGGGTGGCGAGTTCCACCGAGGCCGCGGTACCGGACAGCACGGCCAGTTCCTGCTCGAAGCCGCGCAGGTTCAATTCGCAGACCGTGGCGTTCTGGCCCTGTTTGAACAGGAAGCCGCGCAGGTTCTGCTCCACCATGTCCTTGCCGATGATTTCGTATTCGCGCTCTGTCAGCTTGAATCCCTCGATGTAGTCCTCGCGGGCTGCCTTGGGATTGGGGAGATAGAGCTGGGTGACGCACTGTTCGATCAACTGGCGGCTGATGCGCGAGCGCAGCACGTCGGAGGGGCTTTGCGTCCCGAAGATCGCCAGCGCATTGCGCTTGCGCCAGGTCTTGACCGCATCGAGCGCCTTGCCCTCGAAGACCGGATCGAGCAGCATCTTCCAGAATTCATCCATGTTGAGGATGAAACGGCGCCCGTCGATCAACTGCTCCATGCGATGGAACAGGTACATCACCGTCACGGTGCGGGTTTCGTCGTTGTCGAGGAAATCCGTGACGTCGTAACCGAAGTGCCGGCCCGTGGCGAAATCGATCGTGTCGGTCGGGTTGTCGAGCAGCCATCCGAGCGAGCCGCCCGCGCACCACTTGCGAAAGCGCGCGGCATTCCCGTCCGGATCGGTGGGGTCGAAGAATTCCTTGAGCGCGGTAAAGCGGCGCGATTCGAACGGCATCATGTAGAGGCCGTTGATTGCATCGTGCACTTCGCGTTCGCGCGATGGTGAGAACTGGAACTGCGCGTCTTCGCCCGCGATGCAGCGCTTGACGAGCTGCATCAGGAAGGTACGGTTACCTGGGGTGTCGGGTAGTGCGCAGGGATTGAAGCCGGTCGGAATGCCGTTCTTAAGCGTCGAATACTGCCCGCCCATCGCACGCACGAAGATTTCCTGGCCTTGGTCCTTGTCGAAGGTGAACACCGTCGGGCGATACTTCTCGCACTGCGCCAGCATGAACGTCTGGATGACGGTTTTGCCCGCACCGGTCGGGCCGAGCAGCAAGGTGTGTCCCGGGACGCGCTCGTCCACATCGCCTTCGTCCACTCCGCGCCGGGAACTCGGCGGCAGGTGAAAGTTGAAGTAGAACGGCGTGCCGGACGTCGTTTTCAGGAGCGTGACCGCGGGTCCCCACTGGTTCCCGTCGTAGCGGCCCATCGGGTAATTGTGGAAGCCGGTGAAGCCGACGATGTTGCTGGAAGAAATCGCGGCCGGCCGGGGTCGCAGTTGAAAGTTTCCCGGCAATTGCGCAAAGAACGCGGCTTCGATGCATTCATCCTCGCGCGCCACGGTGAAGCCGCACTCGGACAGCGCGGCACGCGCATCCGAGAGGCGGTCCACCAATTCGCGCTGCGTGCCGCCCAGGATCTGCAGGCTCAGGTGATGCTCGCCGAAAACGACGCGGTTGCTGGCCAGGTCGTCGAGGGCCTGGCTGATGTCGGCAATCTGTGTTTCCGAGGCATCCTCGGCATGGATCAGCAAGCGCTGTTGCTTTTGCAGCGCGGCCATGGCCTTGTTGCGGCCGTAGATCGCAAAGGATTGCGTGAGCACGAACGGGAAGGGCAACGTGAGCAGCACATTCAGATGGCCGGGTTCGGTGCGTTCGACCTGATAGGCACTGGCCGCCAAAATCGCGCCCACCTTGGCGTGCGTCGGTGAGCGGATTTCCAGTTGATCCACGCCGAACGAAACCCGTGAACTGACCATGCCGAATGCGGCGCGTCCTTTCGGGACGGCGATCCGTTGCCATTCGCCATTGATAAGAAAGGAGAGGAGCTCCAACGGCTCGGAGCACACCACCCCGTTGCACGCGTAGGTCGAAAGACGGCGCGACGCGTACCGGCTCAAACCGGCAAGCACCGTTTCGGCCAATTCGTCGAGGCGGGCCGACGCGTCCGAGATCGACTCGAGCACGCTGGCCGCGGTCTTTTTGGCTCCGAAGTCGAGCAGCTTCATGCCCGGTGATTTGCCCCGTACCAACAGCGTCACGTAGTGGGCGTTGGCCATGAGCTGCACACCCGACAGGCTCTCGCGGTAATGCGCATTCAAGCGCCCGGCGAAGTTGTCCTCGAAGGAGCCCGCGGGGTATTCGGAACGCTCTTCGCGCACGGTGTGCATCCACAACGCCACGTTTTCTGTCGCGATGTTGCGGAGCAGGCCGGTCAGCGCGTCATGCCAGCTCTGGATGTCTTCATCGTCCGCGCATTCATGCGCAATGCCCGCGAGCTTAATGACCGTGAGCGTGTCGCCGGCGACCGTGCGCACGTTGAAATTCGACACGTGCGTGGAATACGGGATGAAGTCGGCCAGTGGCCGCGCCGCATTGGCGAGGCCTTGCTTGGGAGCGAGCATGGAATGTCCTTATCTGCGCTTGCGGTGCGGCAGTGGCGAGTAGGAGCCCGCACGCCAGTAACCGCGCGTGCGGTGCATCGCCTTGGTATTGAGTTGCAGGCCGAGGTAACGGAATGCGCGGGGATCCTTCGCGCAGATCAGGCGCGCGATGCCGTACAGCACGATTCCCGATCCGAGCGCGCCGACTTTCCACACCACGTTGGTCTGCAGCATGTTGGCAACGAGATAGGCGACGGCACTCCCGGACGTGATGAAAAGGAGTGCCTGGATCGGCAAGCCCAGCAGCACCGGCGGGCGCGCAAGGCCGCCGAACAAGGGATCGCTGCGCAGTCCGAAAGCCACGCTCAGCATCCCCCGGCGCCGTACAGCGCCGTCACGACTTCGGTAGCCACACCAGCCACGATTGCGCCGATCAGCACTTGCCCCACCGTGGCCCAGGACATCCTTCCGAAGGCGGCCATGACACCGGAGCCAAGCACCGCAACAACCAGGATGAAGAACACACTTTCTTTTATCCACGTCAGCGCGCTGTTGGCCTTGGTGCACAGGTCCATTCCGCCGGCTGCTTGCGCAATGGCCAGATGCGGCGTCAGTGCGCTGAATGCCATGATGGCGAGGCAGGCGATCAATCGGATGTAACCCGTGTTGCGGGCAAAAACGGAGCAGCAAGCAGCCAGGCGGGTTGACGCCATCATCGGTCGATCTCCAAAGGTGGGTGGTGCGGGTTAGATCACTTTTGCTCACCGAGCAGGAGTGTCGGCGGCAAGGGTCCGTGCTGCTTGATGGTGTTGAGCAAGCGGTCGAGCGACTTGTATTGGCGGGGCTCCTTGGTTGCGGTTCCGATCAGGGTCATGAATTCGTCTTTCCACACAGGCAACGCCTTGAGACAGAATCCCCGCTTGCTTTCATAGATGCACAACTGGCGGATCGCCTGATTGGCGATCTGATCCGCCAACTCGGCCTCGAACATGGTCGGCTCAATGCGCGGCTGCCCGGGCAGGTAGAGTGTTCGTCGCTTGAGTCCGTCCCTGGTCGATTTCGAGGGCTTGTCCGGATGTGGCATGGGGAAGGTCCTGATCGGCCGAACTCAAGCCGAGTCTAGTCCTCGTGTAAACGTTTTCCCTCTGCAATTGGTCACTCCCTGTTGCACCACGTATCTGTCGTGTCCATGCAGCGGCGGCGTAAACATCCCAGCTTGGTGGCGGCGTCTGCACGGTGACGGAGGAGGTTGCCGTGCGGGAGGTGCCTGCTCCCTTGGCCTGTCGCAGCAGCCACGCATCGATCACCTGGGTTGGTATGCCGAGTTTGACCATGGCATTGGCTTCAGCGATTGCGGTGTCGACGTTCGCTTGTGGGGGCGCCGCATTTGTCTGGGCGATTCCGAGGACAAGGGTCGCGAGGCACGGCATTGCGTAGCGGAGAGTTGACATTTGTTTACAGAATAGTGAGTAATTTATGAACAGAAAATTACTGAAAATACGTTGTTTACTGTCCGTAATTTGCAAACACTACATTTCGTAAATGCAGGTGTCAACGACATTTTTTGCCATTTTTGCTGTGGGTCTGAGTGGGCCTTTAGAGGACATTCAGGCAGGTGTGGGCGCCGCTTTGCGGACGGCTGTCGTGAACCGAGCCGACGAGGAAACCATCGTCTCGGCCCTGCGGGCTTCCATCCTCGCCTGGAGCGAGCAAGTCGCCGGGCGTGGCGTCAGCGTTGAGCCACGGGGCAGGGCGCTGGTGAGCGTTTGCGGGTGGCATCAGTCTTGTTTGCGCGTGGTGGAGTTGTTCCGTCGCGGACGCTCGCCGGACCGCTTCCCTCGCGTTTGCTTCGACTCATCCTGCCGCCGGTGCCCTGCGTTTTACGCAGATGTCTGTCGATGCGTAGATCGACGCGGTCTTCACGGACAACGCATGACTCACGGTGTTGATGCGCACAGCGTTTTAGCTGTGTTGCTTGTCGGTGTGGACAGGGCGACCTGGTGCGCCCCGTGGGCTTCCAGTCCGCGCCTGCGCCGATAGTGGATTCTCGCCGTGCTGCGCGCGGCTGCGAATCCTACGGCGCGCGTGTGCGCGTCCACACGGGAGCGCCGCTGCGCGGCTTTTCCCCCGCCGGCGAGGCCGGCGGCTCCCCCTGTTGCCTGCGCCCCCGCTTCCCGTGTCAAGGGTCGCTCGCGGCCCGTGTCCTCGCTGCGCTGCGGGCCGCGCCAGCCGCTCGCTGCGCCCTGCGGGCGCTCCCCCGACACCGCGGCGGCTCCGGCAGGGCCGGTGCCCGTCCGAAAGCTGACGCGACCCGCCGGGTCGCTTCGCTTCCGGCCAGACACGATAGGAGCCAGCCATGCAATCGACGATCTTTCGCAGCACCCATTGCGTACGAGACATTGCCACATCCGACCTGCCGCGCGACCGCTTGTTGTCGCGCGGTGCAAGTGCACTTTCGAACACTGAACTGCTGGCGGTGCTGTTCGGTTGCGATCCCGAGCAAATCCGCGCGGATCTTTGCGCGGCTGGCGGCTTGTCCGCATACATGATCAGGCACGACGGTGCGTTGCCGCAGGGACGGCGGGCGCGGGTGCGTGCGGCGATGGAGCTCGCGCGGCGCACGCTGGGCGAAGAACTGGCATCCGGTGCTGGGCTGGGCAGCCCGCGCGATAGCGCGGCTTATCTGAAGGCGCGGCTGGCCCACCTGCCTTACGAGGTGTTCGCTTGCCTGTTCCTCGACAACCGGCATCGTGTACTGGCGTTCGAAGAAATGTTTCGCGGAACGTTGGACGGTGCGAGCGTGCACCCGCGCGAAGTCGTGCGCGCGGCGCTGGAACACAATGCGGCGGCGGTGATCCTCGCCCACAACCACCCCAGCGGCGTCGCCGAACCTTCGGCTGCAGACCGCAACATTACCCGCCAGCTCCGCGACGCACTGCAGCTTGTCGGTGTACGGGTGCTCGATCATCTGGTGGTAGGCTCGGGCGAGCCAACCTCGATGGCAGCGCGCGGGCTGATTTAGCCCGCGCCGACCGGCGCGCCGATCGTGCGTCGGTGTTGACCACCCTGCCGAAATTGCTGATCGCGTCGTTGTGTTGAACGCCACCGCGTGGGTCAGACCAAGAGCGAACGCGCACTATCGACCCAAAGCCGTCATACACACGTCGGCTCGGAACGTCTGCTTACGATGCAGCTGGCAATCCGACCGGTCTTATACGACTTGGATGAGTCGCGTTGAATCCATGCGCGCCGGCCTTGGAATAGACGCGCTGCGGTTGGCTCAAAAAATCAGCGTCCCAGCCTTCGGTACTGGCAGGCTGCCTCAACTAGCGCTGCAGCTACTTCCTCTCGCAGCTTCTTCGGGGCCAGCACTTCAACGTCCTGACCAAGACTCAGGAGCCACCAGCGGAGTTGTCCAGTATTGGAAACAGTAGCGCTCACGCGCCGGCTGTCACTTCCACGCATGGGCGCAATGGCTTGGTCGGTCGACAGCGGGCTTTCTGACAAGAAGTCGGCCCACCAAGTGGTGACGCGCAGTTCGAGACGGATCGGCGCACCTTGTCGGATGCCTATGGCGCCCGTAGCTGCGACGTCGCGTTCGAGATCGAAGTTGGGCGGTACGTTGGCATGCCCAGCCGTGATCTGGGCCGCAACGATGCGATGCAGTGCAAACGTAAGGGGCTTGTTTGAATGGCTGCCGGTCGTGAGCCCCGCGATTAGATATAGTGCCCGTCCGCGAAGAATTAAGCCGTACGGCGCCACCCGATGATGCTTGCGTGGGCCTGCGTCTTCGGTGCCAACCTTTCGGTAGTCAAACTCCAGCTGCCGCGATTCGAGCAAGGCGCTGGTGACGGCCCGCAGGACTTTCCCGTCCACCGATGGTCGCAACAGCGGCTGGGCTCCGGGATCGACCGCCACCCGGCGGCTCCATTGCGCGAAGTGCGCTGACGAGTGTGTACGGAGCTGGGTCCGCGCCTGCGCAAATTGCGGCAGAAGCCGCTCCCACAAAACCCGTGGCAAAAGCGGTTCTACGAACCGTTCCAGGAGCTGGTAGATAAGCGCAGTCTCGACGTCCATACCGAGCCACTGCGGCGGCTTTGTGTTCCGGGACCAGTACCAACCGGATGGTCGTCCGCGACTCTTGCCGAGCGAGAACGTGCAAGACAACTCGTTCAAATCGCGTTCGACGCCACGTCGGTCGATCGTGTATCCCTCATCCCGCAATCTTTCGTGCAGATTTCTGACGGTGATGGACCCGACCGCCTGGTCCGGCAGCAGATCGAGGATCCTGAGTTTGCGCTTAAAGGTGTGGTACTCGCGATTGGTTGCCACGCTTTGCGACTCCGTCAAGCTGAGGCCAGACCAGTATGTGGAATGAATGCGACAACATTTGTCGCTTTGGACCTTATCCTAATGCGCGTGGGGCACGCGGTGCGCCACCGACACGTTCGCCCCATTCGATCGGAGTACCAGTGCCACGGACGGCTCGTTCTGAAACGGCCTTGGTTGGAACCCGCCATGAAGCCGAAGTGCCCGGTGTGGCATCGCTTGACTAGGCTCACCGGTTGATGTCTGCGTGACAAACAAGACTGAAGACACCGATTTTCACTTCAAGAAACCAACGTGACCAGCATCGTCATCAACATCAATGAATATCCCACACCACCCGCTACAGGCGAAGTGCCAACCGACGGCGTTGCCCGCGAAGTGGACTTTCCTCAGGATGTCAACTGCAGCGTCGAATGGGCCGGTCAGGCCGACGACGTGAGTGGCGCTGCGATGCTCGAACTTTCGCTTCCGCGCGTTGCAGCCATCGTGGTAAGGGGGTGCTTTGGCCTCTACCACCTGGTGCGCGAGCACGAGGGCCGACAGACTTCGGTACCGCTATACCTGCTGCAGTTCGCACGGGACTATGAGGTTCCCATTATTCCCGCGGCCGAGCAGTTGTATTCCACATTCTTCTGCGAGCACGGCGAGCAGCCCGACGAGGTTCCGCGCGACTTGTATGAACTTGGGTGCGTTGAGTGCGAAGACACGAAGACGTGTTCGGCCTACGCGCAACGCCTACACGACTTGGTCGAAGCGATTGCGGGATCCGGCGCTGCGTTGCACCCGCTCCTTCCCGTCGCGTTCCCGGTCGGGGAAACGCGCCTGTTGGTACAGATCATGCTTGTCGAATACCGTAGGTGGGCCGAAATTCGCGGTAAGTCGAATTGAGTCCCGTTTGGTGTACTTTCGCGCCTCCATCGTCGTAACAAGTTGCGCTCGGGTTGTTGCGGGTGCTGAGGAGCGTGGCGAAGAAAGGGTGACCCGGCTTTGCCGCATAGCGAGCTCAGTTGAGCAGACGAGGGCTGCGTAAGGCCGGCGATTTTTCTCGTCGCGCAATATTGGGACGCTGATAATCTGCCGAGCTTCGAGGGGACGATGATTGAGACCAACCGGCGGATGGGAGAGTACCAGGCGGCGTGGAGCCCCGAGGCGGTCGCCCTTGCGACACCGTCGCTGGGTGCGCAGGGAGCGAATGCGCGAGTTTCATCGTAGATCATGGGGCGTTACACATGACTTGGGCGTCGGCAAAGAGTGGCAAGAGCGTCGGGGTCCTATGCCTGATGGTGCTGCGTGCTCCCGCGGCAGTGACAGCATTGGATACCGCGATGATCACCGTCGCGACGGTCCGGCTCGGCAACTCCGTCAAAAGCATGCTGAATGAGCGTTCCCGGCGCTTGCTGATAGCGAGCTGTTGAGTTTCGAATGGACGATCACCGCACCTACTATCAAGTCCTTGGACTGGAGCGGTCGGCGACTCTCGACCAAATCACAACCGCGCGTCGCCGGCTGCTGCAGCTCTTTCATCCCGACAAGAATTCAGAAGCCGAGCGCGACGAATGTACTCGGAAGATAATAGTAATAAATGAGTCATACAGCGTTCTTAGTGACAGCTCGAAACGTGCGGCGTATGACGCGCAGCTAGACAAGCAGGCTTCAGCAGCGAGCTATGACAACACATCACACTCTGAAGCGGCTTCGCCAGGACACAGTTCCAATTCCTCGTATCGATATCCGGGCGACGCGCACAATGGTGGCGGCGGACGCAATGGGACCTCGTACAAATACTCGAATTACGCCAAATCGTACCGTAGTACCGAAGAGCAGCTGTATGCCGACGCAAGAGATTACGTAATAGAGAATGAGGACTGTACGAAGCAGGGGCTTAGACGGTATTTGCATGATCGCCCCCTAACGTCGCGGGAGCTGGATCACCGAGTGGCAAACTTTCTTGACAGGATGTGCGATGAGGGGATTTTATACAAAACTACCGGTGGCGCAACGAGGTACCATTTTGTAGAATCTAACGATGACGATAGCGACGAGGGTGGCGTCGATTACTACGCCTCAGCCTCGGAGGGATACGAAGAGACTCCAGTCGAAAAAGTGCAAGCTGAGAAGCCCAGGCGACCGCGCAGGAAGCGGCCCGGAAGATGGCTTGGAGTCTTTTTTTGGTTGATGGTTGCGGGTTGGGCATGGCACCACTTCGTGAGCCGCCCTGCAACCGAGGTACCGGAGGCGCCGCGGGCCTCCGGGGTGTCCGTCCGCAGTGGCCAGATGATAGAACCTCGGTCCGCAAAAGGTGCGAGGTACTTAGGCACCGAGCGCTCAAGTGCTCCTAGCACGTTACAGACGAGCCCGGCTGAATCCGCGAGCGCGACTGCCCCCTTGGGAACCAGCGTTCTGACACCAAATTTGGAGCGCATCGCCCCACAGATCGGAGCGGCAGCGAATGCATCAACGTCGGGCGCTTCCGCACAGCAAGATGACTCTCCCGACAAGGCGCCGTCTTCTGACTGGCATATAGTGCATGAGGTGCCGCCGGCATATCCAATTGCAGCGCTTCGGATGGGCGAATCGGGTACCACCATCGTTGAAGCGAAGGTCGATGCGGCTGGAAATGTCATTGATACGCAGGTACACGAGTCGAGTGGTTATCGTGACCTCGACAGGGCTGCCGTACGCGCGGTTCGTGAGTTCGTGTTCGCGCCAGCGGATGGCAAAGCTGCCAGTGGTGGGGGAACGATACTGGTACCGGTGGCCTTTAGACAACCATGACTTGCCGCCCCGTTGGCCGTAAAGTGCGACGGCTGGGGCGATGACGCCAATGAGGCAGTGCTGACTTCAAGCAGTAGGCGTGTATCCAGATGAACTTTCACTGTGTTGTGGAGGTGTTTCATGAGCGATAACTCCGAGGAATTGATGAGGGTCCGCCTGGCTTATCGGACTCTGTATACATATAACCAACGAATCCTAGGACTCGTTCGGCAGGTCGCGTCGTCATTTGATTGCTTTAGATGGTCCGGGATGTATGTTCCTTACGACGAAGACGACATCATCGGCGAGGACTGGTCGCCGGCCAGCCAGGAGCGTTGCATTCTTTCAGCTACGCCATTGCTTGCCGCCTATTTCATGTTTTACACAAACCAGAATGGCGCTGATGGAAATCAACACACAGCAGGCGACGAGTTGCTGTCACTTCAGTTTACTGCGGATGCCGAACTGAACGAAATCATTGAGATATCTGAGGATGGCGAGACTGAGGCGCACCCGATTCCGACCAATCTATTGGCCTCCGATGCCACAACTTCGAAGGCGTACGCACGGATCGCACTTGCTCGTTGTATGACGTCGTGTACGGGAAAAACGTGGTTCAGGGTTTGGGACAAAATCGAGTTTGCCGACCATGAACTTGAGGTGAGCCATTGGCCATCCGGGGCGAAATCGCGATACTCGCTCATTTATCAGGATCTTCCGGAAGAGATGGCATTTGACAGCGCGTCTTTGCTGCCAGCTGTCGCGGCGTTCATTGACACGGCGAGGCCGATTCTGGTGAGGTCATGACTGTGCTTCATGACCACAAGGCGATAGCGGGTTGGAGTATGCATATGCCCATAGACATTGGCCGCTATATCATGGCAGCAAGACCCGCTTGGGTGTCAAAGGTGGTAGCTTCCGTTTCAACGCTCGTTGCGGTGTCTGTCACGACACATTCGCTGTGATAGCAATAATGAGGTATTGCCCCAATGGCAACCTACGAACACACACATTGTGCTAGTTGTCATGTCTATTTGGGAAAGAATGAGATGCATGACATCACCCGGGAAGTTAGTGTGTTACGTTCCGGGTCTTCTATAGGTGTCCGGCAGAACGGTAGACGGAAGGGCGGCTTGTTATGGTCTTGGAACAGCGGACGGAAGTATTACGCGAATAAGACGGTGTGGTTATGCGACGAGTGCTATAAACAGTACGAGCGCACTCAGACGATTAAGTACAGCCTTGTGTTATTGGCGGTCTTCGTTTTTATCGGGATTGCCTACTTTGGGAGCGGTAGCCAGCCCTCAGCCCCACAGCAAGCCAGCTCGGCAACTAGCGCTACGCCTGATGCTCAGAACCCAGCAAGTCTGACGTCTGGCGTTATTGGGGAAACTACCCAAGAGCAGGCGCAGTCGGCGACCGGCAGCAGCGCAGCATTGCCACCTCAAGCTATTGGAAACAGCGCTGTTGCCAGCGCCGTGGCTCAAGCAGGAACCCCAGTGGGATCCCCGACAAATTCGGATGCGTTGACTTCGGGAAGTGGCGCCAATGCTGGGCCAAGCCGGGGCGGACCCACCAACGCTGAGGCCGCAGGCGTACCACAAGGAAGGGCCGGCTCGGACGTTGGGCCGTCGATCGAGACGCGAGGCGCAATTCAATACCCGATAGAAGCACTCAGGTCCGGGCAGGAGGGCGTGGTGGTGCTTGACGTGTCTGTCGGCGGGTCCGGTGACGTCGAGAACGTCACCGTGGTGAAGTCGAGCGGTTATCGGCCACTTGATATCGCAGCAATTGCGAGCGTGCGCAGATGGCAGTTTAATCCGGGACGCCAAAACGGTCAGCCAGTCGCGGGGGACGTCCGCGTGCCGGTCAAGTTCTCGCTATCAGGTATGCAGTGATGCTTGACTCGATCCGCCAGCAGCTCACAGTACCTTCTTTCCGCACGCGTTGTAAGGATAAGCTGACGCGTGCTCCGAAGCAGCCTTTCAATCGCTTGATGCGACTGGCCGCTCTTGGCCGGACAGCGCCCGATGATGGAAACGTGGTCGCGCATTTCGCGGCAACGGGCGCGATGCGACCCCATGCGGTCATTGGCGATCGTCCGCTTGCGGGGAGCCTGTTGGCCGACGAGCTTCGACCTCGCGACGGCATCCACATCGGGTAGCCGCAAAATCCTGTAAACACTCCTGCCTGCTGCCGCAGGCTTGCACAGGCTCCTGCGGCAGTACACTCCGCTCCACTGCGGGTCCGCGCATCTCGATCCAGGCCGATCGATTGAAGGCAGGGGCAATTTTAAGTGAGCTCAAGCGCCGCCACGTGATGCGTGCGGGCGTGCTGTACGTCGGCGCCGTGTGGGCGCTGGCGCAAGGCATTTCGCAGCTCAGCCCCGCGTTCGATCTCCCCATCTTGACGACACGCTGGTTTGTGATTGCCTGCGTGATCGGCTTTCCGTTCTGGATCGTGTTCGCATGGTTTTACGAATTTACGTCGCACGGAATCAAGCGTGAGCCAGAAATCGCCCCGGAGGAGTCCATCACGCGCCACACGGGACGCAAGCTCGACTATTGGATCATCGGCACCATGGCGGTCGCCATCGTGCTGCTGCTCACAAATCTTTTCGTGACACATCGCGAGGTGACGATCACGGGGATCACGATGGTGTCGGCGGCGACTACGATCCCTGCCAAATCGATCGCGGTGCTGCCGTTCGAGAACCTGTCCAACGACAAGAGCAACGAATACTTTGTGGCCGGCATGCAGGATCTGATTTTGACCAAGCTGGCCGACGTCGGCGACCTGAAGGTCATCGCGCGCACCTCGACTTTGCAGTACGGCAGCCACCCGGACGATCTCTCCACTATCGCCAAGCAACTCGGCGTCGCAACCATTCTCGAAGGCAGCGTGCAGAAGGCCGGCAATGAGGTGCTGATCAACGTGCAGTTGATCGATGCACGCAACTCCCGGCACGTCTGGGCGGAGGCCTACACCCGCACCCTGGACAACGTCTTCGGCGTGGAGGGCGAAGTGGCCGAGAAGGTCGCGCGAGCGCTCCAGGCCAAACTCTCGCCAGCCGAGAGCCAACGCCTCGCCACTGCGCTCAGTCCGAACAACGCCGCCAACGATCTGTTCCTGCGCGCCGAAT
>Ga0207707_10000583_pt1 | contig 37074 bp, 30 predicted proteins | sample KBSC83BmetaG_FD_184336 | JGI IMG/M metagenome (GOLD analysis project Ga0207707, IMG submission 184336) | Corn rhizosphere microbial communities from Kellogg Biological Station, Michigan, USA - KBS C8-3B metaG (SPAdes) (version 2) | ecosystem: Host-associated > Plants > Roots > Rhizosphere ... | reverse complement strand
GGCGTCGGCGGGGCAGATCCCGGGATCTGACCCCTAACGTTCCAGCTGCGCGAGTGGCGCGTCGAGCGCTTCTCGGAACGCGTCGGTCGTCAGGCGATCCGGCTCGGCGCCCTCCCCCGACCGACGCTGAACACCCCGCACCACCGCCTCGACGGCGTCGAGTGGTGCGTCCGCTTCGGCTACCACATCCACTTCCCACTTCCCGCGATCGACGCCCTTGAGCGTGAGCCTGTACCGCGCCGTGTGAATCGTGAACCGCGAGCGCGGCGGCTCCATCGCCTCAACCTCGTCATCGACGTCGGCGGCCACAGTCTCGACCTCGGTCGCGTCAGCCTCGGCGACGTGTGGCCCGGCGACCTCCTCGTCGGCAACGTCGACGTGCGCCAGGTCGATTTCGGCGACGTGAACGTCTTCTACAGCGTCGACCACCGGAGCCGCCTGTGATTCGTCCTCGCCGTGTTGCGCCGGCTGCGCCGACGCCACCTCCGCCGTCCCGTTGGCCGCGACCGTGACCGGGTCGCTCTCCGCCACACGCTTCCTGGGGTCTTCGGCCACCACCGCGACCCCGGTCTCAACACCGCCCTGGCGGATCGGCGGGAAGAGACGAACCTCGACGACCTGCTCCGACGGCACGCGCTCCGCGATTGCGCGGAGAAATCGCTGCTGAGTCTCGGTCATCGCGCGACGGCCGCCGGGTGCGCGGACGCCGGCGCGGCGCTCCGCCCATCGAGCTCGCGTTCGACGAACAGTCGCAGAATGTGCATGAAGTCCTGAGCGTTGGTGACCACGCCGAATGCCTGATGCGTTCCACGATCTTTCAGCTTGCTCACGACGAATTCGGCGGAGTCGACGCAGATCGTCGGCATCTCGCGCAGCGTCCCGTCGGGTTCCGTGACGAACGCCGGCAGCATGTTACCCGTCGCGATCGCGTGAAGCGCCGTGGCGATCATGACCGCCATGGTCGCCTTTGTCGTGTGCGCCTTCATCGCGTCCTGCGCGACGGCGGTGTCGGTGTACACGCCCGGCAACGGGCCGTCATCACGAATCGATCCGCACAGTACGTACGGGACCTTCTTCCGCACGCACGCGTGCATGATGCCGTCCGTGATCACCCCGTTCTCGACTGCGCGTTCGATCGATCCGGCGGCGCGCACCTTGTTGATCGCGCGCATGTGCAGTCCATGGCCGCCGACCGTCGACTCCCCGCTTCCGGTCATGCCTAGCGTCGTGCCGAAGATCGAGGCCTCGATATCGTGGACCGCTACCGCGTTGCCCGCGAGCAGCGCATTGACGAATCCATTTCTGATGAACCACACCATGTCGGCGCGCGCGCGCGAATGGACGAGTGCCGGCCCCGTCACCCAGACGACGTAGCCGCCGCGTTCGCGCTCCTCGATGAGCAGTTGTGCGAGGTGCACGTAGTCGACCGGCTTCTCGCGCGACACCTCGCTCGCCATGAACTTGAACTCACCGTCGCTATGGCTCCCGGCGGCTTCGGTGTGAACGAAGATGCCTTCGCTGCCATCCTCTTTCTTGCCGACGGCGATGAGATCGCCGGCGAGCACGCGCCGCATCTCGCGGACCCAGAGCTCGCCGGACTTGTCGATGACGAGGGCGGAGTCCATGCGCGGCTCGCGCGGAAGACGCCACTCGCCGGCAATCCGGACGTATGTTGGAAGGTTCGTCGTGGAGAAGAAATCTTCGGGCAGCACGCCGTCGGCGGGGGCCGGAACGAAGCGCGCGTCCGGCGCGCCCGTGAAACGCGGCGCGCTCAAGTCGGGATGAGGAATGACAGTCACGGGGCGAAAGATGCCTGGGTGATGCGTGGGCGGCCAACCCCCTTTTTTCGCCAACGTGTCAGGCATCGCGGGCGTTTACTCTAGGTCGACTTGGAGGCTACCCATGCACACCGTCGGATGTCGCATTGCGATCGCCGCGTCTTGTCTGGCCGTGATGGCGGCCGGGAACGCTGGTGCCCAACCCCGCCAACAGCGAGACACCGTTCTCGCCGCGCGTCGTGACTCGCTGGAGCGCGAGCTCGAGAAGGTCGCGGTCATCGACCGGAAGCTGATGGTGCCGATGCGAGACGGCGCCAAGATGCAGTTCGACGTCTATCGCCCCAAGAACGCGAGCGGTCCGGTGCCGGCGATCTTCGTCCGGACACCGTACAACATGAACTACTGGGATGTGAACCTCGGCGCCCCGGCCGACATGACGGCGCAGCTCGATGCCGTGAAGCGCGGCTACGCCTACGTCGGCGCGAACGAGCGCGGCCATTTCTTCTCGGAGGGCAACTACGACATCCTCGGCCCGCCGCTGACGGACGGAACGGATGAGATCCAATGGATCTCCTCGCAATCGTGGTCCAACGGAAAGGTCGGCCTCATCGGGTGCTCCTCAACGGCCGAATGGCAGATGGCCGTGGCGGCGCAGTCACCAAAGGGGCTCGCCACGATCATTCCGCAGGGCTTTGGCGCTGGCGTCGGTCGCGTCAAGCCCTACTACGAGCAGGGCAACTGGTACCGCGGTGGTGCGGTGCAGATGTTGTTCATCGACTGGCTCGCCGGCGAACAGAACCAGGTGCGTCCAATGTTCCCGGCGAACATGACGCAGGAGGAACTCGTCCAGGCGGCAAAGTCCTACGACCTCGGCGAGCGCTCGCCGCCGGTGGACTGGGCGAAGGCGTTCTGGCACCTGCCGATGAAGGACCTCATCAAGGCCACGGGCGGACCGCATGGCATCTTCGCCGACTCGATGCCCGTCGCCACGGGTGGCCGGATGATACAGCGCGCGCCTAACGATCCAGCGTGGTACCGGGGCGGCCTGTTCCATGACGACATGAAGATCAACGTGCCGGGACTGTGGTTCATGTCGTGGTACGACGTATCGGTGGGGCCGAACCTCGCGACCTACAACTACGTTCGCCAAACGGCAGATCCGGCCATCGCGAATCAGCAATACGCGGTCATCGCGCCGACGCTCCACTGCTCGTACAAGCGCGCGACAGAGAACACGATCGTCGGCGAGCGCAGCGTCGGCGATGCGCGGCTGGATTACGACGCGCTCACGTACGGGTGGTTCGACTTCTTCCTCAAGGGGGAAAAGAACGGCCTGCTCGATACGCTGCCGAAGATCCGCTACTACACGATGGGGATGAACAAGTGGCAGACGACGGACACGTGGCCGCCACGAAACTCGGAGGGGATGACGTTCTACCTCTCGAGCGATGGTGGCGCCAACACGCGGAACGGTAATGGCACGCTGTCCCTCAAGCCGCCGACCAGTGACAAGCCCGACTCGTTCTCGTACGATCCGATGAAGCCGGTCATGTCACACGGTGGAAACGTGTGCTGCCAGGCGAACGCGCTCTCGGGCGGCGCGCTCGATCAGTCGGAGATGGAGCTGAGGCCGGACATTCTCGTGTACACGACGGAACCGTTCAAGGAAGGCACGGAGCTGAGCGGTCCCATCGAGGCGACGATCTATCTGTCATCGGACCGGAAGGACACGGATGTCACCGTGAAGATCATCGACGTCGGTCCAGATGGGAAAGCGTACAACCTGGATGAGACGATCCAGCGCGTCAGGTATCGCGAGGGCTACGACAAACCTCCGCAGTTCCTGGAACCGGGGAAGGTGTACAAGGTGGCACTGCAGCCGATGACGACGAGCAACTGGTTCGCGCCGGGGCACCGGATTCGGATCGAGGTGTCGAGCTCGAACTTCCCGCGCTTCGATCGCAACCTGAACACTGGCGGGAACAACTTCGACGAGACGACGGGCCTCGTGGCGAAGAACACGATTCACCACTCGAAGCAGTATCCGTCATCCATCAAAGTCACAGTGGTGAAGAAGACTCCGGCGGCGGACTGATTCACGGTAGCCGGCGTCGCGACCCATACGCTGAAACGCGAGGGAACGCAGAACGCGCAGAACCCCGCTGACGCTCGGTCAGCTCAGTTTTCTGCGACGTTCTACGTCGGCGCGAATCGCCGTTCTGCGCGTTCGGCGTTCCCTTAGTTTCTAAGGCGTGCGTAACGCCGGAGCTAAAGCAGGCTCACGGGATCCCGATCGAGCGCGACTCGAAGCTGACTCCGGTCCTTTGGCACGTCGAGCCGCTCGACAAGAAACCGGCACGCACGCGTGAGCAAAGCGGGATTGCTGCTTTTCAAGAGCAGATGCCACCGCCAGCGAGCCTTCACGCGCTCGATCGGACACGGTGCCGGACCGATCACCGAGATCTGGCTCCCATACGATGCGACAGCCCGTCGCAGCCGCTCCGACGCTCGCGCCGCGAGACGCTGCGTCTCGTTCTCTCGCAGCCCGGAGAACACCACGTTCGCGAGGCGCGTCACCGGCGGATACACCGGCTCACGGCGGCCCTCCATCTCCTCGGTCACGAACCTCGTATAGTCGTGCGCGACCGCGCACTGCACCGCATGGTGGTTCGGAACGCGGGTCTGAATGAGCACGCGACCGCCCTTCGGTCCGCGTCCGGCCCGCCCGGCCACCTGACTGAGAAGCTGAAAGCAGCGCTCCGATGACCGGAAGTCCGGCAGGTTAATGCCGACGTCCGCGTCGATCACGCCGACGAGCGTCACGTTCGGGAAGTCGAGCCCCTTCGCGATCATCTGCGTGCCTAACAAGATGTCGACCTCGCCGCGGCCCACCCGGTCGAGAATGTCGGCATGCGCCCACTTCGCGGTCGTCGTATCGACGTCCATCCGCGCCACGCGCGCCGACGGATAGCGCTCCGCGAGCAAGCGCTCCACTTGCTGCGTCCCCAGCCCGCGGCGACGCAGCGTGTCGCCTCCGCACCGCCGACAGCGCGTGGACGGCTCCTCCTTGTACAGGCAATAGTGGCAAACGAGCCGTTCGGGCGTGCGGTGGTACGTGAGCGAGATCGTGCAATTCGGACACGTCGTCACGTCGCCGCACTGGTTACATTGCACGAACGATGCATACCCGCGCCGGTTGAGCAGCAGGATGCTCTGCTCGGAGCGCGCGAGCCGATCGGCGAGCGCGGTGGCGAGCGGGTCGCTCACCACCAGCGTGAACGGATCCGGCGGCGCCTGCGACTCGCGCCTCGGCGCGCGTCGCATGTTGACGATCTCTACCCCCGGCAGCTGGCCGCCGCCCACGCGCTCCGGCAGCGACAGGCGACGATATTTGCCCGTCGCCGCGTTCGTCCAGCTCTCGAGGCTCGGCGTCGCAGTGCCTAACACAACGACCGCGCCCTCGTTCCGGGCACGAACGATCGCCACTTCACGCGCATGGTACCGCGGCGCCTCGGCCTGCTTGTAGCTCGACTCGTGCTCTTCGTCCACAATGATGGCGCCGAGGTTCGAGAGCGGGGCGAAGATCGCGGACCGCGCGCCGACGGCAATCCGCTTCTCGCCGCGGCGCAGCGCCAACCACGCGTCGTATCGCTCGCCGTCACTCAGCGCCGAGTGCAGCACGGCGATCGCGTCGCCGAAGACCTGTCGAAACCGATCGACCGTCTGCGGCGTGAGCGCGATCTCGGGCACGAGCACGATGGCGGTCTGGCCTCGCTCGCGCACAACGCGCTCCAGCAGCTCGATGTACACGAGCGTCTTGCCGCTTCCCGTGATGCCATGCAGCAGGAACACTTCGGCCGGCGAGCCCGCGGTCAGCGCGTCGATCACGCCTTGCTGATCGGGTGTGGGGTGGTGCCGACGACCCCCGCTCGGCGGGCGCGATGCGAACGGGTCACGCGCGACGACCTCGTCCTCCACGCGCACGAGGTTGCGTGCGACCAGTCCCTTGAGGACCGATGGCGAGAAGCTGAGCTGCTCGAGCAGGTGCTCGACGGCCGACCGGCCACCTAACGATTCGAGAAGCTCGAACAGCGCGCGCTGCTGCTTCGACCGCGCGAAGATGCGGTCGCGATGCATGAGCGACGAGAGCTCGTTGGCGATGACGGCGACCCGGCGCGTCTTCTGCGATGGGGTTGGCGCGGCTGCACCGGTCAGCGCCGCCGGCAGCGCACACCGCAGAACCACGCCCAGCGGAGCAACGTAGTACGATGCCATCCAGCGACAGAGCTCGAGCATCGAGCCATCGATCGCCGGTTCGGAGTCAGGCGCCTCGAGGATCGGCTTGTACTCACGCGTCGTATCGGTTGGCTCCGTGAAGCCGACGCAGATGCCAATCTCTTTTCGATTGCGAAATGGCACGACCACGCGCGTGCCCGGCACGACCGCGTGCGCCAGGCCGTCGGCAACTCGGTACGAAAACGTGGTGAACAGCGGGAGCGGAAGCGCCACCTCCGCCAGCACGTCACCCGCCGTTCGAGAATCTCCCATCCCGAAGTGTAACGCCCAGGCCAGGTGCATCCGGCAGGGCGATCGCGCCGTTAGCGATGGACGCGCCGTGGAACGGATCGTCCGCGAGCAGCGCGGCCCCGTCGAGGTCCGCGTAGTCGAGCAGCGGCGCCAGATGCGCCGCCGCGGAGATCCCGAGACTCGTTTCGACCATGCAGCCGGCCATCACGGACATGTCGTGCGCGCGCGCGACTGCGACGATGCGCATCGCCTCACGCAAGCCCCCGCACTTCGCGAGCTTGAGGTTCACGCCGTCCACCGCCCCGGCCAGCCGCGGTATGTCCGAAGCCACGATGCACGACTCGTCGGCAATGATCGGCAACGGCGACCGCTCACGTACGAAGCGAAGTCCATCCACGTCGTGCGCGGCGACCGGCTGCTCGACGATCTCGACGTCGTAGTCGAGCAGGATGTCGATCATGTGCAGTGCGTGCTTCGGCGTCCACGCGGCATTCGCGTCGACGCGCAGAGTTTTCTCCGGCGCCGCCGCCCGCACGCCCGCGATCGTGTCGGCGTCGCGTGGGCCACCGAGCTTCACCTTGAGCACCGGGTACGGCACCGCGTCGTCCAGGGCGCGGCGGAGTGCGTCGTCGTCAGCGGTGATCGGGATCGTGAAGCTTGACAGCGGCGCGTCTGCCGGGTCGAGGCCGAGCATGCGGTAGAGTGGAACGCCGAGGCGTTTCGCGGCCAGGTCGTGAAGCGCGGCGCTCACGGCGGATTTTGCCGACGCGTTGAAGCGGATCGTCTTGTTCATCTCCCGCTCCACCGCGTCGAGCGACCACCCGTTCGCGCGCTCGACGACACCGGTCAGCGCGTCGAGCGCCGCGATCACGGTGTCGCTCGTTTCTCCATAGAACCGGCTGGGCGCAGCTTCTCCCCAGCCTTCGGCACCGTCGTGGTCGATGACGCGAACCCAGACGCGGCGCCACTCGCTCGCGCCGCCCCGCGCGATCACGAACGGCGTTCGCGTGTGAACCGCGATGATCTCGTGCTCGAGCTTCATGTCGCTCCGCCGCCGCCGTTCACGCTGGCGTCGCTGCGCCGCCACCTTTCCGCGCGAACCAGGCGGATCGCAGCGCGTCGGACGGCCCGATCGACATGAGGTATCCGAGCAGGGCATCGGCGAGCGCCGAACCGGTCTGGTAGCGAGCGTCGGATGGCTTCGCGAGACACCGCATGATGAGCGCCGAAAGCTCCGCGGGGACGCGCGAGTCCACTGCGTCCGGGGCGGCCGCCGTCTCGTGGACGTGCTTGTATCCCACCGAGTACGAGTCCGCCCCATCGAACGGCGGAAACCCGAGTAGCATCTCGTAGAGCATGACGCCGACGGCGTAGATGTCGCTGCGCCCGTCGACCATTTTCCCCATCGCCTGCTCCGGCGACATGTAATGCGGCGTTCCCATAGCGCGCCCGGTGCCCGTTAGGCGGCCGTGGAACCGCGCCGTCGCGATGCCGAAGTCCGTGATCAGCGCGTGCCCGTCCTCGTCGAACAGCACGTTGTCCGGCTTCACGTCACGATGCACGACGCCCCGGCGATGCGCGTAGTCGAGCGCGGTCGCGATCTGGGCGCACACCGCCGCCGCCGGGCCGGCGGCGACCGTACGTTCTTTCACGAGCACGTCCGCTAGCGACCCGCCTGCGAGATACGGCATCACGATGAACACCGCTTCCGCTGCCTCCGCGTAGTCGATGATCGTGCAGATGTGCGGGTGAACGAGCTGGCTCGCCGCCTCGGCCTCGCGACGAAATCGCTCGCGCATTTCTGCATCGCGCGCGAGGTGCGCGTGCAGGACCTTGATCACGAGCGGTCGCTCGAGCAGCTGGTGCTCGGCGTAGTAGACGTTGGCCATGCCGCCGCTGCCCAGCCGCCGGATCACGCGATACCGGCTGCCCGTTAGGCGCCGGAGGGCGGACAGCTCTTCGTCGGGGCGCTCGCGCGGGGCATCGCTGAGCTCCGGAAGGTCCGCGTTGCAGCGCACGCACCGAACGGCGCTCGCGCGGTTCCAGGTACCGCAGTCAGGACAGAACACGCGTCACGCTCCGAACTGCATTCGCACGAAGTCGTACGGCGGCCACGGGCCGGTACACTCGACGTGCATCTCGCGGAGTCGCTTCTGCTCCTCGCGCACGATGTCGTTGAACACATCCCACCGCTCGCGCTCGATCAGGAACGAGGCGCGCGCCGCGGGCCCGACTTCGGCCGCGTGGTTGCTGATCACAACCGACGCCACCGCGTGACGCCGCAGCAGCCGAAAGCTCTCGTCCGCCGCGTTGTCGAGCAGGTCGGCGTCGATCGACATGGCGGTGGTGTTCTCGGGCTCATCACCGTACGACACCACAACCCGCGCCATCGCTCGGTCGGCGACGAACGTCACCGCTTCCAGCAGCGTGAAGTAGTGCAGCTCCAGCCAGCGCATCAGTGATTCGCGCGACCGGAAAATGGACCCGAACGGGGCCGGCACGATCGTCTGGCGTGCGAACGCCCCTTCGACAACTCGCCGGTACTCGGCGACGTGGTTCGGGGTGGCGGCGGGGGCGGCGTATGACGCATCGGCGACCAGTGCGCCGAGGTCACGGAATGCGAGAACGTTCACGCCTCGAACGGGCGACGTCGCACCCGAGACATCGAGCGAGATGATCCCGTACAGCTCGAGCGCGCGCTGGGGCGCTGACGGCACGTCAGCTCTCCTGTCTGGCGTGAGGCCACTTCACTCCCTTCAGCAGCTGGAATCCGAGCACCCGCTCGCGTGTGAGCTCCTTGAGCAACGCGCGCTCTCGCGCGACTGCGCCGCGCGCCGCCTTCCACCCGAGCTGGCGCCACGCCCGCCCAGCGATCTGGACCTTCTGCTGCCACGTCAGCCCCGGTTCGTCGTCCGACTCGGCGGCTGCCTTCGCACCCGCCTCGGTCCAATCCTGTACCTGTATTTCCACGAGACCCGCCTCACGCATCATTTGCTTCCACTCGATCAGCAGGTGGGGACGAAGCCCCAGCCGCTCGATGAGCATCTCGCGAGCGGATTCACTCAGTTCCGAGCTCCACGTCAACTGCAACAGGACGACTGGGCACATTGGCTTGGTCACACGAGCCAGCTCGGCGACTGCGCGAGCGGCGTCGGCGGCCGACGATAGCAGGGGCTCGGCCAACGCCGCGTCGAACACGTTGCTCTCGTGCGGCAGGTCGTCGAGCGCGGCGTGTTGGTACGAGAGCGGCAGCGGCGACTTGAGCTCGCGGGCGCGGGCCTCGGCCCGCTCGACACGCTCTTCGCTGGGATCCACGCCCGTGATCGAAGCGCCGGTCTTGGCGGCCAACCACTCGCTCGTTTCGCCTTCGCCGGCGCCGGACACGATGATCTCTTTGCCCGGCTGCGCCTCGACGAGCTCCGAGACCTCGCGATAAAGCTCTTCGCCGGTAGCGCGCCATCGCCCGAGGACCATGGTCTGGACGAGCCGCAGTACGGCAGGGACCGGCGGCACGCGCCGGCGGGGCTGACATGGCGGGGAAAGTATACGCGAGGGACCCGGCGCCGGGGAACGGCTGGGCGACGGGAAAGGGAGGGGACGGGAAGCGGGAACCGGGAGACGAAAGACGCAGAACCCTCCCTCGGGAGGCTCGCTGCCGGAACAGCCGGCGTCAGCCAGCAGCCAGCACGAGCAGCCAACCAGCCGCCGTTTCTCCCGTCTCCCGTTGCCCGTTTCCCTTCTCCCTCACAGTAACGCCCGCATGTGCGCGACCGCCGCCGCCGCCATCCGCTCGGGCCCGTAACCCCCTTCGAGCGAGCTCACGACCCGACCGCCACACCAGGCCTCCGCCCGCGCGACGAGGTCACGGGTCATCGCCACGAAGTCCTCGATCTCGAGCGTGAAACCACCAAGCGGATCTCCGGCAAGTGAATCGAAACCCGCCGAGATGAGAATGATCTCAGGAGTCCATCCGTCGGTCGCTGCGTCGATCGCTCGCGTCCAGGCGTCCACGTAGCGCGCTCGCGGCTGCGCGGCCGGCATCGGGACGTTCAACACCGTCCGATGCGGACCGCGATCCTCAGCGGCGCCGGTACCGGGATACCACGGCCACTGGTGCATCGACACGAACCGGATGTCCGCTTCGCGCTCGACCAGCGCCTGCGTGCCGTTCCCGTGGTGAACGTCCCAGTCGGCGATCAGGACACGGGCGATGCCATGGCGCCGTCGTGCGTAGTGCGCCGCCAACGCCACGTTGCCGAAAAGGCAAAACCCCATGCCGCGTGCCGCCAGCGCGTGATGCCCCGGCGGCCGAACCGCGCTGAAGCTCCGCACAGCGCGACCATCGAGCGCCATGTCCACCGCATCGAGCACGCAGCCGGCTGCCGCGGTCGCCGCATCCCAGCTGCCTTCACTCATGACGGTGTCGGTATCGAGTTTACCACCGCCCGCGGCGGCGATCTCCGCCACTCGCGTTATGTACGCACGGTCGTGCGTGATCGCCAACTCGTCCGGCGTGGCGTGCCTACCCTCGAGGTGCAGCAGTGCGTGAAACAGGTCGGGATCCTCGCGCAGCGCGCGAGGGATCGCCCGCAACCGACCGACGTGCTCGGGGTGACCCCACCCGGTGTCGTGGCGGCCACAGTCGGAATGCGAGATGTACGCGACGGTCATCGGGCACCTCGGAGTCGCCGCGATGTCCACTCGGCCAGGAGGGACGCCGCGATGAGAATGAACAGCATCCAGTCGAGCCGAGCGTTGTCCGTGTGCGCCGCGATTCGGCCCTCCATCGGCGTGGACGGCCCGACCGCGTCGACGAGGGACGCGAGCGGTGTCTCATCGACCGACGTTAGGCCGGATCCGCGCGGAGCGAGCGGAGCGAGCGGAGCATACGCCACCGCGGCCACCAGACGCGACCACCACGCACGGTGCGCCGCCGCGGACTCGTCGCCTCCGGCCATACGCCAGCGCCAGGTTTCGTCGTAGCCGACCTGCATAACGCGGCCGGCATCGAGGCGTCGTGCCGCGATCATAGCCACGCCGTCGCGTGACTCCAACACCACTGCGTCCGCCGCCGGAGACGACACGGGAAACCCGCCGAGCCCGGTGCGCGGGGACGCGCTCGAGACCGCACCGGCCACGCCTGCAACGCGCGCGCCCACCCGGCCCGGTGCAAGTGAGGCGAAGGCACCGCTGCGCGCCGTGCTACCGCCGAGGATAACGCCGCCGCCAGCTCGTGCATAACGAGCGATCTCGTTGGCCGATGGTGCGGCTGTGCTATCCAGCACGATCACCGCTGCGTAACGAACGGTGTCGATCGAGCCCAGAGAACCCTGGGTGACGTCGATGTTTGGAGCAACGTGAACGCGAGACGCCACGCGCCACCCGCGTTCCTCGAGCGCGGCGATCGTGAACTTCGATTCCCATCCGGCGGCACCGAGCAGGAGGACGGGTCGAAGCACAACGGAGTCGCGCACCTCGGACGTTGCGGTAAACGTGGTTCCCGATGCGCGAACCGCGCCGGCAACCGCGCCGAGCTCCAGCTCTCGTGCGCCGCCGCGCGGAAGCGTATCGATGGCGCCCGCGTCGTCGGCGACCGAGACCGCCTCACCGCTCGCCGACGCAAATCGAACACGGGTAACACCGTTCGGTTCCGGCACCGGCTCAGCCACGACCGCCGCGGCGGCGAACGGACGCGAGGACGACCAGTGCACAGACCCGCCAGCGCGCGCGAGGGCTCGGAGCCAGTCGCGTGTGCTCGGGTCGGGGGCCGCATCGAGCACGACTCGCATCTCTGTTGCGGGGGAGAGCGTCCACCGGACAAGCGCGCGCCGCAGGTCGCCATGAACGACGTCCACGCCACCGGCGATTGGCGGCCGAATCGCGCGCCATAGCAGCGTCGCGATCGCCGCGATTGCGATCACACGGAGCGCGTGCTCGCACGCCCGGCGCATCCGATCAGCGCGTGAGAGCATACACGATGATGTTGACGCCGAACTTCGTGTTGTCGATGGCCAGGAACCGCTTGTTGTCCGGGTGATAACCCCACTCCGAGCTGTAGTCCTTGTTGCTGTACAGCACCGCGATGCGGTTCCCGCGCATCGCGGCGAGCAGGTGCGAGTGCACGAGGTTGTCGCCCCATCCGTTCAGCTCGTGGGACGTGTTAGGCGGGCCGTCGGGGAATTTGAAGAACGCCGAGTAAATCGGGTGCGTGTTTGGCAGTCGAGACAACGGGCCGACGGCGCGGGTCAACTCTTCAACCGCCGTTTTGTGGAACGCGCCATCGATATCGTGGTTGTGGTCATCGACGAACAGCATGCCGCCACGGTCGGCGAACCGCCGGACGTTCGTCCGCTCCGCATCGGTGAACCGAACCGGGAGATGCCCCGTCAGGAACACCAGGGGGAACCGAAACAGATCGTCACTCGCCAGCGCGACGATCGCACCCGTTGGAGCGACCGGAAGGCTCGTGTACTTCGCGACGGAGTCGATGAGATTCGCGGGTACGAGCGGAGCGCTGTCCCAGTCGCCCGACTCGTACTGCGCGGTCGCGAAGACGAATTCACCCGATGTGGGGAATCGGGAATCGGGAATCGGGAATCGGGTGCGCTTGTTCGCGCTCACCAAACGCCACTCCAGGCGCCGACATCACCTACGCCATGTACGCCGCCGTCCGCAATGCGCCGGGCGCGTGCCAACGACGTCGTCGCATCGCGGCCATTCCGCATCGCGGCCAGCGCCTCGGAGAGTGCCGCGCCGAGTTGCGGCGCCGCGTCGAGCGACTCGACCCGCAACATCACGATCGAATCGATGGCGGCGGCTGGATTGCGAGACGCCAGCTCGATCGCCGCGGCGAGGCGCTCGGCCCGACGGGCCGCTGCGGGGTCCAACGGCACGCGTGGGAGCCGCGTGCTTGCCGCACCGTGGTCCTTACCCGTTAGGCGCACACGCGCCAAGTCCACGACGACCGCTGGGGGCTTGCCGCGAAGGTAGATGCGCTCCGCCTGACGCGCTCGCTGGATCGCCGCGAGCGCACGTCGCATCGGCGGCAGGGCACGCCCGGTTTCTCCCTGCTCGAGCTCCCGACCCGCTTCCCACATCGCGTTATACGCCTCGAGCAGCGGACGGTTGATCGCGATAACCGGCGTCTCATCGCCCTCGAAGTCGAGTATCTCGTCGCCGGTGCCGGTGGCAGCGCTCGCGGCCCGGAGGAGTGCCGCTCGCGCCGAGTCAGCGGAGTCTGCGACAGCAACATCCCGCGGCGTGCGTCCGGCGCGCGCGGTGGCGCGTCGAATGGAGTCGCCACGCATTGAGTCGCTGGCCGAGACCGTCGAATCCGACGGCGGTGCCTCGGCCGGATTCCGACTTTCCTCTCCGGTAGGATTGTCTCCGAGGCGCTGGAAGATGATGTCGCCCACACGCTTTCGAAGCCGTGTCTCGTCGCGAGCGATTTGACGGGACTCCGACAGCAGCGTTTTGCGCGCCAGCGTCGGACGCCGCTTGTCGAGCGCCTCGGTGAGCATGATCAACATGCGCTGGCTGATCACCGATTTGTCCCCCTCGGACGGCGGGGCGCCCTCCACGGCAATCGAGTCGTACTCGCCAGCACGCGCGACGCGCAGCACCCGCGTCTCCGACGCGCCCGCGCCCGGACCCGAGACATTGTTACCGTCGTGCGCAACTGCGCGCAGGTGAACCATGTCCCCGGGCTTGAGGCCGAGTCGATCGAGGCTCAGGGACGCGCCGATCGTCGCATCCCGGCCCGAATCGATGCGCCGCGCGCCTAACGTTCCGGACTTGAACTTGAAGCTTTCCCCTTCCCCGGAGCTCACGATGTACTCGAACGCTGCCGTCGCGAGGCCGATATCATCGTGCGCCTCCGCCGACAGTCGGAGCTCGCCACGCGCCGCACGCACGACCGTATCTCGCGTTGGGAACAGCAGCCGCACGACCGGCACCGAGTCCAGCCGTGGCTCGAGCGCGACGAGGCGTTCGACGGTCCCATGCCGCAGTCTGATGACCGCCGGTCGAGCCCCAACGGTGACAGCCGTGCGCCATGCGTCGCCCACACGGTGCACAGCAATGGGTCGATCCTCTGCGTCAGCCGTGATTCCTTCGCCGCTTCCGGGTGCCTCGAGAACCACGGTGCTCCCGACAAGTGTGCCGATCGACGCGGGAGACTCGACGCGGACCACTTGCCCTCCGGCGTATGCTGGGGACCGAACCGTGGCAACGAGCCGTGCGAAGGGGGCAGGCACGTCACGCGCGGGAGTGGTGGTAACGCTCGGAATCGCGCGATCGTGCTCCGTAGCACCGCCGACGCTGACGCGCAGCGAGAGCAGCAACGCTGCGACTCCGGCCACGGCGGCGAGCGTCGGCCAGCGCAACCCGCGCATCATGGCCCGCCCGGCCTCGCGGTCCCACGACACACGGTCGATCTCTCCCTCGAGGAACGCCGCGGAAGCCGTCCCCACCGGATCCACGGCTGTCACGAGTGCGTACTGAAGCGCCGGGACACGTTCCTCGATCCAGAGAGCAACCCGTGGCACCGTTAGGCGCGCCCACGGCCGCGCGAGCAGCGCGAGCGCGACTGCGCCCGCCACACCAGCAACCAGCCACGCCACGGAGGACGTTGCGACACCAGCCACGCGGAGCGCTGCCGTCAGGAACGCGGCGGTGAGCAGGACTGTCGCGACCGCGCCGAGCGCAGCCCGTGTCGCAATCGTCGCCGCAAGTGCGCGGCGCGTTCGCATCACGCGGTCAAGCGGTCGCATTCGCTGTCCCTCTCCGCATGACTAGCTCCGCTACGAGTGCCGCCAGCGCTGCGGCCAGCAGCCATCTCACGACCGCGGAATCACGCCGCGTCGTGTCCGATACGGAGAGCGTTTGTTGGGCACCCCGCGCTGTGGTGCCGGGAAGCACCGTCTCTACGTCGCTGTCGGACGCCGCGGCCCAGGCGTGGGCGCCCAGGCACGCTTGCGCCAGTTGCTCCGCGAAGCGGCGAAAAGCGGGAGTCAGGGCGAGATCGCCCGCCGGTGGAACTGTGACGGCCACCGAACGCATGCACCCGGCGCCTAGCGGGATTTCTGTCGCCGCCGGATCGCCGTCGTCCCAACGCGCCACGACTCGTCCGGGCGGAGGCGCCGCGCGCCGAACAAATGGGGCGACGACCGTTGCCGAACGTGCGGGCATTCCGGGCGATCCCCAGACCAGTGTGCTCACCGTGACGCCAAACGCCGTATCGCCCGCCGGCCGAGCGTTCCACTGAGCAGGCCCACTGGGCCAGACGACGACCGCGCCACCCTGTCGAGCCCACGCCGTATCGCCCGCGGTCGCCGAGTCGCGCACTACGCGGACCGCGCCCACGAGTGCGGCACCGTCGAGCGACAGCGCCACCGCGACCGGGTCACCCGACTGCGCGCGAACGTCGAGAGGGCGCGTGCGTGCCGTGTCGTTAGCCGAAGTGCCGGCGCGCATCGTGCGCACCGTTCCCGGCCAGACACGACGGATCGACGCCGTCGCGCCGTCGAAGGCGTCGCTCCCGAACGGCGAGACCACGACGATCTCGACGGAGTCGCGCACTCGTTGCAGTTCATTCGCCGCTCGGATTGCCACGACCATCGCCGCGGACATGCCCCCCGACGCCCTCGTCGGGGACGCTGCGACGATCGAATCGACAGTCGGACGTCGTACCGCGCGCGCGGCCGAGTCGAACAGGACGAGTGCGTCGCCCGCTCGGTATATCGATCGAACGGCCCGATCGATATACGCCCAGGCCTCGGAACCGTGCGACCGATCGACCACGATCACGCGACCGAGTCCGTGGATGCGCGACGGAAACCGCGGGCCCGCGAGCGCGGCACTGACGAGGATGATCGCCAGAACGCGGACCGCGAGGAGTAGGAGGTCAGTCGGTCTCACAGCCGGAGCGACGGTGCGCACCGGAGCGTCCGGAGCAAATCGCGCGGTCGGCAGCGGTGACGTCGGAGGTCTCCGCCACGCCAGAAGGTGCAGCGCCACGACACCGAGCGCGATTGCGCCTCCGACCCAGGCGAAGAGCGGTGCGGCGAAGCTCATCGCGTTTCACGCCGGACGTCGGGCGCCGCTCGGCCAGTGCCTAACGCCGCGCCAGCGACACGTCGCACCACGCGCGATGCCGGCTCCGACACGCGCGCGATCGTATACGACAAGCCCTCCACACGCCATGACGCGGCAAGCTCGCTGCGCCACGCGGCGAACCGCTCGAGGTACGCCGCGCGAGCCTCCGCAACGAACGGACGTGCCAACGACGCGTCTTCCGGATCTACCGCCAGGAAGGAGCGCGCCGGTGGATCGAGCTCCTCATCGGCGACAATGTGAATGGCGTGGACCTCGCCACCGGCCGCCGCGACTTCACCCGCGCGACGCCGTACCTCGTCGGCATCACCAAGAAAATCGCTCACGATCGCGACGCGAATGCGCGACCGTATCCGGCTCATCGCCGGCGCCAGCGCGCGGCTGCCACGCGGTGTAACGTCATCGAGCGCGCGAGCGAGCTCCCCGACAATGCCCCGTCGCGTACGAGGCGGCAGCTGCCGCATCCCATCTCCACTCACGACGACGAGCCCCACCGGGTCGCGGCTCGCGTGCGCTACGGCGGCGAGTCCCACCGAGACATCGCACGCGGCTTTCCATTTCCCCAACGTCCGGTCGGGATAGGCCATAGACGCCGTCGCATCTACCACGAGCAGCGTGGACACCGTCGAGCGATCCTCGGCCAGCCGGATGTACGCGCGGTCGCTTCGAGCGAGGAGTTTCCAATCGATGCGCTTGGGGTCGTCGCCCTGACGATACACGCGATACTCGCTGAGCTCAGGGGCGGCACCACGAAGCCGCGAGTGATGACCGCCCGGGAGCGCGCCAGCGACCGCCCTGAGGGCTGGCCACTTCACACCGCGAATCGCGTCGAGAAGCGAGCTGCGGGTTTCAGGGCTCGATCCGTCACCCTCGCCTCGCCGCTGGCGCTCCTCTTCGCGGGCCGTGCGTGGTTCGCGCATGTTGCCGCCGCTAGACGCGGATTCCGCTCTCCGGAGCTGGCACGTGTCGAACGACCGCGGCGACGACTTGCTCGGCGCTGATGCCGTCGGCGTCAGCCGCGAAATTCGGAAGCACGCGATGCCGCAGCACAGGTTGCGCTACGCGTCGGACATCCTCAGGCGCGACTGCCGCCCGTCCGGAGAGCAGCGCGTGTGCCTTGGCGCCCAACACGAGCGCCTGCCCCGCGCGCGGGCCGGCACCCCATCGGACGTACCGCTTGACGAGGTCGGGCGTGGGCGCTGACGCCCCGTTCGTTGTCCCGTTGTCCGACGGTGGACGCGTCGCACGGGCCAGCGCGGCGGCGTACCGCAGAATCGGGTCGGCAGCGGGGAGCTCACGCGTCAGGCGCTGCAGCGCGACTGTCTGCTCCGAGTCCAGAACCGGCGCGAGCGAGACCTCACTTGGCCCCGTCGTCGACCGCAGGATGCCGACCTCTTCTTCCTCGTTAGGGTAGCCGATGCGAATGTCGAACAGAAACCGGTCGAGCTGCGCTTCCGGCAACGGGTATGTGCCTTCCTGCTCGATCGGATTCTGCGTGGCGAGCACGAAGAACGGCTCTGGCAGCCGCATCGTTTCGCCCCCGGCCGTCACTCGATGCTCCTGCATGGCCTCGAGCAACGCCGCCTGCGTCCGCGGCGGCGCCCGGTTGATCTCATCCGCGAGCAGGATGTTGGCGAAGACCGGTCCGCGCACGAAGCGAAAGCTCCGGGCGCCCGTCGCTGCATTTTCCTCGAGCAGCTCCGTGCCGGTGATGTCGCTCGGCACCAGGTCCGGCGTGAACTGGATCCGTCGGAAGTCGAGTCGCATGGACTCGGCGACGGAGCGAACCATGAGAGTCTTGGCGAGCCCGGGGACGCCCACCAACAGGGCATGGCCGCCCGCGAGGACGGCCATGAGAATCTCATCGAGGACGTCGCGCTGCCCGACGATGCGCCGCGAGACCTCATCACGCAGCCTGACGGCGGCGGCGCGCAACGCGTCGCGCTCCGCGGCCGAGGCGACCGCGTTAGGCGTGGGAAACGTCGTGCTCAGCGGACCGGACGGCGACGGCGATAGCTGAGCAGGAATGTCGATCCGTTCGTCGCGCCGCTATCGGCGACCGAGACATTCTCGTCGAGAACTTCGAACCCGTTCAACTTGACCACGAATTCATCCGCCGGTTCCTGGTTGGGGCGCAAGGCAGCCAACGCCTCGGCTTTCACCGCGCTGACCGGTTCCGTCGGCGGTGTCTCCACGCGAACGGTATCCCAGGCTTCGGCCAGCTGCACGCGAATCGTGATCCGAGGCTGCCCGTCCGCGCCGAGACGAATGACACCGGGGCGAGATCGAAGCTGCGCGACAAAGGGAATGGTCACGACACACCATCCCACGGCGGCAGTGTCGTGAAGAATCGCGCGACCTGTTGGTCGAAGAGGTAGGTCGAGCCGGTCACCAGCGTCGCCGCGCTGTCCTTGGCTGGCGTGGCACCGATCAGCACCTCTTCACCGCCCTGCCCACGGAGACTGACGAAGGTTGGGCCCTCCCGGTCGACGAACGCCGCGTACAGGCTGTTGCGCCTGGCGAAGAATCGCTTGGCGGCCTCGATCACTTCGGGCACGCTCAGCGTCGTATGAGTTTCCTGCAGCGTACGGTCGTCCTGAATGTTCATCCGCGTGTTGGATCAGGTGTCTACGGGTAGCTCGACCGGCGGTTCGTACTCGAGTGGCAGCTCCACGGTGAACGTAGAACCCTCACCCAGCGTGGACGCCATCTCGATCGTCCCGCCTAGCAGATGGGCTAGGCGCTGTGCCAGCGACAGGCCAAGCCCCGATCCTCCATACCGTCGTGTCGCCGAGCCGTCGGCCTGCCGGAACTCATCGAACACGTACTGCTGTGCATCGGCCGCGATGCCGATCCCGGTGTCGTGTACGCGATACACGACGCGGTCGTTGGCGAGCGATACACTTGCAACGATCTCGCCGCGCTCGGTGAACTTCGCGGCGTTGCCGAGTAAGCTAACCAGGATCCGGAAGATTTTCTTCCGGTCGCTCCGGATCCGCGGGAGCATCGTGGTCGGCTCGTCGAGGCGCATGGTGACACCCGGCATCGGCGCCGGTGCCGAGGCTACGGCATCGCGCAGCGGAGCGCGTGGGTCTACGTCCTCGATGAACACGTCCAGTTCGCCACGCTTGAGCGTCGTCAGCTCGAGCAGACTTTCGATCAGGTCGAGCAAGCGCTCGCTCGCGCGCTTCACATGCGTGAGATCGTGTCGCTGGCCGTCGGTAAGCGGACCCGATATCCCGTCCTGCATGATCGAGATGTATCCAAGCACGGCGGTCAGCGGCGTGCGCAGCTCGTGGGAGATGTTCGCGAGGAATTCGTCCTTGAGGCGGCGCGCCTGCAGCACCGCGGCGTACTGGCGCTCGAGCTCTGCGTTCACCTCGACCAGCGCGGCGTTGGAACGGCGGAGCTGATCGATGAGCAGCGACTTCTCTGCCGTCGCAGCCATTTGATCCGCGACGATGCGCAACAGCCCTCGCTTCTCCGACGAGAACGACTCCGCGTCCGCGAAGTAGAAGGTCACCGCGCCAAGAACCTTCGATCCGGTCTGCAGCGGCAGCGCGATCAGCGAGCGGAACCCCAGCTCGGACGCGACCTCCTGCCAATCCTCGAGGTCATTGTCGGCGAATACGTCCGCGACCTCGATGGTGCGCCGCTCGCTCGCTGCCTCGCCACTAGGTCCAAACCCGAGTCGGACGCGCGCCTCGCCGAGCCATGGCCGGAATCGCTGCGGCCAGTTGTACGCCGCGCCGAGCCGCATGAGCTCCGAGGCCCCGTCCACCACGTACACAGAGGCGAAGGTGGCGCCGACCAGTGGGCTCACCCGCTCGAGCGCAAACTGGTAGACCTCCTCGGGCCGATCGGCCGTGAGGAACGCGTGGATCACCTCACGCACCGCCATGAGCTCCCGCACGGACTGATCGGGAGTGGCGGTAGGCGGGCGCAACCGTTCCTTTCTGGAGACGGATGATCTTGGCACGGAACGCAATTTAAAGGTGTAACGGCAGATGCGCGACCACGGCCGAGGTTGTCGGAAGTACGCTCGGGGTCGCTTCAGATGTTTCGTGACTCGGCCACATCTGTTTGGACGACGACACCGGGACGACGGCACGGAATCGTTGACTCGAACTTCCGCGGCGGCCGGAGATGTCCCCTTTCAAGTGATCCTGACGCCCTATTGTCCGCGAAGCCGCGACCAGCACGTAACGATATTGCCATTTATCGCGTCATCGCGCGTAGCGACTCTCGGGCACAACACCACTAGATTGGAGGGCGCAACGGGTCGAGCCGCCCTGACGGCGAGGTGACCCGTGAACGGTCAATGCGGCGCTCCACTCGATGACGCCAACGACAACGTCGACCTGTCCAAACTGTGGCGGCGCCGTCTCGCACGGCGACCGCGTCTGTGGCATTTGCGGAACTGCGATCACCTCCGCGGGGTCCGGCCTGGTTCCTCCGCTGACTGAGCGCGTGGATCCGTCGGCACCGACGGCCGCGAACGCGACGACCGACGCCTCACCGTGGTCGGTCGTCGGAGCTCGCCTGCAGGACGCGACCGCTGGCGAATACGAGATCTTCACCGAGCTTGGACGAGGCGGGATGGCCGCCGTGTATCTCGCTCGCGATCTCGCGCTCAATCGGCGTGTCGCCATCAAGGTAATGGCGCCTGGACTGCTGCTCGGTCCGGGCATGATGGAGCGCTTCAAGCAGGAAGCCATCACCGTCGCGAGTCTGCAGCACGTCCACATCGTTGCCATTTACGGCGTCCGTCAGATCGGCGATCTGCATTTCTTCGTCATGCAGTTCGTGCCCGGCCGGACGCTGGAAGGCGTGCTGCGCGACGTCGGCGCGCTTCCTATCCGGGTGGTACGCGCGTGGCTGTTCCAGATCGGCTCAGCGCTCGGGTATGCGCATCGTCGCGGTGTGATTCATCGCGACATCAAGCCCGGCAACATTCTCCTGAACGCCGACGGCGAAGCGATCGTCACTGACTTCGGCATTGCCAAGGTCGCCGAGAGCCCGAATCAAACGCAGACGGGCACCGTCGTCGGTACGCCCGTCTACATGAGTCCCGAGCAGTGCTACGCGCGCGAGCTGACGGGCGCCAGCGATCAATACTCGCTCGGCGTGGTTGCGTACGAGATGCTGGTGGGTCGCCCGCCGTTCTCGGGCTCGAGCTTCGCGCTGATGCGGTCGCACACCGACACGCCGCCACCACCGCTGCACGACGTGCGTCCGGATGTCCCGCCGGCCATGGAAGCGGCAGTGATGCGGATGCTGGCGAAAACAGCCGAAGAACGCTTCCCAAGCCTCGCCGACGCGCTCGTATCGTTAGGCGCTGGCCCGCTCTCGCCGGACGATCCGTTGCACGCCGAGCTCCAGAAGCTGGCAGCGGCAGCCGAGCGCCTCGATCAGCTCGGAGACATCGCGCGGACCCCCGCGAGTCCGGTGCCGAAGACGCGGGAGCGGCCGAAGCAAACGCCACATGTCTCGCCGGCGCTGGCTTCGCTCCCGAGGGTAGCGGACCGGCCAGCCGAGCTGCCCGCGACACTCGTGCACGCGCCCGCACAACCGGCAACGCCGCCAGCGGCTCCGCCCGCTCCGCCGGCGCCAGGGGCGAAGCGTCCGGTCTTGCGCTGGGCGGTGCCGGTTCTGCTTGCGCTTGCGATCGCGGGATACATTGTGATGAAGCCAACCGTCCGGACGGCGCCGCCACCAGCTTCGCCCGCTCCGGCGCAGGACACCGTCACACCACCGTCCCCGCCGCCTAACGCCTCGGCCACCGTACCGGTTGACTCCGCGCCACCGGCGTCAGCCTCACCCGCACCCGTTACGAACGCGAGCCCATCACCGCGGGTGGACCCGCCGGCGACCCGGACGCCGCAGCCACCGGCCACCAGGCCGCGTCAGGGAACGAGCCAGCGCCCTGATTCCGCCGTGGCGGCGAGACCAGCGCCGCCCGTGCCAACGCTGCAGGTGCCCCCCAAGCCTAACGTGGTGACGACCGCGGATACCGCAGTCGCCCGCCCCGCTACGCGTCTCGATGCGCCGGCCGTGACGCCGCCGGCGAATCCGCCACCGAAGAGCGAAGCCGAGCTCCGTTCAGAGGTGCAGAGCGTGCTGGCCGTGTACGTGCGCGCGATTCAGGAACGCGACACGTCGCTCATCCGCCGCGTGTTTCCTAACGCGGGCAGTGAGCTCATGACCCGGTGGCAGACCACGTTCGACGACGCCCGCGGCCCCATTGCGATGAATACCGGCGCGGTCGATATCCTCGACACCCCGAAAGACGTGGCTGGGTCGCAGGTCCAGGTGCGGGCACGCTACTCAGCGCGGTTCTCGTCGAAGGCTGCCAGGTCGGATCAGTCGTTCCCCGTCAGCTTCGTCGCGGTCGTACAGCGCGACGTCGGGGGCTGGCACATCGCTGGCATCCACTAGGATCCGTCAGAAGCCGTACTCGAGGCCCAACGTCCAGAGCGTGCTCGCCCTCAACCCGCCGCGGTTGAGGGGAAGCAGCGCATTCGCGATGAACGTCATGCCTTTTTTCGTCGACAGCTTCGCCCCGATCGATGCGTTCAGTAGATCATCCCGCCGATCGGGAATGTTGCTCGGATAAATCGTCCGGGTGAACGGGATCGTGATCTGCGTCGGGGACGGCAGCGAGAACTTCTGCTCCCCGAGCTGCCATTCGGAGATGACGTCGAACGCGAACGTCGCCCACGGGACCAGCAGCTGATCGAATCCCGCCGTTGCGAGAATTGCGTCCTGCTGGTCGTCACTCGTGCGAATCGCGTACCCTGCATTCGCGTGTGGCGCGAACTCGCCAAAACGCCCCGACACGATTCCCAGAATACGCGCCGATGTGCTGCCGGATCCGAGGAAATCATCTTCGTTCCCGGTCGGCAGACGCACGTCACCGAGGAGCGCGAACCCGGTGTTGGACTTTGACCCGCCCGGCGAAAGATTCACCTTCGCTCGCAACGCGACGTCGCCGATGCCTGACGCGGATCCGTTGACGTCGGCCGTCGCCGAGAGAATTGGAGCGGTGGCCGTGCCGCCAAAGTAGTGCGCGGGGTTTGGCCCGAACGGTACGATCTGGCCGAAGCTGTGACCGTCGATGGAGTTCGACACATACGGCACCGCGACGCTGAAATCGATCCGGTCGGTCACGCCGTACGTCGCGAACGCGATCGTGGCGAGCACGTTTACGTCGAGCGACGTGCGGACCGTGATGAATTCGTTCTCCAGGATCGGGTCGCCCAGGCCAGCCGGCGGCGTGTCCTGGTGCGTGAAGTTGAAGTCGAGTGAGTTGAGCGGAATCCCGCGCAGCGTGTTGAAACGAATCGAGCTCACGTTCGCGCCGATCAGCATCCTTCTCCGGCCGAGCGTCTGTGCGCGCTCGGCGAAGATCGGGCCGCTCGACACGTTGTTCCGAATAGGAGCGCCCCCCTCGAACGAGTAAGTGACACCACTCGTCGTCGCGCTGATCGGGATATTGCTCACGTTTGCGCCGATCGCGCTGCCGAGGAAATTGATGATCGCGGCGTTCCCCGCCTCTGCGGACGGAATGAAGTGGCGGCCGTGTGCGCTGCCGGCGAGGACCAGCGCCGGGAGACACAACGGCTCTCCGCAATCACCGAACGAGAACAGTCCATCCTCCAGCTTTTTTCGGAGCCCCTGTGCGTGGGCGTTTGCCGCGGTTACCGTGACCAACGCTAGAAGAGCGATGCTTCTGCGCATATGGCTATCCGAAGTGAGCAGAGATGATTAGCGCGTGAAGGCGCGCGCGGCTCTTGGTACCGCGGCGCCGGACGCAATTCTAGACCCGACTGAACCCGGCCGCTAGCGCTCGCGACGTCTCGGCGCTCGCTTGCGGGCAAGTGGGGTCTCTTGCACTTTGCGAACGCACCGGGCACTCTCCGGGCACTCTCGCCTCCGTCCGATCACATTCGCCGAAGCCTCGCGGCGCCTTCTCCTGCCACCTCTCGTTTCTTCGACGGTCCCGCCTACACACTGCGCGCGGTGTGGTCAGCGAGTATCACCCGGCGACCGATTCTGCGGCAGCTGCGGCCATAGCGTCGCGCCATCGGACGGCATTGCGACCGGCGCCGCCGTTCCGGCGGGCGACATGACCTGGGCGTCCGTCGTGGACCACCTCAGGGATGCGCTGGCCGGCGAGTTCGACGTCGAAGGAGAGCTCGGACGAGGCGGCATGGCCGCCGTCTTTCGCGCACGCGAGCTGGCGCTCAACCGGCGCGTCGCGATCAAAGTCATGTCGCCCGGGCTGCTGCTCGGCGACGGGATGGTGGAGCGCTTTCGTCAGGAGGCAATCACCATCGCCAACCTGCAGCACGCGAATATCGTTGGCGTGCACAGCGTGCGAACGCTCGGTGACCTTCAGCTGTTCGTGATGCAGTATGTGCCGGGCCGATCGCTCGATCGCGTCATTCGCGAACAAGGGCCACTATCGCTTGCCGCCACCGGTGCGGTCTTATACCACGTCGGTTCGGCGCTCGACTACGCGCATCGTCGCGGCGTCGTACACCGCGACGTGAAGCCAGGGAACATTCTCCTGGATGCCGACGGCGACCCAATCGTGACCGACTTCGGGATCGCGAAAATAGCCGAGGCGCCCGGGTACACGCTCGTCGGCACCGTGCTCGGCACGCCGACGTACATGAGCCCTGAGCAATGTATGGCCATGGACGTCGGCCCGCCCAGCGACCAGTACGCGCTCGGAATCGTCGCCTACCAACTGCTTGCCGGCCATGCGCCGTTCACCGGTGAGCCAATGGCTGTCATGCGTGCGCACACCAGCGAGCTTCCGCCTTCGCTTCGCACCGTACGCCCCGACGTCCCGGAACACGTCGATCGCGCGATCATGCGCATGCTGGCCAAGAAACCCGAGGATCGGTTTCCCGATCTGGCGGCCGCCGCAGAAGCGTGCGCCGCACAACCGCTCGGCTCGCTCGGTCCGGTGCGCGCGGAAATGTCGGCGTTGGCGGCGGCAGCCGGTGCCGAGGGCAGACTCGCGGAAATCGTTAGGCATCGACCGGGTGCTGCGCCCGGCAACGAGATATCGTCATCGCCTTCCCGTACGCCCGTCGCCCACACGCCTGACAAGCCGGCGCGCGGTGTGATAGGGTCCATTGACATCGGGCAGCCATCAGACGCCATCGAGGTTGGCGACTGCATTGTCCTGCGAGCGACGCCGCGGACAGAAACCGGTGCCGCGATGGAGGCAACGCGCCTCACGTGGGAGTCATCGCGCACCGACGTCGCCGTCGTCGATGCAGCCGGCGTCGTCACCGCGAAGGCCGTGGGCGCCGCCACGATCACGGCATCGGCTGGTCCGGTGCGGAGTAAGGTGGACGTCGTCATCGTCGCTGCTGAAGTCGCGACGATCGATCTCGATGCGCCTGCCGAAGTGCGCGCGGGAACCAGGACGCCACTGACTGCGCGCGCACTCGATCGACACGGCCGACCGATGGGCACCGCGGTGCGATGGGTCTCGCGCAATCCAACCGTCGCCTCGGTGACCGACGACGGGACCCTTTCTGCCAAGCGTCGCGGCGTTGCCGTGGTGGTCGCGGAATCAGGCGGCTTGGCACGGGCGGCAACCATCACGGTCATGCCGCCGCCGGTGGTAGCAGTCGCGATCGACGGCGCTGCGCCCGCGATCGTGGTCGGGACGGTGACGACCCTCCGGGCGATCGCCAGGACGGCGGTACGCGTCGACAGCGTCGATCAGGAGCGGACGTTCGAATGGAGGTCGAGCGACCCGTCGATCGCCGCCGTCACCGCTGGTGGTACCGTCACCGCGCGCAAGCCCGGACGCGCCATCATCAGCGCGACGTGCGAGGGAGTTCGCGGACAGGTCGAAGTCACCGTGGTGACGGTGCGCGCTCACTCCGTGATCGTCGCCTCGCCACAGCTCCCCCTTCGCATCGGTGGGCACGCAACGCTCTCGGCAACGGTGTACGACGCGAGCGGCAATGTGCTCGAGCGTCCGGTGACCTGGCGATCGAGCAATGCCCAGGTCGTATCGGTAGATCAGGACGGTCGAGTCGTCGCAGGGGGCGAAGGGTGGGCCATCGTCACGGCCGGAGCCGACGGCGTCGAATCCCCCGTCGAGATCGTCGTTAGGCAGGCCGTCGTTCCGACTTCCGCGGTCGGGCGACGTGAGTCTCGCAGCCTTGCGCTGCGCTGGTGGGTGTTCCTCGCCGTCATCGCCGCGACAGTGGCGGCCGGATGGCGGTTCCTGCTTCGCTAGAGCGCCCTACCCTTTCTTCGGCACCGCAGCCCGTACCTCGATTCGGTGCACGAGCACTCGCGGCGGCGTATCGATCGCGTGAAAGACCGCGTCGGCGACATCGTCTGCCGTAAGCATCCAGCTCGTGTCCCGCTCGCGTCGTGAAAAGCTGGTCGCGACGGAGCCGGGGTTCACGACACTCACCTTCACGCCCTTGTCGCGCACCTCGAGCATCAGGGACTCGCTGAAGCCCATCACGGCGTGTTTCGTCGCCGCATAGCAACTGCCACCGACGAACGCGCTCCTGCCCGCAATCGAGCCGACCATCACGATGTGACCGCGCCCGCGGTCCACCATGCCGGGCAACACCGCGCGCGTTACGTGAAATAGCGCGTTGACGTTCACGTCGACCATCGTGTGCCACTCATCGCTCGAGAGCTCGAGGAGCGGCTTCATGTAGCCAACGCCCGCGTTGTTTACGAGCACGTCGGCGCGGACGCCCTCGAGCGCCCGAGCGACCGCCGTCGAATCCGTGACGTCGAGCTCGATAGCGTCGCACGACCCACCGCCGGACCGAATGTCGCTCGCGAGCGTCTCGAGCTCGGATCGGGAGCGCGCGACCGCGACCACGTGGTGCGTCGCCGCTAACCGGAGCGCAACGGCGCGCCCAATGCCTCGGGACGCGCCGGTGACGACTGCCGTACTTCTCTCAGCTATCGTTGCCACATCACCGCGAATCAGGGGACGACGTTCACGGAAATATGGGCGATCACGTTGCCGATAGTGGCAAGGACCTGCGTTTCGCCGACTGAGAGACCCGTGACCACACCGGTGGTGTCCGATTTCGCGACGGACGCCACGCTGGTGTTGGCCGTGGTCCACGTGATCGCGCTATAGCTCGGCAGGCGCGTTCCGTTCTCGTCCCTCACGGTCGCGAAAATCTTTCCGGCCTGTCCGACGCTCACGGTGAGCGAATTGGGGTCGAGTGTAATAGTCGTCGGGCCCTTCTTTGGCTCGGTGCTGCCGCCTTCCTTGCAACCCGCGAGAACAACGAGGATGGACGCGGCGATAGGCGCGAGAGTGCGACGTGAAAGCATGCGCGAATAGCCAGAGCGGCGATTGCGTGTCATCGGAGATTCCGGGGGTTGAGTTTCCTGGTGGACGCACGGGACCGGTGCAGGCGTCGCACCGACCTCAGGCACAGCCACTCCACTAACAACAAGCGTGCCCATCCGCGCGGGCCGCTTCTCAACACTCTAAACGCGGCTCCAAGGCCCGTCGTCACCACGTAACGCCCATTCCTGGGGCGTTTGTCGGCTTTAGCTCACGTTTGAGGAGCGGGTGGCGCGCCGCGGCCCGCCGGCAGATGTGGGTCGGATGCCACACTGCTGTGGCTAACGAGCGACCCGGTGGACGGCGCCGAAAATCAGCCGTGTCCCGAAGTCCAGCGAGGCAAGCGGGATCCGTTCGTCATTCCCGTGCATTCGGTCCTCGTCTTCCTGGTCCATCGGGAACGGGAGCAGGCCGTACGCCTGCATACCAAGTTGCCGGAGCCGCGCGCTGTCGGTCGCACCCGTGCTCATGTACGGCACCGTCACCATCTCCGGGGCGAGCTCCTTCACTGTTGCCGCAATCGCCGCGAACATCGGCGATGAGAAGTCGGACGCCGGAGCATCCTCGCCACGCCGGCTGACTGTCACCTCGACGCGGGAGTCGTCGATCACCCGCCGAAGACGCGAGACCACCGCGTCGATCGACTCGCCGGGAAGCGTCCGGATATTCAGCAACGCCGTCGCTTCGGTGGGGATCACGTTCGATCGGATTCCCCCACTTATCACCGTAGCCGAGATCCCGGTGCGCAACACCGCGTTGAAGACTGGTGTCGTCGCCAGCACCCGCGCGCCCCGCAGCACGCGACGCCTGTCTCGAGACGCGACATCATTCATCGCGCGGCGCTCCGTCATGTCAGGCCAGACCTTCGCGAGCTGACCAAAAAATTCGCGCGTCGTCGGCGTCAACCGAACTGGCTCTTGATAACCGCCAATCGCCGCCAACGCTCGGCCCAATCGGAACACGGCATTGCCGGCCAGTGGAATGGCCGCGTGTCCACCCGGTCCGTGCGCGGTCACGGTCACGTCATAGAGCACTTTCTCCGTGTTCTGGACCGCGACGTACAGTGGCTCGCCGCGGACGATTCGGGTCCGTCCTCCCTCGTTGAGAACGAATTCGGCATCGATCAGCTCGCGATGGTTGTCGACGAGCCAGCCCATCCCGAATTCGCCGCCGGCCTCCTCGTCCGAGTTCGCAATGACGATGACGTCGCGGGTGAGCGTGTCGCCGACATCGATCACATGTCGCTTGAGCAGCAGCATCGTCTCGAGGTTCGCTGCAAGCATCCCTTTGTCGTCGATCGCGCCGCGCCCGTAGAGGTAGCCGCCAACCGTCTCGCCGCCGAAAGGGTCGACTGTCCAGTTCGCACGTTCGACTCCCACGACGTCCATGTGCGCCATGAGGATCACCGGCCGGCACGTCCCATCGCCAGCAAGTCTCGCCACGAGTGCGGCTCGCCCAGGCGCCGGCTCGAACAGGTGTGTCTCGATCCGCTCCGCCTTGAGGACGCCGTCCAGATATTGCGCCACGGCGAGCTCGTTTCCCGGCGGATTCACCGTGTCGATCCGGATCATGCGCTGTAGATGCTCGATGGTCTCACGAGCAACCGCAGCCCAATCGATCGCCTGCACATGGGAGGACTTGAGGGTGGCAGTCACGTTCGTGCAGGAAGAAGCCGTGAAAGAACGCGCAGAGCGAAACACTGTCGCGCCGGCGCGTCGTAGGAGCATGAAAGATTCGCACCTGAGGCGCTGTGTTTCAAACCGCCTCCCCAGCGCTGGCTGTCACGCGGCACGGCAAGCAAATTGGCGGTGGCGCTACCATACAACCTCGAGACCTGCCAACGATGCGCAACCGACGCACGATGACGTTGTCTGCCCTGTTCCTCTTCGCGTTCGCTCTCCAGTCGACTGCGGTCGCGCAGTCCGGGCGATCGACCCGCGGACCGGTCGCACATGCCGCTGATTCCATCGCGGACGCGATCATCAAGCGCGGCCGCGTTGCCGCGCTCTCCATCGCTGTCATTCGAGGACGCGACACGCTGGTGATGAAGGGCTACGGCATGGCCGACATCGAGAACGAGGTGCCGGCCACGCCGCTGACGGTCTACCGCATCGGGTCCGTGACCAAGCAGTTCACGTCGGTGGCCATCATGCAGCTCGTCGAGCAAGGCAAGCTGTCGCTCGACGATGACGTCACGAAGTACGTGCCGAATGCGCCAACCCACGGGCGTCACGTCCTCGTGAGGCACCTGCTGAACCACACCTCCGGCATTCCGAGCTATACCGACGTCGGTCCGGAGTTCGGTCGCGTCATGCGTCTCGACCTCGCGAAGGATTCGTTGATCGCGAGTGTGAAGGACGACTCGCTGCAGTTCGAGCCGGGGTCGCACTTCTACTACAACAACACGGGCTACTTCCTGCTCGGAATGATCATCGAGCGCGTGACCGGCAAGCCGTACGGCGAGTACCTGCACGACGTGCTGTTTGCGCCTAACGGGCTGACGTCGACGGTGTACTGCAGCGTCATGCCACTCATCAAGCATCGCGCCCAGGGGTACGAAGGCCGGCCGACCGGCCTCGTCAACGCCCCGTACATCAGCATGGACCTGCCGTACGCGGCCGGATCGCTCTGCTCGACCGTCGGGGATCTCGCCGCGTGGACGCGGCTGCTGCACAGCGGCAAGCTCGTGAAGCAGTCGTCGTTGGCCGCGATGACTACACCGGCGAAGCTGACGAGCGGGCGGCCAATGCAGTACGGATTCGGACTCTTCATGGACACCGTCGGCACGCATCGCCGGATCCATCATGGCGGCGGCATCAACGGGTTCATCTCTGAGCTGGCATACTACCCCGATGATTCTCTCACCGTCGTCGTATTGTCCAACACAGCTCCTGCGCCCTCGGACGAGGTTGCCGAGAATCTCGCGCGCGTCGCCTTTGGAATGCCGTTGCTTCCGGATCGGCCCCCAGCACCGGCGGATCTGCCGATCGCAGCGGACGAGATCACGCGGGTGTCGGGGAACTACAAGGTCACCTGGCCGGACGGATCGAAGCGGAACGCACGCATCTACGCCAATGGCCAGCAGCTGATGCTGCAGATCGAGAACCAACCCGCGATCCGGATGATGAAACAGTCCGCGCCTAACACGTTTGCGGCGATGGGCCAGCCAGGCCGTATCGTGGTGGACGTGATCGAGGGGAAGGTCGTCGGCTTCGTGCTCGACCGCGGTGCGCGGCCGCTAGAGGCAGTGCGAGCCCCGTAAGATCAACTACGCAGCCAACCCGGCCTCGATCGCCTTCACGACCGGATCGAACGACAGCGCGGGCGCCCCCACGCGTTCCGCCAACTCGGACGCGAGCTCGCGCTGTCCTTCCGCGAACAGCTCACGCACCATCCACGGGCCGGCGCGCGGATTCCGGTACCAGTCCTCATCGAACCGCGCCGTAAGCATCTCGCGCAACACCGCCTGCAGTTGCCACGCACGGAGATAGCGGGCCGAGTAGAATCCCGGGTCCACGTCGACGAACGCGTCGGCCGTGCGATAACGGAACGTCGTAGCCGAGCTCAGAATGTCCACGTACGCGTCCGGGAGCGACGACCACGGCGTATCACCGCCATAGAGCTTCAACTCGTACACGAGCTTCGCGGCGTAGCGCCGAAGGAACTGGAGCTCCTCGAACGCCGCCGCCCGGCGGTACTCGCCCACGCGCGTCCTGCCTAACGCCGAGTAGCGGGCCAACCAGCCGGCGTCGTGCAACAGATGATCGAATAGCATCGCGTAGCCCTCGGTGATCGAGTTGTCACCGAGCCACCGGTATTCGAACGGCAGATCATCTCGCATGTTGCCGAAGTGCAGCGCATGCCCGAGCTCGTGCAGCAGCGTGCGGTAGTCGGTGGCACCACCGTGTGGAAGCAGGACGAGGTAGACCTCACGCGGAATCCGCACCGGCGCGCAGAATGCCCTCGACCGCTTGCCTGCCCTCGGCCCGAGGTCGTAGATGATGCGGCCGTCGGCCACCGGGCTCGTACCCATTTCGGTGACCTGGCGACGAACCGCGGGCTCCATGTCCGCAGCCGGGAAGTACGGGTCGAATCGCGTCGCCCGCATGAGCGCGAGCGCGTCGGCGCGGGTGGCTTCGCCGGGCCGGAGCCCCAAGTGCTTCCGCACGGCCTCGCCGTGAACCTCGGCCCACATCGACTCCGTTTCGCGCAGGAATCGTTCGCATTCCGCCGCGAGCGCGCCGAGGTCGATCCCGGACAACGCCTCGGACGCAGCCACGTAGTCCGGGGCGATCTCGAGCGCCTCGACGAGGTCGCGTTCTCGCTGGAGGCGCTCGGCGCGCATGGGCGCCAGCTCGCGTTCGACGAGCGATGCGCGGGCATCGTCGAGCGCGAGTCGCTGATCGCGATTTGGCTCGGTCGCCATCTCCACTGGAGCGCGCTGGTAGGGCACCTCGCGTCCATCCGGCAGGCGGATCACCGCGTTCGCCTCCCACGCGATCAGCCGTTCGTCGAGCTCGGCGAGCTCACGCGACGCCTGGGATGTCACCTGCCAGTCCAGCAGCGCCCGCGCAGAACGCCATTCCTCGCTGCCGGCTGTCGCGGTGCGAAACGCGTCGCGCGTGAGCTCGAGCGCACCCGGTCCGAGCACTCGAGCAAACCGGTCGTAGATCGGACGCAGCTCCGCGTTAGGCTTCTGGCCGGAGATGGCCAGGTACTGCTCGCGCGACAACGCCTCCATGAACGCCTCGCCGCCCTGGCGAAGCACCGCGAGCGTGAGATCGGCCATGTCGGAGGTGCCCGCTACTCGTTCGGAGCGACGCGCTCGGCGATGTAGCCGCGGAGCTGGTCGGCCGCCACCCGGACCTGCTGTAGGGTATCGCGATCACGGACCGTCACGGTGCTGTCCTGCGTGGACTGTCCGTCGATCGTGATCCCGAACGGAGTTCCTACCTCATCCTGTCGACGATAGCGCCGCCCGATCGCACCGCCATCGTCATAGAAGATCGGGAAGCAACGGCGCAAGTCGTTCGCGACCTTCTCAGCCATCTCGGGCATGCCGTCCTTCTTCACGAGCGGAAATACACCCGCCTTGATCGGCGCGATCGATGGCGCAAGGCCGAGCACCGTCCGGCCTTCCGTCTCGCCGGGCACCTCTTCCTCGCGGTAGGCATTCACCAGCAACGCGAGCGTGGTGCGGTCCGCTCCCACGGATGTCTCGATCACGTACGGGATGTACCGGCGATTCTTCGGCTGGTCGAAGTACTCGAGCTTCTTGCCGGAATACTCCTGGTGGCGGCCGAGGTCGAAGTCCGAGCGGTTGTGAATGCCCTCGATCTCCTGGTAGCCTAACGATCCGCCGAAGTCGAACTCGATGTCGGCCGCGGCACGCGCGTAATGGGCCAGCTGCTCGTGCGGCTTGTAGCGCAGACGGTCCGGCGCGAGCCCGAGCGACCGGTGCCACTCCATGCGCTGGGCCTTCCAGTACTCGAAGTGCTCCTCGTCAGTGCCCGGCTCGACGAAGAACTGCATCTCCATCTGCTCGAACTCCCGCGTCCGGAAAATGAAGTTTCCGGGCGTGATCTCGTTGCGGAACGCCTTGCCGATCTGCGCGATCCCGAACGGGATCTTCTGTCGCGTCGACTGCTGGACGTTGAGGAAGTTCACGAAGATGCCCTGCGCCGTTTCGGGACGCAGGTACACGATGGCCGCGCTCTCCTCCACCGGCCCCATGAACGTCTTGAACATGAGGTTGAAGAGTCGTGGCTCGCTCAGCGTGCCCTTCGACCCACACACCGGGCACTGTGCGTCAGGCGTGCCCGGCGTTCCCTTGATCGATGGGTCATCGGCGCGAAACCGGCGCTTGCAGTTGCGACAGTCGATCAACGGGTCGGTGAACCCCGCAACGTGGCCGCTGGCCTCCCACACGCGCGGATGCATGAGGATCGCCGCATCGAGCCCCTCGATGTCATCGCGCGCGCGGACCATCGCATGCCACCACCGATCCTTCACGTTCTTCTTGAGCTCGACGCCGAGTGGCCCGTAGTCCCACACCGACCCCGTGCCCCCGTAAATCTCGGAGGACTGGAAGATGAATCCGCGTCGCTTTGCGAGCGACACGAGCTTCTCCATGACGTCGGGATGTGCGGATACGCTAGCCATGACCGGGCCTTAAGTGGGCGCGAGGTTGGTTGGGCGAGGGCGAACCCGAAATGTAATCGGCTACGAATCCAGATCCCGGCTGATCTTGGCAGCCGGTGGTGCCGGCTTCCCGAGCAGCTTGGCCACGATCTGGTCGCCGTGAAAGCGACCGTTCTCGATGAACACCTTGTTGGCATCGTAGCCGGCATTCACGACGCCGGCGATGAAGACGCCAGGCACGTCAGTCTCGAGCGTCGTGGGATCATGCCGAGGAATCCCCGTGGCGGAATCGATGGTCACACCAACCTGGCGAAGCAGATCGACATTCGGTGCGAACCCGGTCATCAGGAACACGTGATCCGCCGGAATTGCGGAGATGCTGCCATCGGCGGAGCGGAGCGTCACCTTCTCCGGCCCGATCTCGACCACGCGGTTGTTCCAGATTGCGCCGATGCTTCCCTCGGCCACGCGATTCGTAAAATCCGGAAGCACCCACGGCTTGATCTTCTTGTCGAAGGTCGAGCCGAAATGAACGAGCGTCACGCGTGCGCCCGCGCGCCAGAGGTCGAGCGCCGCTTCCGCCGCGGAGTTGCCGCCGCCGACGACCACGGCATTCTGCTGGAACGCGTAGTGACCTTCGCGGTAGGCATGCGTGACGTGAGGCAGATGTTCCCCGGGTACGCCTAACCGGTTTGGCGATCCCCAGTAGCCGGTTGCGACGATGACCGCTCGCGCGTTCGTGGCGTGCTCCACGCCGCGCCGGTTCGTGCGCACCACGAACGCCCCATCGAACCCGTCGATGCGCATGACGGGCTCGTACTGCCGCACGGGAATCTCGAAGTACCGGACGACGGTGCGGTAGTACGCGAGCGCATCGCGCCGGGACGGCTTCTCGCCCGCGGTGACGAACGGCAGCCCGCCTAACGACAACTTCTCGGCCGTCGAGAAGAAGGTCGCGTACGTCGGGTAGTGGGTGATCGAGCTCACGACACACTCGGCGTCGAACACGAGCGCGTCGAGCCCGGCACGCCGCGCGGAGATGGCAGCCGCGAGCCCGCACGGGCCGGCCCCGATTATGAGGACGTCGATCACGATTCCTTATTCGCTAATCCTGACTACTCGAGGCCAATGATCTGGTCGCGCCTCGTCCCAACGCTGACGTACACGATCGGCGCCGCAACCAGCTCGCGAATACGGTCCAGGTATCGACGCGCCTTGGCCGGCAACGCCTCGAGCGTGCGAGCGTCGCTCGTCGATTGCTGCCACCCCTCGAACCATTCGTACAGCGGCTCGATGTGCTCCAGCGCGGTGACATCGCCAGGGAACTCACGATACTCCTCGTCGCCCACTCGGTAGCCGGTGCATATCGCGATCCGATCGAGGGTGTCGAGGACATCCAGCTTCGTCACGGCGAGGCCGGTCAGTCCGTTCACTCGCGTTGCATAACGAACGACCACGGCATCGAACCAGCCACACCGCCGAGGCCTGCCGGTGACGGCGCCGAACTCGTTGCCGAGCTCGCGGATCCGTTCGCCCAGAGCCCCGGGAATCTCAGTCGGCAGTGGGCCGTGGCCCACGCGCGTCGTGTACGCCTTCACGACGCCAAGCACCGCGTCGATCGCCGTTGGCGCGATGCCAGCACCGATCGCGGCGCCACCGGACGTCGTGTTGCTCGACGTCACGAATGGGTAAGTCCCGTGATCGATGTCGAGCAGCGAGCCCTGCGCACCTTCCAGCAGCACTGCCGCTCCAGACTCGATCGCCTGGTGCACGCAAAGTCCCACGTCCTGCGACAGCGAGAGCAGTCGTGGCGTGAGGCGCTCGATCAGCTGCAGCGTTGCTTCAGCATCGGCCCTGCGTTCCGTGAAACGCGCAAGCTGCCCGTTGGCGTGCTCGACGCCGCGCTCCACGAGCTGGCGTACGCGTGCCGGATGGCGCAGGTCGAGGACGCGAACGCCTCGGCGTGCGATCTTGTCCTCGTACGCGGGACCGATTCCGCGACCCGTCGTCCCAATCTCCTTGCTGGCGGAGCTTTCGCCGTCGAGCAGCTTGTGATACGGCAGCACGAGGTGAGCGCGGTCGCTGATGTAGAGTCGCCCTTCGACGTCGATGCCGTCGGCAACGAGCCGGTCGACCTCGGAGAACAGCGTGTCCGGATCGAGCACGACACCATTGCCCACGGCGCATCTCACGCCCGGGTGCAGGATGCCGCTCGGGATCTGGCGCAGCACGAACTTCGCGTCGCCGATATGCACGGTGTGGCCGGCGTTCGCGCCGCCCTGATATCGCACGACCCAGTCGGCGCGCTCGGCGAGCACATCGACGAGCTTTCCCTTTCCTTCGTCCCCCCATTGGGCGCCGACGACGACGAGCGTGCGCGTTTTGTTATCGAACATGGTGCTCCGTCAGGAGGTCACTGGCCGGCACAAAAAAACGCCCCGGCTCGGCGGGGCGTTGATTGAATCTACTTTCAGGATTCAGCGCGTCAACCGACACGAACTCACATCGCCGCGGCTGCCACTAACCACGCCGCGATCACCACGCCCATCCCCGTCTTCATCGCTGCCGCGACCACGCGGCCGATCAGCGCACCAGTGGCAACCCGCGTCGCCGTGCCTGCCGTCGACTCACGCCGAGTGTACTCGGCAACGAGCGCGCCGATGAAGGAGCCGACGAAGGCACCGATCACGGAGCCAATGATCGGCACGGGCACACCCACGATCGCTCCGACGATACCACCGATGATCGCACCCCAGCCGGCTCGCCTGGAGCCGCCGTACTTCTTCGTGTAGCGCGCGGACAGCGAGAACTCGAAGATCTCGGCGATGATGGCGAGCACCGCGGTCCCCACAATGGTCACCCAGCCGATGGGATCTTTGCCGACGAGCGCGTCGTAGCCGATCGCCGCGCCCACCATGATCCACGTCCCGGGAAGTCCGAGCGGAATCAGGAACAGCGACACCAACAGCACGATGGCGAAGAGGAGGATTTCCATAGTGGGACTCAGGTTCTCGTCACGAGCAGATTGGCGATCACATGGGCAACCTCAGCCATACCTGTTCCCGTAAGAAGGCCCGCGTGATCGCGTGGCGTGTGGATCCGCGCCAACGTACGCGCCCCGCCCCTGCTCAGTGTCACCACGCTCCACCC
>Ga0207707_10000582_pt1 | contig 37091 bp, 34 predicted proteins | sample KBSC83BmetaG_FD_184336 | JGI IMG/M metagenome (GOLD analysis project Ga0207707, IMG submission 184336) | Corn rhizosphere microbial communities from Kellogg Biological Station, Michigan, USA - KBS C8-3B metaG (SPAdes) (version 2) | ecosystem: Host-associated > Plants > Roots > Rhizosphere ... | reverse complement strand
GCAGATCGAGAAATATTTCGAGACCGTGCGCGACCTGCGCGACCGCGGCTTTGCGGTGGCCACCATCGACTGGCGCGGGCAGGGCCATTCCTCGCGCCGGCTGCGCGACCCGCGCAAAGGCTATGTCCGCGACTTCGCCGACTATGAGGTCGACGTCGAGGCCTTCGTTCAGCAGGTGGTGCTGCCGGATTGTCCGCCGCCGCATTTCGCGCTGGCGCATTCGATGGGCGGCGCCGTGATGTTGAGGCTCGCTTATGCCGGCAAGCGATGGTTCGACCGCATGGTGCTGTCGGCGCCGATGATCGACCTGCCCGGGCGCGCCACCTCGCTGCCGGTGCGGCTCCTGCTGCGCGCGATGCGCTTTGCGGGGCAGGGCGGCCGCTACGTTCCGGGTGGCGACGACACGCTCACCGGCACGCGCTCCTTCATCAACAATCCCCTGACCAGCGATCCCGTGCGCTACGCCCGCAATGCCGCGATACTGGAAGAAGACCCGACGCTCGGCGTGGCTTCGCCGACGGTGGCCTGGGCCGATACGTCGTTCCGCGCCATGAACACGTTTCGCAAGATGTATTATCCCTCGCAGATCCGCCAGCCGATCCTGATGCTGGCAGCCTCCAACGACGAGGTGGTCTCGACCTCGGCGATCGAGGAGTTCGCCTATCATTTGCGCGCCGGCTCGCATCTCGTCATCGCCGGCTCCAAGCACGAGATCCTGCAGGAGCAGGACCGCTACCGCGCGCAATTCTGGGCCGCGTTCGACGCCTTCGTGCCGGGCACGCCGCTGTTCGGCTGAATACCTACGAGTCCGCGGCGCGTTTGGCGACCAGGGCGATGGTGCCGTAGGGTACGCCTGCTTTCACAAGCCCCTCGCGATAATGGGCGAGGTCATCCGGATTCCTCCAGCGGAAATTCCGCAGATGCCGCTCGACGGTGAAGTCCGGATATTGGCCGAGCAGGATATCACGGGCTTTTGCGGCCTCCTCGGCGCGTCCCAATCGCGCCAGCGCCGCCGCCCGCAGCGCCAGCACCTGCAAATGATTGGGATTGAGATACAGCGCTTCCCGCGCCCAGGACAGTGCGGCGTCGTACTGCCCGAGGAGATAGTGGCCGAACGCGGTCAATGCCGCCAACTGATAGCGCGGATCGCTGGTGCCGCGCTGGACCGCCGTTGAAAACAGCCCGATCGCCTCGCGATGCTCGCCGACCACGAGATGACAGATGCCCTGGACGCCGCGCGCGCCCATGTCATACGGGTTGAGCTCGACTGCCCGCCTGATCGCTTCCTGCGCCGCGTCGTAGCGCCCCTGCATCACATGCATGTAGGCGAGGATCGAGAAGGCAAAGGACGAGCGCGGGTCGAGCCGGACGCTGCTTTCGGCGAGCTCCATCGCCTCCGCCCACAATTCGCGGCTGCTGTGCATCCACCCATAGTGGACGCCCTGCACCATGATGGTGGCGAGATAGGCGCGTGCGATCGAAAGCTTGGGATCAAGCGCGATGGCCTGCCTGAACAGGCCGATCGAAGCCTCGAAATCCTCCTTGGTCTCCCGGTAATAGTGCGACAGGCCCTTCAGGAAGCGGTCCCACGCCGTCAGATCGGATTGCCGTGCCGACGTCGATGCTTCCGCGCGGAAAATTTCCGGCGCGATCGCCGCCGACAGGCTGGTCGTGAGCTCGTCCTGCAGCACGAACAGGTCGTCGATGTCGCGGTCGTAGCGGCCGGTCCATAGCTGCTCGCCGTTTTCCGGCGCGATCAGTTCGGCGGTGACACGGATTTTCGACCCCGAGCGCCGGACCGAGCCCTGAATCAAATAGGTCGCGTCGATCTCGCGCGCGATCAGGCGGGTGCTCAGGTTCTTGCCCCTGAAGGCGAAGGTCGAACTTCGGCTCAGCACGCGATAGAACGATTGCAGCGACAGCGCGTGGATCAGGTCTTCGGTCAGCCCGTCCGAAAAATATTCATCGGCGCTGCCGGAGAGATTGTCGAACGGCAGCACGCCGACGATGGCCGTCCGATGCGGACCGGCGATTTTGGAACCGTCGGCGGAATCGCGCTCGCTTGCATCGAGCCCGGCCGGCGCCCAGGTCCAGACCTGGATCGGTTCTGCGATATTCTTGAAACGACGCGGCCCCGTATCGGCCAGCGTGGCGCTGAGGCGCTTGCCGACCTCGGTATACGCCTTGTCGGACACCGCGATGCCACCGGGCGCAGCCACCGTTTCCAGCCGGACCGCGATGTTGACGTCATCGCCGAACACCTCGTCCTCGTCGGCCATCACGTCGCCCATGTGGACGCCCATGCGGAAGTGCATGACGCGATCGGCGGGCAAGTGATGGTTTCGCTCGGCCATCACCGTCTGCATCGCCATCGCCGCCTCGATGGCGCCGACGATGCTCGCAAATTCAAGCAGGAAGCCGTCACCGGTATTTTTGACCAGGCGGCCGCCATGATTGAGGATGATGGGGTAGATCGCGCTGCGATGGGCCTTGAAGGAGGCATGCGTCCCCGCCTCGTCGGCGCCCATTAATCGGGCATAACCGGCGATATCGGCGCAAACAATGGCTGCCAGGCGTCTTTCCATCGGCCCCTTGCGCAGAACCGCCTCGCGGACGGCGGTGGTCGATTTGCGATTTGCACAAGAACTTGCGCGAACCCTCCCGTATCTGGCGGAAGAGGCGTCCGGACGCAATAGTCATGCACGGTGGAAGGCATTATGTGGGACATCCAATGCCGCGGAGTTCCACTGCGGCGCTTTGGCGCGGGGACGCTTCCAATGCTCGGCATTCACGATCTCTGGCTCTTCATCATCTCGGGGTTGATCCTCAACGTCACGCCCGGGCCCGACACCGCCTATATCGTGGGGCGCAGTGCGCAATTCGGCTGGCGGGGCGGCGCGGCTGCGGCGCTCGGCATCAGCACCGGTTGTCTCGTCCATGTGTTGGCCTGCGCGATCGGCCTTTCGGCGTTGCTCGCCGCGTCGACCACCGCCTTCACGCTCGTGAAGTGGGCGGGCGCGGCCTATCTCTGCTTCATCGGCATCAGGATGCTCCTGCCGCGGACAAGCGAGCCCGCCAACGCTTCGCCGCAGCAGGATAGCGTCGCATCGCTGTCAAAAGTGTTCTGGCAGGGCGCGCTGACCAACGTGCTCAATCCCAAGGTGGCGCTGTTCTTCCTCGCGTTCCTGCCGCAATTCGTCGACGCCGGGGCGCTGTACAAGGCGCTTGCGTTTCTCGTACTCGGCCTGATCTTCATCTGCAACGGCACGCTGTGGTGCCTGGGCGTTGCCGCGTTTGCGGCAAGGACCGCACGCCATGTCAGGCAATCCGGCCGTGCGATGCGCTGGATCAACCGTGCGCTTGGCGGGATGTTCATCTATCTCGGCGCGCGCATCGCGATCCTGCAGGCCAGATAGGGCGTGCGCTCGCAAGTGCGTTGCGCAGAGCGGGTCACATCTACCGCAGACATGCCGCCCTTAGTGCATCGCAAAAACGAAAATCCTTGAGGTATCCGTTTCTTTTCAGGCTTAATCCGGCATCTACCTTGCAGATTGTGTCGAGTGGGGAGGATTTGGATGAAGCTCTTGCTTGGAATTCTATTTGCGTCGCTTTTCACGTTTGCCGCAAACGCCCAGGACTCGCCGTTTCGGAAGGAACTGAAGCGAGCAGATTTGACGGGTACAAATATGGAGATCATCACCAGCATCTCCGAAATCAAGCCCGGCGACACCTCAACGCTCCATATCCATCACGGAGACGAGTCGTATTACGTCCTGGAAGGTGGCACCGTTGAGCTACCCGACGGAAAGCAAGTACCCATCCCAACCGGCATCGCTGCCGTAAATGTCCGGGATGTTCCTCACGGCGCTTTCAAAGTCGTCGGCGATAAGACAGTGAAACTTCTGACGGTGCACATCGTCGATAAGGGCAAACCGCTCTACGACAAGCCTCCGTCAAAGTAAGATTTTGGCTTGGGGCGCTCACGTAAGCTTGTAGATTGCAGCGCCCGCGAGATAGAGCCCGAGAACGATCATCGCGATCAGGAACCAGCGGCGGAACGCGTCCGCCGGCATCCGCGAGCGCACGGCCTGGCCGATGAACATGCCGGCGAACGAGCAGCCCATAGCGGTTGCGCCCGGCAGCGCGGTCGAGGCGCTGAGCAGGCCCGAGGCGGTGAGGTTGATCGAGAGCGCCAGCGTCGCCACCGTGAAGAACACGCCGAGCGCCTGCACCAGCTCGTCCTTCTCCATGCCGATCGCCTGCAGGAATGGCATCGACGGGATCACCTGCACGCCGGTCGCCGCCGAGATCAGGCCGGTGACGACCCCGACAATGCCGCCGATCCATTTTTCGCTGCCGGGCGCGACCGTGAAGGCGAACTTGCTCAGGCCCATCACCGCGTAAATCACGAGCAGGATGCCGAGCGCGATCGGGATGTAATGCGCATAGGCGCCGGTCAGCGCTCCCCGGTTCAGCCAGATGCCGAGCGCGGTGCCGATCAATAGCGGCCAAAGCCTGCGGAAAATATCGCGCAGATAGGAGCCGACAAAGGTCTGCCAGATATTGGTGATGACCGCGGGCACGATGACGATGGCCAGCGCATGGCTCGGCGCCATGGTCACCGAGAGCAGGCCCATGGAGACCGTCGGCAGGCCAAGCCCGACCACGCCCTTGACGAAGCCCGCGAGCAGGAAAACGCCGGCGATGAAATAGAGCAGGGGTTCGATGTGTACCATGCACCGACATTGACCGATCCGCGCAAACGGCACAATGTGGAGGTTACGGAGCCAGCCTTCGTCCATGGCGAAGGTACGAATCCGCGGACGAACTCATGCGCTTCGACCTGGTCGATCTCAACCTCTTCATCGCGGTAGCGGACAGCCGCAGCATCACGCGCGGCGCCGACCGTGCGCATCTTGCGCTCGCTTCCGCCAGCGCCCGCATCAAGGGCCTGGAGGATGCGCTGGGCGTCGTGCTGTTCAAGCGCGGCCGTCGCGGCGTCGAGCTCACCGCGGCCGGCGAAAGCCTGCTCGACCATGCAAGACTCGTGATCCACAATATCGACAATCTGCGCGGCGACCTCGCGCGCTTTGCCTCGGGGGTGCGCGCCAGCGTGCATCTGCTGGCCAATACGTCGGGCCTTTCCGAGCATCTGCCGCGCGCGCTTGCGGTGTTCCTGCGCGAGCATCCCGACATCAATGTCGATGTCGAGGAGCGCGAGAGCACGGACATCGCAGCCGCCATTGCGACCGGCGCCGCCGATCTCGGTTTTGCCGCCGAGCATGCGCTGCCCGAGAATGTCGATCGCTTCACCTTCAGCGAGGACCGGTTGACGCTGGTCACCGCGCGCAAGGGGCCGCTCGCCGGCCGGCGCCAGGTCGATTTCCAGGAAGCGGCGGCTAGCAATTTCGTCGGGCTCACCAACGCCACCGCGCTGCAGGTGCATATTTCAAAGCACGCGGCGCGGCTCGGCATGCGCCTGCACTTCCGCGCCCGCCTGCGGGATTTCGATGCGATCTGCCAGATGGTCGCCGCCGGTGTCGGCGTCGCCGTGGTGCCGGAGGCAGCGGCCCGCCGCTGTTCGCGCACGATGGGAATCGCGACGGTCAGAATCCGCGACACCTGGGCCAACCGCAAGCTCGTGATCTGCGCCCGCAGCTTCAAGGCCCTGCCGAGGCCGGCCAAGCTGTTGGTGGAGCATTTGCGAGCGGCGGCAGAGTAAGCCGCTACTTGTTCGTTTCGACGCCGGCGTCCTTGATCACCTTTGCCCACTTCTTCGTTTCGGAGACGATGTAGGCGCGAAACTCGTCGGGCGTTTGCGGCACCATGGTCAGGCCCTGATCGCCGAGCTTCTCCTTGACCTGCGGATCGGACATCGCCTCGGTCGTGATGCGATGGAGCTTCGCGATCACCTCCGGCGGCGTCGCCGCCGGCGCGACCATGCCGTACCAGTTCTCGATCAGGAGATCGGGCATCCCGACTTCGGCCGTCGTCGGCACATCGGGTGCCTGCGTTGCGCGTTGTTTCGCGCCGAGCGCGATCGGATACAGATTGCCGGCCTTGATTTGCGGCAGGATCACCGGCAGGTCGAGGAAAGTCATCTGCACCTGCTGGCCGAGCAGGTCGTTGATCGCGGGCGCGGCCCCGCGATAGGGCACGTGGACGATGTCGATCTTCGCCGTCAGCTTGAACAATTCGCCGGCAAGATGCGGCAGGCCGCCGACGCCGGCGGAAGCGAAATTGAGCTTGCCGGGCTGCGCCTTCGCCAGCGCAACCAGTTCTGCCATGTTCCTGGCGGGAACATTGCCCGCGACGACCAGCATTTCCGGCACGGAGGCCACCAGCGTGACCGGCGCCAGATCCTTCTGCGGGTCATAGGCGATCTTTTCCATGGTGGTGCTGATCGCCAGCGAGCTCGCGCTGGTGATGGCAATGGTGTAGCCGTCGGGCGCGGCTTTCGCGACCGCGTCGGTGCCCAGCACGCCGGCCTGGCCGCCACGGTTGTCGATGAGGACCGGCTGCTTGCAAATTTCCGACATGCGCTGGCCGACCACGCGGGCGATGATGTCGTTCGGGCCGCCCGGCGGGAACGGCACGATCAGCCGGATCGGCTTGGATGGAAAGTCCTCGGCCGAGGCGCTTGAGGCCAGCACCAGGCAGAGCGCGAGCAGTAGATTGCGTGGAGTTCTCATCGAACCGTTCCCGTCCCTCTTTTCAGCAACGCCCGTCAGCGCGGCGCCGTCGTTATTGTGTCAATCTTACAGAGGGATGGCGGGCAAACAACGCCGTTTTCTTCAGGAGTGAGGCGATCCGAACGAGGCATGCCGGTCGGTCGGATCAGGCCGCCAGCTTGCTCATCAATGCGGATATGTCGTCGACCGTTTCGAGCATCCACAACGTTTGCAGGACGGCGTCGATGCGATCCTTCGGCCACCGAGTGCCGACATTGCCGCGGAATTTCCGTTCGATGTCGGCCCGGTTCATTGGCTGGCCGGGGAAACCCGGAAGATCGTCGACCTGGCTGACGATTTGCTTCCCGTCGGCGAGCGTGAGGGTAAGGCGCGTCGAAGGTGCATTGCCTTTTGGCCGTGCGAATGCAGGATCCTCCTTCACGGTGATTTTGCGCATGAACGCGAGAATGCGAGGATCGCGCAGCCTGTCCGGCGTGTAGCTGGCGTTGCTGATGTCGCCGTCGAACATCGCGCGCGCGGTGATATAGGGAAGGCTGTGATCGGCCGTGTCCCTGTTCTCCGGCGTCCATTTCTCGGGATCGCGTCCAGCCTGCTCGTAGCCGCGTCGGGAGGTGGCGATTTCGATCGCGGTAATCCGATCGAGATCGCCGACCTGTCTCGCGGCCGCGATGCCCGCGGCGATCGCCGTCTGCGCGTAAACGACGGCGGGATAGGCCTTCATGCCGCATTGATGAATCTTGAACGCAACGCCGCGCCCTCCGAATGCGGCTACGTCGACCTCGGCCTGTGTCGAAACGAGCTGGAAGATGCCCTTGCGTCCCTCGAAAATCGGCGCCGGTCCAGTCAGACCATTGCGTGCGAGGGTCGCCGCAAACACCGCGTTGCGCCCAGCTTCCGCGTCCGCAAGGCCTTTCCAGTCGGAATTCGTCTGGGTGCGGGTTTGTCCCATCGGGATGTGATCGTTGAGCGCCAGGTTTACCGCCTGCGCGAGCTTCTCCGGCGGCAGTTTCATCAGCTTGCCGGCGGCAAGCGCGACCGCCGGCAGGCTGTACACCGGCGCATCCCAGCCACGCGTCGCGGCGTCGAGGGCATCAATCAGGCGGCAGTTGACCTCATATGCGACCACGATCGCAGCCACGAGTTGCTGCCCGCTCGCACGCTCTGACTCTGCAACGGCCAGGCAGGGCGCGATGTGGTCGCTCGGATGCACCGTGCCGGCAGTTGGCGAAGCGTAGCTGTCGTTGAGGTCGTAGTAGCGGAAGGCCGCACCGTTGGCGAATGAGGCCAGATCGGGCGTGCTTCGCCTGCCGGCACCGATCAAGGTCGAGGCTCCGCCCGCCCACGCAGACGCCACGTCACGGCAGATGCGCACAGGCGGCTCGTCCAACGCGCCGATTCCGCAGCCCAATGTGTCGATCAGATGCGATTTGACTCGTTCGATGGTCACGGCATCAAGGTCGGAAAAGCTGACGCGGTCGGCATAGTCGGCGAGCCTGTCCGCAAGCGGGCGGGCGGCTTGTGCCTGCGCGCGGCGGCCCAGGGCCGCCAGCAGCGCACCGCCGGTCGCGAGACGCAGGAATTTGCGGCGAACGAGATTCATCCGGGTATCGTGGTCAGCGTCGATTGCGAGGTCGGGCTATAGCCTACTCCATCGTTCCGGCCTTGAAAAACGCTTCGGGGACTTCCGCCACCGGCCTGATTGGCAAGCGGCCGATTGCGCAAGCAAATAGCCGGCATGCCGGACTGGCCCGCATTTCGCCTTTTAGTTGTAGTCGGCCGAAATTCCGACGTACTTTGGCTCGATCTTCTCCGTGCTGACAAAACCAGAGCCGTCGTTTCCCTGTCAAATCTGCAGCGGATTGCGCGCGAACAATGCCGGTCTTCTTCGCATCCGCGAACGGCAGCCTGCAGTGAGGTGCGCAAACTGGAGTTGCAGCCCGCCCGGTCGTTTTAGGGCGGCACGTCACCTGAAGTTCTTGGCCTTCAAGTTCCTGGCTTCATCTCCAGCACCGGGGTTTTGTCATGTCGCATCGCAAGTCTACGCTCGTCGTTTTCGGTGACAGCCTTTCGGACAACGGCAATCTGTTTGCCCTGACGGGTTTTCCGCAACCGCCGGCCTTTGAGGGCCGCGCCTCCAACGGTCCGGTCTACGTCGAGCAGCTCGCCGATCTTCTGCACATGAATCTGGACGATCGCGCCTTCGCCGGCGCGGAAGCGAGCAACACATCGCCCCCGGTTATCGTCAATCCGGCAACCGGCCAGCCGCTACCGATCAATCTTCCGACCCAGATCGCCGGATATCTCGCGGATCTCGGCGGCCACAAGGCACCGCACGGCACCACCGCGTTGATCAACATCGGCAGCAACGATTATGCCGGCTTCCTGACGTCGACCCTGCCGAAGGACCCTGCCAGCGTCCAGGCCTTTGTCGCCAGTGTCGTGGGCAGCATCGACCTGGCGATCAATGAGCTTACCCAAGCGGGCGTCGACCACATCATCCTGTTCACGCTGCCCGATTTTGCCTTCACCCCCAACGCGCAGGCCGCGGGCCCGCAGGCGGTGGCATTCGCCCACGTCCTCGACCTGATCAACAATGCCGCGCTCGAGCAGATAGCCAGCACGCACCCCAACGTGCAGCTGGTGGACGCCTTCCAGTTCAGCGAGTCGGTGTTCACCGACCCTGCAGCCTTCGGCTTCAATCCGAATCTCAATTTCGAATGGGTGCAACAGCTTGCGGCCGGCACCCATCAATTCGCGCCGAACGAGCTCGCCTTCTTCGACGGCGAGCATCCGACCTATGCGGGCCATTCCGCGCTTGCGGCCTTTGCCGATGCTGAACTGACGTCCGACACGACGCAGTTTCTCGACGGCACCCAGAGCGTCATCCACGCCGGCCATGGCGACAACTTCATCTTTGCGACACCGATCGACCCGGCCAATCATGCGCTGAACGGCAATTACACGATCGATGGCGGCGCCGGTGACGACATCATCTTTGCAGGCTCCGGCAACGTCACGGTTGACGGCGGATCGGGCGACGACCTGATCTTTGCGGGCTCCGGCAACGCCTTGCTCGAGGGAGGCTCCGGCGCCGACGTGCTCGAGACAAATTCGACCGGCATCAACACGCTGATCGGCGGCAGCGGTGGCGATGCGCTGATCGCCAATCGCGCCGGCCACAACACCATGCTGGGCGGCAGCGGTGACGACCTGTTCGTCTTCAAGGAGAATGCCGCTCTCGCCAATTCGAACGGCAGCTTCAATTTCGGCCAGGAAGTGGTCAGCGGCAACGGCGGCCACGACACGCTGCGCTTCATCATCAATGACCAGAACCCCGCCGCTGAACAGGCCTTTATCGCGGAGTTTCGCCAGATCGAAGCCGCGTTCGATGCGGCGGCGAAACACGGCCATGCCGGCACGTTCGACATCGACGGATTGCATGTTCAGGGGGTGGAGCGGATCGAACTACAGATCGACCAGGTTTCGACCGACCCGAACACGCCCTATCTCATCACCCACCAGATCGCGCTGGCAGATGGCCGTGGCGGTCACGAAAGCGCGGCGCTGAACCAGTTGTTGCTGACGGCCGAACACTGGAATCTGCTGACGGCCTGAGCAAAGCCGTTGTACGACGAGCGGCCGGCGCCGCTTGTTGGCTGCGGGCATCTACGACATCAGTTCATGCGTGGCGGCGACCTTGATGGATCGTCGCGTGATGAGCTCGCTCCACACCCAGTTGTGATGTCGAATGACCTGTGTAGCGTCCAGATGAGGGCGATCGCTCAGCGTATGGCCGTCCGTGACCGCAATCACGTGATGATCGTGGGCGACCGCAGACCGTACCGTCGCATCGACGCATAAATCGGTGGCCCAACCAGTGACCAGGACGCGTTCAGGCGAAATCTCCTGCAGCCGCGCCTGGAGATCGGTCCCGGCAAAGGGATCGTTGAGATTCTTCCGAGCCACCAGATCGGAAGCCTCGCGCTGCAGTTCGGGCAGCAACGCCCAGCCAGGTGTATGCGGTTCGAAATCGTCGCCGGCGGCGCCGCAATGCTGGATGAAGATCACGCTGCCGGAGCGATCGCGGACCCTTGAGGCAAGCTGGTTGATGCGTCGTACCACTCCAGCGAGATCATGCTTGGGGTCGCCATTGAGCAGTCCCGCCTGCATGTCGACCACAAGCAGCGCGTCCATGAGAAACCTAGCCCTTCAGCAGTTTCAGCGCCGCCTCGTGCACACGCGCATCGCCGGCCGCGACGATGCGGCCGCCGTTTTGCGCCGGCCCGCCTTCCCAATTGGTGACGACGCCACCGGCGCCGGTGACGATCGGGATCAGCGCCGCGATGTCATAGGGCTTCAGCTCGGTCTCGACCACGAGATCGAGATGGCCTGCCGCAAGCATGCAATAGGAATAGCAATCGCCGCCATAGCGTGACAGCCTGACCTCGTTTTCGATCCGGGCAAAGGTGGCGCGGTCGGAGGCGTTCATCAGGAGCGGGCTTGTCGTATAGGTCGTCGCCTCCTTGAGAGATGCGCAGCGCCGCACCTGCAGTTTCCGCTCGCCGGATGGCCCCTGGTAATTGGCCGAGGCGTTGTCGCCGGAAAAGCGTTCGCCGATGAAGGGCTGATGCATCATGCCGAACACCGGCGTGCCCTTGTGCAACAGCGCAATCAGAGTGCCCCAGATCGGAAATCCCGCGATGAAGGATTTGGTGCCGTCGATCGGATCGAGCACCCAGACATAGTCGGCGTCCTCGCGCTCGTTGCCGAACTCCTCGCCGACAATGCCGTGCTGGGGGAAATGATATTTGATCAGCCGCCGCATCACCGCTTCGGCGGCGCGATCGGCTTCGGTGACGGGATCGAAATCCTTGCTGGCGCTCTTGTTGTCGATCGACAGCGAGGTGCGGAAGAACGGCAGGATGGTTTCGCCAGATGACGTCGCGAGGCGGCCGATGAAGGCGGTAAAGTCGATGACCGTCACGTCTGTTCCTTAAAGAAAAAAGCGGGGAGGCTGCGGCCGGCAGAGGATTGTGGGCGTCTTGCCTAGCTCAATCCAGCGCCATTCGCACGGGATCGGCGGCCCATCATTGGCATATTGAATACCGAATCACCTCCGGTTTCCTGGTTTATTTTCAGATAACGAAAGCGATCACGAAATCGAGAGATTGTTGGGGTTTTCACCAGCTCCGCTGCCCAGGGGCCGTAGGCGGCCGCATAAACCTATGGAAAACATTATAAATTTTTGACGTCTTGGAACTGTTGCACGACTGCAAGCCCTGCAAAATTTGCATGGGAAAGGTTGTAAAAGCCCTTGCACTTTGTGCAGCGCGGCCGCATATTGCTGCGGTGCGGTAGCGCCTCGCGCTATCGCTGCCCTCCTTGGGCGTTTCCTCCCTAGACTTGGGCCGCTTGCTCATCGCAAGCGGCCCTTTTTTCTGACTAGAGAAAAAGCCAGCACCGGCCCGGGAGAGCAGTGGGGCAGACCGGAACTGACAGGAGCTAGAGCGAGAGCTCCGCGGTTTTATTCCGCGGCGGCCTGGAACGGGCCGAGGTCACCGAACGGAACGGTTGCAAGCGCATCGGCAAGGGCTGCGAAATCGGCGGCGACCTGCGCAAAGCGCGGTCCCTTCTCCCGGCGCCGCTCATCCATGTAGATCGCGCGGTTGAGCTCGAGTTGGATGGCGTGCAGCCCGCTGGCGGGGCTGCCGTAGTGTTCGGTGATGAATCCACCCGCATAGGGCTTGTTGCGTCCGACCGAATAGCCGAGCCGGCTCATGGTCTGCTCGACGCGGTTGGGTAACAGGGGTGCGCAACTCGTGCCATAGCGGTCGCCGATCACGATGTCCGGCCGGCGCGGCTCGTCGCGCGATACGCCGATCGACGGCATGGAATGGCAGTCCACCACGACGACCGTGCCGAAGGTCTCGTGTACCCGGTTGATCAGCCGCCGCAGCGCGCGATGATAGGGCTTGTAGAGGGTTTCGACCCGCGTCAGGGCGTCGTCTACCGACAGCCGCTCGCGGTAGATTTCCTGCCCGTCGCCGACCACGCGCGGAATGGTGCCGAGGCCACCGGCGACCCGCATCGAGCGCGTATTGGCGAAACTCGGCAGCCGCCCGGCGAACATCCGGGGGTCCAGCTCATAGGGTTCCCGGTTCACATCGACATAGGAGCGGGGAAAGTTGACCCGGACCACGGGGAAGCCGCGCGTGGAGAGGCCGGCGATCAGCTCGTCCATGAAGGAATCTTCGGAGCGCCGCAGCGTCGGCAGGTCGATCCGCGACGCGTTGAGGAAGTCTTCGGGGTACACCGATCCGGAATGCGGGGAATTGAAGATGATCGGCGCCCGCCACTCGGCCGGCTCCACGACCTCGAACGGAGGCGGCAGTTCGCCATCAAAGGGGATCATCGTGGGCCGCCGTCCCTTCGGGTCTCTTCTGGGGTGCTGCGCTGGGCCGGTCCATGCCGCCAGAACCGCGAAGCTTTTGTGAACGGGCATTGTCGGTAATCGCGGCCGTTCTGCCAAGCGAAAAAGTCTTGATGTCACCTGGAACGCCTCTCGAACGCCTGTTGGGAGGAGGCTCCAAAACGGTGCCCTTCATTGATTTACGCCCTATTCCGGTCCAGAAATGACCTTGCGAAAGGCTGGCTCGGGCGGTTCTCTTTCACTCGATATTTACCGTCTGTCGGGCTTAGTGAATGTATTGGTCCGCCTTGAATCGAGATTGATCTCCGCCCATGCACAAGATCCTCCTGGCCGAAGACGACAACGACATGCGCCGTTTCCTGGTGAAGGCGCTGGAAAATGCCGGTTTTGAGGTCTCGCCCCACGATAACGGCATGTCGGCCTATCAGCGGCTGCGCGAGGAGCCGTTCGAGATGCTCCTGACTGACATCGTGATGCCCGAGATGGACGGCATCGAGCTCGCGCGCCGCGCTTCCGAGCTCGATCCCGACATCAAGATCATGTTCATCACCGGCTTTGCGGCGGTCGCGCTCAACTCGGACTCGGAAGCGCCCAAGAACGCCAAGGTGCTGTCCAAGCCCGTTCACCTTCGCGAGCTGGTCAGCGAAGTGAACAAGATGCTGGCGGCCTGATTCGGCAGCCAAGTCGAGACATTGGTTTTGTGTTTTGACGCGTTTTCTTAACGCGAACCGGCGCCCACTTCACTCGAAAACGCTATGCTATCGGGCCGGCTTTGGCTTGCCTGCCCGGCTGGGAGCCGATATAGGGACCCCGACCCCATTTAAAGGACTAGGGCACGTAGCTCAGCGGGAGAGCACTACCTTGACATGGTAGGGGTCACAGGTTCGATCCCTGTCGTGCCCACCATGCTTCGCCCTTCGGGCTACGCATGGCGCAGCCAGCCTTCACTCGCTTCGCGAGCTTCGGCTCGGCAAGCCATCTCAATTCATCGTCGCGAAGCGGGTTACCGCTGCGCAAGCCGTCCGCTTTCTCCTCGTTCCGATGATCCGGTATGTGGCCCCGGTTCCATGGTCGACGGAGGAGCAGGACGGCCTCTCCAGAAGATGCCCGGGCGGTGATGCACGCTCGGCAATCAGCTTCGCAGGAACGTCGCAGGCGTGCGGCAAAAGTCCGCAGCCGCCTTTGATTCGTATCTTCGAGGGCATACCTGAAGATCATGTTCGATCAGCTTCTCAGCCCGCTCTCCAGCTCGGAGTATCGCCAAGCCCGCTCGTGACCCGGGCGTGGGCCGAATCGCGTGCCCACCCCCGGGGATGTCCAAAAGCGCAAACCTCGTCCCGCATTGAAGCAGGGTCCTTGTTTGCGGTTACATTTTCACGAGGCTCCTGAAATGAACATCGTCGTTGCGACCGACTTCTCCACCCGTTCGAACCGCGCCTTGCGACAGGCCGGGCTGCTCGCGCAAACCGGCGATGCGCAACTGCACATCATTCACGTCGTGGACGAAGACCAGCCGGCAGACCTGGTTCGCGTGGAGGAGCGCGAGGCAACACGGGTGCTGGAGGAGCAGATCGCTTCCATGCCCCAGCTAAGGGGAATACGGTGCAATCCGGTGGTGACCACAGGACACGCTTTCGACGGGATCTTGCGGACGGCCGAATCCGTGGATCCGGAGCTCATTGTGATGGGACAGCACCGCAAGCAAGGTCTGCTCGATATGTTCGTCGGCACGACCATTGAACGTGTTGTTCGGGGAGGCCGACATCCGGTCTTGATGGTCAACAATGAGGCGCAGCGGAACTACGAGCGCGTTGTGGTGCCCGTCGATATGTCGGAAGTCTCAGCCAACGCGATCCGTGTCGCGCTGTCCACGGGCCTGATGAGAGAGGACGCGGCGACGATCCTTCATGCTTTCGCGCCGCTGGGGAAGTCCAGGATGATCTCGGCCGGTGCTCACCCGGCCACGATCAACGAGTATGTCCGGAGCGAGAACGAAATGGCGCTGGCCGAGTTGACCGAGTTTCTGGTGGCGAGCGGTCTCGGAAGCAGGCGCTGGTCCTTGCGGGCCGAGGAGGGCTCGCCGATGCAGGTCATCAGCGGCGCCGTCTCGCGGGCGCGCCCGGACTTGCTCGTGATGGGCACTCACAATCGCACCGGATTGTCCCGAGCATTGATCGGCAGCGTGACGGAAGAAGCCCTGCGCTCCCTCAAAGTGGACGTCCTCGCGGTTCCTCCTGTTGGACGCTGAACAGGCGCGGAACATCGCAGCGGATGGCTCGTTCATTTGAAGGGGTTTGTCCGGCGTGAGGTATGCAGGAAGGACGGGTCTGCGGCTTCCGTGCTGCAGGGCCGCTAAAACGGGAAATATTCATCGTGTCAAAGAAGACTGAAACGCGAGAGCAGCGCGAGAAGCGGGAGCTCGATGAGGAGCTGGAGAGGCAGCTGGAGCAAACGTTTCCCGCGAGCGATCCACCGAAAATCACGCGCACCGCCGCAGCAAAGCGAATTGCGTAGGAGGGAAGGGAATCCTCCCCGACAAGATCCGCAGTTTCGCTGCCCGGATTAATCGCGCGCGGACGATTCTGCCGTCGGAATCGACTCGTCGCGCAGACGGGTGGCGCGCACCAGGATGATCAGTGTGATCGGCGTCGTTGCCGTCACGAAGATCAGGATGAGCACCTCGTGCAATATCGGCCGCGTCCCCGCCGCCGAAAAATAGATCATGGATGCCAGTGCGACACAGGCAACGCCGAAGGTGGTGCCCAGCGTCGGCGAGTGAGCTCGCTGATAAAAGCTCTGAAGCCGCACGAGCCCCAGCGCTCCGACCAGGGTAGTTGCCGCCCCCAGGACCAGGAGGGTCGCCGTGATCACGGCCACCAGCGAAGAAACTTCCGGCGATTGGATCATTCGATAACCTCGCCGCGGAGCAGGAACTTGGCCAGCGCGACCGTACTGACGAATCCGAGCAGCGCAATGACCAGCGCTGCTTCGAAGTAGAGCGTGCTGCCGGACCCGATGCCGAATGCGAGAAGAAGCAGCATCGCGTTGACATAGAGGCTGTCGAACGCGAGCACCCTGTCCTGGGCGCGCGGTCCGCAAACGAGGCGAAACGTCGCGCAGGCCATCGCGATGCCGAGCAGGATCTGGGCCACGTCGACTGACCAGACGAGCAGCGTATTCATGCAAATATCTCCAGCAGCGGGCGCTCGTATCGTTCCTTTATGGTCCGGATCCATTCGGATCGATCGACCAGGTCGAGGACATGGATCGTCAAAACGCCGTTCGCCGGGTCGAAATCCGCCCACAGGGTTCCGGGCGTGGACGTGATGATGCAGGCGAGCGCGGCAAGCCCATAGGGATCGCGAAGTTCGAGCGGTATTTCGACGAACCCGGAAGTCCATCCTCGTCGACCGAGACCGAGCACGATGCGCGCAACGGCGATGTTGGAGAGCAGGATATCTTTCAGAACGGAAGCGCCCAGGCGGCAGATGACACCGGGCCGCCTTAGACGCATTTTCGGCAGCGCGAGTCTCTCCAGCGACCATCCTCCGACAAGGCCGACCACGCCGCCCAGGAGAATGTGTCCGGATGAAAGGGATTGGTTGAGCAACAACCACAGCCCAAACAGGCCGGCGCTCGCGATCGGATAGGGCAGGAGCAACCTCATGCTCCACCTCTGGAGTGATTTGTCTGCCCGGCTGCCGGGCGAAGGACACCACGAATGTAGTCGTCCGGAACGTGCAACGACTGCGCCGCAGCCCGCATATACCGCATCACCGGGCCGGCCTGGATCGTCTGCACCCCGCAGAGGATCAGTAACACGATCACAGGCGCCAGTTCGACCAGGCGGACACGCGGCACGGCTCTTTCAGGCGAAGCCCAGAACGCGTGGATACCGGCGCGCGTGAGGGAGACGATCGCGGCAAGGCCCGCGAGGATCAGAACAACCATGAAGGTCCAGGCAGCGGTCGAAACGGCGGCCGGCGGTGGGCCGAGCGCGGCGGCAAGGAGCGCGAACTTGCCGATGAATCCCGAAAGCGGCGGCAAGCCGGAGATGACGAGGGCGCATCCGATGAAAGCCAGACCGAGAAAACCCATGGTCGCCGGAACCGCGATACCGATCTCGGCGGAATCGTCCACGTCGTTCTCTTCCCCGTAAAGCTCGCGCGTCACGGCTATCATGTCGGCTCCAGGCTCGCGCCCTCGCTCCGCCAGCTCGACCAGCAGGAAGAACGCGCTCAGGCCGAGTGTCGAGCTGACGAGGTAGAAAAGGGCGGCTCCGGTAATGGCCGGCTGCCCCATGCCGACGGCTGCGAGTACCGTGCCCGAGGAGACGAGCACGGAAAACGCCGCAAGCCGCGCCATATCCTGCGCCGCAAGGCTTCCGATCGTTCCGAACAGCATGGTCGCCATCCCACCGAACAGCAACCATTCGCCGCCGAACTGGGCCGATGCTGCGGCTTCAGGGCGAAACAGCAGAAGCCAGAGGCGGAGCACGATGCAGGCGCCCACTTTCGTGAGGATCGCAAACATCGATGCGACCGGGGGCGGTGCAACGGCGTAAGTACCGGGTAGCCAGAAGCACAAGGGCCACATGCCCGCCTTGGCCAGCAATGCGATGCCGAGGATGCCGGCGCCGGCTTCAAGGAACGCGCGGTCCTCGGCCGGGATCGCCGGAACTCGGGCGGCGAGATCGGCCATGTTGAGGGTTCCTGCAACGCCGTAGATCAGACTTACCCCGATCAGAAACAGCAGCGAAGCCGCAAGGTTGACCACGATGTATTGCATTCCGGCCGTCACTCGCGCAGCGCCCGAGCCGTGCAGCGCAAGGCCATAGGAGGCGGCGAGCAGGATCTCGACGAAGACGAAAAGGTTGAACAGGTCGCCCGTGAGAAACGCGCCGTTGACGCCCATCAGCAGAAATTGAAACAAGGGATGGAAGAGCACGCCCACCCGGTGCCAGCGTGCAAGGGAGAATACGACGGCCGTGGTGGCCAGCACGCTTGTCAGGAGCACCATGAGAGCCGCCAGCCGGTCCACCACCAGCACAATCGCAAACGGCGCCGGCCAGTCACCCAGCCGGTACACGCCGGTCACGCCGGCCGGACTGGCGTCCACGTTTCGAATCAACGCAACGGAAACGCCGAGCAGACACAATGACGCGACGACATTGAGTGCTGCGTTCACGCTGCGGCGTCGCTCGCCCCCCAGGACGAGCATTGTCGCCCCGGCGAGCAGCGGGAGCACGATCGGGGCGACCATGAGATGGTCCGCGAAGCGGTTCACGCTTCAGGCTCCCTTCCGTCGACATGGTCGGTGCCGGTAAGACCGCGCGCTGCGAGCAGAACGACCAGCAGCAAGGCCGTAGTCGCAAAGCTGATCACGATCGCCGTCAGCACGAGCGCTTGCGGCAACGGGTCGACGAACTGCGAGGGATCTCCGGCCGCCTTTTCGATGAGGACTGGCGCGCTCCCGGTCCTCAGCCGCCCCATGCTGATGATGAAGAGATTGACCGCATAGGAGAGCAGCGAGAGGCCCACGATCACCTGAAACGTGCGGGGCCTCAGTATCAACCAGACGCCGGAGCCGGCGAGCACCCCGATCCCGAGAGCGAGCACGATCTCCATCACGGCACCTCGGCAGGCGGGGTCGCGGCGGGGACGCGCGGTTCGCGCTCCGCCGGCATCCGGTGACTGCGCAGCGACTGGTGCGCGATCGCGATCAGCATCAGCACGGTTGCGCCGAACACCAAAGCGGAGACGCCGAGGTCGAACAGCAGGGCACTGGCGACCGGGACGGCCCCGAGCAACGGAATCTCCGCATAGGAAAACGACGAGGTCAGGAAAGGCCGGCCGAACAGCCAGGCGGCCGCGCCGGTGCAGGCCGCGAGGAGCAATCCGGCGCCCATCCATTGGACGGGCAGTATGCGCAGCCGTGCCTCCACCCAGATCGTTCCCCGCGCTATATACTGGAGGATGAACGCGACCGCCATCGCGATCCCGGCGACGAATCCGCCGCCGGGCAGATCATGTCCGCGCAGCAGCAGGAAAACCGCCGTCGCTCCGACAACCGGAAAAAGCATCGCCATCATGAGGGCGGGAATCACCATGGCGCTTTCGGTCTTGTCGGCGTGCCGGAGGTCAGGAGCCCGGCCGTGCGGTTTCGGCGAGGAGCGCTGCTGCTCGGGCACGGAGATGCTCTCGGGAGCAGGGCGGAAGCGCCGCAGCAACGCGTAGACCGTAAGCGCCACGATCCCGAGCACCGCGATTTCTCCGAACGTATCGAATGCGCGGAAGTCCACCAGAATGACGTTCACGATGTTTGTGCCGCCACCTTCCTTGTAGGCGTTCTCCGTAAAGAAGCCCGCGATGCTAGGCGGTTGCGGCCGGATCATGATGGCGTAGGAAAGCGCCGCCAATCCCGAGCCTGCGGCGACGGCGATGAGGAAATCGCGAACGCGGTACCCGCGAATGATACGGCTTGCCGCCTCCGGCGAATTCGAATCCTGCAGTCTCTTTGGCAGCCAGCGCAGTCCCAGCAGAAGCAACACCGTCGTGACCGTCTCGACTGCCAATTGAGTCAGCGCAAGATCGGGCGCGGAGAGCCAGACGAAGCTGAGGCAGGTCGCGAGGCCGGCACTGCCGAGCAGGATCAGCGCGGCGAACCGATGGAACTTGGCCTTGTAGGCCGCGGCCAGCGCGCAGACGATCCCGACGAGCCAGACCAGTCCGAAGCCGATATCAAGCGCCGTGAGCGGCGGCACGGGCGACCCTGGCCCGCGCGCCCAGATAGGCGCCGATCCGGCAAGCAGCGCCGCGCACACCAGAAGCTGGAGCTGCGGTTGCAGTCGCCGGGTGCCCAGGACACCTTCCAGCGCTCTGGCAAGTCGCCAGGAAACGGCGACAAGCGCCAGATCGAAGATACGTTGTCCCTTGATATGCCGCAGCAACGGAGGGCCGTCGCAGACGAGCAGATACGAGCGAAGAACGAAGTACAAGGCGACGCCGCCGCAGATCGCCACCAGGCTCATCAGGAGCTCGGGCGTGAAGCCGTGCCAGACCCGCAGGCTGTATTCAGGAAGCACCGGTCCGACAACCGCCTTCAGCGCCGTTTCGAGCGGCGGGCCGATCGTGAGCGCGGGGGCGACGCCGACCACCAGGCAAGCCATCACAAGAAGCTCGGCAGGAAAGCGCATGAGGAACGGAGGCTCATGCGGCGTGCGTGGCAGGTCTTCCGGCGGCGGCCCGAAAAACACATCGCGTATGAAGCGGAACGAATACGCGACCGTGAACGTACTGGCGACGGTCACGATGTATGGCAGTGCCTGATCCACGAGCGAGTTGTCGTGGATTTCGATGGTTTCGGCGAAAAACATTTCCTTCGAGATGAAGCCATTGAGCAACGGCACGCCGGCCATCGCAGCGGCGGCAACCATCGCCAGCGTCGCCGTTATCGGCATGAACCGCCACAAGCCGCTCAGGCGACGAATGTCGCGGGTGCCGGTTTCGTGGTCGATGATCCCCGCCGCCATGAACAGGGACGCCTTGAATGTGGCGTGATTCACGATGTGGAAGATCGCGGCCACTTGCCCGAGAGGCGAATCGAGACCGATCAGAAGGGTGATCAAGCCAAGGTGACTGATCGTCGAATAGGCAAGCAACCCCTTCAAATCCTGTTGGAAGACCGCGATGAACGCGCCCAGGACGAAGGTGATGAGGCCGGAGGAGGCCACAAACCACAGCCACTCATTGGTTCCGCCCAACGCAGGCCATAGCCGCACGAGCAGAAACACACCTGCCTTCACCATGGTTGCTGAATGCAAATAGGCTGAAACCGGCGTCGGCGCAGCCATCGCCTGGGGCAGCCAGAACTGAAATGGAAACTGTGCGCTCTTCGTCAGGGCACCGATCAATATGAGGATGAGGGCCGGCGTGTAGAGCGAATGCGCGCGAATTGCCGCGCCCGACGCGAGCACCCGGTCGAGGTCGTAGCTTCCGACGATGTGCCCCAGGATCAGCACGCCGGCGAACAGGCAGAGCCCGCCTGCAGACGTGACGAACAGAGCCATCCGTGCGCCATCGCGCGCCTGCGCGCTCTGATGCCAATAGCCGATCAGCAGGAAGGAGAAGAGGCTGGTCAATTCCCAGAAGAACACCAACTGGATCAAATTGCCCGACAGCACGATGCCGAGCATCGCGCCCATGAATGCGAGAAGAAAGGAATAGAAGCGCGGTAGGGAGTCGGCGGGAGACAGGTAGTATCGGGCGTACAGGACCACGAGGCCGCCTATAGCCGTCACCAACGAGGCCATCAGCCAGGCGAACCCGTCCATGCGCAGGCAAAACTCGAGGCCGAGTTCCGCGAGCCAGGGGGTCTTGTGCAGGATGACCCCTCCGTTGACCACGTCGGGATAAGCCAGAAGAACAAGGACCAGAGCAACGACGGCCACGAAGCCGGCCAGGAACGTCTCGGCGCTGCGCATGTTCGCGCGAAACAGCAAGGCAAGACAGCTTCCCAGGAAGGGAAGCGCAATGATGGCCGCCAAAGGTGTTTCGGAGAGAATCGCCATGCGTCGTCCGCCAGATGCTCCGATCTTTGCTCAGTTACGCTGACGGGAGCGGCGAGGGCAAGCGCGTCTGCGGGGTTGAGGATAACACTTTCCGCCGGTTGTCGGGCGCCATCGAATGACGCAGCAAGGAGAATGCCGCACCTCGGGCGACCTGCGTTCCTTCAGGAGCGCAACCGCCCGCGTTGACGCGGGCCATGCCTCCGAGCCCGTTGCAACTGGAATCGCGGGTGGCGATCACCCATATGATCTGGAGCCATTTCATTTAGGGCATCGGTCATGACAAGAACCTTCGAAATCGGCGATCATGTGAGCTGGAATTCCGAGGCAGGCCGGGTGCGCGGCCGGATCCTGCGGGTGCACAGGAAGGACGTGAACTACAAGGGCTACATCCATCATGCGAGCCCGGAAGACCCGCAATACGAGATCAGGAGTGACCGGACAGAGCACGTCGCCCTCCACAAGGGGCGCGCGTTGCGGCTGCTCTCGCATTAGGGAAGGTGGAGACGAGCGAATGGCGCACCCGTTCTATACCATCGGTCATGGCACGAGGCCGACCGGCGAGTTCGTCGATCTGCTTCGCGGCGTCGAGGTGACGCTGCTGGCCGATGTCCGCACCGTGCCGCGCTCGCGCACCAATCCCCAATACAATCGCGACGTGTTGCCACATTCGCTGGAGCCGTTCGGTATCGGCTACGAGCACATGGCCGCGCTCGGCGGACTGCGCGGTCGCGTGCGCGAGGTGTCCCCGGAGATCAATGCGTTCTGGGAGAACGACAGCTTCCACAATTATGCCGACTATGCCATGGGCGAACGCTTCGGCGCGGGGCTTAAGCATTTGCGCGAACTCGGCGAAACGCGATGCTGCGCCATCATGTGCGCGGAAACGGTGTGGTGGCGCTGCCACCGGCGGATCATCACCGACTACCTGCTGGCGGCCGGGGAGCGCGTGTTTCACATTCTCGGGCCGGCAAAAATCGAAGCCGCGACCATCAACGAGGCGGCACGGCCGCAGGGAGGCGGCCTCCTGATCTATCCGCCGCCTCCGCCGGCGGCCGGGAAATCACCGGGGCCGGCTTTACTGGCATAGATGACGATTCCGCGCCTGCTTCAGCGCATGTCACTCTCTGTGGAGAGGGGAGGGCGAGCCAGTGCGCAATCCGCCGCCAGGCGCTGGCGATCGTGTTGCGGCCCATGAACAGACCGAGATGACCACAGGGCTCGCAGGCCGTCTCGATCAGGTCCGCCGGCGTACGCAACAATGACGCCGTTGCAAAGGCCTGCGCCGGAGGCACGATCTCGTCATTCGCGCCGGCCAGCAGGTATACCGGCACTGCCACATCTCGCAGATTGATCCGATGGCCGAGGGCAAGGAACTGACCCGCGGCAATGCGGTTCTCGCGGAAGATCGCGTTCACGACTTCCAGATAATAGGCGCCGGGCAGATCCAAGGTCGCATCATTCCATGCTTCGAAGCGTTCAAGCAACCTGCGGCCGGTGTCGCTTTCTTCAGCGAGATCCCGTTGCAGCGCGTCCTGCCAACTCGGCTGGTGGGCCCAGGTGTCGCGCAGGTTGCGGCCGCTCACGAGACCCGTGGCGCCAACCATGCTCTCGAACGCCTCCGGCAGGAGAGCGGACACCGATTGCGAAATCGGCGACGGAACCGATACATCGACGGGAGCGCCGGCGAGAACCAGCCGCCGGACTTTTTTCGGAAAGCGCGCGGCAAAGACCAGCGCCAGCCATCCACCCTGACACAGACCCGCGAGATCGACCGGCGAACCTATTTCATCGATCGCGACGTTGAGATCGGAGAGATAATTGTCGATGGTGAGATAGCGCATGTCCGCATCTGCCGAGCGCCAGTCCGTGACATAGACGCGGCCCAGTCCTTCGCGCAGCAGTGCCTCGACGAGGCTGTGCTCCGGCGCGAAGTCCGCGATCAGGGCGCCGTGCAGCGCGTAGGGTGCGCAGACCAGAACCGGGTTTCCGCCGGCTTCCGTTGAAAAATCGCGCAAGCGCATGGTGGAGAGCTGAAGTGCGATCCGCTGGGGCGTGGTCCAGGCCAGCTCTGCTCCGGCAGAGGGAACCGATGATCCAATATCGGCGTCAAGCCACCACGCACAGGCATCCAGCATCAGTTTGGCGCCGGCGAAAGGCCACAGCAACGGATCGCGGTGCCAGTGCCCTCTTGCGTCGTTTGGTTCCGCGGTCTTGCGCGCCAAATGCCGGGATCCTTACCTCGTGCGCTACGCTCCGCCCCCGGCGACAGGCTTGCGCCGGTGCGAAATCTTCAACGCTTCCCGCACCTCGTCGTCCTCGATCGCCTCCAGAAGGCGGCGTTCTGCAGCGCTTCCGGCCGTAACCGGTTTCGCTGCGCGAGTGCGCGCATGCGCGGCATTATGCTCGTCCCGATCTCTCATCTTGTCCACCACGTTCGATCCGCTTGGGGAGCCATTTGGCCCATCAAGCCATGCCGGCGGGTGGCCGCTTTGACCGGGATCAATGGTCAGCCAAACGGCGGCCCGTGCCCTAGGGCAATCCCCGCGCGTCGATCTGGCCGATGAGCTGGCGCAGGCGGTCATGCAGGTTGCCGCTCTCGCCGTCGAGATCGAACACCGAGGCGGGGCTGCCGCGCTTGGTCAGGATCGCGGTGCGCGGACAATGTCCGGCGTTGCAGAGCTGCTGCCTCAGCTTTTCGCCTTGCGCGATGAAGGTCGGCGCATCGGCCGACGACCACGCGAGCAGGATCGGTTCCTCGATCGCGGTGAGGCCGGGAATCGCCGAGCGGCTGTCGTAGGTGCTGGTATCCGTGCCGAAATAGGCGCGCTCGCCTTCGCCGACATCGGTCGGGTGATAGATTCCCGACACCAGCACGGCGCCCGCGACGTAATCGTCGCGCTCCTGGAATTCCTTGTGCGCGAGGAAGCTTGCCAGATGAAAGGCGCCGGTGCCATACCCGATCGGAATGATCTCCTGCTTGTTGCCGCCGAACAGGTCGGCGTTTTCATGAACCCAGGAGATCGCCGCCGACACGTCCTTTGCGCCCGTCGGCCAGGTCGCCGCCGGCGCGAGCCGGTACGACACGTTGAAGGCGACCAGGTTGTTGCGCGCGGCAAAGCACATGGCCTGCTCTACCAGCGGCTTGACCGTAGGGGCGTCGCCGCCGCCTGCAAAACTGTCGCCGGCCACGAACACCAGCACCGGGCGCTTGCCGCCAGGCTTGGTCTGCCCGCTCGCGACGTCGAGGATGTTCATGGTGTCGCCGCCGTATTTCAGGCTGCGTGTGAACGTGACGCCGGTGCAGGAGGCGGGATCGCTGGTGGCGGCCGAGTCGGCCGAACCGGCGGGTGCAGGAGCAGGCGCGGCCACCGGCGCGGGCGCCGCGCGGGGATCGTCGTCCAATCCGACCTTGATCAGATTGTCATCAAGGCGTTGCGGCGCGTTGGGTGGCCCGGAGGCGGCCGTCAACGTCATGAGAAGTGAGAATGCCAGGCATTTTATCATTCTTTGGACCGCGTTTGCGCTGCCGAGCTAGCCAACCATCGATCCAAGATTGGGCGATTTGACGGCATTGCCATGCCGGCAATCGCAGGGGCAAGCACGGAGATAGATGGGTTTACAAATTCGCACGCGCCAGATGTCTTCCGGCGATATAGCCGAAAGTAAGGGCCGGGCCGAGGGTGATGCCGGCGCCGGGATAATTGCCGCCCATGATGCTCGCCATGTCGTTGCCGGCGGCATAGAGGCCCTCGATGACGCGGCCATCGGCATCCAGCGCGCGGGCGTGTTCGTCGGTCCTGATGCCGGCATAGGTGCCGAGGTCGCCGATCACGAGCTTGATCGCATAGAACGGTCCGTGCTCGAGCGGGGCGATACAGGGATTGGGCCCGTGCAGCGCGTCGCCCTGGTAGCGGTTATAGGCGCGCGAGCCCTTGCCGAAAGCGGGGTCGCGTCCTTCGGCAGCGTGCTTGTTGTACTCCGCGACGGTGGCTTCGAGCTCCTTCGCATCGATGCCGGCTTGCTGGGCGAGTTCGGCCAGCGTCGCGCCGCGCTTGAGATAGCCGGTGCGGACATATTCCCCGATCGGCATCGGAAACGGCGCCACGCAGCCGAGCCCGTATTTGCGAAGCGTGCGGTGGTCGCAAATCAGGAACGCAGCGATCTCCTCGCCGGGCTTCGCCGCCTTCACCATGTCCTGAACAAAATCGTGGTAGGAATTGCCTTCGTTGGCGAAGCGTCTGCCTTCGCGCGTCACGGCGATTACGCCCGGCTTGGCGCGGTCGATGAAGTGCGGCATCACGCCTTTCGAGCCGTCCTTGCGCGTGGTGATCGACACCGGCACCCAGGCCGCCGCATTCGGCAGCGTATCCTCGACGCGGCCGCCGGCGTTCTCCGCGAGCCGCAATCCGTCGCCGGTGTTGCCGGTCGGCCCCGGCGAATAATGCTCGGTGCCGGTCGGTGCATGCGGAAACATTTTTTGCCGTCGCGCCACATCATTCGGAAAGCCGCCGCAGGCGAGCACCACGCCGCGCCTGGCGGCGACGCGCACGCGCTTTCCGTCGCGCTCGACGACCGCGCCGCGCACCGCGCGGTCCTCCACGATCAATTCGCGCACGGGCGAGGACAGCCACAGCGGGATGTCAAGGTCGAACGCGGACTTCGCGAGCCGCCCTGCCAGGGCATTGCCGTTGGTTAGCGTCATGCCACGGCCATGCTGCATCACGTCGATCGCGTGCTTCGACAGCCGCTTCGCGACATAGACCGCCGAGACCGGCGATTTAGTTGCGCGCATGAAATGCACGATGTCCTTGCCCGAACCCAGCATGATGCCGAACACGGTAAGCTCGGGCAGGGGAGGGCCGAGGTCTTTGATGTGTTCGCCGAGCTCGCGTCCGTCGAACGGCCGCGTCACCATGGAGCGTCCGCCCTGTGCGCCGCCGGGCGCCTCCGCGTGATAATCGGGAAAGGTGAGCGGCATGTCGAAGCGCACGGCGGTCTTTGTGGTGAAGAAGTCGACCGCCTCCGGGCCGTTGCTCAGAAACGCGTCGACCCGCGCGGCATCAAAACTGTTGCCGGCCTCATGCCGCAGATAGGTGCGCGCCTGCTCCTTGTCCTCGACGATGCCCCAGGCTTTCGCCAGCGACGTGCCGGGAATCCAGAGCCAGCCGCCGGAACGCGCGGTGGTGCCGCCGAAGCGCGGTTCCTTCTCGACGATCAGGACTTTCAACCCGTGATGGCCTGCGGTCACCGCCGCGGAGAGGCCGGCACAGCCGGAGCCGACCACCAGCACGTCGCAATCGAAAACTTCAGTTCCGCCATCCATTGTCGAGATTTCCGTCCCCTGAAATACCATAGCGCCTAAACGCAAACGCCTTCCATTCCGTCGTACTTTCGCGGCCTTGACCGCAGTGCCGTTGCCATGTTCGCTGTCGCATCAAATTTCGGCGCCTCCGGCACCCCGAAGATAACCAACATGGACAGCCCCTTGGCAAGTTCAGAGGAAACGCCGCGCGCCCAATCTGCCGATGTGCTGCGGGTCGAAGGGCTGACCGTGCAATATGGCGCGCTGGTCGCGCTGCGGGACGTGAGCTGGCGGGTCGCGCCGGGTGAGATTCTGGGGATCATCGGGCCGAACGGCGCGGGCAAGAGCAGTTGCTTTGCCGCGGTCACCAATGCGGTGCGGCATGCCGGCCGCGTCTTCCTCGACGACGCCGATGTTTCGGCGACGCGCACCTATGATCTCGCGAGCCGCGGGCTGCGCCGCACCTTCCAGCAAAACTCCTTCTTCGGCGAGCTGACGGTATTGCAGAACGCGGTCGCGGCGATCGTGCGCGAATATTCGGCGAACTTGCTGACCTCGCTGTTCCTGCCCTGGCGCGAAATGGCGGTCAGCCGGCAGGCGGAGGTCGGGGCGCGGCAGCTTCTCGAGTTCTTCGGCGTCGCCGCGCAATATCACGACAAGCTGCCCGGCGACATTCCCTATGGCGTGCAGCGGCTGCTTTCGGTTGCGCTCGCCTACGGCACCGGCTCGAAAGTGCTGCTGCTGGACGAGCCAGCGGCGGGGCTGGGCGGTGGCGACATGAGGCAGCTCGCCGACGTGCTGGTGAGCTTGCGCAAGCGCAACCTCGCTCTGGTCGTGATCGAGCATCACATGGATCTCATCATGTCGATCGCCGACCGCATCGTCATGATCGACCAGGGCGTGATGCTCGCCACCGGCACTCCGGCCGAAATCCAGCGCGACGCCCGCGTGCGCGAGGCCTATCTGGGGCGCGACGAATGAGCGCGGTGCTGGCTTGCGAACATCTGAGCGTACGTTATGCCGGCAATGTCGCGCTGGCGGATGTCGCAATCGACGTGCCCTCCGGAAAGATGGTCGGCCTCGTCGGCGCCAACGGCGCCGGCAAGTCGACGCTGGTCAATGCGCTGGCGGGCTGGTCGCGCGGTCGCGCCGTTGTGACCGGGCGGATCACGCTCGAAGAGTGGGATATCGCTGGTCTCGCGGCGCATGAGCGGGTGGGGCGTGGGCTGACCCTGGTGCCGGAAGGCAAGAACATCTTTGCCGAGCTCACGGTCGACGAGAATCTCGCGCTGGTGCGGCCGCCGGTCGATACCAAAGACCGCCATCTCTTCACCATCCCTGATGTCTTCGACTTCTTCCCGCGGCTTGCCGAGCGTCGGCATCACAAGGGCGCGGCGCTTTCCGGCGGCGAGCGGCAGATGCTGGCGGTCGGCCGCGCGCTGCTTGCGGGTCCGCGCGTGCTGATACTGGACGAGCCCTCCGCGGGACTCGCGCCGCGGCTGATCTCGGACCTGTTGTCGCGCATTCGCCTCCTGGTCGATCGTGGCCTTCCCGTGCTGCTGGTCGAGCAGAACGTCAAGGCGGCGCTGAAGGTCGTCGATCACCTTTATCTGCTGGAGCGCGGCCGCATCGTGGGCCAGGGACCGGCGAAGGAAATGGCGGCCGATCATCGCATCGTCGAGGCCTATCTCGGCACGATTGCGGAAGGTGCCGCGCCATGAATATCGCCCAGCAGATCGTCAACGGGCTCGTGCTCGGCTCCGGCTATGCCTGTGTCGCGCTGAGCTGGACCATCCTGCTCGGCGTCGCGCGGCTGGTGAACTTCGCGCATGGCCAGCTCTATATGCTGGGCGCCTTCGTCACCTGGTATGCGATGACCAAGGCCGGCCTGCCTTACCCGCTCGCGATTCTCGCCGCCATCATCGCGCTCGGCCTTCTCGGCGCGCTGATGCAGACCGCAATGATGCGGCTGGTAATGACACAAAACCTCACCAGCCTGATGATCGTGACGCTCGGCTTCGGCTATGTCCTGCAGGGCGGCAGCGCGCTGATCTTCGGCGGCAATCCGCAGACGCTGCCGGGCACGCTGGCGCGCGCCAAGGTCGATCTGGGATCGCTCTGGTTCACCTGGCAGGACGTGCTGGTGTTTGCCGCGACGCTGTTGCTTTATGGCGCGGTCTGGCTGTTCACGCAACGGACGCGATATGGCTCGGTGATCCGCGCGGTCGCCGAGGATCCGAAGCTTGCGGAACTGTTCGGCATCAACGCCAAACTCGTCTACCTCTTCGTCTTTGTGTTCGAATGCGCGGCGGTTGCGCTGGGCGCAGCCCTGGTGGCGCCGCGCTCGCCGATCCTGACCAGCATGGGCTTCAACGAGGTGATCATGACTTTTGTCGTGGTCGTGCTCGGCGGCATCGGCTCGATCACGGGCGCGCTTGTCGCAGGTCTCGGGTTGGGGTTGTTCATCGCCTTCTTCGGCGCGTTCGTGGCGCAGGCCTATACCACGGCGGCCGCCTTTGCCCTGCTCCTGATCCTGCTCGTGATCCGGCCCGCGGGACTGGCGGCCAAATGAGCGCGATCGAGCAAAATCACGCGAATTCCAAGCCGGTGCAGCGGACGGCGATCTTCATCGTGCTGGCCGCGACAGGCTTCTTCCTGCCGAAATTGCTCGGCGGCACATCGGTCGCCTATTCGACCCTGACCACGATCGCGATTTTCGCGGTGATGTGTTACGGCATCGACATCGTGCTGTCCTATCTCGGCGAGGTCAGTCTCGGCCACACTTTGTTCTGGGCGATCGGCGGCTACACCGCGGCCAACCTTTCGGTGAAATACGGCCTCAACGGCTGGAGCACGGCCTTCGCCACGGTCGCGCTCTGCATCGTCGCGGCCGGCTTCCTCGGCGCGGTGACGCTGCGTACGCGCGAGTTCGTGTTCTCGCTCGTGACCTATGCTGCCGCCGTCGTCGGCTACGAGATCGCCTTCAACTGGGACGCCATCGGCGGCTCCGACGGCATTGTCGGCATATCGGCGTTGAAGCTACCGTTCGGTGTCGCGACCTTTTCCGGCGCGACACAGGAGGATCTGTGGCCGGTGGCGCTGACGTTGCTGCTGTTGACGCTGGTCTTCATCGCGCGCTTCCGCCGCTCGAAACTCGGCACCGCGGCGCTGATGGTGCAGATGAACCCGGCGCTGGCCGCAAGCCTCGGCATCGATCCGCGCAAGGTAAGGCTTGCCGTGTTCGTGCTGTCGGCGCCGATCACGGGGCTTGCCGGCTGGCTCTATGCCTATCAGCGCGCCTATGTCGGCCCCGACATGTTCGAGACCTATTTCCTGGTGTTGATGCTGACGGCGGTGGTGCTGATCGGCCGGCGCATCCTTATCGGGCCCTTGATCGGCACCGCGATCCTGATCGCGCAGCAGAACCTGCTGTCTCTCGGCGGCGACTGGAACAAGATCGTGCTCGGTTCGGTATTGGCGCTGGTCCTGATTTTCTGGCCCGCCGGGCTGGTCGGGCTTTTCCGCAATTTCGGCAATGTTGGACTCAAGGCAAAAGAATAGAGCGAAGGGAGAACGATCATGAACAGGACAATCAATCTCGCGGCGGCGCTATTGTTCGCGCTCGCTGCGCCCGCGATGGCGCAGGACATCAAGGTCGGGACCATTTTTCCGCTGAGCGGCGGCGCCGGTCCCGACGGTCAGACCGTCACCAATGCCGTGAAACTCGTGGTCGACCAGATCAACGTGAAGGGCGGCCTGCTCGGGCGCAAGCTCGTGGTCGTGTCCAAGGACGACGAGAGCACGCCCGCCGTCGGCGTCAGCCGCGCCAACGAGATGATCGCGGAGAAGGCCGACGTGGTCATCGAAGGCTGGAACTCGCCGGTGACATTGGCGATGCAACCTATTCTCGCGCGCGACGGCGTGCTCGACATCACCGCGGTGTCGAAGTCGGATTTGATCCTCGCCGGCGAGACCAATCCCTACGCCATCCGTATCAACAGCTCGAACGGCTTTGATGCCGCGGTGATAGCCAAATATGTCGTCGGGACGCTGAAGGCGAAGAAGGTCGCGTTCCTGACCCAGAACGACGTCTACGGCAACGGCTTCCAGACCGCGGTCGAGGCCGAATTCAAGAAGCTGAACTTCTCGGGCGAGATCGTCACCACGGAAAAGTTCGCGTTCAAGGACACGGATTTCCGCGTCCAGCTCACCAACCTCAAGACCGCCAATCCCGACGCCATCATCGTCACCAACTCGTCCAATTCCTCCGGCCTTCCGGCCATGGTCGAGCAGTATCGCCAGGCCGACGTCAAATCGGCCTTTGTCGGTGCGGTCGGCATCATGCTGACCACGGTGTTCAAGGTGGCGGGTGAGGCCAATAACGGCATCGTTTCCGCCGACATCTATTTCTGGGACCTGCCGCCGTTCAACGGCATCGCCGAGAGCAACGCCTTCGCCGCTGCCTTCAAGAAGGCCTATGGCGCCGATCCCGACAAGAGCGCGGCGCTGGGTGCTGCCGCGGTGCAGGTCTGGGCCAGCGCGGTGGAAGCGACCAAGTCGCTCGACCGCAAGACGGTGGCAGAAGCGATCCGCGGCAAGACCATCAAGGGCACCGTGTTCGGCGACGCGACCTTCCTGCCCAACGGGCAGTTGCAGCCGCGCTATGTCGTGTTCAAGGTGGTGGACGGCAAGAACGCCAAGCTGGAGGCCTTGCCGCAGAATTGATCTCGACAAAGAGGCTGGCGCGCGCCGCCAGCCTCGCCGGGTGAAGCAGCATCACAGGTGCAATCATGCAATTCGGCATTTTCGACCAGAACGACCACGGCCTCCATGCGCTGACCGAGCAATATGACAAGCGCCTCGCGCTGGTCGAGCTCTACGATCGAAGCGGCTTTCGCACCTATCACATGAGCGAGCACCACTCGACGCCGCTCAACCTGACACCGTCGCCCGGCGTGTTCCTGGCTGCGGTCGCGCAACGAACGAAGCGCATCCGCTTAGGCGCGCTGGTCTATGTGCTCCCGGCGCATCATCCGCTGCGGCTCGCCGAGGAAATTTGCATGCTCGATCACTTGAGCCACGGCCGGATCGAGGTCGGCATCGGCCGCGGCGCCTCGCCGCATGAGCTGGATTATTTCGGCGTCGATCCGGATGTCGCGCAGGCGATGTATGTCGAGGCGTATCAGGTCATCATGCAGGCGCTGACAAGGGACGAGGTGAATTTCGCGGGCAAGCATTATCGGTTCAGCAAGGTGCCGATCGACCTGAAGCCGGCACAACGGCCGCATCCGCCGCTGTGGTACGCGGTGCCGGTGCCGGAAGGCGCGGCATGGCCGGCGCAGAATGGGATCAACATCGTCTGCGCCGGGCCGGTCGCCCGCGTGCGCGAGATCACCGATCGCTACCGCGCGGAGTGGGTGGCGCTAGGCCATCCGCTCGACAAATTGCCCTTGCTCGGCATCAACCGCTTTGTCCTGGTGGCTGACAGCGACCGCGAGGCGATGGCGCTCGGGCGCCGCGCCTGGCCGCGCTTCCACCAGAGCTTCATGAAGCTCTGGAAGCTGCATGGCACCCAGCCGCGCTTTGCGCGGATGCCCGAGGATTTCGAGACGCTGGTCGAGAGCGGCGGCGGCATCGCGGGCTCGCCCGCGACGGTGCGCGACCGCATCCGGGCCATGACCGACGAGGCCGGAGCGAACTACTTCATCGGCCAGTTTTCCTTCGGTGAACTCACCCATGAAGAGGTGACGCATTCGGTCGGCCTGTTCGCGCGCGAGCTGCAGCCAATGGCGCGTGGGCGCGATCAGGAAGCGCTGCGTCCCGCGTGAAGGGTTTGCAGGGCGAAACCTGACGTTCAGGAGCCATCCGTTTCTGGTATCGTTGCGCGGTCCGAAAACCGTCGTGATCCTTGCAACAAGCCTGGTGGTGATCGCGCTGCTGTTGAGATGGGGATATCTGGGAAAGGCCGGTTTCGCCGGGCGATGGCTCGTCGTGCTGTGGCTGCTGCCGCCGCTGTCAATCCTGTGGGCGCGGGAATCGTTCGAGACCACCAAACAGGCTGTGCTGCAGACCGAGCCGGCGCTGGCGCAGAAGCTCGGCCGGCATTTCATGGTGGGCTACTCGTCCTTTGATGAAGTCGCGCAGCTTGCGGAGAAAGGGCTGATCGCCGGCGTCTATATCGGCAAGGGCAATGTCGCGCGGAGGAAGCCGCCCGCCATCAAGGCGGAGATCGCAGCATTGCAGGAGCGGCGGCGCCGCGCCGGCCTGCCGCCGCTGATCGTCGCGGCCGATCAGGAAGGCGGCGTGGTCTCGCATCTGTCGCCTCCATTGACGTGGCTGCCGCCGCTCTCGACCCTGGCCGAGCTGTCGCCTGATGTTCGCGCGAAGAAAGCGGAAGAGTTTGGCCGCACCCACGGCCGCGAGCTGGCCTCGCTCGGCATCACCCTTGATTTGGCGCCGGTGCTGGATCTCAAGCCGAAGGCGAAAACCAGCCGTTCCGACCTCAACACCATGACCGGCGAGCGCGCGATCTCGGAGGATCCCGCTGTCGTCTCCGACGTGGCGCTTGCTTACGTGCGCGGGCTGGAGGCAGCCGGCGTCGGTGCGACGGTCAAGCATTTTCCGGGACTCGGGCGGGTAGGCCGCGACACCCATATCGTCAGCGCCGATCTCGATACGCCGATCGATGAACTCGAAGCCTCCGACTGGCGTCCGTTCAAGGATTTGCTGGCGGGCACGAGGGCGCAGTTGATGGTCGGCCACGTCGGCCTGACCGCGATCGATCCCGGGCGGCCCGCCTCGCATTCGAAGGCCGTGATCGACGGCATCATCCGCAAGAAATGGAACTACCAGGGCATCGTCATCACCGACGACCTCGTGATGGGTGCGATCTACGGCAAGAACGTCTGCACGGCGGTGGTCGAAGCGCTCAATGCCGGCGCCGATTTGCTGCTGGTCGCCTTCGACAGCGATCAGTTCTATCGCATCTTCGCCTGCGCCTCGGAGGCCGCCGCGCAGGACAAGCTTGATCGTGACATGCTGCGGGAAAGCGCGGCGCGGCTCGACCGGATTTTTCCCAAAGCTCGCCCTTCGCCGTCTCCGCCCGCTGACGCACGGCCCGCTGGCGAATGAACGGCGCAGTGGCGGATAGCAAGCTTCGCGTGGTGGCAGGCGATTGGCGGAAACGACAATCATGCTGACGCATCTCGCGGGCAGTTCGCTGCAAAACAGATCGTTCGCGCTTCGTGGCGCTCCGCACCTTGTGAATAGACTAAACCTGAAGGCCGGCAGGACTATCATTGTGCGAGGCGCTGACCGCCCGATGCGAGGACGATAGTGCGATGGTTCACCGCTTCAACACCAATGCTGTTGTCGCTGACGAGGACGACCTGCCCTTCGTGCTCGTCGACGACGCCAAGCCGCCGCCCCGGATCGCGCTGGCGCGCGAGCGCATGCTGATGTGCCGCCTCTATATCGGCCTGATCCGAGGCATCAGCGACGATTATGGCGCGGCGTTTGCGGCGAACAGCGACAGCTGCACCGTGCGCACGATCGGTATCTACGTTTTCTTGCGCACCGTGATGTGCTCGCCGGTTCGCGCCAACACCATTGCGCAGACGCTGAAGCTGCCCCGCACCACGGTGATCCGCCGCCTGCAGGACATGGTGAAGCAGGGCTACGTCGAGCGCGTCGGCAACGCCTATCGCGTCACCGACAAGGTCAATATCCCGGAGCTGCAGGACAAGCTGCAGCGCCGCATCGATCTCATCCTGGAAACCGCAAAGGAATTGTCGAAACTGAAAAGCGCTGCGTGATGGGCGCGCCAGCCCTGCGAAGCATCGCCCGGTAACGGCGCGCTACCTGATAGCGGCCGTTCGCGACGGCCTCGCTCTCGCTCGGGCGCCCGCGCCTCCTCACCGTGAGGTTTTGACGCAGCAGGGCTATTGCGCTGCCTCGTAGGAACAGTCGGCGCCACCGCCGCCCTTGTCTCTCAGCGCTGCCGGATCGAGCGTGCATTTCAGCCTGGAGAGGCTTTCGAAGGTCGAACCTGCCGCGCCGTCCGATGGCACCCCGGCGAAGGCTTCCGTGGCGTAGAGCTCGTTCGCCTCGCGCCCGGTGAATGACACCTTTTGCTTGCCGAAGGTCAGCTCGCAGGAGCGCGAGGTGACGTCGACATTGCTGATGCGGCAGACGATCCTGACGGCGCTGACGGTGATCTTTCCCTTCATCGACGGGCCGTTCTTGCTGTCGAAGAACGCGGCCACGGCTTTCTTCTCGGCAGGCGAGAGCGTCGGCGAATGCGCGGCCACGACGCTGGCGAGCGCCAGCGCAGGCGAACCGGTGACGGAGCCAGCGGCGGCCACGGCGGTGCCCGCGGTCCAGAGCGACATGGTCAAGGTCAATGTCTTCACGGTTTTCATCCTCGGCTCCTCGCGACGGCCAGACATGTGCGAAACTCGTAGACTATGCCCCAGCCATGAATAGCCCCCATCCGCATCCACAATTGTGAAATCGCCGCGGCGAATCCGGTTGCGTGGCGCCGGGGCCGCCCCCTTGCGCATCGGCGCCCGAGGGAGCACTCTCGCGCTGCGGTACGAAGTACGCCGCCAACGACAAGAGCGAAGACCAAGGATTAGAGGAACCCCATGGCGGCTACGGCCCCGCGGATTGACTGCGACATCCATCCCGCGGTGGGCGGCACGCGCACCACGCTGTTGCCCTATCTCGACGACCACTGGAAAGAGCAGGTGGTAAGCCGCGCGATCGACGGCCTCGATCTCACGAGTTACCCGCCGAACATGCCGCTCTCGGGCCGGCCCGACTGGCGGCCCGTCGCCGGCAAGCCGGGAAGCGATCTAGGGATGCTCCAGCGCGGCGCGTTCGACCAGCTCGGCGCGAGCCACGCCATCTGCAACGTGCTCTATGGGGCGTCGGCCGTCTACGATCCCTACATGGCGTCCGCCTTCTGCAAGGCGATCAACGACTGGATCGCGGCGGAATGGTTGTCCCAGGATACGCGCCTGCGCGCCTCCATTCTGGTGCCGATGCAGGCGCCGGATCTCGCGATCGAGGAGATCGAGCGCCGCGCCGGCGACAATCGCTTTGTTTCCATCCTGGTGCTGGCGCAGGGCGAGATGCTGCTCGGCCGCCGCCAGTTCTGGCCGGTCTATCAGGTCGCCGAGAAATACAAGCTGCCGCTTGCGATCCATGCCGGCAGCTCGTACCGGCAGGCACCGAGCTCGATCGGCTGGCCGTCGTATCGCTATGAATATTATTTCGTCGAGGCGCACGCCTTCCAGGCGCAGCTCCTCAGCCTGGTCTATGAGGGCGTGTTCGGAAAATTCCCGGGCCTGAAAGTCGTGTTGATGGAGTCCGGCGTAAGCTGGCTGCCCGCTTTCATGTGGCGTGCCAACAAGACCTGGCGCGGCGTGCGCGTCGAGGTGCCCTGGGTGGAGCGCGAGCCGGCCTCGATCATCCGCGACCATGTCCGCGTCACCATGCAACCGTTCGACGCGCCCGGCGACGCGACCGGCGTCGCCGATATCATCGACCAGATCGGCTCCGACAGGATGTTCCTGTTCGCGTCCGATTATCCGCACTGGCAGTTCGACGGTGACGATCCCGTCCCGCCGCATCTGCCGCAAGGCATCGTATCGCGTATGTGCGCGGACAATCCGCTGGAAACCTTCCCGCGGCTGAAGCTGAATTAAGCGCGCATGATCCGAAAAAGTGGAAGCCGGCTTTTCGAAAAGATCATGCGCCAGAAACAAGGAGGATCGCATGAGTGATGTCATCGACCGCCCCATTCTCGAAAAAGAGTCCACGGCGGCGACACGGTTGCGCATCATCGATTGCGACGTGCATCCGAGCCTGCGTTCGCGCGCCGACCTCAACGAATTCCTGCCGAAGCGCTGGCAGGAGCACCTGAAGACCTACGGCGACCATCTGCGCACGCCCTATATCGGCACCACGCCCTATCCGCGCTCCTCGCCCCTGATCGCGCGGCGCGACGCCTGGCCGCCGACCGGCGGCGTGCCCGGCTCCGATCTCGCCTTCATGCAGAAGCAGCACCTCGATCCCTACGATGTCGAGTTTGGA
>Ga0207707_10000581_pt1 | contig 37114 bp, 33 predicted proteins | sample KBSC83BmetaG_FD_184336 | JGI IMG/M metagenome (GOLD analysis project Ga0207707, IMG submission 184336) | Corn rhizosphere microbial communities from Kellogg Biological Station, Michigan, USA - KBS C8-3B metaG (SPAdes) (version 2) | ecosystem: Host-associated > Plants > Roots > Rhizosphere ... | reverse complement strand
CTGACCGCGGCCTTCACATCGTCCTTCATCGGCTCGCTGGTCGCCGTGCTGCTGATCACCTTCCTCGCGCCCGGCATCGCTTCCTTCGCCTTGCGCTTCGGGCCGCCCGAGTTCTTCTCCGTGTACCTGCTCACGTTCTGCTCTTTCGTCGGCCTGGGCCGCGAGGACAAGCACAAGACGCTGATCTCGATGTCGCTCGGGTTGCTTCTCGCCGGCGTCGGCATGGACACGGTCTCGGGACAGCTGCGAATGACGTTCGGCTGGAGCGAGCTCTTCCGTGGCATCAACTTCCTGGTCGCGGTGATCGGCCTGTTCGGCATCAGCGAGATCCTGCTCACGATGGAAGAGCGCCTCGCGCTGCGCGGGCATGCTGCCGCGATCAGCCTGCGCGTGGTGCTGCGGGTCTGGATGGAGATGCCGCGCTATTGGCTGACGCTCGTGCGCTCCTCGATCATCGGCTGCTGGCTCGGCATCACGCCCGGCGGCGCCATCGCCGCCTCCTTCATGGGCTACAACCTCGCCAAGCGCTTCGCCAAGGACAAGGAATCGTTCGGCAAGGGCCGCATCGAGGGTGTGTTCGCGCCGGAGACGGCCGCGCATGCGTCGGGCACCTCCGCCCTGCTTCCGATGCTGGCGCTCGGCATTCCGGGCTCCGGCACGGCCGCCATCCTGCTCGGCGGCCTGATGGTGTGGGGCCTGAACCCCGGGCCGCTGCTCTTCGTCGAGCACAAGAACTTCGTCTGGGGCCTGATCGCCTCCATGTATCTCGGTAACGTGGTGGGCCTCGTCCTCGTGCTGAGCACCGTGCCGATCTTCGCCTCCGTGCTGCGCGTGCCTTTCGCCGCCATCGCGCCGATGATCGTCGTCTCGTGCGCAATCGGCGCCTTCGCCATCCAGAACGCCATGTTCGACGTCTGGCTGATGCTCCTCTTCGGCGTCGTCGGCTACGTCTTCAAGAAGATCGGCATTCCGCTTGCCCCGTTCACCCTGGCGCTCGTTCTTGGCAACCGCGCGGAGGATTCGTTCCGGCTGTCGATGATCGGCTCGGGCGGCGACCTGCGCGTCTTCTGGTCGAACAGCCTTGTCGGCTCGATCACCACCCTCGCCTTGATCCTGCTGTTCTGGCCGCTGATCTCCGCCGGCTGGAGCCGGCTGCGCGGGAAGACTACCTAGGCTTCACCGGTCCCATCAGCGTATCCGGCAGCCAGGTCGCGATCTCCGGAAAAACGCTCAGGATGACGATCGCGAGGAACATGCAGAGGACGTACGGGATCGTTCCCCACATCACGCGCGTCACGGGGACGTCCGGCGCAATGGCCTGCACGATATAGATGTTCAGCCCGACCGGCGGGTGAATCAGGCCGACTTCCATGTTGATGGTGAGGATCACGCCGAACCAGACCGGATCGAAACCCGCCGCGGTAATGATCGGCAGCAGGATCGGGCTGGTCATGAGGATGATCGCGGCCGGCGGGATGAAGAAGCCGCACACCAGCAGGAACACGTTGATCAGGCCCATAAGCACCCAGCGATTCACGTGCATCTCGGCGATGGTCTGGGCGAGCGTCTGCGTGAGGTAGAGCGACGTCAGCATGTAGCCGAAGAGCACCGCGGCAGCGATGATCGTCAGGATCATGATCGACTCGCGCGTCGTGTCGCGCAGGATCTGCCACCACTTGTCCGGGCTCCACATGCGGTAGATCACCACCGCGCACAGGACGCACAGCGCAGCGCCCACACCGGCGGCTTCCGAGGGCGTCGCCACGCCGCCATAGAGCACCCACATGACGCCGACGATGATCGCGATGAAAGGCGCGATCTTCGGAATCGACTGGAATTTCTGCTTCCAGTTGTAGCGGAAATCGGGCGCGTGGGCGCGGAAGCCGCGCTTCCAGATGATGAAGAGCGTCCATACCATGAAGAGCCCAGTCAGCAGCAGGCCCGGCATCACCCCGGCGAGGAACAGGCGTCCGATCGAGGTCTCGGTGGCGATGCCATAGAGGATGAAGGTGATCGAGGGCGGGATCAGTATGCCCAGGGTGCCGCCGGCGCAGATCGAACCCGTCGCGACGTCGTCCGGATAACCGCGCCGGCGCATCTCCGGGATACCCATCTTGCCGATGGCGGCGCAGCACGCGGGAGACGAGCCGGTGAGCGCGGCAAAGATGGCGCAGGCCCCCAGGTTCGAGATCACCAATCCGCCGGGCAGGCGATAAAGCCATCGATCCAGCGCCTCGTACAAGTCCTTGCCGGCGGGGGACGAGCCGATCGCCGCGCCCATCATGACGAACATCGGGATCGACACCAACGTGAAGTCGTTGAGCCCGGCGTAGAACGTCTCGGCGACCACGCGCAGCGCGTCCATTCCCTGGAAGAAGACGAGGAACACGATCGAGATCACGCCGAGCCCGAACGCGACGGGCACGCCCGAGAGCAGCATCGCGAGGGTGACGACCAGCACCAGTATGCCCTGCGTGGTGGGGCTCACTCGAGATGCTCCGCGTCAGGGGTACCGAACGGCTTCGCGCGGCCGGTCAGGAGCTCCATCAGCTCTGCGATGCCTTGCAGCGCGAGGAGCGTGAGGCCGATAGGCATCGAGGAATAGGGTATCCACAGTCGTGCGCGCCACATCGTGTCCGACACCCATTTCTGGGTCCATGCCTCCCACCAGAAGGCGGCGGTGAGCGCGGCGAGCACCACGGCGAAGAGCAGCGTGGTGACCGAAGCGCCGACCGCCAGCCAGTAGCGTGTGCGGGGCCCCGAGTAGTGCGGCAGGATGTCGACATTGACGTGACCGCGCGTCATCAGCACATACGAGCTGCCAACGAACGTCGCCGCGATCAGGCAGTAGGTGGTGAAGTCCGTCTGCCAGATGGTGTTGTGGTTGAGCACATAGCGCACGAACACCATGTGGCAGACGACCAGTACGCCGGCCGCGATCAGGCCGGCAGCTACGACACCACATACCTGCGACAGCAGCCGCATGCCGCGGACGTAGGCCTGCATCGCGCGCCCTCCCTTTTGAACGCGCGGGCGGTTACTTCACCGACAGCGCTTCGTCGATCAGCTTCTTGCCGTTTGGCACTTCCTTGGCGAACTCGGCGTAGGAGCTCTTCTGGGCGACCTTCACCCATTCGTCGTACTCCTGCGACGTGAGCGTCACCACCTCGACGTTGTGCTCCTTGAACACCTTCACCATCTGGTCATCGAGACCCTTCGCCTTCGACGCAAAGAAATCGTGCGATTTCTTCCCGGCCTGCATCAGGACCTCCTGCTGCTTCTTGTTCAGGCGGTTGAAGCTCTTCTTCGACATCAGCACCGGCTCGTACATGAACCAGAGCGCGTTGTCGCCGGGCGCGGTGAGGCACTTCACCTGCTCGTAGATGCGGAAGGAAACGAAGCTGCCGGAGCTCGTGTCGGTCGCATCGGCCACGCCCGTCTGCAGCGCGTTGTAAACCTCGTTCGAGGGCACGGAAACGATCGAGGCGCCGGCTGCCTGCCACATCGACGCGAAAGTCGGCCCCGCCGAGCGGATCTTCAGTCCCTTGATGTCATCGGGCTTGCGGATGCACGCGCGCTTCGACGCAACGGCGCCGGCCAGCCAGGCATCGGCGAGGACGACTACGCCCGCCTTGTCGATCTGCGTCTTGATGTCCTTCATGAACGGCGAATCGTTCATGCGCTGCGCTCGATCATGGCTGCGCACGAGGCCGGGCATCAGCGTGGCACCGAAGGCACGCACCTTGCCGCTCGCGTAGTCGAGCGGGAAGGACGAGATGTCGAGCTGTCCATTGACGAGCGCATTCCACTGCTCGTTCGGCTTGAAGAGCGACGCGCCCGGATAGACCTGGACGTCCAGGTCGACATTCGCCGCTTTCGCTTCGCGCGCGATGATCTGCACCATCTCGTCGCGCGCATCGCCGCGGCCACCGGGAAATTGATGCGACGCGCGCAGCGTGGTCGGCGCTGCGAACACGGGAGCGGCCGCAACGAGGGCCGCGACAAACAACGAAAACTGCATCATTGGTTTCTCCTCCTCCAGTAAGCGAGATATTCTAGGGTAGGTCCGTTGCCCCGATCTCCCTCAATAAGAAAGCCTTAAGAAACCCGGCTAGATCACCTTGGCGGCACGCAGCCGCGCCAGCTCCGCGTCGTTCTTCGCCAGCAGGTTCCTCAGCACCTCGTCCGTATGCTGCCCCAGCGTGGGCGGCGCGCCGCGGTATTCGACCTTCGTCGCCGAGAAGCGCATCGGGCTCGCCACCGTCGGCAGCTTGCCAGCTACCGGATGATCGAGGTCGACGCGAATGCCCCGCGCCTTGACCTGCGGTTCCTCGTAGACCTGCGCGATGTCGTTGATGGGACCATTGGGCACGCCGGCCTTCTCCAGCAAGTCGACCCATTCCGCCGTGGTGCGCTGCTTGAAGAGCTGGCCGAGGAGCCGCGTCATCTCGGCACGGTTTTCCACCCGCTTGCCATTGCTCGCGAAGCGCGGGTCGCCAGCCAGCGCCGACTGGCCGGCGGCGTCGCAGAACTTGCGGAACAGGTTGTCGTTGCCGCAGGCGAGGATCACCGCGCCATCCCTCGTGCGGAACGGCTGGTAGGGAACGATGTTCGGATGGAGGTTGCCGATGCGCTTCGGCGGCTTGCCGGTCGAGAAGTAGTTGGTGTTCTGGTACGCGAGCAGCGCGATCTGCGAATCGAGCAGCGCGAGATCGAGGTGCTGCCCGACGCCCGTTGCCGCTCGATGCGCCAGCGCCGCGCAGATGGCAATCGATGCGTACATGCCGGTGATGATGTCGGCGATCGGGACGCCGGCGCGTTGCGGGCCGCCGCCGGGCGCGTCGTCCGGCTCGCCGGTGACGCTCATCATTCCGCCCATACCTTGAATCATGAAGTCGTAGCCTGGACGCTCGCGGTAAGGCCCGGTCTGGCCGAAGCCCGTCACCGAGCAGTAGATGAGGCGCGGATTGATCTTCTTCAGGTCCTCGTAGCCGAGACCATAGCGGGCGAGGTCGCCGAACTTGTAGTTCTCGATCAGCACGTCGCTTTTCCCCGCGAGCTCGCGCACGATGGCCTGCCCCTCCGCCACGGCGATGTTCAGCGTGATGGACTTCTTGCCACGATTCGCGGAGGTGAAGTAGGCCGAGTCCTTCGTGTCGCGGCCGTCGCGATCCTTGACCCAGGGCGGGCCGAAGGCGCGCGAGTCGTCGCCGACGCCGGGCCTCTCCACCTTGATGACCTCCGCGCCGAGGTCGGCCATGTTCTGCCCGGCCCACGGTCCGGCGAGCACCCGCGAAAGATCGAGAACCCGGATGTGCGAAAGAGGACCCACGAGAGCGTTTCCGTCGTTGCGTTTTCGTCGAAAGAGCCGCAGTTTACGCCCGATGATCCGGCATATCGTGCTGTGGCGGCTCAAGTCCGCCGATGATTTCGAGAAAGTGCGCGAAACGCTCGAGCGGCAGGTCGGCCGCATTCCGGGGCTGCTCGCCGTGGAAGTCGGGCGCAACTTCAATACCGGGCGGCGCGCGGTGGACTTCGCGCTGCTCTGCGATTTCGAGAGTCGCGAGGCGCTCGAGGCCTACCACCGCCACCCCGCCCACATGGAGACACGCGCGGTGGTCGATCCGCTGGTGGCCGACCACTGGATCGCCGATTACCAGACGCCGACGAGCATCTTGACGGCGAAGAAGTAGAGCAGCATCGCGAAGATGGTCCGCAGCCGCTTGACCGGCAGACTGTGCGCGAGGCGCGCGCCCAATGGCGCGGCCAGCATGCTCGTCACGACCACCAGCGCGAGAGCGGGGAGGTATACGTAGCCGATGCTCGGGCGCGGGAGGCCTTCTACCCTTAGCCCGTGCAGGATGTAGCCCGCGGTGCCGGCGATCGCGATCGGCAGACCGTTCGCCGCCGCCGTGCCGATGGCGCGCCGCAGGGGCACCTTGCACCAGGCGAGGAACGGAATGGTGAGGAACGCGCCGCCGGCGGCAAGCATGGTCGAGACCGCGCCGATCACCGTACCGGCGCCGAAAAGCCCGAGCGGTCCCGGCAGGTCTCGGCTGCCGGGCGGCTTGAGGTCGAGCAGGATTTGCGTCGCGGCGTAGAAGACGAGCACGGTGAAACCGACTGCGAGCGGCCGCGTCGGGATGAATCCGGCGATCAGCGCGGCGATGAAAGACCCCGCCAGCATCCCGCTCGCCATTGCGCGCGCGATGAACCAATCGACAGCGCCGCGCGCGTGATGCGCTCGCATGCTCGCGATAGAGGTGAACACCATCGCGGCGAGCGCCGTGCCGATGGCGAGGTGCACGACGTGCTCGGACGGCAGGCCGTGGCTCGTGAACGTCCAGACAAGGAGCGGCACCATCACTACCCCGCCGCCAATGCCGAGCAGCCCGGCGGCAAAGCCGACGAGTGCCCCGGTGCCGAGATAGGCAAGCCACTCGGTCATGAGCGCAATAAATGCTGCGCGAGCTCGGCGAAGCCAGCACCGAATGCAGCATTCGTTACATAGTTCGGCTCGGCCGGCATCCGGCCGGCAAAGCGGCGCACGTTGGCGACGCCGACCGAGTTCGGGAAGAACGCGAACATCGACGCGTCGTTCGGTGAATCGCCGATGTAGAGCGCCGCCGCGCGGTCACGGTCGGCATCCATCCTGAATCGCTGGCGAAGAACTTCACGCACCGTCACAAGCTTGTCATAGTCGCCGTACCAGCCGTGCACGTGGATCGAGCTCATCGTCACGTGCAGGCCCTCGCCGCGCATGAGTTCGGCAATGCGCCCCGCCGCTTCCAAGGGAAGCGGCGGCACTTCTTCAGCGTAGTCGATCGCGAGATCGGTTTCCCGATAGCGCTCGTCGGCCGGTATCGCGCAGCCCGGGATGGCCGCAACGATCCTGCGCCCGATGGCGGCGAGACGCTCACGGTTGCGAGCCCGCACGTCGGCGGGCTCGCGATAATCGCGGTGCAGCTTGCCCTCGCTCGCCCAGAAACAAAAGCCGCCGTTCTCTCCCACTACGGCGTCGACCGGCCACAGGCGCGCCAGCTGATCGCAGAAACCGGCCGGCCGGCCGGTAACCGCGACGGTGCGCCTGCCCGCTGCATGCAAGGCTTCCAGCGCCTGATACGCCTGCGCCGTCAGTTTGCCCGCCGTGGTGAGCGTATCGTCGATATCGAAAAGCACCACGCGCACGTCGCGCACGTCCAGTTCGCGAAGCGGCTTCAACGACCCACGACCCGCGCAACCCGCTGGCGCTGCGCCTCGGTCATCAGCAGGCCGCACTTCGTGCGCCGCCAGAGCACGTCTTCCGCGGTACGCGCCCATTCGTGCTCGACGAAATAGCGCAGTTCCCGCTCGGAAAGCCCGCCGCCGAAGTCCTCCCCCAGGTTGCCGTCGCCGACGACTTCGTCGGCGCGCATCCCATGGCGCCGAAACAGGCTGCGCAGCGTGGGCTGCGGAATCTCGGGATGGCGGGCGAAGAACGCGTCTCGCGCCGCCATGCGCGATTGGGTCCCGAAATCGCTGCCCGGCAGCGCCGTGCCATCGGTCCACGGTGCCTTCAACCCGGGGAAATAGGGCAGGAGGCGATGCATGACCTGCTCGGCGAGGTGCCGGTAGGTCGTGATCTTGCCGCCGAAAACGGAGAGCACCGGCGCCCCACCGGCGTCGTCGTCGACGCGCAGGGTGTAGTCGCGCGTCACGGCCGAAGGATCGTTCGTGCCATCGTCATAGAGCGGGCGCACGCCGGCGTAGCGCCAGACCACGTCGCCCGGCCGCACCGGCTTGGCGAGATAGCGATTCACGGCGCGGCACAGATAGTCCACTTCGTCGAACGTGGGCTGCGCCGTTTCGACGTCGACCTGCGGGATGTCGGTGGTGCCGACCAGCGTATGCAGATCGCCAAAGGGAATCATGAACACGACGCGGCGGTCGTCGTTCTGCAGGATGAAGGCGTGGTCGCCGTCGTAGAGCTTCGGCACCATGATGTGGCTGCCGCGCACGAGGCGGACGAGATCCCTCGAAGGCTGGCCCAGCCGCTCGTTGAGCACGCGCTTCACCCAGGGGCCGCCGGCATTGACGATGGCCTTCGCAACGATTTCCTCCCCATTGGAAAGGCGTGCCAGCCAGCCGGCCCCGATACGCTTCGCCGATTGGCACTCGGTGCCGGTAAGGACGCGCGCTCCCCTCATTTTCGCGTCGAGCGCATTAGCAATCACCAGGCGGGCGTCGTCGACGCGGCAATCGGAATAGACGAAGCCGCGCTTGAACTCCGGCTTCAGGCCCGACGCATAAGGTGGCGCGTCCAATCGGATGGCGGACGAGCCCTGCAGGAGCGAGCGGCGCGCGAGATGGTCGTAAAGGAACAGCCCAATCCGGATCATCCAGCGCGGACGCAGCTCGGGCACATGCGGCATGACGAAACGCGCCGGCCAGACGAGGTGTCCGGCAATGCGCAGCAGGATCTCGCGCTCGGCGAGCGCCTCGTGCACCAGCTTGAACTCGTACTGCTCGAGGTAGCGCAGCCCGCCGTGGATCAGCTTCGACGACGCCGACGACGTCGCCCCGGCCAGATCGCCCCGCTCGACCAGGATGGTGGCGAGGCCGCGCCCGACGGCGTCGCGCGCGATACCGGCGCCGTTGATGCCGCCGCCGATGACGAGCAGGTCGTAAGTCACCGCGGCGCACTATATCCGATAGTGCGCCGGCGGCCGGGAGAGGACTACGTGCTGCTGCTGACCTTCTTCAGCTGGTCCAGCTTGACGACCTTCACCGTCACTTCAGGATGTGCCTTGGCTTTCGCGAGCTGCTGCTCCTTCACCTGCTGCTGGCGACGGACCTTTTCGAACGTCTTCTTGATATCCGTATCGAAGCTCGGGCGGTAGCGAAAGTCGGAATCCAGAATATGTTTCATGCGGTCTCCTGCTTGGGTTCCGTCATTCTTCCAAACGCCGGCCCGCGACGATGCAGGCCGGGCGTGGTCTTGGCGGACTATCTGTTCCGCACGCGGAAAATTTCAAGTCGCAGTCGCGACGACAGGCGTCGTGCAACTACGACTGAGGCGCCGCTAACTTACTTCTTGCGCAGGCGACGGATCGCCGCGAGCTGCGCGGCGAGCATGGCAAGCTCGCCCTCGACGGCCGCGATTTCCTGCTTGTCTTGCGCCTTGGCGCGCGCTTCCTCGGCACGTCTGACCGCCTCCGACGCCTTCGCTTCGTCGAGATCGGCACCGCGAATCGCGGTGTCGGCGAGGACGGTGATGATCTTCGGCTGGACTTCGAGGATGCCGCCCGCGACGAAGATGAGCTGCTCGTCGCCGCCGCCGGCTGGCATGATCCTGACGGCGCCGGGCTTGATGCGCGTGATGAGCGGCGTGTGGCGCGGGTAAATGCCGAGCTCGCCCGCTTCGCCGGGCAACACGACGAATTCGGCCTCGCCGGAGAAGATCGCCTCCTCGGCGCTCACCACATCGACATGGATGGTTGCGTTAGCCATTACTTCAGGGTCTTCGCCTTCTCGAACGCTTCTTCGATCGGCCCAACCATGTAGAACGCCTGCTCGGGCAGCGCGTCGCACTCGCCGTTCACGATCATCTTGAAGCCCTTGATCGTGTCCTTGAGCGAAACGTACTTGCCTTCCTGCCCGGTGAAGTTGCGCGCCACGGTAAAAGGTTGCGACAGGAAGCGCTGGATCTTGCGCGCGCGGGCGACCGCGAGCTTGTCTTCCGGCGACAGCTCGTCCATGCCGAGAATCGCGATGATGTCGCGCAGTTCCTTGTAGCGCTGCAGCGTGGCCTGCACCGCGCGCGTGGTGCTGTAGTGCTCCTCGCCGATCGTGTTCGGATCGACCTGGCGCGAGGTCGAGTCGAGCGGATCGACGGCGGGATAGATTCCCAGGGCCGCGATGTCGCGCGAAAGCACGACAGTCGCGTCGAGGTGGCCGAAGGTCGTCGCCGGCGACGGGTCGGTGAGGTCGTCAGCGGGCACGTACACCGCCTGGATCGACGTAATGGACCCGGTCTTGGTCGAGGTGATGCGCTCCTGCAGCCGCCCCATCTCCTCCGCAAGTGTCGGCTGGTATCCGACGGCCGACGGCATGCGGCCGAGCAACGCCGAGACTTCGGTGCCGGCGAGCGTGAAGCGGTAGATGTTGTCGACGAAAAAGAGGATGTCGCGGCCTTCGTCGCGGAAGTCCTCGGCCATGGTGAGGCCGGTGAGCGCGACGCGCAGGCGGTTGCCCGGCGGCTCGTTCATCTGGCCGAACACCATCGCCACCTTCGAGTCCTCGAGCTTGTCGAGCTTCACGACTTCCGCATCGATCATCTCGTGATAGAAGTCGTTGCCCTCGCGCGTCCTCTCGCCCACGCCGGCAAATACCGAGAGTCCGGAGTGCTGGGTGGCGATGTTGTTGATCAGCTCGAGCATGTTGACGGTCTTGCCCACGCCGGCGCCGCCGAAGAGGCCGATCTTGCCGCCCTTCGCGAACGGGCAGATCAGGTCGATGACCTTGATGCCCGTTTCGAGCAGTTCCACGGACGGGGAAAGCTCGTCGAACTTGGGCGCGATCTGGTGGATCGAGCGCGTCTTGTCCGACTTGATCGGGCCGCCGTCGTCGATCGGACGTCCCAGCACGTTCATGATGCGGCCAAGCGTGCCTTTACCGACCGGCACCGAAATCGGCCCGCCGGTCGAGGTCACCTTCATGCCGCGTCGCAGGCCGTCAGAGGATCCGAGCGCGATGCAACGCACTACTCCGTCGCCGAGCTGCTGCTCGACCTCGAACGTCAGCGCCTTTTCGACCAGCGGGTTATTCGCGTCCTCGACCAGCAGGAGCGCGTCATAAATCCCCGGCATGTTGTTGCGGTCGAACTGAATGTCGGTAACCGCGCCGATGCACTGGACGATGGTGCCTTGTGCTTGTGCCATATCTCTATCCTGCCTTTTACTTTTGGTCTAGACGGCGGCCGCGCCACCGACGATTTCTGAAAGTTCCTTGGTGATCGCCGCCTGCCGGTTCTTGTTGTAGATCAGCGTCAGCTCGTCGATCAGGGTAGCCGCGTTGTCGGACGCCGCCTTCATCGCCACCATGCGCGCGGACTGCTCGGAGGCCATGTTCTCGGACACCGCCTGGTAGATGAGCGCCTCGATGTAGCGCGTCATCACCTGGTCGAGCACCCCGCGCGCCTCCGGCTCGTAGATGTAGTCCCAGACGGTCTCCGGCGCGCCGAGCCGCTCGCCGGAGAGCGGCAGCAGCTGCTCGATCACCGGCTCCTGCTTCATCGTATTGATGAAGCGCGTGTAGGCGAGCATCAGGCGGTCGAAGCGGTCCTCCACGTAGCCGTCGAGCATCACCTTCACTGCGCCGATCAGCTTCTCCATCTGCGGCTTGTCGCCGAGCTGCACGACGTGCGAGGAGATCTGGGCGCCCAGGCGCTGCATGAAGCCGAAGCCCTTGTTGCCGATCGGGCAGACCTCGATTTCCTCGCCCTGCGCCTGCCATTCCTTGTACTGGGCCAGCACCATGCGCAGCAGGTTGGTGTTCAACGCGCCGCAAAGACCCTTGTCGGTCGTGATGACGATGATGCCGACGCGCTTCACGGAATCGCGGTCCACGAGGAACGGGTGCCGGTACTCCGGGTTCGCGTGCGAGATGTGCGCGGCGACGTTGCGGATCTTCTCGCCGTACGGGCGTGCATGGCGCATGCGCTCCTGCGCCTTGCGCATCTTCGACGCGGCCACCATCTCCATTGCCTTGGTGATCTTCCGCGTGTTCTGCACGCTCCGGATCTTCATCCGGATTTCCTTGGTACCCGGCATTAGAAGCTACCGTTCTTCTTCCAGTCCTCGATGGCCGACTTCAGCGCCTTCTCGTCGTCGCCGGACAGGTCCTTCTTGTCCTCCATGGCCTTCACCAGGGCCGCGTACTTGGTCTTCATGTAGTCGCGCATCGATTTCTCGGCGGCGAGCGCTTTCTTCACTTCGATGTTGTCGAAGTAGCCGTTATTGACGGCAAACAGCGTGAGCGCCATCTCCCAGACCTGCAGCGGCTGGTACTGCGGCTGCTTCATGAGCTCGGTCACCATCCGGCCGCGCTCGAGCTGCTTGCGGGTGGCCTCGTCGAGGTCGCTCGCGAACTGCGCGAACGCCGCGAGCTCGCGGTACTGGGCGAGGGCGAGGCGCACGCCGCCGCCGGTGTCGCGCCGCTTCATGATCTTGGTCTGCGCGGCACCGCCGACCCGGGAGACCGAGATACCGGCGTTGATGGCCGGACGGATACCCGCGTTGAAGAGATCCGTCTCAAGAAAAATCTGGCCATCGGTAATGGAGATGACGTTCGTCGGCACGAACGCCGTCACGTCACCGGCCTGGGTCTCGATCACCGGCAGGGCCGTGAGAGAGCCGGTCTTGCCCTTTACCGCGCCCTTGGTGAATTTCTCGACGTACTCCGGATTCACGCGCGCAGCGCGCTCGAGCAGGCGCGAGTGCAAGTAGAACACGTCGCCCGGATACGCCTCGCGCCCCGGCGGACGGCGCAGGAGCAGTGAGACTTGGCGGTACGCCCAAGCCTGCTTGGTCAGGTCGTCGTAGATGATGAGCGCGTCCTGGCCGCGGTCGCGGAAGTATTCGCCCATGGTGCAGCCGGAATACGGCGCGATGTATTGCATCGCGGCGGACTCGGAGGCGGAGGCGGCGACCACGATCGTGTACGCCATTGCGCCGTGCTCTTCGAGCTTGCGCACCACGTTGGCGATGGTCGAGGCTTTCTGGCCGATGGCGACGTAGACGCAGAAGAGATCCTTGCCCTTCTGGTTGATGATCGTGTCCACGGCCACCGCGGTCTTGCCGGTCTGGCGGTCGCCGATGATCAGCTCGCGCTGGCCGCGGCCGATCGGCACCATGGCGTCGATCGCCTTGAGTCCAGTCTGCACGGGCTGCGACACCGACTGGCGCGCGATCACGCCCGGCGCGACTTTCTCGATCACGTCGGTGAGCTTGGCGTTGATCGGGCCTTTGCCGTCGATCGGCTGGCCGAGCGAGTTCACGACGCGCCCGAGCAGCTCCGGGCCGATCGGCACCGAGAGAATCTTTCCGGTGGTCTTGACCGTATCGCCCTCGCTGATGTGCGTGTACTCGCCGAGAATCACCGCGCCGACCGAGTCGCGCTCGAGGTTGAGGGCAAGGCCGAAGGTGTTCTTCGGGAACTCGAGCATCTCGCCCTGCATCACGTCGGACAGGCCGTGGATGCGGCAGATGCCGTCGGTCACCGAGACCACGGTGCCCTGCGTGCGCATCTGCGCGCCCGCGTCCAGGTTCTGGATCCGGCTCTTGATCAGCTCCGAGATTTCGGAAGGATTGAGTTGCATGACTACTCCTTAAGCGTGCTGCTTTTATCCTTTGAGTGCGGTCTCGAGCGCGCCGAGCTGCGCGCGCGCGGAACCGTCGATGACCTTGTCCCCCAGCACGACCTTCACGCCGCCGATCAGCTCGCGGTCGACCTGCACCTTGGCGCGCACCTTGCGGCCGGTGTTTTTCTCCAGCCGCTGCACGAGGTCGGCGAGCTGCGCATCGGAGAGCTCGAATGCCGATTGCACCTCGGCTTCGATCACGCCTTCACGTTCGTTCTTGAGCGCCTCGAACTGGTCGCGGATCTCCGGCAGCAGCTCCAGGCGACCGTTCTGCGCCAGTACACGTACGAGGTTCTCGGCGTCGCCGCTCAGCTTGCCGCCCAGGATGGAGATGAAGACGCCCGCCACCTTCTCGTCCGACAGGTTCGGGTCGCCGATGGCGCGGCGGACTCGCTCGTCCGCCGCGACGGCGGCCAGCGCCGCGATCATCCCGGACCAGCGGGCAAGCTCGCCCTTCTCGTCGGCGAGCTTGAAAGCCGCCTCGGCGTAAGGACGCGCTACGGTGCTGGGTTCCGCCATTAGAGCTGGCGCTTGATGGATTCGAGCAGATCGCCGTGCGCCTTGGCATCGACCTCACGGCGCAGGATCTTCTCGGCGCCGGCAACCGCCAGCGAGGCGACGCGGTCGCGCAGCTGCTCGCGCGCGCGGGTCACTTCCTGCTCGATCTCCGCCTTGGCCGCCGCCTTCTCTCGGTTGCCTTCTTCCTTCGCGGCGTTGCGCGCCTCATCGATCATCTGCGTCGCACGCTTCTCCGCCTGGGAGATGATTTCCTGGGCGCGGCCGCGCGCTTCCTTGATGGCCTCTTCGGCCTGCCTGGACGAAGTTTCGAGCGAGCGCTTGCCCTGTTCGGCGGCGGCGAGCCCGTCGGCGATGGTCTTCTGCCGCGCCTCGATGGCACGCAGCATCGGCGGCCAGACGAACTTGACCGTGAACCAAATGAACACCGTAAAGCTCACCACCTGGGCGATGAGCGTTAGATTGAGGTTCATGCGACCCCTCCTGCCGCCTTAGCGGAACGCGGTAGCGAGCGGGTTCGCGAACGCGAAGAACATGGCGATGCCGAGGCCGATGATGAACGAGGCGTCGATCAGGCCGAGCAGCAGGAACACCTTGCCCTGCAGCGAGTTGGTCAATTCCGGCTGGCGCGCCGCCGCCTCCAGGAAGCGGCTGCACATGATGCCCACGCCGATGCAGGCGCCCGCGGCACCGAGGCCGATCATCAGGCCGACGCCGATGCCGGTGTACGCCTGAACCATCGCGAGCAGTTGAAGCTTGTCCATACTAAATGCTCCCTTTCTTAGCTAAATTGTGAGGAATCAGTGGTGCTCGTGCGCCATCGAGATGTACACGATGGTCAGCATCATGAAGATGTACGCCTGCAGCAGAACGATCAGGATGTGGAAAATCGCCCACAGCACGCCAAGCGCGGCACCGAAAAAGGCTCCTGTCAGGCCGGTCGCAGCCCACATCCAAAGCAGCAGGAAGAGAATCTCGCCCGCGTACATGTTGCCAAAGAGACGCAGCGAGTGAGACAGGGTCTTCGAGATGTACTCGACCATCTGGAAGAGGAAGTTCGCGGGGATCAGTAGCGGATGCGAGCCGAACGGCGCGAAGAAAAGCTCGTGCAACCAGCCGCCCAGGCCCTTCACGGCAATCGCGAACACGATAGTCAGCACAAGGACCGAAATCGACAGCGCGAACGTGGTGTTCACGTCCGCGGTCGGCACGTAGCGAAAACCGTGGTCCGAGACATGGTGCGTGACCAAGCCGACGATTTCCGCGGGCAGGAAATCCATCGCGTTCATCAGCACAACCCACACGAACACGGTTAGCGCAAGCGGCGCCACGAAGCGATGCCGGTCGCCATGGGTAAAGATGCCCTTCGCCTGCTCATCGACGAAATCGATTAACCACTCGACCGCGGCCTGGCGCCGGCCCGGAACGCCGGACGTCGCACCGCGGACGATCCACCATATGAAACCGATGCCGACAAGGCCGAGCAGGATCGACACTATCACCGAGTCCAAGTTGAGCGACCAGAACGCGCCGTCGCCCACGGGCTTGGTGAAGAACGTCAGGTGATGCTGGATGTACTCCGAAGGAGTGAGCTCGGCGCCGGCGGCCATTTGCTATCGGACTCTTGTCGACTCAGTAATCGCGTACGAAAAACGCCATCGCAAAAATCAGCAGCGTGACGACGAAGGTGGCGATCAGCGCGCCGATCACCGCCTCGGCGTAGTTCACCAGCACGAGCCACAGCAGCAGAACCGCGAGGCCGATCTTCACGGCCTCGGCGCGCAGGGCGCCCGCTACGACGCCCCCCGCGGACTTCCCGCTTCCCATCGACGCGACCAGCGCGGCTGCGAGGCCGGCCGTAACGCTGATGAGCCCTCCGGCAAGCGCTGACAGGGCACCATGAGTGCCAGCAAGGAGCGCCGCCACCAGGGCAAGCGCTGCCGTTGCCACGAGCTGCCATCTCAGGACGGTGAGGACCGGTCTTCCGAGGCGGCGAAGCATGGCGTTGGAAACCTTCGCCTCCCTCGAAGCGGCGCAATTGTATCGCAACTCGTTCATTTCAAGCGCTTCAGAAGCGCGTCGAGATGATCGAGGCTCGAGTAATGGAGGACCAGCTTGCCGCGCCCCTTGCGCGCCGCCTTGATTTCCACGGTCGTGCCGAGGCGCTGGGAGACTTCCTCTTCGAGGCGGGCGAGGTCGCGATCGGTTCGCTTCGCCTTTTTCGCCGCTGGTCGGCGGAGCAGCGCTTGCACCAGCGCTTCCGCTTCCCTTACCGTGAGATGCTTCGCCGCTATGCGGTTCGCGACCTCGATCTGCCGCGCCGGGTCGAGAGGCAGAAGCGCCCGCGCGTGGCCCATCTCCACCGCACCGCGCATCAGCGCCTCCTGCACGGGCTTGGCGAGCTTCAGCAGGCGCAAAAGGTTGGTGGTCGCGCTGCGCGAGCGCCCGACCGCGTCCGCCGCCTGCTCGTGCGTCATGCGGAACTCGTCGATCAGCCGCTGCACGCCCGCGGCTTCTTCCATCGGGTTCAGGTCCTCGCGCTGGATGTTCTCGATCAGCGCCATGACCATCGCCGACTCGTCCGGCACTTCGCGCACGATCGCCGGCACCTGTTTCAAACCCGCCATCTGCGCCGCGCGCCAGCGACGCTCGCCGGCGATCAGCTCGTAGCCGCCGTCGACCGGCCGCACGACGACGGGCTGCAGGAGACCCTGGCTGCGGATGGAATTGGCGAGCTCGGCGAGCGCTTCCTGGTCCATCCGCGTGCGCGGCTGGTAGCGCCCGGGGCGGATCTGCGCCGTGTCGACGCTGCCGAGCGACTCACGGCGCGGCTCCTCGTCGCCGCCGAGCAAGGCATCGAGGCCGCGACCAAGGCCTTTGGGCTTCATGCCGCGCGGCCCAGAATTTCGGTTGCCAGCGCGAAGTACGCCTGCGCGCCTTTCGAGCTCGCATCCCACAGCACCGCCGGTACGCCGTAACTCGGAGCCTCGGCGAGGCGCACGTTCCGCGGCACCATCGTGCGGTAGACCTTGTCGCCGAAATGCTCCTCGAGCTGTTGCGACACTTGTTGCGAGAGGGTATTTCGCGGGTCGTACATCGTGCGTAGAAGTCCGGCGATCTCGAGCTGCGGATTAAGGTGCGCGCGCACGCGCTTGATGGTGGCGACGAGATCGGACAGGCCTTCGAGCGCGTAGTACTCGCATTGCATGGGAATCAGCACGCGCTGCGCCGCCGTGAGCGCATTCACCGTGAGGAGGCTGAGCGACGGCGGGCAGTCGATCAGGACGAAATCGTATTCGGCGAGCACCCGCTCGAGCGCGGCCTTGAGGCGTGTCTCGCGTCCGGGCAGCTCGACCAGCTCGACTTCCGCACCGGCGAGCTCGCGATTCGCCGGCACGAGATCGAACCCGCCCTTCTCCACTTTCGTGCGCGCCGCCGCCAGCTCGCACAGGCCAAGGAGCACGTGGTACACCGTGCGCGGGACATTGCGCTTGTCGATGCCGCTTCCCATCGTCGCGTTGCCCTGCGGATCGAGGTCGATGAGCAGCACGCGCCGGCCCGACTGCGCGAGCGCAGCCGCGAGATTCACGCTGGTGGTCGTCTTGCCGACGCCGCCTTTCTGGTTCACGACCGCGAGAATCTGGGGTGCGCTCATGCGGGCTTGCACAGCACCAGATGCCGCTCGCCCTCGACGAACGGAATGTCGAGCGCCACCGTCCTGCACTGATAGCCGGAAAGACGCGCTACTTCGTCGCTCGGGTCTTTGCCTTTCATGGCGGCAATGACGCCTGCCGGAGCGAGCAGATGCCCGCAGGCGGCGGCGAAATCGGCGAGCTCGGCAAAGGCGCGCGAAATGACAACTGCAAAGCGCTCGGCCGGTCGCCACGCTTCGACGCGACGCGCTTGGACCTCGACATTGCCGAGCTCGAGCTCGATCTTCGCCTGCTGCAGGAACGCGGCCTTCTTGTCGTTCGACTCGACGAGCGCGACGTGCCACTGCGGCCGCGCTAGCGCCAACGGTATGCCCGGCAGTCCGCCGCCCGAGCCGACATCCGCAATGCGCGCGCCGACGCCGGCGAAATCGAGATGCGGCAGCACGGCGAGCGAATCGAGCAGGTGATGGCTCACCATGGCCAAGGGATCACGCACAGCGGTCAGGTTATAGATTCGGTTCCACTTCGCGAGCAGCTCCGCATATTTCATCAGCCGCTCTTCCACGCCCGCCGACGACGCGAGCCCCATCGTCTGTAAGCCGCGCTCGAGCGCGGTCCTTGGCGTCATGCCGTTTCCTGCGACGGCTGGAAGCCTCTTTTTAGATGCACGAGCAGCAACGAGATCGCCGCCGGCGTTATGCCCGGAATGCGCGATGCCTGGCCGATCGTTTCCGGCTTGTGCTGGTTCAGCTTCTGCTGCGCTTCAGCGGAGAGCCCGCGCACCTGCCGGTAATCGACGCGCTGCGGCAAGGCGACTGACTCCCATTCATCGCGACGCGCCACTTCGCTCTGCTGCCGAGCGATGTAACCCTCGTATTTGGCTTGGATTTCGACCTGCGCAGCCACTTCGGCGGACACGGTCGCGTCGCCGGCCACGGCCGCGTACTTGACTTCCGGTCGCCGCAGAAGGTCCATGGCCCTTACTTTTTCGCGGGAGCCAGCGCTGACAAACGTACGCTGGAGACGGTCCTTTTCCGCCGCGATGGCGTCGCGCTTCCGGCAGAACGAGTCCCATCTCGCGTCGCCGACCAGGCCCAGCTTCCGGCCAGTCTCGGTGAGGCGCAGATCCGCGTTGTCCTCGCGCAATTGCAGCCGATACTCCGCGCGGCTAGTGAACATCCGGTAGGGCTCCGAGACACCTCGCGTCACCAAGTCGTCCACCAAGACCCCGATATACGCCTCGTCCCGGCGGGGTGACCAAGGCGTCTGGTCTTGGGCGTACAGCGCGGCATTAAGGCCGGCAAGCAGGCCTTGCGCCCCCGCCTCCTCGTAACCGGTGGTGCCGTTGATCTGGCCGGCAAAGAAGAGTCCGCGGATCGACTTGGTCTCGAGGGAAGCATGGAGGTTGCGCGGATCGAAGTAGTCGTACTCGATCGCATAGCCAGGACGCACGAGATGCGCCCTCTCGAGCCCTCGGATGGAGTGCACGAGGTCGAGCTGAGCGTCGAAAGGCAGGCTGGTCGAGATGCCGTTCGGGTAAAGCTCGTTGGTCGTCAGGCTCTCAGGCTCCAGGAAGATCTGGTGGCTCGTTTTGCCCGCGAAACGGTGGATCTTGTCCTCGATCGACGGGCAGTAACGCGGACCCACGCCTTGAATGACGCCGGTGAACATGGGCGAACGATCTAGCGCGCCGCGGATGATCTCGTGGGTCCGCTCGTTCGTCTGGGTGATCCAGCACGGCAACTGCTCCGGGTGCATGCTCCGGTTGCCTAGGAACGAGAACACCGGCTCCGGCGAATCTCCGGGCTGGATCTCCATGACGCTGAGATCGACGCTGCGACGATCGATCCGCGGCGGCGTGCCGGTCTTGAGCCGGCCGACCGGCAGCTTGAGCTCGCGCAGGCGGACCGCCAGCGTGGTCGCTGCCGGCTCTCCCGCGCGGCCGGCCTGATGGTTCTCGAGACCGACGTGAATGAGCCCGCCGAGGAATGTGCCGGTGGTGAGCACGATCGCCCGCCCGCGGAATTCCAACCCCATCTGCGTGCGGACACCCACGGCGCGCTCGCCTTCGACCATGACGTCGTCCACCGCCTGCTGGAAGAGCAGCAGGTTGGGTTGGTTTTCCAGCCGCGCCCGGATGGCTTTCCGGTACAGCACGCGGTCGGCCTGCGCTCGCGTCGCTCGCACTGCGGGACCCTTGGATGCGTTCAACGTGCGGAACTGGATCCCCGCCTCGTCCGTGGCGATGGCCATGGCCCCGCCCAAGGCATCGATTTCCTTCACCAAGTGTCCCTTGCCGATGCCGCCGATCGATGGATTGCAGGACATCTGGCCCAGCGTCTCGATGCTGTGTGTTAGAAGCAGGGTACGGCGGCCCATCCGGGCGGCCGCCAGCGCGGCCTCGGTGCCAGCATGGCCGCCGCCGACAACGATGACATCGAACTCGTCCGCGAACCTCATGGGGGTGGCGAATTTTACGCGAGCAGCCTGATATCCCGGTGGTTTCACGTGGAACATGAGGTCATGCTGCATCGCAGCACGAAGCGATGATCTCCCTTGACCGCTATAGGACGCTCTTTTCCGGCCCGGGCATAACGCGGCTTTTCCTTACCTCGCTGGTCGGCCGCCTACCTATCGGCATGAGCGGGCTCGCGATCCTGCTTCTCGTCCAAGGCGAGAGCGACTCGTTCGCGGCCGGCGGCATGGCAACCGGCTGCTACGTTGCTGGACTGGCCTGCGTCGCGCCGCTGCTCGGCCGCATCATCGATCGCAACGGACCGCGAATTACGCTCCTCGCGTGCGCATTGCTCTTTCCCGCGTCGATGGCAGCCCTCGTCATGGCTGTTGGCAGCGGCGCGTCCACGCCCCTCATTCTCGTCTGCGCGATGGCAGCAGGGGCCACCTTTCCGCCGGTGACCGTCTGCATGCGCACGTACTTGCGACAACGCATTGCCGGAGACGCGCCGCTTGCGACCGCCTATTCGGCCGACTCGATTCTCATCGAGGTCATGTTCATTGCAGGGCCGATGCTCGTTGCCGTCTTCGTCGCGTACTCGTCCCCCAGCGCGGCGGTAGGGTTCGCGGCGGCTTCGGGATTCATCGGCGCCCTGCTGTTCCTCGGCGCGCTCGGCGAATGGCGGATCCAGGCGACGCGTGAACGCACGTTGCTCGGTCCGCTCGCGCAGCGCGAATTCGTTCTGCTCATCGCCATCGTGCTCTGCTATGCGACGGCGTTCGGGCTGACCGAGCTCGCGGTTGCCGCTGCGGCGGCACAGGCGCAACGTCCGGCGCTCGCTGGCGTGTTCCTCGGCCTCATGAGCGCAGGCAGCGCGTTTGGCGGGCTGGCCTACGGCAGCCGAAGCTGGCGCGTGCCGCTGATTCGGCAATTCAGCATCACGCTCGGCGTAATGGGCGCCGGCCTGCTCGTGCTCGCCGGTCCGTGGAGCGTGGTGGCGTTTGGACTGCTGTGCGTCTTCGCCGGTGTCGTGATGGCGCCTGCGCTCATCATCCAGTCGATGCTCGTCACAAAGACGGCGACGCCCGAGCACGTGACCGAGGCATTTACCTGGTCGACCAGCGGACTGCTGGCCGGAATCGGGCTCGGAATGGCGGCCGGCGGCGCCCTCGTGGAGTGGGGACGCTCGCCCGCCGCCTTGTGCGCGGCCGGCGCCGCGGCGCTGGTGGCCGCGGCGGCTGCCGCGATGATGTCTCGCCGCTAAGCGGCGAGCTTCTGGTGCATGCGACCGCGGCCGGCCTCGAGGGCGGGCGGCACATGCGAGCCGAGCTTCGCGAAGAGCTCGTCGTGCGACTTGAGCTCGTCACGCCAGCCCGACTGGTCGAAGCGTGTCAGCTCGCCATACTGCGCAGGAGAAAGCTTCTCCAGACCGCGCCAGTTGATGTCCTCGAAACGCGGCATGAGACCCAGCGGCGTCTCGACGGCTTTGGCGCGCCCCTGGCAGCGCTCGACTACCCACTGCAGCACGCGCATGTTCTCGCCGAAGCCGGGCCAGAGAAACTTGCCTTGCGCGTCGCGACGGAACCAGTTGACCCGGAAGATCTTCGGCGGCGCCTTCACCGCACGGCCCATCTTCAGCCAATGATTGAAGTATTCGCCCATGTTGTACCCGCAGAAGGCGAGCATCGCCATCGGGTCGCGCCGCACGACGCCGACCTTGCCGGTAATCGCCGCGGTCGTTTCGGAGCCGAGCGTCGCCGCCATGTAAACGCCCTCTTCCCAGCTTGGCGCTTCCACCACCAGCGGCACGGTGGAAGAGCGACGGCCGCCGAAGAGGAACGCAGCGATGGGAACGCCCTGCGGGTCTTCCCATTTTGGGTCCATTGACGGGCACTGCGACGCCGCCACCGTAAAGCGCGCATTCGGATGCGCGGCGAGGCGGCCCTTCTTGCCGTCGTCCGGCGTCCACGGCTTACCCTGCCAGTCAGTGAGTTGCGTAGGTGGCTGGTCCGTCATGCCTTCCCACCACACATCGCCCTCGGGCGTTAGCGCCACGTTCGTGAAGATGACGTTGCTGTGAAGCATCTTCATCGCGTTGGGATTAGTGTGCTCCGACGTGCCGGGCGCGACGCCGAACAGCCCGTACTCGGGATTGATGGCGTAGAAGCGACCATCCTTGCCGGGCTTGATCCAGGCGATGTCCTCGCCGATCGTGGTCACCTTCCAGCCCTTGAATGCCTCCGGCGGAATGAGCATCGCGAGATTGGTCTTGCCGCACGCGGACGGGAAAGCGGCGGCCACGTAGCTCTTTTCGCCCGTGGGTGCCTCGATGCCGAGGATCAACATGTGCTCGGCGAGCCAGCCCTCGTCGCGCGCCATGACGGACGCGATGCGGAGCGCGAGGCATTTCTTGCCGAGGAGCGCGTTGCCGCCGTACCCGGACCCGAATGACCAGATCTCCCGCGTCTCCGGAAAATGCACGATCCACTTTTCCTTCTCGTTCGACGGCCAGGCGACGTCCTTCTGGCCGGCCGCGAGCGGCGCGCCCACGGAGTGCACGCACGGCACGAACTTGCGGTCTTCGCCGAGCCAGTCGATCACCGCGCGACCCATGCGCGTCATGATCTTCATGCTGACGACGACGTAGGCGGAATCGGTGAGCTCGACACCGACCTGCGCGATGTGCGAGCCGATGGGGCCCATCGAGAACGGCACCACATACATCGTGCGCCCGCGCATGCAGCCGTCGAACAGCCGATTCAGCGTGGCGCGCATCTCGCGCGGATCGATCCAGTTGTTCGTCGGCCCGGCGTCGTCCTTCGAGGCGCTGCAGATGAAGGTACGGTCTTCCATGCGCGCGACATCGCTCGGATGCGAGCGCGCCAGAAAGGAATTCGGACGCAGCTTGTCGTTCAGCCGGATGAAAGTGCCCTTGGCCACCAGTTCGTCGGCCAACCGGTCGTACTCTTCCTCGCTGCCGTCGCACCACACGATGCGGTCCGGCTTCGCGAGCTGCGCCACCTCGGACACCCATTGCTTCAGGCCTGCGTGACGAACCCACTTAGGGGCGCTGGATTGGTCGGTCGGGCCTGATGCCGGAGCGTTCATTCGTTCTGACTCCAAAAAGGCAAAGGCCCAGCGGGGCTGGGCCGGTGAATATGGGACGCGGATTCTAGCATCGGCGCCTGGCGGCCCGCTCCCGCACTGCACCGAGCCGTTCGGATTAGCGCTTATTCATCAAAGAGATAGTTCCGCGAAACCCTATTTGCCGATACAGAAGCGGCCGAAGATCTCGCCCAGCAGGTCGTCTGCGTTGAACGCGCCTGTGATGCGCGAGAGCTCCTCATGGGCAAGACGCAATTCTTCCGCGAAGAGTTCCCATCGATTCTGCTCTGCGGCCGCGCGCGCCAAGTGGTTGGCGGCTGCGGTAAGCGCTCGCAAATGCCTCTCACGCGCGAGGAACAGCGACTCGCCCGTCGCCGACCAGCCGGCCGCGCGCAGGATCGCCTGGCGCAATTCTTCAAGCCCGGCGCCGGTCTTCGCCGAGACCGCGAGACTGCCCGCCGGGGCGGCGAATCCGGGCACCCGGTCGACTTTGTTGTAGACGTCTATGCGCGCCGCCGCATCCGGCGCGTCGATGGGCAACGCCTGCCGGTCGGTGGCGTCGTGGACCGCGAGCACGACGTCGGCGCGCTCGAGCTCCTGCTTCGTCCGCGCCATCCCGAGGCGTTCCACCTCGTCCTTCGAAGCGCGCAGCCCCGCCGTATCGACCATCAAGAGCGGCACGCCGTCAATCTGGATCGGTTCGCGTAAAGCATCGCGCGTCGTGCCGGGGATGTCGGTCACGATGGCGCGCTCTTCGCCCGCGAGCCGATTCAAAAGGCTGGACTTGCCTACGTTCGGCGGCCCAGCGAGGACGACATGTACGCCCGCGCGCAGCAGACTGCCCTGGCGACTGCGGGCGAGGATGTCCTGCAATGCCGCCGCGAGCCTTGCGAGCTGCCGCGCGGCATCCTCGCGGTGCATGACGTCCAGCTCTTCCTCGGGGAAGTCGAGCTGCGCCTCGGTGAGTGCGCGCAGCTCGACAAGCTGGTCACGAATGGTGCCGATCGCCGTCGAAAATTCACCGCTCAGCGAACGCAGCGCGCTGCGGGCCGCCTCACGGCTGGAGGCGTCGATGAGATCGGCAACCGCCTCGGCCTGCGCAAGGTCGAGCTTCCCTTCGAGGAATGCGCGCCGGGTGAACTCGCCCGGCTCCGCGAGCCTTGCGCCATAGTCGATGCACGAGGCAAGCAGCGCTTGCATGACGACCGTGCCGCCATGGCCTTGCAGCTCGAGAACGTCTTCGCCCGTGTATGAGTGCGGGGCGGGAAAGTAGAGCGCTATGCCTTCGTCGACCGGTTCGCCGTCGGCGCCGATGAAGCGCGCGTTCGTCGCGCGGCGCGCAGCGGGTACCGCGCCGATAAGCCGCAGGGCTATCGCTCGGACTGCGGGGCCCGACAACCGCACGATGCCGATGCCGCCGCGCCCGGCAGGCGTGGCGACCGCCGCGATGGTGTCGCGGTTTAATCCCTCATCTCTTGGCATGGGCAGGTTTGTCGCGGTTGAACATCCGCTGGATCTGCCACTGCTGCAGGATGGAAAGAATATTGTTGACGAGCCAGTACAGCACCAGGCCCGCCGGGAAGAAGAAGAAAAAGATGCTGAAGATGAACGGCATGAACTGCATCACCTTCGCCTGCACCGGGTCGGGCGGCGTCGGGTTCATGCGCGTCTGCACGACCATCGTGATGGTCATCAGAATCGGCAGCACGAAATACGGATCGAGCGCCGCGAGGTCGTGGATCCACAGCGCGAAGGGCGCGTGCCGCAGCTCAATCGCGGCGAGCAGCACCCAGTAGAGCGCGATGAACACCGGGATCTGCACGAGGATCGGGAAGCATCCGCCAAGCGGGTTGATCTTCTCCGTCTTGTAGAGGTCCATCATCGCCTGGTTCATCTTCTGGCGATCGTTCGCATACATCTCGCGGATCTTGGTGAGCCGCGGCGTGACGAGCTTCATTTTCGCCATCGACTTGTAGCTCGCCGCGGAGAGCGGGAAGAAGATGAGCTTGATCAGCACCGTGAGCAGGATGATGGCCACGCCCCAGTTGCCGGTCAGCGAATGCAGATGCTCCAGCAGCCAGAACAGCGGCCAGGCGATGATGGCGAGCCAGCCGTAGTCGACCACCAGGTCGAGACCCGGCGCCGCCGCCTCGAGGCGGCGCTTTTCCTGCGGGCCGGAATAGAGCTGCATGGCGACCTTCGCCTCGCTGCCCGGAGCGACGTTGAGCGGCATGAGCACGCGGCCGGCGTAGGTGCCGTCCTGGCGCTTCTCGATCTGGTACTCGTGCTGCACGCCAGGCGGCGTGAGCCAGGCGGAGACGAAGTAGTGCTGGATGAACGCGAGCCAGCCGTCCTTCGCTTGTTTGACGTATTCGGCCTTGTCCTTGTCTACATCGGTCGGGGGTACTTTCTGGAACTTGTGCTCGTCGCTGTACACCGCGAACCCGGTGAAGCTGCGCGCGCCGAAGGTCTCCGCCACCGCGTTGCGATTGCCCTCCGGCTTGCCATCGTGCGTGAGTTGGAAATATCCGTATGTGGCGAGCGGCGTGGCGCCGGGGTTGCGCACGCGCAGATCGACATCGATGACGTAACTGTTGCGGTGGAAGCGGTAGACCTTCTCCACCTCGGCGCCGTCCTTCCCTGCGGCCATGAGGTGCACCTCGACGGTGTCGGCGTTCGCATCCAGGGAGCGCGGCCCGTTCACGGCGCGCCACAACGTGCGGTGGTTGGGGCCGCCGTCACCGGTAAGGCCGCTTTGTGCCTCGTAATGATGCGCGGGGCCGATCAGGACGAAGTCCTGGTTCGGATCGTTCGAGTCCTTGTGCTTCAGGAGCTCGAGGCGCTTCAGCGTGCCGCCGAGCGTGTCGATTTCGGCGATCACCAGATCCGTCGTGACGCGGATCGTCTCGCCCTTCGCTTCGGCGGCGCCAGCCGGGGCGACGGCCTGCGAAGGCGTGGCGCCCGGCGCGGCCGGCTTCGGCGGAGAGGGCGCGCCCGGTTGTACCGCTTGCTGTTCCGCCACGGGCGCCGGCTTCGGCCGATGCTCGCGCTCCCACGATTCCCAGAGCATGAGCACGGAGAAACCGAAGATGAAAAGCAGGATGAGGCGCTGGGTATCCATGTTAGGGAACGGGGTCGTAGCCGCCCGCATGCCACGGACCGCAGCGGCACACCCGCCGCGCGGCAAGCCAGCTGCCGCGCAAAGCGCCGTGGCGCTCGATCGCCTGCTCCGCATATTCCGAGCAGCTCGGATGGAAGCGGCAGGCCGGCGGCAGCAGCGGCCGGATCGTCCACTGGTACGCACGCACTGCGGCGCGCAGCGTGCCGGCGATCAGGTATTCAGGCCGCATAGCAGCTTGCGCAGGTCCGGGACCGCGTCGCCCGACGCGCGCCAGGAGTACGGTGGGCGCACGAGCAGGTCGATCGACCCGAGGTGTTCTTGTTCAAGTCTGAATGCTTCCCGAATGCATCGCTTGATGCGGTTCCGGTCGGAGGCTCGGGCGGCATGCTTGCGCGAAATCAGGATTCCGAGGCGCGGCGCACCGGCCGGACGGCGCTCGAAGTAGAACGTGTACCCCGCCGCGGTGCGCCGCTCGCCCTTGCGCAGCAACCGCTCGAACTGAGCCTTCCGCCGCAGGCGGCGGCGCGCATCGAGACCGAATCGCTTTCGCGCCGCCGTTACGCCGTCTACAGCGCGAGACGCCGGCGACCGCGAGCGCGGCGATTGCGCAGCACTTTGCGTCCGCCGGCCGTGCGGCTGCGCACGAGAAATCCGTGGCGCCGAGCGCGCCGGGTCTTCGAAGGTTGGTAAGTCCGCTGCGTGGCCATGGCGACCGATCCGAAAAAGGCGGCTATTAGAGCGTGCGCGCAAATGCATTGTCAAATAAGAAAACTCGCGCGGTTTGCTTCGCTTTCTGCACGCGCAAATCTGTGGATAACCCGACGGTGGCGGAGTAAAATTGCGTCTCGTTTTAGGCCAACTAAAAGATGCAAAACCTCTGGGACGCCTGCTTGCGTCGGCTCGAGCAGGAACTGCCCGCGCAACAGTTCAATACGTGGATCCGGCCGCTGTCGCCCGACACGGGCGCGCCGAGCGACACGCTGACGCTCACGGCGCCAAACCGCTTCGTGCTGGAGCTCGTGCGTGAACGCTTCGCTGCGCGCATCGAGCGCCTGGCTGCCGAGGCGAGCGGTCGGGAGCTCGGCCTGAGGCTCGTGCTGGCGCGCGGCGCCGAGCCGGTGACGAGGCCGGCCCCGGCGAGCGCGAAGCCGGCCGCGGAACCGGCGATCCAGGAGCGGTCCCGCCTCAACCGAGGCTTCACCTTCGACAGCTTCGTGACCGGCAAGGCGAACCAGCTGGCGCGCGCGGCGGCCATCCAGGTCGCCGAAAACCCGGGCATTTCCTACAACCCGCTCTTCGTCTACGGTGGCGTCGGTCTCGGCAAGACGCACCTCGTGCAGGCGATCGGCAACCAGGTGGCCGACCGGCGTCCGGATGCCCGCATCCGCTATATCCATGCCGAGCAGTACGTGACCGACGTGGTACGTGCCTACCAGCAGAAATCGTTCGACGAGTTCAAGCGCTATTACCACTCGCTCGACCTGCTCCTTATCGACGACATCCAGTTCTTCTCGAACAAAGGCCGCACGCAGGAGGAGTTCTTCTATGCATTCAACGCCCTGGTGGAGGCGCACAAGCAGATCGTCATTACGTGCGATACCTACCCCAAGGAAATCGCCGGCATGGAAGAGCGGTTGATCTCCCGCTTCGGCTGGGGGCTTACGGTGGCGATCGAGCCGCCGGAGCTCGAGATGCGCGTCGCCATCGTGCTGAAAAAGGCGGAAGCCGAGGCCGTACAGGTCTCGGAGGAGATCGCGTTCTTCATTGCCAAGCACATCCGATCGAATGTGCGCGAGCTCGAGGGCGCGCTGAAGAAAGTGCTTGCTTTCGCGCGCTTCACCGGACGCGAGCTTTCACTCGACCTGGCGAAGGAAGCGCTGCGCGACATCCTCAACCTGAATAGCCGGCAGGTGAGCGTCGAAGGCATCCAGAAGACGGTGGCCGAGTACTTCAAGATCAAGATCTCCGACATGCATTCGAAGCGGCGCAGCCGCAACGTCGCGCGACCGCGCCAGGTGGCCATGGCGCTCGCCAAGGACTTGACGCAGATGAGCTTGCCGGAGATCGGCGAGGCATTCGGCAATCGCGATCACACCACCGTGCTGCACGCCTGCCGCACGATTGCGAGCTTGCGCGCCCGGGATACCTCGCTTAATCGCGACTATCTCGTGCTCGAGCAGGTTCTGAAGGGTTAGCGTTGGAACAAGCTGTGCGTAGACCGAGTGCGAATTGTGAATAACTCGCGGTGCCGGCACGAGTCGCCGAACTGTCCCCAATCCATTCCGGTTCGCCCACAGCTTTCCCCGGCGGTTGCTATTGAAGCAACCTGCTGGCAGCAAAGCGGTTTCGGGAGTTGTCCGGAAAACGGTGGCGCTCTATTAGCTACTACTATTTAGGTAAAGAACAATGATCAAAGCAAAGCGAGACGAGCTGCTCGCGCCGCTTTCTGCCGTAGGGGGGATCATCGAAAGGCGGCATACCCTGCCCATCCTTTCGAACGTCCTGATCGATGGGTCGGCCGAAACCGTTTCGTTCCTCGCCACCGACATCGAGATCCAGATCACCGCACGCAGCGGCATCTCCGGATCGAAGGATTCGCGCGCCCTGACGGTCGGCGCGCGAAAGCTGCTCGACATCCTGCGCGCCCTGCCCGAAGACGCCGAGGTGACCCTCCAGCCGCAGGACAAGCGGCTCCTCGTGCGCGCCGGCAAGAGCCGCTTCAGCCTGCAGACGCTGCCGGCGGAGGACTTCCCGCGCCTGGCCAAGGCGACGGGAGACGTCGCGCGCTTTTCGCTGCCGCAAAAGGATCTGCGTCGGGTGCTCGGCCTGGTGCAGTACGCGATGGCGCAGCAGGACATCCGCTACTACCTGAACGGGCTGCTGATGGTCGTGGACGGCGGCGAGCTGAAGCTGGTGGCGACCGATGGCCATCGCCTCGCGTTTGCCTCGATGGAACTCCCGGCAAGCCTGCCGCGCCAGGAAGCCATCATTCCACGAAAGACCGTGCTTGAGCTGACCAAGCTGCTCGCCGATACCGACGAGGAGGTGAGGATCGAGCTGTCGGCGAGCCAGGCGGCCTTCGGCTTCGGCTCGATCGACCTCGTCTCGAAGCTGATCGACGGCAAGTTTCCGGACTACACGCGCGTCATTCCCACGACCCACAAGAACAAACTGCATGCCGATCGCGAACCGCTGCGCCAGGCCCTGCAGCGCGCCGCGATTCTCTCCAACGAGAAGTTTCGCGGTGTGCGCTGGGTACTGGCCGACGGCAGCCTGAAGATCGTCTCGTCGAATGCCGACCAGGAAGAGGCGCAGGAGGAGCTCGAGGTGCGCTACGCCGGCGACGCGCTCGACATCGGCTTCAATGTGAACTACTTGCTCGATGTCCTCAACAACGTTGCGGGCACCGAGCTCGAATGCGCCTTCGGCGACTCTTCCTCGAGCGCGTTGATCAGCTACGGCAGCGAGAAAAACTTCAAGTACGTCGTCATGCCGATGAGGATCTAGGAATTGGCGGCGAATCCGAACCCAGGTGATTACGGCTCCGACGCCATCAAGGTCCTGAAGGGCCTCGAGGCGGTGCGCAAGCGCCCCGGCATGTACATCGGCGACACGTCCGATGGCACCGGCTTGCACCACATGGTGTTCGAGGTGGTGGACAACGCGGTGGATGAGGCGCTCGCCGGCTTTTGCGACGAGATCGTGGTCACCATCCACACCGACAATTCGATATCCGTGCTCGACAACGGCCGCGGCATCCCCACCGGCATCAAGGACGACGACGAAGAGAAGCGCTCAGCGGCCGAGATCGTGATGACCGAGCTGCATGCTGGCGGCAAGTTCGACTCGAACACGTACAAGGTGTCCGGAGGCCTGCACGGCGTCGGCGTGTCCGTCGTGAACGCGCTCTCCGAGTGGCTCCGGCTGACGATCTGGCGCGACGGCCATGTGCACCAGATGGAGTTCCGCGGCGGCGCGGCGGTAGCGCCGCTCAAGGAAACCGGCGCCACGGAGCGGCGCGGCACGGAAGTGCATTTCCTCGCCTCCAGGGAGACGTTCGGCAACGTCGATTACCACTACGACATCCTGGCCCGCCGCCTGCGGGAGCTCTCGTTCCTCAACAACGGCGTGAAGATCGTCCTCATCGACCAGCGCGCCGGCAAGGAAGAGAACTTCGCCTTCTCCGGCGGCGTGAAGGGCTTCGTCGAGTACATGAACCGCTCGAAGAACGTCCTGCACTCGAATCTGTTCGTGACGCACGGCGTGAAGGACGGCATCACGGTCGAGGTGGCCATGCAGTGGAACGACTCCTACCAGGAGAACGTCCTCTGCTTCACGAACAACATTCCGCAGAAGGACGGCGGTACCCACCTGACGGGGTTGCGCGCCGCCATGACGCGGGCGCTGAACAAGTACATCGAAGAGCACGAGATCGCGAAGAAGGCCAAGGTGGAGACCACCGGTGACGACATGCGCGAGGGCCTCGCGTGCGTGCTGTCGGTGAAGGTGCCGGAGCCGAAGTTTTCATCGCAGACGAAGGAAAAGCTGGTTTCCTCCGAGGTGCGCCCGGTGGTCGAGGAAGTGGTGGCCGAGAAGCTGCGCGAGTATCTCGATGAGCATCCGCAGGACGCGCGCACCATCACGGTCAAGATCGTCGAAGCGGCGGCCGCGCGCGAGGCCGCGCGCAAGGCGCGCGAGATGACGCGGCGCAAGGGCGTGCTGGACGGCATGGGGCTGCCCGGCAAGCTGGCCGATTGCCAGGAGCGGGACCCGGCGCTCTGCGAGCTTTACCTCGTCGAGGGCGACTCTGCCGGCGGCTCGGCAAAGCAGGGGCGCGACCGCAAGTTCCAGGCGATCCTGCCGCTCAAGGGCAAGATCCTAAACGTCGAGCGCGCTCGTTTCGACAAGCTGCTCTCCTCGGCCGAGATCGCTACGCTGATCACGGCGCTCGGCTGCGGCTTCGGCAAGGAGGAGTACAACGCCGACAAGCTGCGCTATCACCGCATCATCATCATGACGGACGCGGACGTCGACGGCTCGCACATCCGCACGCTGCTCCTCACGTTCTTCTACCGGCAGATGCCGGAGCTCGTCGAGCGCGGCCACATCTACATCGCCCAGCCGCCGCTCTACAGGGCGAAACTCGGCAAGGAAGAGCGCTACCTCAAGGACGAGCATGAGCTGAACGAGTTCATGCTGAAGCAGGCGCTGGTCGACGCGGCGCTCTACCCGCGCGCCGGAGCGCAGCCGATTACGGGCGAGCCGCTGGCGCAGCTCGCGAAGTCTTACCTGCTAGCCGAAGCGGTGATCGACCGCGTCTCGCGGCTCATCGACCGCGAAGCGCTGCAAGCGATCCTGGATGGCGTGCAGATCGACCTCACCCGGCGGGATACGGCGGAAGCGTCCGCCGAGGCCCTCGAGAAGGCGATCCGAGGCGAAGCCACCGCCGTGGCGCCGCACTTCGACCAGAAAACCGATCGCTACCAGGTGCGAATCGAGCGCACGCGCCATGGCAACGTGCGGATGACGACCATCGACACCGAGTTCGTCCACTCCGGAGACTACGCGCAGATCCGCCAGACGGCGCAGATGCTGGCCGGCCTCATGGGCGAAGGCGCCTTCGTGCAGCGCGGGGACAAGAAGCAGCCGGTTGCCGACTTCTCCGAGGTGATGAAGTGGCTGCTCGGCGAAGTCGAGAAGTCGATGAGCCTGCAGCGCTACAAGGGCCTGGGGGAGATGAACCCCGAGCAGCTATGGGAAACGACCATGAACGTCGAGGCGCGGCGGCTCCTGAAGGTGCAGATCGAGGACGGCATCGCCGCCGACGAGATCTTCACCAAGCTGATGGGCGACGAGGTCGAGCCCCGCCGCGCCTTCATCGAGTCGAACGCGCTCGGGGTGCGGAACCTCGACGTGTAGGCTTCTCTTCCGGCGGGTCGCCGGCCTTGGCCGCGCGCGCCTGGAATTCGAAGCCGATCTTGCCGTCGGGCTGCTTGACGAGGAAAGCCTTGAAGCGCCGGCCCTTCTTCGAGACGAAGCCGGTGAGAAGATCGGTGCGCCCGGTCTCCAGCAGTTTCTTCATCTGCTCGCGCTCGATCGGCTGTTGCAGGATCATGCGGCCCGAGCGAAAGTCGCAACTCTTCTTCGGTCCGACCGCGTTCTCGCAGGTGTAGGCCATGCCATGCTCGAAGACGCGGCCGCCGTCCTTCGGACATTTGCCGAGCGGCTCTTGCCCACTGAAGTCCGGCGCCTCCTCGCCTTCTCCGCCGGCCTGGCCGAAGTCGAACTCCGGCCGCAACTCGTCCGTGAGCTTGACGACCGCCGCGAACGGCTTGCCCATGCGGCTGCGGAAGCCGGTGAGCGGACCGACCTTGCGTTGGGTGATGAGCTCGGCCACTTCTTCGGTGGACCATTCGCGGCCGGAGGTGACCTTCCAGATCGCGAAGTCGCACTTCTGACACTGAAACTTGCGGTAGTTCTCCTGCACCACCCCGCCGCACTTCGGGCATGGCGCCGGCACTGTCGCGTAAACCACGTCCGGGATCTCGCCGGTCTTGATCACGCCGACCACCTTGCGTACGAGCTCGGTGATCTCCTTCATGAACTGCTCGCGCGTCATCTTGCCCTGCTCGATGAGGCGCAGCTTGTGCTCCCACTCGCCGGTTAGCTCGGGCGAAGCGAGCTCGACGATGTGCAGCATGCCGAGCGCGAAGATGAGCGAGAAGGCCTTGGGTGTCGGCACGAGATCGCGGCCTTCGCGATGCACGTATTCCTCGCGGATCAGTCCCTCGATGATCGCCGCGCGCGTGGCCGGCGTGCCCAGCCCCTTCGCCTCCATGGCTTCGCGCAGCTCGTCGTCTTCGACCAGCTTGCCCGCGCCTTCCATGGCGGACAGCAGTGTCGCCTCCGTATAGCGGGGCGGAGGCTTGGTCTGGTTCGCCTGCTCGGCGACCTCGAGCACGCTCACTTTCTCGCTCGGCTCGATCGCCGGCAGGATCTGGCTCTCCTCGCCCACCGCGCGGCCGTAGATCGCGAGCCAGCCCGGGTTCTGCAGCACGCGGCCCTCGGTCTTGAAATGATGTTCCTGGACCTTGGTGATACGCGTCGTCTGAAGGTACTCCGCGGCCGGGAAGAAAACCGCGAGGAAGCGGCGCACGACCATGTCGTACAGCTTCTGCTCCGCCTCATTGAGCTGCTTCGGCTTCTGCAGCGTCGGGATGATGGCGAAGTGATCGGAGATCTTGGCGTTGTCGAAGATCCGCTTGTTCGGCTTGACCCAGCCCTGCTTCAGAATCTGGCGCGCGAACGTGGCGAAGGCGTCCGTGTCGCTCAGTTCTTTGAGCGTGTCCTTCACCGTCGGCAGGTAATCCTCGGGAAGCGCGCGCGAGTCGGTGCGAGGGTACGTCAGCACCTTGTGCTTTTCGTATAGCGACTGCGCGAGCGAGAGCGTCATGCGCGCCGGAAAGCCGAAGCGGGCATTCGCCTCGCGTTGCAGGCTCGTGAGATCGAAGAGCAGCGGCGAGAGCTGCGTCGCCGGCTTCGTTTCCTCGGTGGCGATGCCCTTCTTGCCGGTACATGCCGCGGCGACGGCCTTCGCATCCTTCGCCGACCAGATGCGTTCGGGCTTGCGCTCGCCGTCGTCGTCCTTCTTGAAATTCGGATCGAACCAGCGCCCGGCATATTCGCCGGCCTTCGCCGCGAAGCGGGCGTGCACTTCCCAGTAATCGCGCGGCGTGAACGCGCGGATCTTGTCTTCGCGTTCCACGAGGATGGCGAGCGTCGGCGTCTGCACGCGACCGACCGTCGTGAGGTAGAAGCCGCCCTCCTTCGAGTTGAACGCCGTCATCGCGCGCGTGCCGTTGATGCCGACCAGCCAGTCGGCCTCGGAGCGGCTCTTGGCCGCATCGGCAAGCGGCAGCATGTCCTTGTCGGCCCGCAGCTTCGAGAACCCGTCGCGGATCGCCTGCTGCGTCATCGATTGCAGCCACAGGCGCTCGATCGGCTTCTTCACTCGGGCGTGCTGCACGATATAGCGGAAGATCAGTTCGCCCTCGCGTCCCGCGTCGCAGGCGTTCACCAGGCCCGTAACGTCCTTTCGCTTCATGAGACGCAGGAGTACGTTCAGGCGCTGCGCGCTTTTCTCGAGCGGCGAGAGCTCGAAGCGCGGCGGCAGCACCGGCAGGTGCTTGAACGACCACTTGCCGCGCTTCACGTCGAACTCCTCGGGAACGACGAGCTCGAGCAGGTGGCCGACGGCGGACGACAGGACGTACTCGTCGCTTTCGTAGTAATCGCCCTTGCGCGCGAAGCCGCCCAGCGCACGAGCAATGTCGTTCGCTACCGACGGCTTTTCGGCGATGATGAGTTTTTTGGCCATGCGGCGAAAGGCCGCAGATGATAAAGGCAAGCACGCAGGCGCTTCAACCCGCGGCGCTGGCCCTCGATTTGCTACGCGCGCACGCGCGAAGCTCTGGCTAGTTCGGCAACCGCCCAGCCGAGGTCATGAACAAATCCTCGGCAAGGAGCTGACTGGTCGGCGTCTGCTGATTCCAGAGCACCATCAATACGATGAGCTTGAGCTGTTCGAGCGCGAGCGCCTGTCCGGACGCCGCCAGCGAGCGCTCCAGCACCACTTCACGGGTCTGCGGCGTCAGGATGCCCGATTGCTCGAGCGTCATCAGGAAACCACGACACTCGGCGTCCAACTTGGCGAGTTCGCGCGGCGCGAACGCGCGGAAGGAGGTGCGCGCATCGGGCAAATGCCCGGTTCCGGCCCGTGGCGTGCGCGCCACGCCCGCCAGCCAGTGCAGCGCCTCGCTGATGTCCGAATCCTCGAAACCGGCGGCGGAAAGCTTGCGCGCGACGCGGTCGCGATCGTCCGACACCTCGGCCTGCTGGCAGTTCTCGAACAGGTAGACCAGGACATCGTACATAGTGAGCCTCCTTTCTTATAACGCGGCAACGCCGGCGGCGTTTACCCGCGGTGCGCCTTCTCTAGGCGCTGATAAAGCCCTCCGGGCAACGCGGCTACCCGGCCATCGAGTTCCAGTCTGAGAAGTTCCGAGGCAACCTGATCGGCGCTCAGTCCGGCCCGCACGCAGAGCGAATCCACGTCCACCGGGTCGTGCCCCATGACGGCAAGTAGGCCCGAGTCCGCTGGCGTAGCGACGGGCTGCGCCGTGGTGGTGGCAAAGCCACTCGGCCGGAAACCAGAAAGCTCGCTGAGCACGTCATCCGCCGACTCGACGAGCTTCGCACCTGCCTTGATGAGCGCGTGACAGCCCTTCGATAGCGGTGAATGGATCGACCCGGGAATCGCGAACACGTCGCGCCCTTGGTCCGCCGCAGTACGCGCGGTGATGAGCGAGCCCGATGCGAGTGCGGCCTCGACGACGAGGCAGCCGCGGCCCAATCCGCTGATCAGGCGATTACGTCTCGGGAAGTTGTGCGCGGCGGCCGGTGTGCCGAGTGGAAATTCGGAGAGCAGCAGTCCGCGACGCGAAATCTCGACCGCCAGCTCGGCGTTGCGCGACGGATAGACGATGTCGATGCCCGTACCCAGCACGGCGATCGTCGAGCTTGCGCCCGCCAGGCCGCCTCGGTGGGCCGCGGCGTCGATACCGAGCGCTAATCCGGACACAATCGCCAGCCCGGCGTTGCTGAGCGCCGTGGCGAAAGCATGCGCATTGGACTCGCCCTGCGCCGTTGCGTTGCGGCTGCCGACGACCGCGATGGCCGGGTGCTGAAGCAATTCGATCTTGCCGTGCGCGTAGAGCAGCGGCGGGGGATCGGCAGTGTCGAGGAGGGCTCGGGGGTAAGTCTGGTCGGCGAGCGTGACGATCGAGTGATCCGCCGCGCTCGACCATTCGAGGCCGCGCGCCACCATGGCGGCGACCCGTTCCGAGTCAAGCGCCTCCAAAGCCGATGCGGGGATTAGCGCCGCGAGCTCCGAACGCTTGCGCCCCAGCACGGCCTCGGGCAGGCCGAACTGCGAAAGGAGTCGACGGAGGGTGGAAGCGCCGAGCCCGGGAGTGAGCGATAGTTGCAGCCAGCTCGCCAGCCCCGGGTCCGGCGTCATGCGGGCGGCGAGCCTTGCGGTAGCGAGGCGCGCATCAACCGTTCAGGGCGTTTGCACCACATCGAGCGGGCTGATCGGCTTCGAGACGTTCATGACCAGCGCGTAGGATACCCGGTTGAAAACGCGAAAAACGAACGCGAGGCCGGCACGCTCGTCCGGCAGCTTGATTGTCGCGTCCTTGCCACTCACGTCGCGCACCGTCCCACCCAGCGTATAGAGCGCGAGCACGTGGCCGACTTCGAGTCCATCGCGCGCCCCGCGATTCACGCTGATGATGGACAGCGGTCCGGCCTCGCCCACCTTGCCGGGGCTGCCGTAGATCGAGATTACGCGACCGCTGATCTTGCTCGGCGGAGAGTGCGGCGCATAAGTGACCGGTTGCGGCCGGCCCGCCGCCACGAGCTTGTCGCCGGCGCTCACCTCCTGGACGGAAGTGGTGAGCATGACGGTCGAAGGCTCGCCCGGCCGCTCGAGCTGGGCGGTGCCGAGGTAGATCGCCTCGTATGCAAGGGTCTGGTTCGTATCGGGATCGACCAGCGGCGGCCCGGGCCGGAACACGTACCACATCGATTCCTTGGAATCGCCCATGCCGCGCACATAGCCGCGGTTACCCGTCGCGAGGATGACGCGGTCGGATTGCGTGCCGACGATGGTCGGCGCTTTGTCGAGCCCGTCAGGTTCGATGACGAGCGGTCGCGACAGGAACGGCTCGATGATGTTCGCCGGGATGCTCGGAATCTGTTCCTTCGCCAACGACTCCGTGCGTACGCGCGGCCCCAGCTTGACG
>Ga0207707_10000578_pt1 | contig 37213 bp, 32 predicted proteins | sample KBSC83BmetaG_FD_184336 | JGI IMG/M metagenome (GOLD analysis project Ga0207707, IMG submission 184336) | Corn rhizosphere microbial communities from Kellogg Biological Station, Michigan, USA - KBS C8-3B metaG (SPAdes) (version 2) | ecosystem: Host-associated > Plants > Roots > Rhizosphere ... | reverse complement strand
CGCGAAGCATTCGCGCCGCCGTGGCCGAAGCTCGCGATCGGCTGCGGACGTTCGGCAGCGTTGCTGACGCGCCTGCTGCGCGAATTGTCCGATCGCGAATGCTTCTGCGTGCAAGTCCTCGATCCGCGCATCGATCCGCGACACTGGGACGCGGTGATCGCGCCCCGGCACGACGGGTTGCACGGCGGCAACGTCATCGAAACGCTGGGTTCGTTGAATCCCGTGGACGATGCATGGCTGGCGAACGGCCGCGAAGCCTTTGCCGAGTTCGGGCACCTGCCGCAACCGCGCACCGCCGTGCTGCTGGGCGGGCCGCGTCGCGGCATCGCATTCGACGACGCATTCCTGCACGCGCTGGTCGCAGGCATCACGCACCGGCTGCAACGGGAAGGCGGCAGCGTGCTGGCCACTGCTTCGCGGCGCACGCCGCCGGCCTTCGCGCGCGGCCTGCGCGAGGCGCTGGCGCATTTTCCGGGCACGTTCTGGAGCGGCGAGGCCGATGGTCCCAATCCGTATCCGGGGCTGCTCGCATGGGCCGATCGCATCGTCGCGACGCCCGATTCGGTCAACATGCTTTCAGAAGCCGCTGCGGTCGGCGTCCCCGTGCACACGCTCGCACCCGCGCCGCTGCCGGACAAGCTGGCGCGCTTCCACGCCGCATTGCGGGAACGCGGCTCGCTGCACGATCTCGATCACGAGCCGGGACGAAATATTGCGTCTCCGCTGCGGGAAACAGCGCATGTCGCCGGGCAGCTAAGGCGAAAAATCGAAACCGGCCTGGCGCGCGATGCGCAGCACCTCGGCGGCGATTGACGCGAGGGCATCGTCGCACGCGGCGATGCGCGGCCGCGCGTCCAGCGTGCAAGCCAGCGCGCGCCCCAGCAGCATCGCGTGCGCCTCGCGCAAGGTCAGAGCGTCGTCCCGGGGCAACACTCCGGCGTCGGCACAAGCCTCGACCAGGCCCGGCGTGTCGGTGCGGTGCGCCAGTCGCGGATGCCGAGCCGCATTCAACAGCACCAGACCCTGCAGCAGGAACTCGATATCCAGCAATCCACCCGCGCCCTGTTTCAGGTCGAAGGTTCGCACATCGGAACGGTCGCGTTCGGCACGCCACTGCGCGCGCATGCGCCGGATCTCGGCGATCGTGGCCTCGGCGTCGCGCGGCCGCGCCAACACGTGCGCGCGGTCGCGCGCGAATTCCGCGCGCAAGGCGCCGTCGCCCGCGATCGCCCGCGCGCGCACCAGCGCCTGGTGCTCCCACACCCAGGCGCGTTCGCGCTGGTACCCGGCATAAGCGGAAAGGCTGGCCACCAGCAGTCCCTTGCTGCCGTCGGGTCGCAACCGCGTATCCACTTCGTACAGCCGGCCGCCGCGCGTGGGCGTGGACAACCAATGCACCACGCGCTGCGCCAGCCGCGCGTACCAGCGCGTGCCTTCCAGGGGGCGCGCGCCGTCGCTCCCCATCGCCGCCCGCGCGGAGTCGTAGACGAACACAAGGTCCAGGTCGGATGCAAAACCCAGTTCGCAACCACCGAGGCTGCCGTAACCGATCACGGCGAAGCCCGACGAGTCGCCCGGCAAGCATCCATGTTGCGCGACCAGTTCGCGCATGGCCAGTTCCAGCACCGCGCCGATGACCGCGCCAGCCACATCCGCGAGCCGCCGCGACGTGGCCACCGCGTCGGCTTGCTGGTCGCGCAGGGCCAGTCCGGCGCGCAACACGAAACTGTCGCGCCATTCCGCGATCGCAGCCAGCACGGCTTCCGCGTCGTCTTCCTGTCGCACCGCATCGAGCAGTTCGAGTGCGATCAGATCTTCACCATCCGGAAGATGTTCCAGGCGCGGATCGAGCACGTCGTCCAGCAACAGCGGCTGCGCGATCACGCGCTCCGCCAGCCAGGCGTCTTCCGCGCACAAACGAGCGAGCCGCGTGCGAGCGGCCGGATGTTCCTCCAGCAACGCCAGGTATGCCGAGCGGCGGGCGATCGCCTGCACCAGCTTGCCGAGATTGATCAACGCCGCGTTCGGCGCGCGGGTCTTGCGCGCCGCTTCGATCAGCGACGGCAGAAGATGATCCAGCCGCTGGGTGCCGCGCGCGGACAATCCGCGCAACGATGCCGCGCCCGCGAGCGTCGAAACCAGCGCATCATCGGCGGCGAAGCCCGCGCCCTGCAATGCGCCGGCGTCCAGCCTCTGCGCGCGCGCGGCGCGCCACAGGTTTTCGCCGGCTTCCGACGACCCGCCTTGCGCGTGTTCTCCGGCGCGTGGCAACAACACCGCGGCGAACGCTTCCGAGACGGCTGCGCGATGCGCATCCAGCGCCGCCTGCAGCGCGTCCCAATCGGCGAAATCCAGCCCGGCCGCCAGCCGGGCGCGCGCCAGGGGATCGCCCGGAATCGCGTGCGTCTGCTGGTCGGCGAACATCTGCACGCGGTTTTCGAGGCGACGCAGGAACAGGTATGCCTCGCGCAAGATCCTGACGCGATCGGCGGGCAGATAGCCGCGGCGCGCGCAGGCATCCAGCGCAGGCAAAAAGCCCTGTACGCGCAGCGCGGGGTCGCGCCCACCGCGGATCATTTGCTGCAGTTGCACGATGAACTCGATCTCGCGGATGCCTCCCGGACCGAGCTTCAGGTGATCGGCCAGATCGCGGCGCGCGACTTCCGCATCGATCAGCGCCTTCATCTCGCGCAGGCCCGGCAGCGCGGTGTAGTCGAAATAGCGCCGGTAAACGAACGGACGCAGCAATTCCAGCAGGCGTTTTCCGGCGACGACGTCGCCGGCGACCGGTCGCGCCTTGATCCAGGCGTAGCGCTCCCAGTCGCGGCCCTCGCGCTGGTAGTACTGCTCCATAGCCGCGAACGAGGCCGCGACCGGCCCCGCTTCGCCGAAGGGACGCAGGCGGAGGTCCACGCGCGCGGCTATGCCATCCATGCCGGCCTCGTTCAGGCTTCGCACCAATTCGCGTGCCACGCGCGCGAAGAATTCCGCGTTGTCGAGTGCGCGGGCGCCATCGGTCTCGCCGCTTTCCGGAAAGGCAAGGATCAGATCCACGTCGGAAGAAAAATTCAGCTCGCCACCGCCGAGCTTGCCGAGCCCCATCACCACCAGCGACTGCGGTGCGCCTTGCGGATTGCGCGGAATCCCGAAGCGCGAGCGCATGCGCGCTTCCGCATCGCGCAAGGCGGCGGCGATCAATGTTTCGTACAACACGGTGGTGCCGCTCAGCGTGTCGGCCAGGTCATCCAGGCCGTTCACGTCGCGAAACACCAGCCGCAATGCCTCGGCGCGGCGGAAGCGGCGCAGTCGGGCGTGGAAATCGTCGCCGCCCGAACCCAACAGGGATGCGCGCGCCGACGCCGGCGCCGGATCGCGCAACCGATCCAGGCCGCGCGCGTCCAGCAGCCGTGGATCGCGGCGCAGGGCCTCGAAAGCGAAGTCGCTGGCCGTCAGCAGCCGGCGCAGCCGCTCGGCCACCCCGGCGTCGTCGTGCAGGCGGATGCCCGCGCCACGGCAGAGCGCCGTCAATTCGGCGTAGCGCGCATCGGTCAACGCGTGCGGTTGTGAAGGCGTTGTGACCCCGGCCATGCCTCGATTATGCCCGTCTGTCGCCAACGACCGGTTCATGTCGGCGCGGTTACATTTCTGTTTCAGGATCGGTACCGCCGCATGTCGATTATCCCCTTCTCCCAACGCCATTCGCTGCTGCCGCGCGCGATCTTCGCCGCGTTGCTGGCGGTGCTGTTCGTGCTCGCCACCGGTTTGCTGGACGGCGATCCGGGCGTCACGCCGCTGAATCTCTTCATCGCGCCGCGCGCGCTGATCGCCAACGCCCTGCCGGGATTGCTGCTGGCCTCGGTGTTGGTGGCGCTCACGCGCCGCGCGCTGTTCTCCTTCCTCCTCGCACTGGGGGCGGAAGTGATGTTGTACTGGATAAATGCGCAGAAGGTGGCAAACCTCGCCTCGCCCCTGGTGCCGGCGGATTTCCACATGCTCGGCCAGTTGCGCGAAGGCGGCGCCCACCTGCTGAGCGGTTATGCGCACCTCGGCGCGTGGTGGCTGGCGGCGGCGCTCGCGGGCGTTCTGGCGCTCGTCGCGCTGTGGCGTTACGAACCGCCTCTGCTCGGCAAACGCGCCGCGCCGCGCGCGGGCCTCGCCGCTGGCGCGCTCGCCGCGTTGCTGTCGCTGTGCGCCGGCTGGTCGCCCTGGCACGTGCTCTACAACAAAGGGGCGCTGGCATTCCAACCCTGGTCGGCCACCGAATCAGCCAAGACAGGCGGCGTCATCACGATGCTCGCTTTGTACCGGCTGGACTATGCCGGCACACGCGCCAGGGTGGATACGAGCGCCGCGCGTACGCTGCTCGGCAACACGGAAGATGCGGTGCGCGCCCGCATGGCGGCGGGCAATGACGGTCTGCGGCCGGACATCGTGGTGGTGCAGAGCGAGTCGTTCTTCGATCCCGGGCGCATGCGCGGCTATGCGCCGTACCAGTTCATACCCAATTTCGAGCGACTCGCCCGCGAAGGCGAATCCGGCCAGTTGCACGTGCCGACCTTCGGCGGCGGCACGATCCGCACCGAGTTCGAAGTTCTGACCGGCCTGCCGCTGCGCTATTTCCCGCAAGTGCAGTTTCCGTATCTGCAGATCGACGCCAAGGTGATCCCCGGCCTTGCGCGCACCCTGCGCTCCAACGGCTACACGACGATCGCGATCCACGACAATAACCGCGGCTTCTGGAATCGCGCGAGCGCCTTGCAACGGCTCGGCTTCGACCGCTTCATCGCAATCGACGGGTTTCCGAAGGACGTGCCGCGCGACGGCCACTATGTCGCCGACAGCGCGCTGACCGATGAGATCCTGAGGCAACTGCGAGACTCGGGGCCGCCGCAATTGATCTTCGCGATCAGCATGGAGGCGCACGGTCCGTACGACGGCAGTCCGGGGCCGATCAACCTGGCCGAACGCGATGCCATTCCGGTACCTCGAGGCGTAACCGGCACGGCGAAGGCGATGTTGCAGAACTACCTCTACCACCTGCGCCACGCCGACGAACAACTTGGCCGGCTGGCCGGTGCGCTGTCGCAACGCGCGCGTCCCACGCTGCTGCTGTTCTATGGAGACCATTTGCCTGCGCTCGGGCAGGCGTTCGAGATCAATGGTTTCAAGGACGACCAGGACCAGCTCGCGCAGACGGGCTCATGGCTGCTGATCGATCCTGCGCACCCGCAGGGCACGCCATCGGAAACGCTCGCGGCCTGGGCGTTGCCGGGACAACTGCTCGAACGGGCCGGCATCCGCGATGACGCCTGGTTCGCGCTCACCGACGTCATGGCGCCGCAGCTTTCGGCGCTGACCCGCGCGCCGGACGCGCCTCCGGCGCCGGAGGACGCGCAGCAGCGCGCGCTCGACCAGGGCATGGTCAACATCGCGCAATTGCGCCTGAAGGGCAAGCTGCAGAAGCTGATGCCCGATGGCGACACGCAAGCCGAACTCGCCGCGCGCTCGCCGCATCCCCAGGCACAGCCGACGCTCGCGACGCCGAACGGAGCGTCGCAGTAGTCGGCGTCGGGAATTTCCGGAAAGGACAAAAAAGCCCCGCGATTTCTCGCGGGGCTTTGCGTTTGCCCTGGACTCCGCTTCTGCGCCGGCACATGGAAGTGCCGGCGTGAGCAGTCGCAAATCAGGGAAGATTTTGCGACCGGGAGTTAGAAATCCATTCCGCCCATTCCACCCATTCCGCCGCCCATGCCGGCGCCGCCGCCGTGGTTGTGCTCTTCCTTCTTCGGCGCTTCACCCACCATCGCTTCGGTTGTGATCATCAGGCCGGCGATGGAAGCCGCGTTCTGCAGCGCGGTGCGGGTGACCTTGGTCGGATCGAGGATGCCCATCTCGACCATGTCGCCGTACTGGCCGGTCGCGGCGTTGTAACCGAAGTTGCCCTTGCCGTCGCTGACCTTGTTCAGCACCACGCTGGGCTCGTCACCCGAGTTGGTGACGATCTCGCGCAGCGGCGCTTCCATCGAACGCTTGGCGATGGTGATGCCATGGTTCTGGTCTTCGTTGTCGCCCTTGACCGAACCGATCGACGCCAGTGCGCGTACCAGCGCCACGCCGCCGCCGGCCACCACGCCTTCCTCGACCGCCGCGCGCGTCGCGTGCAGCGCGTCTTCCACGCGCGCCTTCTTTTCCTTCATCTCGACTTCGGTGGCGGCGCCGACCTTGATCACCGCCACGCCACCGGCGAGCTTGGCCACGCGTTCCTGCAGCTTCTCGCGGTCGTAGTCGGAGGAAGTCTCCTCGATCTGCGCCTTGATCTGCTTGATGCGGCCCTCGATGCCCTTGGTGTCGCCGGCGCCGTCGATGATCGTGGTGTTTTCCTTGGTCACCACGATCTTCTTGGCACGGCCGAGATCCTTGACCGTGGCCTTCTCCAGCGCCAGACCCACTTCCTCGGAGATCACCGTGCCGGCGGTGAGGATCGCCATATCTTCCAGCATCGCCTTGCGGCGGTCGCCGAAGCCCGGCGCCTTCACCGCGCAGACCTTGACGATGCCGCGGATGGTGTTGACCACCAGCGTCGCCAGTGCCTCGCCTTCGACTTCTTCGGCGACGATCAGCAGCGGCTTGCCCGACTTGGCGACGCCTTCCAGCACCGGCAGGAGATCACGCACGTTGGAGATCTTCTTGTCGTGCAGCAGCACGTAGGGCTCTTCCAGCTCGCACTGCATCGATTGCTGGTTGTTGATGAAGTACGGCGAGAGATAGCCGCGATCGAACTGCATGCCTTCGACGACATCGAGCTCGTTCTCGAGGCCGGAGCCGTCTTCGACCGTGATCACGCCTTCCTTGCCGACCTTGTCCATTGCCTCACTGATCAGCTTGCCGATCACCTCGTCGCCGTTGGCGGAGATGGTGCCGACCTGCGCGATCGACTTGGAATCGGAGGAAGGCTTGGAGATCTTCTTGAGTTCCTCGACCGCGGCGGCAACCGCCTTGTCGATGCCGCGCTTCAGGTCCATCGGGTTCATGCCGGCGGCGACAGCCTTCATGCCCTCGCGGATCATCGCCTGCGCCAGCACGGTCGCTGTAGTCGTGCCATCACCGGCCACGTCGGAAGTCTTGGAAGCGACTTCCTTCACCATCTGCGCGCCCATGTTCTCGAACTTGTCCGCCAGCTCGATTTCCTTGGCCACGGACACGCCGTCCTTGGTGATAGTCGGCGCGCCGAAGCTCTTCTCGAGCACGACGTTGCGGCCCTTGGGGCCGAGGGTGGCCTTGACGGCGTTGGCCAAGGTGTTGACACCGCGCAGCATGCGTGCGCGCGCGTCTTCGGAAAAACGGATTTCTTTGGCTGCCATGTGTGTGATTCCTTGAGACTTTGCTTTTGATCGTCATACCGGCGCAAGCCGGTATCCAGTTACTTGGAAGAGCCGGATTCCGGCCTGCGCCGGAATGACGGCTGGAGAATTCCGAGCGGTTCCGCTCAGCCTTCGATCACAGCCATCAAATCCTCTTCGCGCATGACGAGCAGTTCCTCGCCATCGATCTTGACCTCGGTGCCGGAGTACTTGCCGAACAGCACCTTGTCGCCCGCCTTGACCGCCAGAGGACGAACCTTGCCGTCTTCCAGGATCTTGCCGGTGCCCACGGCGACGACTTCGCCCTTGATGGGCTTTTCGGTGGCCGTATCGGGGATAACGATGCCGCCGGCGGACTTGGTTTCCGCCTCCAGGCGCTTGATGATTACGCGGTCGTGCAACGGACGAAGCTTCATAACGACTCCAGCTTGTTTCAGGTGGGTGGAACGCCCCTTAGAGACTGTTAGCACTCGGGGCCAGAGAGTGCTAATTGTAGATATAAAACCGGCCTGCGCAAGCCCGGACCTCCAGCCTAATGTGGGCGGCTTTCAGCGATTCAAGGGGCTATCCTTCCCTCGTCGCGACCACGACATTCCTGGATGTCCGACATCCTGCTCATCCTCTCCACCTGCCCGAACGCCGAAATGGCGGCGAAGCTCGCCCGCGTGCTCGTGGAGGAGCGGCTGGCTGCATGCGTCAACCGGGTTGCCGGAGTGGCTTCGGTCTATCGCTGGCACGGGCAAATCCACGAAGACGCCGAGGTGCTGCTGCTGATCAAAACCACCCGCGAGCGCATCGAACCATTGCGCGCACGGCTGGTCGAGCTCCATCCCTACGAAGTTCCGGAACTGATCGCGCTGGATGTCGTCGCCGGCCACGTGCCCTATCTTGACTGGCTGCGCGAACAAACCAGGCCTGATGACCCGGCGGCGAACAGCTGACCTGTGAGCTGGCGGTGTCGCGACCGGTCCTGCGACAATGGCCTGTTCTTCACCGGCGCTGCCCGATCTCCGCGCGATGTTGTCGAAAAACCGCCTCTTCCACCTGCCGTGCACACTTGCGCTCGCCCTCTTGCCGTGCCTCGGCATGGCCCAAGGTGCCGCCTCCGGCGAAGCGCAGTTGCTGCAAGCCACGGAGGCGTTCCGTCTCGACGCGCGCATCGGTCCACCCGGCACATTGCACCTGCACTGGGTCATCGCTCCGCACTACTACCTCTATCGGGGGCGAATCCATGTGCAGCCCGAAGATGCGGCCACGCATCTGGGCCGGTTGAACCTCCCAGACGGATTGAAGGAACACGATCCTTTTCTGGGCGATGTCGAGATCTATCACGGAGCGCTGGATGCCGGCGTTCCATATGCCGGCGCAACCACCAGCCTGCGGGTCGCGGTGACTTTCCAGGGTTGCCACGAGGTCGATCCGAAAATCTGCTATCCGCCCACGACCCAGACGTTCTCCATGCCGCTGGGTGGCGCAGAAGCCGGCGCAATCAGTCTTCCCGATCACGGCTCGGCGCAAGACCGCCTCGCGCCCGATGAGTTGCGCTCCCGGCAGAAGACAGGCGGCGCATCCATCGCGAATGGCGCCGCCGTCGTGGCCGCCCCGCCATCAGGCTCGTCGATGTCGAACCTGCCGTTGGCGCTCTTGCTGGCATTCGCAGGAGGCCTGGTCCTGAACCTGATGCCCTGTGTCCTGCCGGTGCTGGCGATCAAGGCGATCGGTCTGCTGGAAAGCGTGGAAAGTCGCGCGCGCGCGCGGCGCCACGCGCTTGCCTACACCGCCGGGGTGCTGGCGAGTTTCCTCACGATCGGTCTTTGCATCCTCGGAGTGCGCAATGCGGGCCATGCGCTCGGATGGGGCACGCAATTGCAGCAGCCGTTGCTGGTCGCGGTGCTGGCCTGCGTGCTGTTCGTCTTGGGCCTGAATTTGTCCGGGGTGGTTCGCCTGGGAATGGGGCTCGGAACCACCGGAAGCGGGCTGGCATCGCGGCCGGGCTTGGCCGGGGATTTCTTCACCGGGGTGCTGGCGGTGGTGATCGCCAGTCCATGCACGGCACCCTTCATGGGTACTGCGCTCGCTTACGCCTTCGTCGCGCCAGACGTCGCGGCGCTGCCGGTATTCCTGATGCTGGGATTGGGATTGGCGCTGCCGTTCCTGCTGATCGGTTTCGTCCCGGGACTCGCCGGCTGGTTGCCGCGACCCGGCCGTTGGATGGAAACGCTGAAGCAATTGCTGGCGTTCCCTATGTACCTGTCCGCGGTGTGGCTGGTGTGGGTGCTCGCCCACCAGCGTGGGGGCGATGCGGCGGGGCTGGTCCTGATCTCCATGGTGCTGTTGGCCATGGCGCTGTGGTGGTTCGAGCGCAGCAGTTCCGGCCGCGGCGGTGCGTTCAAGCGCGGACTGGCGCTCGTGCCGCTGTTGTTGGCGACAGCACCGGTCGCGCTGATCACGCGTTTGCCCGGGCAGGGGACGGCAACCCTTTCGCAATCCACCGCGATTCCTTACGACCCGGCGCGGCTGGCGCAGCTGCGGGCACGGCACGTGCCGGTGTTCGTGAACATGAGCGCAGACTGGTGCGTCACCTGCAAGGCGAATGAATACACGGTGCTGGACACCGCCGCTTTCCGCAGCCTCCTGCGCAGCACCGGAACGGTGTACATGCAGGGCGACTGGACGCACGAGGATGCCGCCATCAGCGCGTTCCTGGCCAAACACGATTCACCGGGCGTGCCCCTCTACGTTGTGTTTCCGCGCGATGGAAGCCCTGGCCGCAAGTTGCCGACGGTATTGACCGCCGGACTTTTGCAACGCTCGCTGACGTCGGCAGCGCGATGATCGATCGCCGCGCCACCACGTTGATACTGGTATTGGCCACGGCCGCCGCCTGCGGAGGCTGGTGGCTGCAACGCCGTCTGCAGGCGCCTCCGGCACCGTCTCACGGTCCCTCCGCACCGGCCGGCGCCGCCGCGCTGGCGATCGGTGACAAGGCGGATGATCTGGCATTGCCGGATCTCGACGGCAAGGTGCAACGCCTTGCTCAATGGCGCGGCCGTCGCGTGTTGCTGAATTTCTGGGCGACGTGGTGCGCGCCGTGCCGGAAAGAGATGCCCGCGCTGGCCGCCGCGCAATCGCGACATCCGGACGCACGCATCGTGGGGATCGCGCTGGACCAGCCGCAGACAGTGCGCGATTATCTGAAGCACACGCCGGTGGACTATCCGATCCTGATCGGCATCGACGCCGATCCGGAGCCGACCTTGCGTTTCGGCGACACGGTCGGCGCCTTGCCCTACAGCGTGCTGATCGGTCCGGACGGTCGCATCGAGCGCAGCAAGCTGGGTCCGCTGGACGCGGGCGAGCTGGCGAGCTGGCTGGAGCCCTGAAATCTGCTTTATTGAAAAAATGCGGACAGGAAGTCCGCTTTTGGTCTTCAATCCTTCGAGCAATCGAAAGTCTCGAACCCGTATCAAGCAGCGATCAGGGACGACGCATTAAACAGCGTCGATCTGCGCTGATCTGGCAAAGAACGTCTGGACAGCCGGCCGGATTCGCGCCACACTCCGCGACCGTCGGCCTGCGCCGGCTCGCCGGCGATTCCCCGTGGCCCAAGTCCTCGTACTGCACGGTCCCAACCTGAACCTGCTCGGCGAACGCGAGCCAGGCATCTACGGTCGGCTGACTCTGGCACAGATCGATGCGCAACTGACCGCGCGGGCCCAGGCGGCGGGCCACAAGCTGGCAAGTTTCCAGTCCAACGCGGAGTCCGAACTGATCGGCCGCATCCACCAGGCGCGCTCCGACGGCACGGCTTTCATCCTCCTCAATCCCGCCGCGTTCACGCACACCAGCGTGGCGCTGCGCGATGCCTTGTCGGCGGTCGGCATCCCCTTCATCGAGGTGCATCTGTCCAACCCGTACGCGCGCGAGATGTTCCGCCGGCATTCGTATTTTTCGGACCTGGCCATCGGCGTAATCGCCGGATTCGGTCCGGACAGCTACCACCAGGCGCTCGAAGTGGCGATTGCGCGGCTGCGCAAGCCGCATCCGGCCCCTGTCAGTCACTGACCCCTTCACGCACGTACCGGTTCGCCGGACGCACGAGGCTTTATGGACCTGCGCAAAATCAAGAAGCTGATCGAACTGCTCGAAGAGTCGGACCTTTCCGAATTGGAGATCAAGGAAGGCGAGGAATCCGTCCGCCTCTCCCGCCATACGCAAAGCGGCGCGACTCCGACCGTACTGGTGCAGGCGCCCACTGCGGCAGCACCCGTGCCGGTCGCGCCGGCGCCGGCCGGTGCCGCAGTTGCACCCTCTGAATCGGCACCCGCAAACGAACGCGGCCTGCCCGCGGGCCATGTGGTGCGTGCACCGATGGTCGGCACCTTCTACGGCTCCGCTTCACCCGGCGCGCCTGCATTCGTGAACGTGGGCACGCGGGTCAAGGCCGGTGATCCGCTGGGCATCATCGAAGCGATGAAGATGTTCAACCAGATCGAGGCAGATGTCGCCGGCACGGTGCTGGCGATCGTGGCCGAGAATGGCCAGCCGGTCGAATTCGACCAGCCGCTGTTCGTGATCGGCTGACACCATGCTCGACAAAGTCCTCATCGCCAATCGCGGCGAGATCGCACTGCGCGTGCTGCGCGCCTGCCACACGCTGGGAATCAAGACCGTCGCGGTGCATTCAACCGTCGATCGGAATCTGAAACACGTCGGCATGGCCGATGAAGCGGTGTGCATCGGCCCGGCGCCGGCCGCACAGAGCTATCTCAACATCCCGGCGATCATCGCCGCCGCGGAAGTGACGGATGCGACCGCGATCCATCCGGGTTACGGCTTTCTTTCCGAGAACGCGGATTTCGCCGAACAGGTGGAACAGTCGGGTTTCGTCTTCATCGGGCCGACGGCGAACGTGATCCGCCTGATGGGCGACAAGGTCGAGGCGATCAAGGCGATGAAGGCCGCGGGCGTGCCCTGCGTGCCCGGTTCCGGCGGACCGCTGGGCGACGACGTCAGCGAGAACGCGGCGATCGCGCGCGAGATCGGCTATCCCGTGATCATCAAGGCCGCGGGCGGCGGCGGCGGGCGCGGCATGCGCGTGGTGCACACCGAGGCGCACCTGGGCAACGCCATCGCCACCACGCGCGCCGAAGCGCGCGCGGCGTTCGGCAATCCGCAGGTGTACATGGAGAAGTTCCTGGAAAACCCGCGCCACGTGGAAATCCAGGTGCTGGCCGACGGCCAGGGCAACGCCATCCACCTGGGCGAGCGCGATTGTTCGATGCAACGCCGTCACCAGAAAGTGGTGGAAGAAGCGCCTGCGCCCGGCATCACGCCGCAGCAGCGCACCGAAATCGGAAAGGTGTGCGTGGAAGCCTGTGTCCGCATCGGCTATCGCGGCGCCGGCACCTTCGAATTCCTTTACGAAAGCGGCCGCTTCTACTTCATCGAGATGAACACGCGCATCCAGGTCGAACATCCCGTGACGGAGCTGGTCACCGGCGTCGATCTGGTGCGCGAGCAATTGCTGATCGCAGCCGGGGAAAAACTGTCGATCAGGCAGGAAGACGTCAAGATCAAGGGTCACGCGATCGAGTGCCGGATCAATGCCGAGGATCCGGATACCTTCATGCCTTCGCCCGGCACGGTGAAACGCTTCGAGGGCGCGGGTGGTCCCGGGGTGCGCATCGACACCCACATCTACGATGGCTACAGGATCCCGCCCAATTACGACTCGATGATCGGCAAGCTGATCGTGCACGGCCGCGATCGCGCCACCGCACTGGCGCGCATGCGCATCGCGCTGGGCGAGATGGTGATCGACGGCGTCAAGACCAACATCCCGCTGCAGCAGCGCATCATGGCCGACGGCGGCTTCCAGAACGGTGGCCAGAACATCCATTACCTCGAAAAGCGCATCGCGGAACAGCAAGACAAGGGCATCGCGCTGGCCTGATCGCCGGCGCATCGCGGAAGTCGGAGAAGGCCATGTCCGGAGATTCCGAGCAGCGCAACCGGCACCACGCCGTCCGCATCCAGCTGCACGACACCGTGGTCGGGATCGAACTGACGCTGATCAGCATCATCCAGGGCCTGGCCCTTGGCGTGCTGGCGGCGAGCGCGGTGCAACCGCTGATCGGCCTGCAGTGGGAGACTTGGCCCTACATCGCGACGGGTCTGCTGACCGTGCTGATCTTCTGGTCGCGCTCGCTGGTGCACACCTTGTCGTTCATCGGCTGGCCCCTGGAGTTCGGTCACACCTTCATCTATTTCGCCGCCACGCTGATCGAAGCCGTGGCCCTGAGCCAGGTCTCGAATCCCGAACACTGGTTCGCTTTGAACGCGCTGTACGCTGCGGTGGTGTGGGGCCTGTATGCCTACGACCTGCGGCTGGTGCAGCAACGGATCGACGATTTCGACAGCCCGCCCGAGCGCGCGCTGGCGGCCGACATCATCCACGATCAGCGCGTCAATATCCGATTCATGATGCCGGCGGCGGCGTTGTTCCAGGCGTTCGCCTGGTGGCTGGTGCATGCATTTCCGCAGGCGATGCTCGCGCAACGCTGGCATTTGTCGCTGATCGCGCTGACGCTGCTTTTCAGCATCAACTACCTGCTCGGCGGCGTGCGCCTGTTGCAACGGCGGCAGGAATGGATCGTCGACCGCAACGCACACTCGCTGGCCGGGGATTGAGTTTGCCTTTCCTCGAACTCTCGCTCACCGTTTCGGGCGAACAGCAATCGCGCGTCGAGGCCGCGCTGGAAGCATTGGGCGCGCTCTCGGTCACGTTGCTGGATGCCGATGCGCAAACGCCGGATGAGCGCGCGATCTTCGAGCCCGGGGTGGGCGAGACGCCGCTGTGGAAGTCCATGGTGTTGAACGCGCTGTTCAAAGACGGTGCCGATCGTGGCGCTTTGCTGGACACATTGCATGAAGCGATGCCGGAGCTGCCGCCGGATGCGATCGCCTTGCGCGAAGTCGCCGACCAGGACTGGGAGCGCGCGTGGATGGATCGCTTCCGGCCGATGCGTTTCGGTGCGCGGCTGTGGATTTACCCATGGAATGTCGAACCGCCCGTTGACGGTCGCGATGTCGTGGTCGTGCGCCTCGATCCCGGCCTCGCCTTCGGTACCGGCACGCATCCGACCACGGCGCTGTGCCTCGAATGGCTGGATGGAGTCGATCTCTCCGGCAAAACGATCATCGACTACGGCTGCGGATCCGGCGTGCTGGCGATCGCCGCGCTGAAGCTCGACGCCGCGCGTGCGATCGGCGTGGACAACGACCCGCAGGCGTTGCTCGCGACGCGCGGCAATGCGGAACGCAACGGCGTGGCGCAACGCTTGTCGTTGCACGAGCCAAGCGACCTGCCGAAGGATGTCCGCGCCGATGCACTGGTCGCCAACATCCTGAGCCGGCCGCTGCACGAACTCGCACCGGCGTTCGCCCGCGTGTTGCGCGGCGGCGCTCCATTCGCCTTGTCCGGCATCCTGGCCGGACAACAGGACGAACTGCTGGAACACTATGCGGAGTGCGGATTCGCGGGACTGGAAATCGCCCAGCGCGAAGACTGGATCCGGATCGGCGGCGTGCGCGGCACGCGTTGAGCCGGCACAAGGTTTCAATACCCGGCACTTGTCGCGGTGCGGGCACAGGCGTAGCGTGATTCCCGACCGAGGCGCCGCAGTCTCGGACGTCCCGGCCACGTCTCCCGAGAATAAAGGAGTGGCCCATGACGTCGCTCCTCGTACTCCAGCAACACGAGTGCGCACCGCACGTGATCCGCACGCTGGCGATGGCCTGCGCGATCGCGCTGAACCTCACCGCACTGTTGATCGCGCTGCGTCCGCTGCCGTTGGTGCCGATCCAGCCCCAACCGGTGCATCCCGAGACCTTCGCCAGGATACTGGATCGGCCGCTCGTTCGGCCCGCTCCGCCACTGCCTGTTCTGACGCCGGTGCGGCATGCGCAACATCCGGCGCCGGCGCGTCCCCTGCCACTGCCGGTCACGCCGATTCCGATGCCCGCCACGAACACGGTTTCGACAACCGATCGTTCGACGACCACGATTCCCGCTATCGAAACCGGCGCGGCCGTGTCGCCGCCGGCTTCCGCCGATGCCACCATCGCCTACGAAACCGCCACGCCGCCGGCCTATCCGATTTCCGAAGTGCGCGCCGGCGTTCAGGGCACGGTGCTGCTGCGCGTGCTGGTCGATGAAACCGGCAAGCCGGTGCAAGTGCTGATCCTGAAGAGCAGCGGCTCGCATGCGCTCGACCAGGCTGCGCGCGATCACGTGCTGGCCGCGTGGCGTTTTCATCCCGCGCAGCGCGACGGCCACGCGATGCAGGCGTGGGCGCAGGTGCCGGTGGAATTCAAGTTGAGCGGCGCCTGATCCGCGCGCAGGTCATGAAGGACGCGCGAGTCGGAACGGCTCGCGCGTTTTCGTCAAAATCGATGCTGCACGGGTACGGCCGCAGGCCGGCGCACCAGGTGCACGATCAGCCACACGAATCCGCCGAGCAGTAGCACCGGCAGCAGTACCGGCAGCAGCAGCAAGGCGAAGATCGGCAGGATCACCAGCGCGGCGATGCCCGCGCCCAGGATCGAGAACATCCCGCCCAGCAACGCGCCGAACGCGCCGAAGATCGCGCCGAACAGCCCGAACACGAGCTTGAACAAACCGCCGATCAGTGCCGCCATCAGCCAGAACGCGCCGATCACCACGGCCAGGCCCAGCAATCCGAGTTCGATCATCTTCATCCTCCGTCAGCCGCTGCCTTGATGTGCCAAGGCAGCAAAACGTTGCTTCGGTCCAATTGTGCGCCTTTCCGCAGTGCATGGAAGCATGACTTTGGAGACGTGACTTCCGGCGCATCCACTACTGTCAAGTTCACAGTATAGTTCAGTCGTGACTACATTGCGAGTTCGTCCGCCGCTTGAGCGATACCGAAGTCCACCTGAAGAAGTTCGAGAAGGAGCTGGCCGCGGGCACGGTGTCGCTGGTGTTGCTGGCGGTTCTGGCGGCGGCGCGGGAGCCGCTGTACGGCTACCAGATCGCCAAGAAGCTGGAGGGCAGCGCGGGCGGCGTGCTGACGGGGAAGCAGAGCGCGTTGTATCCCGTGCTGCGCAACCTGAGTGCCGCGGAGCTGCTGGACACGCACGTGGAACCGTCGGTGGCCGGGCCGCCGCGACGTTATTACCGCATCACGCCGCTGGGCCGGCGCGTGCTGCGCGAGTGGATCATCGCCTGGAATGAGACGCGCCGCTTCGTCGAATCGACACTGAGATCATGACCGAGGATTCCCGTCCATGAATGCAAACGCCGCACCCCGCAGCATCGCCGAATACCTCGAGCAATTGCGCGCGGCGCTGACCGGCGCGGATCCGGCGATGATCCAGGACGCGCTCTACGACGCCGAGGAACACCTGCGCTCCGAACTCGCCGACAACCCCGGTATGGGCGAAGCGGAGTTGCTGGACAAGATCGTCAACAGTTACGGCGCGCCGGAGGAAGTCGCCGAGATCTACCGCACCCAGGAAGCGACCGTGACGCGCGCGCTGCGCACGCCGCCGCGGCCGCCGCGCAGCAACCCGATATCACGCTTCTTCGCGGTCGCGGCCGACCCGCACGCCTACGCGTCCATGTTCTACCTGCTGTTGTCGCTGGCCACCGGCATCTTCTATTTCACCTGGGCGGTGACCGGCGTTGCGTTGTCCATGGGCTTCGCATTGACGCTGATCGGCATTCCGTTCCTGATCCTGTTCTTCGGCTCGGTGCGCATGCTGAGCCTCCTGGAAGGCCGCATCGTGGAAGGCATGCTGGGCGTGCGCATGCCGCGCCGGCCACCCTATGCTGAGCGCGACAAGCCGCTCGGCCAGCGCATCGTGGCGATGTTCACCGACCCGCGTTCGTGGTCCAGCCTGTTCTACATGCTGGTGATGCTGCCGCTGGGCATCATCTATTTCGTGCTGCTGGTGGTCAGCACCGTGATCCCGGTGGCGTTGATGGCCGCGCCGTTCGCGCAGGCGTTCTGGAACCTGCCGTTCGCGCAGGTGGAAGACATCCGCTACTACGTGCCGCCATTCATGTGGCCGGTCGAATTCGTGCTCGGTTTCCTGGGACTGTTCCTGATGCTGCACGTTGCGCGCGGCATCGGGCGCATGCATGGCGCGATTGCCAAGCACCTGCTGGTGAAATCCGGCAGCTAACGCCGGACTCACCACGCGGCGGCTAGCATCGCCGCATGGCGCAATCCGATTTGCTGCAATCCGATCCCGGACTCCTGCTGGACGACGCGACCGGCCGCATCCGCTACCTCCCGGATGCGGTGCCCCCCGAACGCGCGCAGGCGTGGTTCGCGCAACTGCGCGATCGGATCGACTGGCACGCGCTCCGGCGCGAAATGTACGGCCGCGAAGTGGACGTGCCGCGGCTCACGCAGCACTTCCGCCTCGACGATCCCGCATTGCCCGCCGCGTTGCGCGAAGCGGCCGAGGCGTTGCTGGCGCTGACGCGCATTGAATTCACCAACGTCGGGTTGAATTTCTATCGCGACGGCCGCGACAGCGTGGCGCCGCACAACGATCATCTGGAGGAATTGCAGCGGGGCTACCCGATCGCTTTGCTGTCGCTGGGTTCGGCGCGGCGCATGGACATCCGCTCCAAGCATCCGCCGCGGCGCGCTCTGCACGTCGAGCTGGAACCCGGCAGCCTGCTGATGATGAGCTGGCGCACGCAGCTCAACTACGACCACGGCATCCCGAAAACCGGCGCACGGGTGGGAGCGCGCATCAGCGCGGCGTTCCGGCGGCGCCCGGAGCACGCGAGAGGCGGCTTCTATCGCGGCGCGTAGCGCAGGCCGATCGCGCAGGCGATCGAGGCCAGCGCCACCAGCACGATCGCGAACACGCGGTGTCGATCAGTCGGAAAAACGGGATTGCCGCCGGTGGATCGGATACAGCGGCCTTAGCAATGTCCTGTTGACTTGGAGCAGGCCGATGCCGCAGGCAATCCACATCGGACGGCTGTCGCGTGCGCTTCCGCGCATGCGTCGTCTCTCGGGTCGATGAAACCTCCGGATGGGGTGCGGACGTCCTTGTGAACGAAGCATGCCGCGCTCCGCGCAGCCAAGATTCGTCTTGAGGAAAACGTCAACTACATCGAAGCCGCCCCGCTGTTCAGTGCAGGCGCATGAACAGTTCGCCGATGTAGGCGCCCCAGAAGAGCGCGGCCAGCGGCGCCAGCACTTGGTGGACTCGTTCGCGCGCGGTGAGTGCCCCGGTGGCCAGGATCGCGATGAAAACCAGTTGCGCGTAGAGATCGAGCAATGGCGATGGCAGCTTTCCCGACAGCACCAGTTCCTTGCCGATGCTGATCACCACGACCAGCACCCCCATCGCAAAGAACCAGCGGTGGTTGGCGTAGTAGTACGCGCGCAGGTCGATCGGCTCGTCGCCGCGCACGTCCGGCAGCACCAGCCCCGCGGCGAGATAGGTCGCCACCGTCTGCGCCAGCATCATCGAGAAACCGACGAACGTCCAGGGCCGGTAGTCGCGCCAGCCGAACATCGCCCACCATTCCTGCACGCAGATCACCAGCAGCAGGATCGCCCACAGGAGCGACGGCCAGTACAGCCGCAGCCGCGAGCGCGCTTGCATCAGGTCGCGGAAGCCCTGCAGGATCTGCGTGATCGCCAGTCCCAGGATGATCGACAGCAGGACGGAGAGGTAACTGAAAGCGTCCATCAGCGCGTGCGCTCAAATCGAACAGGCGCAGGATACGCGATCGGAGGACGACATCGCCGCGGCCGGGGCCGCGGCGATGTGGGTACGCAAACCACGATCAGTACGTCAGCCTGACATTGGGCGAATCGGCATTCGGGAATCCGGCCGCCGAATACCCGCAGGCGGGAGAATTCGTGACCAGCATCTGCTGCCACGGCTGCGTGATCGGGCCGGCTCCCTGTACGGAGATATTGGTGAAGTCTTCGGTCGTGGCATTCGGGAACTCGCCGCATTGCGAGACGCCGTACACCTCCAGCACGCCGCCGAACACCCAGTCGAACACCTGGCCGTAGCTCGACGTGTTCAAGGTGGTCGACTTGCCGCTGGTCACGTCACTGGAAAGGATCGACCACAACGCGCAGGAGCCGCTCGCGCAGCGCACGCCGATCATGCGGCCCTGGATGGTGTCGCCCGTGGACACCGCCACCGGCGCGCTGTGCAAGGCGCGGCCGTTGCGGCAGCAGTTCCAGCTCGCGACCGTCCAGCCGTTGTCGTTGAAGCCGTTCCATGCCAGCACCGGCTGCACGATCGTCACGACGTTCTCGTTATCTTCAAGGCCCGGGAAAAGGTAGAGAACCTGGCCGGACTGCACCGAGGGCCCGGGTGGCACGGTCATCTTTGCGGCGAGGAAACGCGCCGGCGCAGAGCGCGGCTGCAGATACTGTCCCGTGACCACCCAACCGTTGATCACGGCATCCGTGCCCGCGGCAAACGCGGACAGGCGCGGCAGTATGTCGCCCGAAAGGCGCGTGCCATTGGGTGCGTAGTGCGGATACGCGCATCGCGACATCGTGCGAACGCGGCCATTGGCGGCCACGATGTTGCCGTGGGCGTCGACCGATTCGTCCGCCGCCACGACATTCACGCATGACGGATGGAAATAGCCGTCTGGCGTGATCACATAGTCCGATGGGACATTGCGCGGCGCCTTGGCATTGAGCGCGGTCGGCTGGCCAAGGGTGAAACCGCCGGCGTCGGCGGCGAATGCGGGCCGACTCTGGAACCCCGCAGCCAGGAACAACATGACTGCCAATGAAGCCGTGAACCAGCGGATGCATGAAGCGGCGGAACGATGCGAAGCGGACTTCGACTTCATGGAACTCATGATCTTTCCTCCCTGGCATGGGCGGGCGCAACCCGCGAGACATCTGGTGGCACTACCTCGAAGCGGCATCTTGCAGAATCGCGACGATAACTGCGCGCGGCCAGCAGCGCCAGAGAAGCCGCTGCTAAAGTCTGCGATTGTCGTCCGCGGGAGCACCGTGATTGTGCCGCGTTCCCTGTTGTTGGCTGCGTGTGTGGCCGCACTGGCCCTCATCGCCGGTCCATCGCTCGCCGATGATGGAACCCTGCGCGTGATGACCTTCAACGTGCGCCTGCCAATGGCGTCCGACGGTCCCGAGCGCTGGGAAGCGCGGCGCGACCTGTTCGTGCGCACGATCCGCGAGCAGCATCCGGACGTGGTCGGCACGCAGGAGCTGTACAAGGAGCAAGGCGATTACGTCGTTTCGAAATTGCCGGAGTACACGTGGTTCGGCATGGGCCGCAAGGGCGACGACGGTGACGAGCACATGGGTGTCTTCTATCGCCGCGACAAATTGCGCGTGTTGCAGTCAGGCAACTTCTGGCTGTCCGACACGCCTGACGTGCCCGGCAGCATCACCTGGGGCAACGAGTATCCGCGCATGGTCACTTGGGCGCGCTTCCAGACGAAGGATGGCCGCCGGTTCGTGCTCTACGACACCCACCTGCCCTACCGCGAGCAGGACGAAGCGATCCGCGAACGCTGCGCGACGTTGATCTTGAAACGTTTGGGCAAATTACCTGCAAACGAACCGTTCGTGCTGACCGGCGACTTCAACACCGGGCCTGAAAGCAAGGCACATGCGATGCTGACGCAGCATCTGCAGGACGCGTGGCTGGTGTCGCCGCGCCGCAGCGGGCCGCACAAGACCTACCACGATTTCACCGGCAAGCCGGACCGGCGCATCGACTGGATCCTGATGCGCGGCTTCGGCGTCGAGGACGTGCGCACCGTCACCACGCACGACGGCAAGCTCTATCCGTCCGACCATTTTCCGGTGGTCGCGGATTTGCGCTGGACGAAATCGCCATGAGCACGCGCCGCATCGACCTCAGCCACACCATCGAGGACGGCCTGATCACCTACAAGGGCCTGCCGGCGCCGATCGTGTGCGATCACCTGAGCCGCGAGCAGTCGCGCGCGCTGTATGCCGAAGGCACCGAGTTCCACATCGGCAGGATCACGATGGTCGCCAACACCGGCACCTACATCGACAGCCCGTACCACCGCTACGCCGACGGCAAGGACGTTTCCGGTTTCGATCTGGACGAAGTCGCGGAACTGGATGGCGTGGTCGTGCGCGCGGTCGGCATGAAGGGCCGTGCTATTGACCGCGACGTGTTCGCATCGATCGACGTGCGCGGCAAGGCCGTGCTGGTGCGCACCGGCTGGGACCGGCATTGGCGCACCGATCAATACTTCGAAGGTCATCCCTTCCTCACCGAAGACGCGGCGCTCTACTTGCGCGACTGCGGCGCGCGCCTGATCGGCATCGACTCCTTGAACATCGACGACATCGCCGACCTGCGCCGACCCGTGCATTCCATCCTGCTGCGCGCCGGCATCCCGATCGTCGAACACCTGTGCGGCCTGGAACAGCTGCCGACGCACGGCTTCTGTTTCTCCGCCGTGCCGGTGAAGGTCAAGGGGTTGGGGACGTTTCCGGTCAGGGCGTACGCGACGGTCGCGCTCTGAATGAAAACTCTTGCCTACTCTGCGCCGCTGACATTGAGCAATGTACGATCGTCAATAATGGATGCACCCGCGCAGAGAAGAGTCAATAAAACGACTAAGACGACGACAATCCAGCTAGCAAAATACGCAATTGGACAAATAAGACTCAGAAGCACGAAAAATGCCCAGTAGAACCTCTCGCTCTTTGTCAATGGCTCTTGCGGTGGCCGACTATTTCTGGCGGGCGAATCGAAAGCTGTTCCGCTTGAGGTGGGGAAATGCCTCAAATAGATATTGAGATCGAATGCGTGCACAGATGTAATGTCCGAGGCTGGTATCAATATGTCGAAATCAGACCGCCGATAAGGAATTGGCAATGTATCCCGATGTAGCCACGCATAGTCCGTTGTATCAATGAACTCGTGCTTCTCATTTCTATAACCAGATAGCAACGGCTCAAGACGAACCCATTCCTTCTCATCACGGGAGCTACGTGCTTCTATACTGAACCCGATGTAGACCTTGTTTGATGACAGAGTGACCATGACAGGCATATTGCGCGTGTTGGTCACCAGAAGGAATTCTTCTAGTTCGCTTAAGCAACTCATTCTGAGGTAGAGCTGAGTCCTCAAGAAAGAAGAAAGCCTTAGAGGCAGATTGAGGATTAAAACACTCGCGACAGCTATGGGAACAGACCAAAGCGCCGTTGCGCCCAGAGTCTCGAGCTTTTTGTCAGTAGCGAAAGTCGCTAGGAGGTTCGTCAGCTTTGCGGTGACGTACGCGCCGGCTGGCCCGCTTAGCTCAACTTGAACCCGAAGCAGATCGGCTTCTACAACCAGAGCGAGGGCTGCTGCGACGACACTGAAGTAGAGCGCATGTCCGTCCCAACGGAATGCATGCGGTCGTGTGATATTCCAGCGTCGTAAGAAGAGATAACTGCTCGACAGGAAAATCAAGGCGAAAACCGCTACGCCCATTCCCGCCCCCTTGGATTAGAAACGTAGGCTGCGTTTAGCGTTGCGGCGGCTCTTCCTTCTCCCGCTTCTGTCGAAGCTCGTCCAGAGCCTTGACCTGTCGTTTGTAGCCTTCAGACGCATGAAGTTTGCTTCTGTCAACCACCATCGTTCCATTGGACGCCATGGTGAATGAAGAAAACAAAAAACGACCAGTGTTGGCCGACCGAACAGCATTCTTGGACGCCATGGCCCGCACCCCGTCATTCCTCGGGACTCGATACTAGCTGCACCGGTGTGAGAATTTGTTAAACGTTATGCGCGACAGACATACCTGTTGCCGCACACAAATGTAAGTCACCCGCACTTGCTGTATCCGCAATTCAGACACGTCTGGCAGCCATCCAGCAGCACCAGCGCGGGGGTGTTGCACTTGCCGCAGAGTTGGGCGCCCGGCGGGAAGTTGCCGACGGGTTCGGATGCAGCGGCTTCGGCGGGCGCGGAATCTTCCACCATCGCGCCGCCCATTTCGCCGGCCGTGCTTATTTCAGAGTTTTTTTTTGACGAAGCGGCTTCGTAGGCGGCGCGCTTCTCGGCGATCAGCTTGCGCTGCGAATCGGACAATTCCGGATCGTGCAGCAGGCCGATCATCTTCAGGTGCTGCTCGACGATTGCGCCAAGTTCGGCCACGATCGAGGGCATGTAAACGCCGCCGGCCTTGAAGTAGCCGCCGCGCGGATCGAACACGGCCTTCAGTTCCTCGACCAGGAAGGTGACGTCGCCGCCCTTGCGGAACACCGCGGACATGATGCGGGTGAGCGCGACGATCCACTGGAAGTGGTCCATGTTCTTCGAGTTGATGAAGATCTCGAAGGGCCGGCGCAGTTCGTATTCGGTGCCGGCGTTGAGCACGATGTCGTTGATGGTGACGTACAGTGCGTGCTCGAACAGCGGCGACTTGATCTTGTAGGTGGCGCCGATCAGGGTGTCGGGGCGCTCGACCTTCTCGTGCATCTGGATCACTTCGGCCACGACGGGCTTCGGCGCTTCGGCTTTTGCTTCCGGCGCGGACGGCTCCGGCTTCATTACCTGGTAGCCCGTGATCTTCTTGTCGATTTTCGTGGTCATGTCGTGGCTTCGCTCGCTCCAAAAAACCACGCCGGCGTCTTGTGCGGACGCCGGCGTCGGTGTGCTGCGTTCTTACTTGCGGCCCTTGCGGGCGCCCTTCTTCGCGGATTTGCGGCCACCCTTCTTGGCGGCCTTCTTCGCGCCTTTCTTTGCGCCCTTGCGCGCGCCGCCCTTCTTCGCGGCTTTCTTCGCGCCCTTGCGGCCGCCCTTCTTCGCGGCCTTCTTCGCGCCCTTGCGCGCGCCGCCCTTCTTGGCGGCCTTCTTTGCGGATTTCTTCGCGGCCTTCTTCGCTGCTTTCTTCGGAGCGGCCTTCTTCGCCGCCTGCTTTGCAGGGGATTTCTTGGCCGGAGCCTTCTTGGCCGGAGCTGCCGGCGCTGCCGCCGGTGCTTCCGCCATCGGATCACTGCTGCCCCACGGGAATGTCGTTTCTTCGTTCATCGGTTTGCCCCTCTAGCGATATGGACAGTGGACTCTTTGGGCAACCGCGGCGCGATCGGAACTCGAAGAACAGCACACGACGAATTCAGAACTTGCCGTAGTAGCCTTCCTTCAACGCATCGAACAGATTGGCGGCGGTATGCGTTTCGCCGTCGTACTCGACTTCCTCGTTTCCTTTCAGTTGCACAACAGTACCGTCGTCCAGTTCGAAACGGTAGAGGGTATTTTCGAGATCCGTCTCCTTCACCAGCACTCCCTGGAAAGCGGCCGGGTTGAAACGGAAGGTGGTGCAGCCCTTGAGGCCCGCCTTGTAGGCGTGGAAGTAGATGTCCTTGAAGTCGGCAAAGGGGTAATCGGTGGGCACGTTGGCGGTCTTGGAGATGGACGAATCGGTCCACTTCTGCGCCGCGGCCTGGATGTCCACGTGCTGGACCGGCGAGATGTCGTCGGCCGCCACGAAGTAGTCGGGCAGCCGCTTCTTCGGGTCGTCCGAACCCGGTGCGGCGTCGGCATTGATCAGCGCGCGGTAGGCCAGCAGCTCGAAGCTCATCACCTCGACCTTCTCCTTGGTCTTGCGGCCTTCGCGGATCACGTTGCGCGAGTAGGTGTGCGCGAAGGAGGGCTCGATGCCGTTGCTGGCGTTGTTGGCGAGCGAGAGCGAGATCGTGCCCGTGGGCGCGATCGAGGTGTGGTGGGTGAAGCGCGCGCCGCCTTGCGCGAGCTGCTCGACCAGATCGGGGCGCACCTGCGCCACGCGCTGCATGTAGCGCGAATATTTGGCGTGCAGCACGCGGCCGGGGATCGAATCGCCGACCTTGTAGCCGTCCTGCGCCATCTCGGGGCGCTTGCGCAGCATCTCGCCGGTGACTTCGAAGGTCTCGTCCATGATCGGCGCGGGGCCCTTCTCCTGGGCCAGTTGCAGCGCGACCTCCCAGCCGGCCAGCGCCATCTCGCGCGCGACGTCCTCGGTGAAGGCGACCGACTCTTCCGAGCCGTAGCGCAGCTTCAGCATCGCCAGCGTGGAGCCGAGGCCCAGGAAACCCATCCCGTGGCGGCGCTTGCGCAGGATTTCCCCGCGCTGGCGTTCCAGCGGCAGGCCGTTGATCTCGACGACGTTGTCCAGCATGCGCGTGAACACGCGCACCACCTCACGGTATTCGTCCCAGTCGAAGCGCGCCTTGGGCCCGAACGGATCGCGCACGAAGGTGGTGAGGTTGACCGAACCCAGCAGGCACGAGCCGTACGGAGGCAGCGGCTGCTCGCCGCAGGGATTGGTGGCGCGGATGTTCTCGCACCACCAGTTGTTGTTCATCTCGTTGACGCGGTCGATCAGGATGAAACCCGGCTCGGCGTAGTCGTACGTGGACACCATGATCATGTCCCACAGGTGCCGCGCTTTCAGGTGCCCGTACACCTTGCAGGCCACCAGGCCGTCGTCGCGCACGACGTAGTTGTCGTGAGCCGGCCATTCGCGCCAGATCACGCTCGCCGCGTCATCGAAGTCGAACTCGTCCTTCTCCTTGACGTGGATCGGGAACACCAGCGGCCAGTCGCCATCGACCGCCACCGCCTGCATGAAATCGTCGGTGATCAGGAGGCTCAGGTTGAACTGGCGCAGGCGCCCGTCCTCGCGCTTGGCGCGGATGAACTCGCGCACGTCCGGGTGCGCCACGTCGAAGGTGCCCATCTGGGCGCCGCGGCGGCCGCCGGCAGAAGACACGGTGAAACACATCTTGTCGTAGATGTCCATGAAGGACAGCGGCCCGGACGTGTACGCGCCAGCCCCCGAGACGTACGCGCCGCGCGGGCGCAGCGTCGAGAATTCGTAGCCGATGCCACAGCCGGCCTTCAGGGTCAGGCCGGCCTCGTGCACCTTCTCCAGGATGTCGTCCATCGAATCGCGGATGGTGCCCGAGACGGTGCAATTGATCGTGGAAGTCTTGGGCTTGTGTTCGCGCGCGCCGGCGTTGGAAGTGATGCGGCCGGCCGGGATCGCGCCTCGGCGCAATGCCCACAGGAAACGTTCGTACCAGTGCTCGCGCAACTGCGGCGTGGTTTCGACTTCGGAAAGGGCGTGCGCCACGCGCTGGTACGTGTCGTCCACGTCCTGGTCCACCGGCTGGCCCTGCTTGGTCTTCAACCGGTACTTCTTGTCCCAGATGTCGAACGACGCCGGCTGCAGCGGAATCTCCGCCGCCGGCCGCACCGCTTTTTCCGCGCGCAGCGTGCTCATTCTTGTCTTCTCCCCTCGTTTTTTCGTATCGTTTGGAGAGCCGTGAATCACGATCGTCCTGCGGCGCGCCGGCCCAAGCCTTGGGTTGTCCGGCACGTGGCGAACACAAGATGTTGTGATGACGGCCGGGAGTCAACCCTACGCTCCCCGGCGGTCCGTGTAAAGCTGGCAGCCAGAAATCCCCTGCGTCGCGGTGTAAAAGATGGCATCGGGGCGACATCGGCGACGCCACCAACTTTTCGGGCGCGACGCGGTCGGTGTAGAAGCTTTTCTTGAGTGCAGCCACGGACGGCTGCTTTTTGATCCTCGCGGTCATGGATGACCGCACGAACAATGAGGGCGGGCATGTCCAAAACTTCGCGCGATCATTTCCTCCTGGGCGGATTGCTGTCGTTGCTGGTGCTCTCGGGTTGCGGCAATGCCGGCACGCTGCCGCCGGCGGTGAACGGCCAGCCCATTCCTTCGCTGGCGCCGATGCTCAGCAAGGTGTCGCCGGCGGTGGTCAATATTTCCTCGACCACGCACCGGCGCGTGGTCGATCCGTTCTTCTCCGATCCGATCATGCGCCAGTTCTTCGGCATTCCCAATTTGCCTTCGCGCGAACAGGTCGAGCAATCGCTGGGCTCGGGCGTGATCGTGGATGCGGGCAAGGGCTACATCCTCACCAACAACCACGTCGTCGCCGGCGCAGACGACATCAAGGTCACGCTGACCGACGGGCGCAACTTCAAGGCCAGGCTGGTCGGCAACGATCCGGCCACCGACATCGCTGTGATCCAGATCCCGGCGCAGAACCTCACCACATTGCCGCTGGCCGATTCGAAGAAACTGCGCGTGGGCGATTTCGTGGTGGCGATCGGCGATCCGTTCGGCCTGGGCCAGTCGGCGACCTCGGGGATCATTTCCGGATTGCAGCGCCAGGGACTGCGCACCAACGGTTACCAGAACTACATCCAGACCGACGCCTCGATCAACCCGGGCAATTCCGGCGGCGCACTGGTGAACCTCGACGGCGAACTGGTCGGCATCAACTCGATGATCTATTCGCCCTCCGGCGCGAGCGCGGGACTCGGCTTCGCGATTCCCTCCGACCTCGCCGTGTCGGTGATGCAGCAACTGGTCAAGACCGGCCACGTAGCGCGCGGCAGCCTGGGCGTCGAATCGCAGGACCTGTCGCCGCGGATCGCCACCGCGCTCGGCATCAAGAGCGACAAGGGCGCCCTTATCACGGAGGTGACGCCGAATTCGCCGGCCGCGCGCGCGGGCCTGCGCACCGGCGATCTCGTGGTCGCCGCGGACGGCAAGCCGATCGACGATGCGCAGGACCTGCGCAATGTGCAGGGCCTGAAGCCACTGGGCAGCACGCTGAGCCTGGACGTGCTGCGCGACGGCCGGCACATGCAGGTGAGCGCGAAGCTGGCCGCCGACGCCAACACGCTGGCGGGCGATGCGCTCGATCCGCGATTGTCCGGCGCCTCGTTCGTCGAGCTGCCCGGCGACGTGCGCGCGCAAGGCATCAGCGGCGTCGGCGTCAGCGACGTGCAGGACGGCAGCCGCGCCGCCCAGCAGGGCGTGGCGGCCGGCGACATCGTCATCGGCGTCAACAACCGCGCGACGCCGAACCTTTCGGCGCTGCGCAAGGCGCTTGCCGCGCATCCGCGCCAGCTGGTGCTCAACGTCGTGCGCGGCGGACAACTGGGACAGGTGACGATCGAGTGAGAGCAGGAACCGGGAACCAGGGATCGTGAAAGGCACAAGCGAAGCGCGACGCGCTTTCGGCTATGCCCGATCCCCGATCCCTGCGCCCATTCACACACATGTTTCCGCCTTCACCCATAATCGCGCCGCGGCCAAGAGGCCGCATCGATCCCACGGAATCCGTACCCATGCTTTCGCGTTTGCTGCACCCGCTTTTCGCCGCCCTGTTGCTGTGCTGTGCCGGCGCCGCCTCCAACGCCGCCGCCGCGACCAGACATTCCAGCCACCACAAGTCGTCGCACAAGAAGCCCAGCGGCCCTGCGCTGGTGATCCGCGGCGACCTCGCGACCTCGCGTTCGCTGGTCAACGAGATCGCCGAAGCCTACGAAGACGCCGGCCGCGGCCGCATCGAGGTGCAGCCGTTCAACACGATCTCCGGCATCGACGCCGCGCTCAACGGCAGCGCCGACATCGCCGCCAGTGCGCGGCCCGGCTTTCCCGGTCGTGCGCAGGAAGCCGGGCTCACCTTCACGCCGGTGGCATGGGACGCGCTGGTGCTCATCACCTCACCCGACAATCCGGTCGGCAACATCACGCTGAAGCAGTTGCACGATGTCTACTACGGCGACATCACCAATTGGCAGCAGCTCGGCGGCAAGGACGAGCCGATCGATCTGTATTCGGTGGCGAGTCCGCTGGACGGCACCGAATACAGCCTGCGCCGCCTCCTGTACGGCCACGGCGATGCGGGCGTGGCGGCGCCGCGCTGGTACATCAACGTCGGTGCGCTGGAACAGGGCGTGGCGCTCGATCCCAAGGCGCTGGGCCTTTCCACCTTGTCGGGCGTGCACGACAACAAGGAGGTGAAGATCATCCCGGTCGAAGGCGTCACGCCGACGCCGGCCACCGTCGCCGACGGCAGTTATCCGCTGTATGCGGCGATCTATCTCGCTTCCAGCACCAGCAGTCCGCACGCGACCGACATCGCGAAGTTCATGGATTTCCTCAACACCGACGAAGCCAGGAAGTTGATGCGCAAGCACGACCTGCTGCCTTACGCGGATGCGACGACGCTGACGGCGCAGACGACGGACCAGCAAGTCGCGGCGGTCAACGCGAAGATGGCCAGCGAGGGTTTGCAGTCGGCGACGCAAGCCGTCGCGCAAGCTTCCACGCCGGTGAGCGCGCCGGGCGCGACCTATTCGCACGACGTGTCGGTGGCGCCCACTTCCGAACGCACGGCGCAGGCCTACCTGCGCATGACCCAGGCCCGCGAGCAGGAGCGGCAGAACGCCGGTGCGCAGAAACCGGCGGCACAATCCGTCGCCGTCGCGCCCGCCGCGGCGAGCGCCGGCAAACCGTCCGGCGACGTGCTGGCTTCGGCACCCGCCGGCGCATCGACCGCGAGCGCGGTCGCCGCCGCCGGCAGCGATGCTCCGTCCAACAAGACCGAGGCCACCGCGCCGTCCAACCCGGTGATGATCTCCGCCAACGGCACGGTCACGCCGGTGACTCCGCCGCCGGCATCCGCGAACGCGGGCGGCAACTACACCGTCAGCAAGGGCGACACGCTCTCCTCGATCGCGCGCAGGAATTCGATCAGCGTGTCCGACCTGCGCAAATGGAACGGCCTGAAGAGCGACAACCTGCGCATCGGCCAGGTATTGAAATTGTCCAGCGCGCAATGACGCGCCGCTCCGCCATGCATGGATGGCGCGCGTGAGGCGCGTGCTCGGGGAGTCGATACGCGGCCGCCGCGGCGCGCCGCTTGAGCCGCTGGATCGCGCGCGCTGGCGCACGCGGCAAGGCAAGCTTTCCGCGCACGACCGGCGCTGGGCCCAGGCTTGCGGTTTCGATGCCAGCCCGGGGCAGCTTTGCCTGATACCGAACGCGCGCGGTGAACTCTCGCGTGTGCTGGCCGGCGTCGACCTGTCCTCGCCGCCTTTCGCGCTCGGGGCGCTGCCTTCGCTGCTGCCGCACGGCGACTACGTATTGGACGACGGCGGCCTCGGCAACGCCCTGCTGGGCATCGAGGACGCGGCGCTGGGCTGGGCGCTGGGCGCGTACCGCTTCACGCGCTACGTCGCCTCGACAAAAGAGACGGCGCGCCTGTTGTTGCCGCGCGCGGTTTTGAACGAAGTGACGCCGCTGCTGGATGCGATCGCGCAGGTGCGCGATCTGATCAATACGCCCAGCGAGGATCTGGGACCGGCGCAATTGTGCGATGCCGTTCGAGAGGTGGCGCGCGGATACCGCGCCGAATGCAAGGTCTTCGAAGGCGGGATCTTGAAGCGCGAATTCCCGACGGTGCATGCGGTCGGCCGCGCCAGCTCGCAAGCGCCGCGTGTCGCGCGGCTGCGCTGGGGCAAGCCCTCCGACCCGCTGCTGGCGATCGTCGGCAAGGGCGTGACATTCGATTCCGGCGGGCTCGACATCAAGACCGCCGACGGCATGCGCTGGATGAAGAAGGACATGGGCGGCGCCGCGCACGCGCTGGCATTGGCGCGGCTGGTGATGGCGGCCAGATTGCCGGTGCGCCTGTTGCTGGTGATCCCCGCCGTGGACAACGCGATTTCCGGCGACGCGCTGAAGCCCGGCGAAGTGATCCGCACGCGCGCCGGCGTCACCGTGGAAGTGGACAACACCGATGCCGAAGGGCGCTTGATCCTGTGCGACGCGCTGGCCGCGTGCGTGGAGGAGAAGCCCGACCTTCTCGTCGATTTCGCGACGCTCACCGGCGCCGCACGCGTGGCGCTCGGGCCCGAGTTGCCGGCGCTGTTCGCCAATGACGACCGGTGCGCCGAAGCCCTGCTCGCCGCGTCACGCGCGCAGCACGATCCTCTCTGGCGGCTGCCGCTGTGGCATCCCTATCGCACGATGCTGGCTTCGCACGTGGCAGATCTGGTCAACACCGGCGCCTCGCGCCATGCCGGCGCGATCACGGCCGCGTTGTATCTCGAGCGCTTCGTGCCGGCAACCATTCCGTGGCTGCACGTTGACGTCTACGCATGGAACGACGGCGACCGCCCGGGCCATCCGCGCGGCGGCGAAGCGCAATCCTTGCGCGCCTTCCTGGCGTTCCTGCGGGAACGCTATTCGCGATAGCGCGGGATCGGTCGCCTGCTCTCGCGGAGCAGCTGCCCGCTTCACTCGCTGTCGGCAACGCCGTTCAACACGCCCTTGTAGGGCAGCACTTCCGCGGCGAGCTTGTTGTTGCCGCGGATCAGGTCGACTTCGTCGGCGAGGATGTGCGCGGTTTCGTCCAGCTCGGCGTCCTTGGCGTTCTTGGCCGCCTTCTCGCGCGCGAGGTCGGTTTTCAGGCTGCGCTCGCCCGGTTGCAGGCCATCGTCCGGGCGGATGTTCACCGCCGACTCGTCGCCCAGCGCCTCGCGCCGCGTCTTGAACTGGGCGTCCTGCGCGTCGAGCTGCTTTCGCTGCGAATCGCGCTGCGCGTAGTTGAGGGATACCGATTTCTCGTCGTGCAGCTTGCGCGCGGCCGCCAGCTCGTCCAGCAGCAATTGCCAGGACGGATCCTTGGCCGAACGCGCCTGGTGCATCTGCGTCAGCTGCGGGATCAGCGGCTTCAGGTTGGCGACCGGCTTGTACGGCGCTGGATCGATGTGCGTCCACGGCAGCGCGTTGTCATAACTGGATTCGCCGAAATCCGTGAAATCCACGCTGTGCGGATACTGGATGTCGGGCGTGACGCCGCGCAGTTGCGTGGAGCCGCCGTTGATGCGGAAGAACTCGGCGATCGTCATCTTCAGTTCGCCGAAGGTGGGCTTCTCGTTCTGGGCGAGCTGGTCGAGGTCGGTGAGGTTCTGCACGGTGCCCTTGCCGAACGTCTGCTCGCCGATCACGATGCCACGGCCGTAGTCCTGCACCGCGGCGGCGAAGATCTCCGTGGCGGAAGCGGAGCCGCGATTGACCAGCACCGCCAGCGGCCCGCTCCAGGCCATGCCCTTGTCCGTGTCCTTTTCCTCTTCCACGCGGCCACGCGCATCGCGGACCTGCACCACGGGACCGGTGTCGATGAACAAGCCGGTGAGTTCGGTGGCCTCGGCCAGCGAGCCGCCGCCGTTGTCGCGCACGTCCATCACCACGCCGTCGACCTTCTGCTGTTTCAGTTCGCCGAGCAGCTTGGCGACGTCGCGCGTGGCGCTCTTGTAGTCCGGATCGCCGCGCCTGCGCGCGTCGAAATCCTCGTAGAAAGTCGGCAGCGTGATCACGCCGATGCGGCGCGTGGCATCGCCTTCCTTTACCGTGATGATCGATTTCTTGGCCGCCTGTTCGGCGATCGTGACCTTCTTGCGCACCAGGGCTACCAGCACGTGCTTGGCATCCTGGCCGCCATCGGCGGGCAGCACTTCCAGCCGCACCGTGCTGCCCTTCGGTCCACGGATCTTGTCCACGACATCGTCGATGCGCCAGCCGACCACGTCGGTCAGCGCACCGCAGGCGCCCTGGCCTACCGCGACGATCTTGTCGCCCACCGCAAGCTTGCCGGAACTGTCGGCCGGGCCGCCGGGCACCATCTCGCGGATCAGCGTGTAGTCGTCGTGCTGCTCCAGCACCGCGCCGATGCCGTCCAGCGACAGCTTCATCGCGATGTCGAAATTGGCCGAGGCCCTCGGGCCGAAATAATTGCTGTGCGGGTCGATCGCCATCGCGTACGCGTTCATGTAGGTCTGGAACACGTCCTGCGAATCGAGCTGGTGTACGCGATCGAGGTAATTGGAGTAGCGCTTGGCCAGCGTCTTGCGGATGTCGTCGTCCTTCTGGCCGGCCAGTTTCAAACGGATCCAGTCGTTCTTGACGCGCTTGCGCCAGATGTCGTTGAGCGCGGCGCCGTCCTTGGCCCAGGTCGCCTTGTCGCGGTCCGGCTCGTAGCTCTCGTCCGCGCCGAAATCGAAACCCTTCTTGAGCAGGTCGAGCGCGTATTGCGTGCGCTCGCCCGCGCGCTTCTCGTAGAGATTGAAGATGTCGTAGGGAATGGAAAGGTCGCCGTTCCAGATCGCATCGTCCAGCTTGCCGCGGTCGGCGGCATAGTGGTCGAGGTCGGCCTGCGTGAAGAACAGCTTCTGGCCATCCAGCGCGTCGAAGTAGCCCTTGAAGATCTTGGCCGACATCGCGTCGTCGAGCGGCAGCGAGTTGTAGTGGAAGCGCGTCAGCAGCCGCGCGGCCAGCACGCCGGCTTCGGCCTGGCCGGAGGTCGGTTTCAGCAGCGGCGCCTGGGTGATGACATCGGTGGGCGGCGGCGCGATCGCCGCGCTGCTGGCCGCGGAGGCCGGGCAGTTCGCCGCGTCGTCGGCATGCGCGATGCCGAATGCGTTCAACGTGAGGATCGCGATCAGGAGGAAGCGCTTGCTCATAGATCTCTCGGAAAATCCCTAGGCGACTTGGAGTGGTTTGAAAACGTAGCGAGCGAAGGCAGATTGTGCGACGCCGGAGCGCAGGAACCGGAGTGTATGTGTCAATACATGAGGATTCCGAGCACCGCCGGCGCGCGAGCTGCCAAGCGCAGTAGTTTTCAAGCCGCTCCCGCTTCGACGAAGCCGGCGTCGTGTGCCTGTTGATCCGCGTGATAGGAGGAACGCACCAGCGGCCCCGATGCAACGTGCGTGAAACCCATTGCCATCCCCGCGTCGCACAGTTCGTCGAATTCCCGCGGCGTCCAGTAGCGCAGCACGGGATGATGATGCGGCGAAGGTTGCAGGTACTGGCCGATCGTCACCATGTCCACGTCGTGCGCGCGCAGATCGCGCAGCGCGCCGAGCACCTGTTCGTGCGTTTCGCCCAGGCCCAGCATGATGCCGGACTTGGTCGGGATTTCCGGGTGCCGGGCCTTGAACTCGCGCAGCAGTTGCAACGACCAGTCGTAGTCCGCGCCGGGACGCACCTCACGGTACAGTTCACGTACCGTCTCGAGGTTGTGGTTGAACACGTCCGGGGGATCGGTCGCGAGCGCTTCGAGCGCGCGCTCCATCCGCCCTTTGCCGCGGAAGTCGGGCGTCAGGATTTCGATTTTCAGCGCGGGGCTTTCCCTGCGCGCCTCGCGGATGCACTCCGCGAAATGTTCCGCGCCGCCATCGCGCAGGTCGTCGCGGTCCACGGACGTGATCACGACATAGCGCAGGCCCATGTCGCGAATGGTGTGCGCAAGGCGCAGCGGTTCCAGCGGATCGGGCGGTTTCGGCCGGCCATGCGCGACGTCGCAGAACGAGCAGCGGCGCGTGCACACCTCGCCCAGGATCATGAAGGTCGCCGTGCCCTTGGAAAAGCACTCGTGGATGTTCGGGCAGGACGCCTCCTCGCACACAGTCACCAGCGCATTCGCGCGCAACTTCGCCTTCAACTGCTGCACGGCATTGCCCTGCGGCAGGCGCACGCGGATCCATGAAGGCTTGCGCAACGCGGGCGCGGCATCGAACTGCGCGCGGTTGCGCGCGATCTTGTTCTCGCCGGCGAGTTTTTCGCCGGTGACGATGGCAGGGATGCGGTTGGAGCTGGCGGAAGGTTCGCTCATGCGAGTGCGCGGCGATCCGAGGCGGGATCGGCCGCAATGGCTTGGACCATGCGATGCAGGGTGGGTTCGGCGTCTTGCGGTTCGAGAGCGAACTGGTTGCAGAGTTCGCGCACCAGCACGTCTCCGACTTCGGCGAGTTTCGATGTGCCACCCAAGTCTATCACTTGCGTGACGGCGAGGCCCGCATAGCCGCAGGGATTGATGCGGCGGAACGGCTCCAGATCCATCGCCACGTTGAAGGCCAGGCCGTGGAAGCTGCAGCCGCGGCGCACCCGCAGCCCCAGCGCGGCGACCTTGGCGTCGGCTACGTACACGCCCGGCGCGCCTTCGCGGCGCACCGCCTGGATGTTCCAGTGCGCCAGCGTATCGACGATCGCCTGCTCGATGCGGCAGACCAGGTCGCGCACGCCGATCCCGAGCCTGCGCAGATCCAGCAGCGGATAGGCCACGATCTGGCCGGGACCGTGGTAGGTCACCTGGCCGCCACGATCGACCGGTATCACCGGAATTTCGCCAGGTGCGAGGACGTGCTCGCGCTTGCCGGCCTGGCCCAGCGTGAACACCGGATCGTGCTCAAGCAGCCAGAGTTCATCGGGCGTCTCCGCATCGCGCGCATCGGTGAGCGCGCGCATCGCCTGCCAGACGGGGACGTAGGGCTGGCGGCCAAGCCGGCGGACGAGCAGCGGCGGACGATGTGCGGTGGGCGGAGCCAAGGTTGAATCCTGAGACATATGGTGAGACATGGGGAATGCCAAAGGTCATTTCAAACCAGTGGAGTTCTCCCGCTGGCCACCGACGCCCGTCTCACAACGTATACCGGATCCCCGGGTCGGCCCGCAGCGCGCTGTGCGCAGCGTCGTACTTCTCGCGCGAGGGGCAGGTGAACGACACCGTCACCGCGACGTAGTTGCCTTCGCGCGAGGGTCGCTCGCGCAGGGACGCATCGAGCACGTTCAAGCCCAGCCCGCGCAGGATCTCCGGCACGCGCTCGCGCAGGTTGGCGTTGGCTTCGCCCATCGCGGTGATTTCGAAGCTGCCGGGAAACTGGAAGCCCTGGCCTTCCTGCGGCGTGAGGTCGTCGAGGTCGCGCATCGTCATTGCGTATTCGGCGTGCCGACCGGCGTCGGCGCGCCGACGGATGTCGCGCCGGTCGGCACCGCGGTGGTGGTATTGCCCGTTCCGCCATGGTGGAACCACAACAGGATCGCGTCCCACAACCGCTTGAAGAAGCCCCCCTGCGGCTCATCCTGCAACGCGACCAGGGGCGCATCCAGCACGGGCTTCCCTTCCAGCGTGACGTGCAGCGCGCCGACGCTCTGGCCCTGCTTGAAGGGCGCTATCAGACGCGCGGGAATGTCGAGCGTGGCCTTCAGTTCGGAATACTTGCCGCGCGGAATCGTGATCACCGCATCCTGGGTCAATCCCAGCGGCAAGGAGTTGCTTGCGCCTTTCCACAACCGCGGCGTCGCGAGCGGCTTCCCGGCGGCGAACAGGTCGTGCGTCTCGTAGAAGCGGAAGCCGTATTCCAGCAGCGCTTCGGCATCGTCCGCGCGCGCGCGGTCCGATGGCGCGCCCATCACCACCGCGACCATCCGCGCGTCGCCGCGCCTGGCCGAGGCGGCGAGGCAGAAGCCGGCTTCATCGGTGTGCCCGGTCTTGATGCCGTCCACGCTCGCGTCGCGCCACAGCAGCGTGTTGCGGTTGTGCTGGGTGATGCCGTTCCACTGGAATTCCTTGATCGCGGAGATCTTGTAGTCGTCCGGGAAATCGCGGATCAGCGCGCGAGAGAGGATGGCGATGTCGCGAGCGGTGCTGTAGTGCTCCGGCGCGGGATAGCCCGACGCATTGACGAAATGCGTGTTGCGCATCCCGAGCCGCTGCGCGTAGGCGTTCATCAGAGAAGCGAAAGTCTGCTCGGACCCGGCCGTGTGCTCGGCCAGCGCGATCGCCGCGTCGTTGCCGGACTGGATGATCATGCCGTAAAGCAGGTCTTTCAGCGGCACCTTCGAATTGAGCGCGAGGAAACTGGTGGACCCGTCGGTGCCGGCGCCGCCGGCGCGCCACGCGTGCTCGCTGATCAACACCGGATCGTCCATGTGCACTTTGCCGGCACCGAGTTCGGCCGACACCACGTAGTCCGTCATGATCTTGGTCAGCGATGCGGGTTCCTCGCGCTGGTCCGGATTCTGCGAAGCGATGACCTGCCCGCTGGCGAAATCCATCAGCACCCAGGCGCGCGCATCGAACGTGGGCGGCGGCGGCAGCGGCGCCTGCGGCACGGTCGGCACCGGGAGCGCCGAAGGCTTGGGCGGCAACTGCGCCGAAGGCTTG